>OFGX01000010.1_pt1 | contig 166780 bp, 151 predicted proteins | sample 1521831 | NCBI WGS metagenome assembly OFGX01 (sample SAMEA3504080, study PRJEB24116) | mouse gut metagenome | biome: mouse gut; feature: mouse-associated habitat; material: faeces | place: Denmark | collected 2011 | reverse complement strand
ATATCATGGGACATTCCAACATCACCATGACGCTGAACTATTACGCACACGCAACTTTCGCTTCCGCAAAGGCTGAAATGGAAAGGCTGATTGCAGCATAGCCGCAGACGGATTTACTACTTCTTTTACTACCATTGAGAGGGAAAACCTAAAAGGTTTTGAGAGTATATGAGAACTTCTCCCCATATCTAAAATGCCGGGAAAGCCCGAAAATACGGGCTATACCGACATATAAGAACTTCTAAAGAGATAATCTAAATTCACCCATAATTTTATAAGAAAAGCGTTGGAATTTAAATGGACAGGAATAGAGGTTATATCATGTATATCATTGCAGGCTTGGGGAATCCCACAAAGAAATATGAACATACCCGGCACAACATCGGATTTGATGTAATTGACTGTTTGGCGGCACAATATAATATTAGTATGAACACCAAGAAGTTCAAGGGCATCTGCGGAACAGGCGCGGTAGAAGGAAATAAAGTGCTTCTTTTAAAACCTCAGACCTTTATGAACTTAAGCGGAAACAGTATCCGGGAGGCCGTGGATTTCTATAAAGCGGATCCGGGCCGGGAGCTGATTGTGATTTACGATGATATTGATCTGTCTCCCGGGAGCCTGCGGATTCGTAAAAAAGGAAGCGCCGGGGGACATAACGGTATGAAGGATATTATTGCTCATCTCGGAACCCAGGAGTTTTTAAGAATTCGGGTGGGCGCGGGAGCAAAGAGAGAGGGACAGGATCTGGTCAATCATGTACTGGGCCGCTTTTCCGGAGAGGAGCGGGAGCTGGTGGAGGATGCCATACAAAGCGCTGCGGCTGCGGTTGGCCTTATGGTACGGGGAGAGACGGATGCCGCCATGAATCAGTATAATAAAAAGGTTATAAAAGAATGAAAGCCTTTCAGGAACCGTTAAAAAAATTAAGTGCATATGAGGAGATTCGGGGAAAGCTTAAGAAGAATAGGGGCGTGCTGCAGCTGTCGGGTTGTATTGACTCGCAAAAGGCTCACATAGCCTGGGGGCTGGCACAGGACTTTCCCTTCCGGGTTATTCTCACCTACAGTGAACAGAAAGCAAAGGAAATCTATGAGGACTGCCGTTATTTTGATCATCAGGCGGTGCTTTATCCGGCCAAGGATTTCCTATTTTTTCATGCAGATATTCAGGGGAATCTTCTTGTCCGGCAGCGTATTCGGGCGCTGCAGGCGCTGCTTACCCGCCCGGAGCTGACGGTGATAACCACCTATGACGGCTGCATGGACCAATTGAAGCCCCTTGAGCGGGTGAGAGAGGAGCTTCTCCATATTGGAACGGAAAGTGTGGTTGAAGTGAAGGCGCTGAGCGAAAGGCTGGTTCGCCTGGGGTATGAGCGGACCGGCCAGGTGGATGCTCCCGGCCAGTTTGCCGTTCGCGGAGGCATCGTAGACATCTATGGGCTGACGGAGGACAATCCCTGGAGAATTGAGCTCTGGGATGATGAGGTGGACTCCATCCGAAGCTTTGATGCGGAAAGTCAGCGTTCCATTGAAAACATAAGTGAAATTGTCATTTACCCGGCGGCGGAGCCCATACCCGGCAAGGGAGAAAGAGCGGTAAGCTTTCCGGATTATTTTCCGGTTGATAAAAGTGTATTTTTTCTGGATGAGCCTCAGCGTCTTCTGGAAAAGGGAAATGCGGTGGAAAAGGAATTTCGGGAAAGCCTGGCAAATCGGGCAGAAAAGGGGGAGGCGCTTCCGGAGGAGGCAGGGCTTCTCTGCGGCACGGCCGAGGTAACGGCCCGGCTGAACGGAAAAAACTGCGTGGCCCTCTGCATGCTGGAACAGAAATCAGCACAATGGGAGATTACGGGACGGTATCAGATAGACGCAAGATCTATCAACCCATATAACAACAGCTTTGAGCTTCTGGTGAAGGATTTGAAGCGCTGGAAGCGGGAAAAATATGCCGTTGTGCTGATGTGCGCCTCAGGGACCAGAGCCAGGCGTCTGGCTGCAGATCTGCAGGCGGAGGAACTGAACAGCTTTTATTCGGAGGATCCCAGCCGGATTGTTCAGGAAACGGAAATTATGGTGGTGCACGGAAATATTCACAGAGGATATGAATATCCTATGGTGAAGTTTGCCGTTATCTCCGAGACAGATATTTTCGGCAGGGAGAAAAAGAAGCGGAAACGCCATAAAACATATGAAGGCCAGAAGATTCAAAGTTTTTCAGAGCTTAGCGTCGGCGACTATGTGGTTCATGAAAATCACGGTCTTGGTATCTACCGGGGAATTGAAAAGGTAGAGGTAGACAAGATCATGAAGGACTACATTAAGATCGAGTATGCCAAGGGAGGCAATCTCTATATTCTGGCCACCCAGCTGGAAATGATTCAGAAATACGCTGGCTCGGATGCCAGAAAGCCCAGGCTCAACCGGCTGGGCGGAAGCGAATGGGTGAAAACCAAGTCAAAGGTCCGGGGAGCGGTTCAGGAGATTGCAAAAGATCTGGTAGAGCTTTATGCGGCCCGCCAGGAGAAGGACGGCTTTGTGTACGGGCCGGATACGGTCTGGCAGAAGGAATTCGAGGAGCTGTTTCCCTTTGAGGAGACGGAAGATCAGCAGCTTGCCATTGAGGCGGTGAAGCGGGATATGGAGAGCAGCCGTATTATGGACCGATTGATCTGCGGGGATGTGGGTTACGGAAAGACGGAGATTGCCATCCGGGCGGCTTTTAAGGCCGTGCAGGAGAACAAGCAGGTGGTCTATCTGGTGCCTACCACTATATTGGCCCAGCAGCATTACAATACCTTTGTCCAGAGAATGAAAGAGTTCCCTGTGCGCGTGGATATGCTGTCCCGCTTCCGGACGGCTGCGGAGCAGAAAAAGACCGTTGCGGATTTGAAAAAGGGACTGGTGGATATTGTGATAGGAACCCATCGGGTGCTGTCAAATGACGTGGTATTTAAGGATCTGGGACTTCTTATTATCGATGAGGAGCAGCGCTTCGGGGTGGCTCATAAGGAAAAGATAAAGAAGCTGAAAGAAAATATAGATGTAATGACCCTGACGGCCACGCCGATTCCCCGGACCCTTCATATGAGCCTGATAGGAATTCGGGATATGAGCGTGCTGGAGGAGGCGCCTCAGGATCGCATGCCTATTCAGACCTACGTGATGGAGTACGATGAGGAGATGATCCGGGCAGCCATCAGCAGGGAGCTTTCCAGGGGAGGACAGGTTTACTATGTGTACAATCGGGTAAATACCATAGTGGAAATTACCGCCCAGCTTACGAAGCTGGTACCGGAGGCGAACATTGTCTTTGCTCACGGGCAGATGAAGGAGCAGGAGCTGGAGCGTATCATGTATGATTTTATTGCCGGCGACATTGACGTGCTGGTATCTACGACCATTATTGAGACGGGACTGGACATATCCAATGTCAATACCATGATAATTCACGATGCGGACAATATGGGGCTGTCGCAGCTCTATCAGCTCCGGGGCCGTGTGGGGCGATCCAGCCGGACAGCCTATGCCTTTCTGATGTACCGAAGAAATAAAATGTTAAAAGAGGTGGCGGAGAAGCGCCTTGGCGCCATCCGGGAATTCACGGAGCTTGGAAGCGGCTTTAAGATTGCCATGCGGGATCTGGAGATCCGGGGAGCCGGGAACCTTCTGGGCGCCCAGCAGCACGGACATATGCAGGCGGTCGGCTACGACCTTTACTGTAAGATGCTGAATGAGGCGGTAAAGCGCCAAAAGGGAATCGGTACGGCGGAGGAAGACTTTCAGACAGTGGTGGATATGGAGCTGGATGCTTATATTCCGGATACCTATATCCGTAGCGAAAGCCAAAAGCTGGATATCTACAAGCGGATTGCAGGTATCGAGTCGGCGGAGGAAGGTGAGGATATGCTGGAAGAGCTTCTGGATCGCTTCGGAGATCCGCCGAAATCCGTACTCAATCTTTTGGCGGTGGCGGATTTGAAGGTAAGGGCTCACAGAGTTTATGTAAAAGAGATAACGGAACGCCCGGAGGAAATACGCCTGTTTCTGTATGAGAAGGCAGGGCTTAATCCGGCAGGGTTTCCGGCATTTATCGAAGGATTCGGCGGCAGGATGCGGTTTCTGACAGGAGAAAAGCCAAGCTTTCTGTACCGCAGAGTGAAAAACAGCCGGGAAGAGGAAGATACAATGAAGCTTGTAGGGAATATTTTGAAGAAAATGCAGGCTTTGCGGGAGGAAGGGGACGAATGAAGAAAAATGCAGGATGGGGAGTGCTGTTGACAGGGCTTTTGGTGACGGGGCTGCTGGCAGGTTGCGGCAAGCCCAAACAGGAGGGAACGCCGGTAGCAGGCGTGGGATCGGAAACCATCTATCTGGAGGAGGCGCTGTTCTATACAAGGATGCTTCAGGAACAGTGGGAGCTGGCCTATTACGATTCTTACGGTGCGGATATGTGGCAGAAGGAGCCGGAATTCGGAGAGAGCGGGGGAAGGGCCGGGACCATGGAGGAGGCCCTTAAGCTGGATGTGATGGATGCCCTTACGGAGATTCATCTTCTCTGTGCTCATACGGAGGAGTACGGAGCGGAGCTTACAAAGGAAGAGAAGGCTGTGGTGGAAAAGCGGGCAAAGGCTTTTATGGAGGACAATACGGAAGCAGTACTGGAGGCGGCGGGAGCCACCCGGGAATCGGTGGAGCAGTTTCTCCTGTTCAATGAGCAGGCAGCAAAGACAGCGGAGTATGTGAAGCTGAAATATGAACCGCAGATTGATGAAAATGAGGCGCAGGTGGGGAAGCTGACTTACTGTCTCTTTGCTACAACAGGAACCTTTGACGCGCAGGGAAATCAGACGCCTTTTACGGAGGAAGAGCTTGCCTGTGTGCAGAGGGATGCGGAACAATTTGCCGGGCGGGCCGAAGAGCTTGGGGATATTACAGCGGCGGGCGCCGAAATCTCCCATACGGTGATTGACGTTTACTTTAATGAACACACGGACGGAGGCGCACATGAGCTGGTAGCCCGGGCTGCCCGCGAGATGGAAACAGGTGACGTGTCCGGCGTGATTGAGACACAGGAAGGGTACTATATTGTGCAGAAGGTATCGGAGTACGATGAAGAAGCCTCCCGGGAGCGGAGGGAGGAATTGGAGTACCTGGCAAGGGAGGATTACTGCGCGGAGCTGATAGAGACCTGGAAGAAGGAGACACCGCTAGCTATCGAGGAAGAGCTCTGGAGCACTGTTCGGGTGGACGGGCTTTTGACTTCTCCGTAAGGGCTGCTGCGGAATCTGCCGTAACTGTGAAATATCTGTGATTCGGTTCTTTTCTTATAAAAGAACCCTTGCCTATGGGCAGGAAACGGATTATAATGGACAAGGAGTAAATACAGAAGTCCGCGCCAAACGGTACGGGCTTTGGAAAAAGGAAAGGTAGACAAGAAGGATGAAGAAGAGAATGAGAACAATCTTATCTTTGGTATTTGCAATGGCCTTTGTGCTGACAGGCTGTTCCGGAAGCGGCTTGAACGCCTCCGAGACCATTGCGGTGCTGGATGAGAGTACGAATATAAGGCTGGGAGAATTCAGCCTGATGCTGCGCTACCAGCAGGCGCAGATGGAGACTTATTACGGCAGCATGCTGGGCGGAGGCATCTATCAGCAGGAGATGCCGGATACGGGAGAACGCTACGGCGATACCGCAAAGAAAAGCCAGATGGAGGAATTCAATCTTCTGTATGTTCTGGAGGCGGAGGCGCCTAATTATGAAGTAGCGCTGACAGAGGAGGAGAAGGGAGCGGTTGCCGAGGCGGCCAAGAGCTTTCTGGATGCTAACACACCTCAATTCAAAAAGGCGGTAGGTGCGGAACAGGCGGATGTGGAGCACCTTTTGACGCTGCTTACGATTCAGAATAAGATGTATGACGCTTTGACAGCGGATGTGGATACGGCGGTTACCGATGAGGAAGCGGCGCAGAAGCGCATTACGTATGCGTTTATTTCCACCACGGGGACAGAGACCGACAGCGAGGGTAATACCGTTCCCCTGACAGAAGAAGAAAAGGCTGCGAAGAAAGCTGCGCTTCAGGAGGTTTTGGATGCGGCAAAGGAGAGCGGAGACTTAAATGCCGCAGCGGAGGGCAAGGAAAATATTACGGTCAATACAACATCCTACGGCGCGGACAGCAGTTCTCCGTCGGAGGAAGTCCGCAAGGCTGCGGATATTCTGAAGGACGGCGAGTTTGCGGAGCTTGTTGAGGTAGAGAGCGGCTATTATGCGGTGCAGATGGTCAGTACCTTTGACCGTGATGCAACGGACAGCCGGAAGGAGTCCATCGTACAGGAGCGCCGGGATGTTCTCTATGATGAGAAGTGCGAGGAGCTTATGGCGGCTCATACCTTTACCATGGTGGACGAGGTAATGGCGAAGCTGACCTTTGATCAGACGTTTGTATTGAAGACGGAGCAGTAGCAGGCAAATGTATACGAATATGCTGATGAATGGAACTTAAAAAAACATAGCATGCAGAGAGAAATAAAGTTGTTACGGAAAAATTAAGAAAATATTAATTAAAGAACAAAGAAAACATCAGAAAAATGGGATATCCTAGCAAATATCCCATTTTTTTGTTACAAAATTTTTATGTAAACAGTTGAAAACTGAAAAAAAGGATGCTATACTAAAAACTACCACTGAAAAAATTTATGTATATGGGTGTGTAAACAGCAAATGAGGAGAAGGATTATGAAGGGAAAAAGATTTTGGGCAATTGCACTCTCAGCCGTTTTGACGGTGTCTATGCTTAGCGGCTGCATCCGGCCGCAGATCACGGATGACATGATTCCCACGGTAACGGATCTGGGAATGGATGCGGAAGCGGCGGAGGAAGAAGCCAAGGTGATGGGCTTATCTATGAATAAGTCTTATATGGCGGAGCTTACCAGACTGGATGGGGACAATACACAGGCGGCTACGGTAGACGCGAAGGAGATCCCCGTTGTTTTGAAGGCGACTTCTATGGATAAGGATCTGAAGGTAAAGATCGTCAATCAAAAGAATGACAGGGTTATTACCGGAACAGCCTTTGAAGTGACCGTAACGGATTCCAATAAGAAGGCCAAATCCTACACGGATGAGGATAAGGACGGAATTATTTACATAAAGAATATGACACCGGGAAACTGTACCGTGTCCATGAAATCTTCCGGCGGCTACAGCGCGCCTCAGGACATTAAGACAGAGGTGAAAGCAAATCTGGAATACAAGGTCGTGGATATCGGCGATGAGATCAAGAAAGAGAGCGAGATCAACGTATCCAAGGAGGATTCCAACACCAACGGCAATGCCGGAGCAGGTACGGCCCAGACCTTGACGGATACGGTTGAGTTTGTGGCTTCCAGTAAGACAGAGGTTATGAAGCAGAAGATTGATAAGTATGGGACACCGATGTATGAGAAGATCCTGAGAGAGCCGGCGGCGGATCATCGGGATGATAATAAGGATGGTGTTTGTGACCGGTGCAGGGCTAAGATGGCCTGTGAACATACTTATGATGCCGGGAATGTGACAAAAGAAGCTACCTGTACAGAGACAGGCGTTAAGACCTTTACGTGTACGAAGTGTAAGGCAACAAAGACGGAAGAAATTCCTAAAAAGGCACATGATTTTAGTGCGGGCGTTTCCACACCGGCTACCTGTACCAAGGAAGGAGTAGGAAAGTGCAGCTGTGGAGAAGCAGGAGGTACGATTCCGATGTCAGAACATACATTTGATTCTGCTACCGGTAAGTGTACAAATCCTGAATGTACAGCGACTAATCCGGATTTTAACCCGGATCCGGCACCAGGTGAAACAGAAAAGCCCGATGAATCCGCTGCACCTACATCAGAGCCAACAGCTTCTATTAGAACCAGGACCATGACCCTGGTCGGCACGGCCAAAGAGCCTACCAAGATTGAATACGACACAACCAGCGCCCCGATTATGGAGGGAAGTGGTACATACAAGTACACCGGCTGGCAGACCATTGACGGTGCAACCTACTACTACGACAAAAATGGCAACAAGGTAACAGGGACTCAGGTTATCCAGGGCATCCAGTACACCTTCAGCAGCTCCGGCGTGCGTTCGGGAACCATCGGAATCGACGTATCCAAGTTCCAGAGCAGCATCAACTGGCAGAAGGTAAAGAATGCGGGCATCAACTTTGCCATTATCCGCTGCGGATACCGTGGATACGGCTCCGGCGTTCTGGTAGAGGATCCCATGTTTGCATCCCATATCAGCGGGGCAAAGGCAGCAGGACTGCGTGTAGGCGTCTACTTCTTCAGCCAGGCTATTAACGAGGCGGAGGCTGTAGAGGAGGCAAGTATGGCAGTAAAGCTGGCTAACCGTTACGGCATCAATATGCCTATCGCCATTGACAGCGAGTACGCCAATGGTGGCCGCGGCCGTGCGGACGGACTTTCCAAGTCGGCGCGTACACGGATTACCATTGCGTTTTGCAATACCGTTGCCAATTCCGGCCACACACCGATGGTATACGCAAGCAAGAGCTGGTTCTCAGACCACCTGAACGTATCCCAGTTCCCGGGAAGCTACCGCATCTGGGTGGCCCATTATGCTAACAAGTGCGGCTATACAGGACGCTACGATATGTGGCAGAATACCTCCAAGGGACGCGTGGACGGTGTAAGCGGCAATGTGGATATGAATGTAAGCTCTATCTAAAGAATTTGAATAAATAAAATTAAAATAGGGAATAAAAAAGAAGGTATCGCCAATCATCGGCTTTGATGATTAGCGATACCTTCTTCTTATGTCCCGTGTCGGAGCGGTTTGCATACATTCGGACCGCTCCGCCTAATTCCTTTCATAAGCAAAGGTCTTCCGCGCAACCCCCAGCTCCTCATTGGCAGGGATCACGTGAATCATAACAGGAGATTCCGGAAGTGAAATCACCGCATTCTCGCTGTAATCCAGATTCTTTTCATAATCCAGAAGAATTCCCATATGCTTCAGCTGATCACAGACAATCCTGCGCACCGTACAGCCGTGTTCTCCGATACCGCCGGTGAAAACAAGATGGTCAAGACCGCCCAGCTCTGCATAGTAGGATCCGATGTAACGGACAATTCCGTTGCAGAATACGTCAATGGCCAGCTTTGCCCGCTCATTGCCGGCATCCGCAGCTTCCTCAATGTCGCGGAGATCATTGCTGACACCGGAGAGACCCAGAAGGCCGCCCTTCTTTGTGAGTCCCTCCATAATCTCTTCCAGCTTCATGCCTTTTTCCAGAAGAAACGGAATGATAAAGGGATCCATATCGCCGTTCCGGTTCGATTGAATCAGGCCCACCTGCAAAGAGAGACCAAAGCTGGTGTCCATACTTTTTCCGTTGTCAATGGCACACAGAGAGCCGCTTCCTCCCAGGTGGCAGGAGATGGCTTTGCCGGTGGAGCCGTAAAGGTCCGTCAGGGTTTCCGCAACATAGCTGTGGGAGGCGCCGTGATAACCCAGCCGTTCAATGCCGTATTTCTCATACCATTCATAGGGAATTCCATAGAGCTTCCGCTCCAAAGGAATGGTAGTATGGAAAGCCGTCTCAAAGGCGCCCACCAGCATAGCATCCGGCGTCAGCTCCCGAAACTGACGGATTGCCTCCAGATAGGGAATGTTGTGGGCGGGGGCAACTACCAGATATTCCGCCATGCCCTTTAATACCTCCGGCGTCAATTCGTGAATACCGTAATGATCCTTGGAAAGCACAGTTTTAAACCCTACACGCTCCAATTCCTGTAGGTTGGAAAGCACGCCGTATTCCGCATGCAGCAGGCAGTCCAAAAACATACGGATTCCTTCCGTATAGGTGGGAATGGAAAGCCCGTCCCGAAAGATTTTAAAACCGTCCGGCTTTTTAAAGTGAAAAACAGCATTGTCCGTACTTCCCACACGTTCAACCCGGCCTTCGGCCAGCACCTCATCGCCCGGCATAACAAATAATTTAAATTTCAATGATGTACTTCCTGCATTACAAACTAAAAGCTTCATAAAACCTCCTGTTCCAGCTTTTTTTCGGTTCCGTAATATCCCTCACAGTATCTTAAGCTGTTTTTTATAAGTATAACAAAAACAGGATATCAGCACAATAAAAATAAACGGGCCTCTCAGGCTTTCCTGAAAAAGAAGTACCGGAAGAATGTAAAAATGTGTTTTTATGGTATAAAAATTTTCTGCCTACAAATACTATTTCCAGAAATGGTCAGTACAGTAAATGGAGGAATATTTTTATGAAAGCTACAGGAATTGTCAGAAGGATTGATGACCTGGGAAGGGTAGTTATCCCAAAGGAGATTAGAAGGACACTTCGCATCCGTGAAGGTGATCCCCTGGAAATATTTACCGATCGGGAGGGGGAAATTATATTGAAGAAGTATTCTCCCATCGGAGAGCTGGGATTGTTTGCAAAGCAGTATGCGGAAAGCCTGGCTCAGACAACCGGTTTAATGGTCTGCATCGCGGATCGTGACGCAGTGATTGCGGCAGCCGGAGGAGCCAAAAAGGATTACATGGGCAAGGCCATCAGCCACCAGCTGGAGGATGCCATTCAGGAGCGGGAGAACATCCAGGCGTCCGCAGGAGAAAAACGGTATGTGAAGATTGTGGACGAGGATATGGAGGACTGCTATGCGCAGACAATCAGTCCCATTCTCTGTGAAGGCGATGCCATAGGAGCGGTTGTACTGTTCAGTAAGGACCCCAAGGCCAAGATGGGTGAGGCGGAGCAGAAGCTTGCTTATTCCGCCGCAGGATTTTTGGGAAGACAGATGGAGCAGTAAAAAATGTCCGAAAAAAGACTGCCGCACAATAAGTCCGCCGTCTTATTGTACGGCAGCCTTTTCTTTAAAAATACAAAAGTAATTGTGCAATAGGTACAAAAACGGAAAGAAAAGATCGTCACATATTAACAAAATAACAAAAACAAGTTGACAAGAATAAAAAAATGATCTATCATAAATACATAAAATATGTTAGCGCTAACATATATAACGTCACGTATTAATATTTGATCAAAATAATCCTAACAGGGATTATTTTTAGCACAAATATGTTAGCGCTAACATAATGAAAAGGGTTTATTTAGGTAGAAGGTTTTATGAAAAGGAGGTAAAATGAAAGAGAAATTATAGAAAAGGGAATTCGAAGGGGGTAATCACATGGCAACAATGGATGATGTTGCAAGACGGGCAAACGTATCTCGCATGACAGTATCAAGAGTCATTAATAATAGCGGTTATGTAAAGGAGGAGACCAGACAGAGAATCAATGAGGCCATAGAGGAATTAAAGTTTAAGCCCAACATGTTCGCAAAGGGTCTGGTGACAAGAAAAAGCCGGAGCATAGCATATGTTATGGTAAACATATCCAACCCATATCACAATATGGTCAGCAAAGGATTTGAGGCGGAGGCATTTGAACATGGATATACCACCATGATGTGTGACGCCCATACGGAAAGCCGCGTTACGGATTACATCAATATGCTTCAGGAGAGATGTATAGACGGAGTTTTGCTGCATCATCTTGCAATTACGGAGGCTCAGGTGAGAGAACTGGAAGGAGCCGGAATCCATTGTGTGATGATGGATAATGAGACGGATCTGGAGGATGCAAGCAGCGTGAATACGGATAATGAACAGGGAGGACGCCTGGCAGCGGAGCATTTGCTCTCTAAAGGACATACAAGAATCGCCTGCATCCATGGTGCGCTGTATCCGGTGAAAAGAGAAGCGCTTACTTATGAGGAAACCTTTCAGTTTAACATCTGGAAAAAGAGAACCGAGGGCTTTCGGTCGGTTATGAGGGAAGCGGGTCTGCCGGATCACTATTTGTATCCGGGAAGGGGTTTTGGCGATGCGGCTCTTACCAATCTGGCAATCGATCAGATATTTGCAGAGAAGGAACGGCCGACGGCGCTGTACTGTGAAAATGATTTTATGGCAATGACAGCCATCGGCGTGCTGCAGGGGAGAGGAATCCGCATCCCGGAGGATATGGCTGTAGTGGGGCATGACGGTTTGGAGTTTTGCCGGATTGTGCATCCTCATCTGACAACCATTGCCCAGCCCAGGTATCAGTTAGGAAAGACGGCGGCGGAGACCCTGGTTCAATGCATTGAAAAAAAGAAGGAAAAAGTAAATCTGGTACTTCCTCCGCGGCTGCAGGAGGGGGAGACCACTTAGCTATGGGGAAATGGAGGAAATGAAATGAAAAAATGGTTAAGCTTATTTATGGGAGCTATGATATTTGCAATGGTGCTCTGCGGCTGCTCAAAGCAGGCGGAGCCGGCTGCGGAACAGCCTCCGGCTGAAAACAGCCAAACCGAAGAGGAAGAGCTTACATCCATTACGATTGGCTATGCGGCGCTGGACGAGTCGCAGGAACACCTGATTCCGGTGGGAGATAATATTGAAAAGGTAGCGAAGGAGATGAGTGAAGAGCTGGGGATAGAGATCAGGGTTATTCGGGTAGACAATGCCGGGGACGGCGCAAAGGCCGTAGAAAATGTGGACAATCTTCTGCTCCAGGGGATTGACGTACTTGCGGAGTTTAACCTTGATTCCGCAGTCAATGATACCATTTGGGAAAAATGTCAGGATGCGGGTGTCCCGGTTATGGCCATTGATATTCCTGTGGGCGACGCCCCGTTTATGGGAGCCAATAATTATGATTCCGGATGGAAGTGCGGCGATGCTCTTGCAGATTTGGTAAATGAGAACTGGGACGGGCAGATAGATGCAGTATTTTTTGAGCATACGCCGGAGGCCGGAGAGGTTGTCCAGATTCGGATGGACAGCATTTTGGACGGCCTGGCGGAAAAAACCGATTATACCGTAGACGATTTGAAAGCAATGACCACTACGGTGTCCATGGGAGATGATGCAATTTTGGCCCAGCAGCTCTGCGCGGACTTTCTGACGGCGAACCCGGACAAGCATCATATTGTTATCGGCTCCATCAATGATATCGGAGCACAGGGAGCCTTTGCGGCGGCCCAGGCGGCGGGAAGAGAGGACGATGTATTTATTGTAAACCATGGCGTATCCGTCTCTACAAGGGAGAACATTTATCAGCAGATAGATTCCGGAGAGAAGAATTGCTGGAGAGGCGGCGTTTCCTATTTCCTGGAGCGTTATGGAGAATATATTGTTCCGGGCTGTATTGAGCTTGCGAAGGGCAATACACCGGACGCGGACAGTCTGTTAATGGATCATATCTTTATTGATACGGACAATATTGAGGAATGGTATCCACAGGCGGAATGGGCACAATAAACCAATAGACACCCGGCAGAAGCGGAAGCTCTGCCGGGTGTAGTAAAAAGAAGAGAGGAAAGAAAAATGTCAGTAAAAACCGTATTAGGAACTATAGAAGCCTCCCAGGTAGGGATTTGTGCGCCTCATGAGCATATTTACATAGATATGAACGTTTTTTTTGCTCCGCCGGAAGAAATAGGGATGAAAAATCTCGCATACAAGCCTGTTTCCATGGAATCGCTGGGAATACTGAAAAGAAATCCCTTTGCTGTTCTCGACAACGTTTCTCTGACGGATGAGGAAACGCAGATTGAAGAGATACTTGCTTTTAAAAGTGCCGGAGGCAATACCATTGTAGATGCATCCAATATCGGTCTGGGAAGGGATCCGGAGCTTCTGGCAAGAGCGGCGGCCAGGACGGGATTAAATATCATTGCGGGCTGCGGCTATTATGTGGAAGGGGCGCAGAAGCCGGAGACACTGGAGCTGACTCCGGAACAGATAGAGAAAGAGATCGTGCGGGATCTGGAAAAGGAGATTGGACATACGGGGATTCGCGCCGGCTATATCGGCGAGATTGGAGTCAGCCATGAGATGTTCCCCTTTGAAAAAAAATCTCTTATAGGAGCCTGCAGGGCACAGGTCCGCACGGGAGCGCCTCTGATGATTCACATCAATCCCTGGTCCACCCAGGGAATTGCGGCAATGGAGATTGTAAAGGAACATAAGATTGAGCCCCAAAAGGTTATTATCTGTCACAGCGATGTGGAAAACAGGGAAGATTATATTTTCCGCCTGCTGGATATGGGGGTGTACATAGAGTTTGACAACTGGGGAAAAGAGATGTTCACAGATCGGTGGGATGTGAAGCCAGGCTCCGGCCGGTTTGCAAGCGATTGGGAAAGAGTACTGCTGGTAAAGAAAATTGCAGACAGAGGGTATGCGGAACAGATGCTTTTATCTACGGATATATGCTTAAAGTCTCTTCTCCATAAATACGGCGGCTGGGGTTATGATCATGTTTTAAAGCATATTCTACCCATGCTGGATGAAGCAGGCGTAACGAAGGAGCAGATCGAAACAATGCTGAAAGCAAATCCGGCCCGGTGGCTGGACTGGTAGAAAGGGGAGACATCGAGTGGGCGGAACGATTCTCAAAATGCAGCAAATTACAAAGCGCTTTCCCGGAGTGCTTGCGCTTGATCAGGTAAACATTTCACTGGATCGGGGAGAGGTGCTGGCTCTGGTGGGAGAAAACGGCGCAGGCAAATCCACGCTTTTAAAAATTCTTTCCGGTGCGTATGTAAAAGATGAGGGCGTAATTGAATTTGACGGCCGGGTGATAGACGGCTATTCGCCGAATGAGGCCATTGATATGGGGATCAGCATTATTTATCAGGAGCTGGATAATTATGGGACGCTGACCGTAACGGAGAATATTCTTGTGAATGCCCTGCCGAGAAAAGGGGGAAAATTCAGCCCTATTGATTGGAAGGCTGCCAATGCAAAAGCCGATGAGCTAATTCGCCGCATAACGGATGAAATTGACGTGACGGCCAGAATTAATACACTGACAGCGGCCCAGCAGCAGCTGGTGGAGATTGCCAAGGCAATGAGCCGGAATATGAAGGTGCTGGTTATGGATGAACCCACCTCCGCACTGAATCGTGTTGAGACGGAGCAGCTGCTAAAGATTGTGAAAAATCTGGCGGCTGAGGGAATCGGCATTATCTACATTTCTCATCGGATGGATGAAATTTTTCAGATTTCAGATCGGATTCAGGTTATGCGGGACGGAAAAAGCGTGTCATCCTTCCTGACATCGGAGGTGGATGAGGAACGGATTGTAAGGGAGATGGTGGGGCGGACGCTGGACAGCATGTATCCTCACACAAAGCAGACGCCGGGGGAGTGCATTTTAAAGGTGGAGCATTTGACCTGCGGGAAAGCGGAGGATGTAAGCTTCCGGCTTCACAGAGGCGAGATCTTAAGCCTGTTCGGACTTATGGGAGCCGGCCGTACCAGTATGGTAAGGGGACTGTTCGGGGATCGGTATATCCGGAGCGGTTCCATAGAGATACTGGGAAAAACCACCCGGAACCGTTCTCCTAAGGAGGCCATACAAAATCACATTGCATATGTGCCGAACGAACGGAAGCTGGAGGGACTGATGCTAACGGATACGGTTCGGTTTAACATCAGCATTTCCGTTGTGGATATACTGAAGAAATTTTTGAAGGTGGACAAAAAGGCGGAGGAGCAAATCACGGAGCATTGGATTGAAAAGCTTGGCATACGGACACCCTCCGGAGAAACAAAGGTTGTTTCCTTAAGCGGAGGAAATCAGCAGAAGGTAGTGATTGCCCGGTGGCTGGAGACAAAACCGGAAATCCTGATTTTAAACGATCCTACCCGGGGAATTGACGTAGGTGCAAAAGCGGAAATCTACCGTCTGATGGAAGAGCTCTGCCGGCAGGGAATGGGGATCATAATGATTTCCTCGGAGCTGCAGGAGACATTGTCTATGGCTGATCGGATTCTTGTTATGAGTGAAGGGAGAGTAACGGGAGAAGTGCCGAGAGAGGAAGCAACCCAGGAAAATCTGATGAAGCTTGCGGTAGGAGGCAAGGGATGAGAAAGGGATGAATCAATAATATGGAGAAGCGTACGACATTAAAGGACAGAATAAAAAAGGGCGGAGGAAGCGAAATCACCATTTGCATAGCTTATGTGGCGCTGTGTGCCATCTTCTCCCTCCTGTCGCCGAATTTTCTGTCGGGAAAGAACTTTATTAACATAGGTATTTACTCGGCAATTATGGGAATTACGGCAGCGGCAACCACACTGGTCCTGATCTGCGGCTGCATTGATATTTCCGTAGGTGCCATTATGGGACTGACAGGAATGTCAAGTGCGTTGATGCTGAAAGCCGGTGTACCCATCGGAGCAGCCATACTGACCGCAATTCTGCTTGGCTCTCTGGTGGGCGTGATCAACGGACTGCTGGTAGCAAAAGGTAAAATTGTTCCTATGATTGCAACCATGGCCACCATGTCCATTACCCGGGGAATTGCTTATCTTACCAACGGCGGAATTTCCATTGTGGTCAGCAATAAGCAGTTTACCTGGCTGGGAAGAGGCTATATGGGACCGGTTCCCTTTATCCTGGTTGTTATGGCAATGGTGTATGCCGTTATGTTTTACATATCAAAATATACGGCCTATGGAAGAAAGCTTTATGCAACGGGATCCAACCAGAGAGCGGCTTATCTGGCCGGTATCAACACGGATCGGGTAATACTCAGCGTATATGTGCTTAACGGTCTGTTTGCCGGAATATCAGGGATTCTCATGGCGGCTCAGTCTGGTGCAGGACTGCCTACGGCCGGCGACGGGTACGAAATGACCATTATTTCCGCCTGTGTACTGGGGGGAACCTCAATCAATGGAGGAAAAGGCAATGTCTGGGGTACGCTGGTGGGCGTGCTGCTTCTGACCAGCATTTCCAACGGGCTGACAATGCTGGGAATCTCCAGTTTCTGGCAGCAGATTATAAAGGGAGTTATTTTACTGGCGGCGGTACTGATTGATGCCTGGAGAGGCGGAAGCTATAAAAAAGTATGAAAAGCATCCTGCAGGTATGCCATTATACATAAGAAATGGAGGAATATGGATATATGAAACCCAAAATTGAACAAAGAGAATTTGAGGAGCGGGTGAAAAGAACCCAGGAAGCCATGAAGTCCGAAGATTTGGATTTGCTGTTTGCCTGCGGCAATGAGGCGGAGCCTCAGTATATCCGCTATTACAGCAATTACTGGCCAAGCTTTGAGCTGGCGGGAGTGCTGATTCCGGCAGAGGGCGAGCCCACACTGATTATAGGACCGGAGAGTGAGACTTTTGCAGGGAGTGTATCACGCATCTCAAGGATACGCAGAGTGCTGGCATTTCGGGAATCCTCGGAGCCGGAATACCCGGAGGCTCGGGTTTGTACAATGGCAGAAGTGATTCTGGAGGCTATGAACGGAAAAGCGCCCCGCAGGATTGGAATTGCGGGGAGCTGTCTGATCTCCCATGTGGTGCACCTGGCGCTGGAGGAGGCCCTTCGGGAGCTTGAAAATCCGAAGCTGGTAAAGGCGGATATGATGGCGGCCAGGCTGCGGGTAAACAAATCATCTGCTGAGATTGCATGTATGCGGGAGGCCTACCGCATTACCCAGTGTGCCATGAAGAAGGTGCTGGACGAGATAAGGCCGGGAATGACGGAAGAACAGGTAAGAGGAATTGCGGTCGGCGCCATGTACCGGGAGGGTGCGGAGGGAGAAGCCTATCCCTGCTGGATCCTTGCGGGAGAAGGATCCAATCTGGCTATCGGCAGATGCAGAGGGAAAGTCATTCAGCCGGGAGACTTGGTACATATTCAGATTGGAGCCCGGTATGAGGGCTATGCTTCCACCATGGGGCGGGCCGTAATTATGGGAAAAGCAAAGCCGGAGCAAAAGGCATTGATCGAAGCAAGCCTGGCAGGACAGAGGGCTGTTCTGGAGACGGCAAAAAGCGGCGTTCATGTGAAGGAAGTATATAATGCCTATTACCAGGCGGTGAAGGCCCATGGACAGGAACGGCATATTCTTTACGGGCCGGTGCATGGAACTGGGCTGATGGAAGGAGAATTTCCGTGGATTGAATCAAATTCCGATTTTCTTCTGGAGGAGGGAATGACCTTTTGCACCTGTATCTATCTGGGGGACAACGAAAACGGGATTGGAGTGCGGTTCGAAGATGGCTTTCTGGTGACAAAGGAAGGCACGGAATCATTTTCCGATTACGGCAGAGAGCTGATGGAGCTGGAACGGGAAATGAGGAGCGCGGAATAAGACAAAATATGTGAGCGCTCGCATGGAAAGGAGACAAAGAATGGACAAGATATGTATCCCCAAAAGTGAATTTCAAGAGAGGATTGAGAAGATAAGGGAACAAATGAAAAAGGAACATATGGACGGTATTTTTGTCTATGGAGATGAATACCGGAAAGAAAATCTGCGGTATGTTTCTAATTACTGGCCGATTTTTGAACGCGGCGCCATGCTGATGGGAAAAACAGGACAGCCTGTTGTACTCTGTGCACCTGAGGGGGAGCAGGTGGCTCGGGAAATGAGTGTGTGGGAGGATGTGAGGCTTGTGCCGGATTTCCTGTGTGTTACAGTGCCGGACGCGATTGACTATCCCTTTGCCTCCTATACCAGCTTTCATAAGCTGGCCGGGGAGCTTCGGAATGTGGGTGAATTAAAACGTCTGGGCATTGTGGGAATGGGCGATATGCCGGCAGCGCTTCTTAAGAATATTTCCGATTCCTTTGCATGTGAGCTGGCAGACTGCTCTCAAATATTTTTTGATATGAGAAAGAAAAAAAGTAAAAATGAAATTGCCTGCCTGAAAGAAGCGGCCCGTATTGCGGAGGCAGGATTTCGTGCAATGATGGAGGCGGACTTGATAGGCAAAACGGAGTGCTATGCGGCGGGAATCGCGGAAGGGACGGCACGCAGAGAAGGGGCGGAGGACATTACCTTTACTGTTTTCGGCTCGGGAGAGCGGTCAGCCAAAATTGTCGGCAGACCGGAGAATAAAATAATTGCGGACGGAGATATGATTATGTGCGCTCTGGCCGTTCAGTATGAGGGCTATGTGTCCACCTGCGAGATTCCCTTTGCGGTCGGAAATTACAGTAAAGAGACAAAGCGCGTAATTGATGTGCTGATTCACGCGGGAGCCGCCGGGCTGCCCTATCTGAAAGCAGGAGAGCCAATGAAGCATTTCGTCGGAGCGGTTCGGGACTATTTCCGCAGGGAAGGTCTTTCCGAGTACGATGTATATCCGCCGCTGCATGGCATCGGGTGTGCGGAGGCCGAAAGTCCTTATCCCGACGAGAATACGGAGGATGTTTTCGAGGCAGGAATGACCTGTAATACGGATATCAGCCTGTTTGGATTAAAAGGAGGTTCCAACCGGGTGGAGGAATCCTTTGTGATTACGGAAAATGGAGCAGAGAGTATGCTCCCGTTTATGCGTGCTTATTTTGAAGAATGGCTGGCGGAAAATAATTGATGCCATTTTTACCGTTTCGATGTACAATAGAGAAAAGCACATGTAACAGGCGAAGGGAAAGGAAGGGAATCATATGAAAAATTATCGCGCAGATCTGGTAGGAGTATTCGGAGACCCGGTAGACGGCAATCCCACAGGCGTAACGATGGAGGCCGCCTTTGAGGAAAAAGGACTTAATTATCGATATTTGACCCTGAAAGTGCTGCCGGATGATCTGGAGGATGCCATGCGTTCCCTGCATGTCCTGCATATGAAGGGAATCAATCTGACCATGCCTCACAAGATCAAGGTGATTCCGCTTCTGGACGAACTGTCAGAAGCAGCAGGCATCATTGGAGCGGTGAATACGGTGGCGCTCCGTGAGGACGGAACCCTGTTCGGTGAAAACACAGACGGCAAGGGCTTTGTACAGGCGCTGCGTAACCGGGGGATTTCTTTAGAGGGTAAAAAAGTTACCTTACTCGGAGCAGGCGGAGCGGCAAAGGCCATTGCGGTAGAATGTGCCCTGGCGGGAGCCGTATCCATTCGGGTTGTGAACCGCACTCTGGAACGGGCCGAGGAGTTGGCGGATACCTTGAAAAAACACACCAAAGCAGAGGCGTCCTGTGAAAAATGGGAGAGCTGCCACAGAATCCCGGAGGATACGGATATTCTGATTAACGGCACCTCCATAGGTCTGCACCCGGACGGGGATCAGAAGCCGGACATTGATTATAAGGGGATTACACCTCATATGGCAGCGGCAGATGTGGTATTTAATCCGGTGGATACCCTCTTTCTAAAAGAAGCGGAAAAGCAGGGAGCAACAGCAGTCAACGGCCTGGGGATGCTGGCTTGCCAGGCGGCGCTGAACTTCAAGCTCTGGACAGGGGTGGAGCCGTCCCTTAAGGTGATGGAGGATACCCTGCGGAAAGAATTTGAGTAAAATAGTTTCTTGATAGCTGAGGCTGTTGAAGGAGAAGAAAGGAAGCATCCTTAAATATTTGTTTGAAAATGATTTAAATAATTGAACAGATAAGGGAATGTTTTCATCTTCCTCAACAGCTTTGTCATATACATTCTATACATAAACCATACCCTGAGTGGACAAGAGGCGTGTGTCCCCTTGTCTGCTGAGGGTAGAGCTTTCTGTTAATGGATCGGATACTTTGAACATTAAAATAACTCTATTTAGTAATATATCACAAATACAAAGGACAAAAATTGTGAAATGTCACAAAAAAATAAAAATAGATTGACAGAAATATTTATTGTGTTATTATATTCACGTAGACGTTTACAAGAATAAAACAGCTTGATGAGGATTGTTACTGTGAAGCAGGCAATACCGAAAGCAGAAGTAGATTGCTTTTGGTGGCCTGTATTTTTTGTTTGTCGGAATATTTATCGGCTAAACAAGCAGAGAAGGAAACTTCAGAAAGCGAGGGATGGTTCTGAAGATAGTGAAAGTACTGAACAATAATGTGGTTATTTCCCTGAATGAAAAGGGAGAGGACATTATTGTCATGGGAAGCGGAATTGCTTTTCAGAAAAAACGGGGAGATACCATAGAAAAAGACAAAGTTGAGCGTATCTTTTCCCAGCAGGTTCCGGATCTGGCGGCAAAATTTCAAAAAATATTACATGAGATTCCCGGGGAATATCTGGAAATTACCGAGAAAATCATAGAAAATGCCAGAAAGAAGCTGGAACATGATTTTGATGATAATATCTATCTTTCTCTCATGGATCATATTCACTTCAGCGTACAGAGATACCGGGAAGGAATGTTGATAAAGAATCAGCTTCTGACGGAAACAAAGATGATGTACCGCAGAGAATATGAGGCTGCTCTGGAGGCTCTTGAACTGATTAACAAAACTTTTGAGACAGAGCTTCCGGAGGATGAGGCAGGCTTCATTGCATTTCACTTTGTAAATGCAGGCATGAACGGTTCTATGGAGGATACCGTGCAGAGAACGCGGATTGTGCAGGATACCTTGATGATTATCCGCAACTACTTCAAGATGGAGTTTCAGGAGGATTCTCTTGATTATTACCGCCTGGTAACACATTTGAAGTTTTTTGTACAGAGAATGATGGATAAAAAGCCTCTGACTGCTACGGACGGCGACAGACAGCTTTTGGAGCTTGTGGAAAACAATTATAAGAAATCCTATGAATGTGTACGGCGGATTGCGAAATATATTCATTTGGAATTCGGATACCAGACAAGCGACGAAGAAAAGCTGTATTTGACAATTCATATTGAACGGGTGAGAGAACATAATGCTTAGGATTGTGACTCGTAATGGAGGCAAGACCTGAATTAATGTATCGGCAGGGATATTTTAATTTGGGTCTTTTTATTTTTCTGTTTTACTAATTTTTATGAAAGGCGGAGTGATTATGGATGCAAAAAAACTGGCCGGACAGATTCTGAAGGAAGTGGGCGGCAAAGAGAATATTAAGGAAATGTTTCACTGTGTAACAAGGCTGCGGTTTTATCTTAAGGATAAGTCAGTCGTTGATTTGGAGAAGATCAAGGCGTTGGACGGGGTAATCGGAGCACAGTATCAGACGGAACAGCTTCAGATTATCATTGGAAATGAGGTAAATGCCGTATACGATGCGGCGATTGCCAAGACAGGCTTTATTCACAATGAAGAAATCTTGGCCCAGAAGAAAAGATTCAAGGCAACGGGCTTGTTTGAAACGATGGCTGCAATTTTCCTTCCTACCATTCCGATGTTGGCAGGAACCGGTATGATTAAGGGACTTATTACGATTCTGACCTCTTACTGCGGATTTGACGCGGCTTCGGATTTTATTACGGTGCTGACCATTGCCGGTGACTGCGTATTTTATTTTTTCCCGTTCCTGGTAGCATGGTCCGCGTCCAAGCGGTTTAAGACTGATACGGCCTGTTCTATGGCACTTGCCGGATGCCTTTTATATCCGACTATGACATCCGGTCTTGCGGAAGGAGCAGCTCCGCTGCATTTCCTGGGAATGCCGATTCCCTTTGTAAAGTATGCGGCCAGCAGTATTCCGATTATTTTGACCGTGCTGGTGCTGAGTTTTGTGTATAGGTGGATTGATAAGGCAGTACCCAAGGTACTTCGGCTGGTTTTTACACCCATGCTGGTTATGCTGATTATGGCGCCTCTGACATTGATAGGCATCGCGCCCCTGGCAAATTACATTTCAAGAATCCTTGTAACCATTGTGAAATTCCTCTATGATTTGTCCCCGATTATTGCGGGAGCAATTGTAGGCGGAACCCGTCTTTTGGTAGTGCTTACCGGTATGCATTTGTCTCTGGGCGCTATCTGTATGGAAAATCTGAATCAGTTTGGCTATGACTTTCTGCTTCCCATGAATACAATGGGAACACTGGCTCTGTTCGGTGTCTGCATGGGCGTTATGGTAAGAGCAAAGAAGAGTGAAAATAAATCAGTAGGAGCATCCACAGCTATTTCTTCCTTCATTGGAATTACGGAGCCGGGTATCTACGGTATTCTCTTAAAATTTAAGAATGCTTTGATTGCCGTTATGATAGCGGGCGCAGCAGGCGGAGCCATTGTAGGAGCCTTTGGAGGCCGCGCAACCGCCTATGTAAACTCCTGTATTCTGTCCCTCCCGGTATTTATGGGAGAAGGCTTCTGGGCCGTATGCTTAGGGATGGCTGTTGCAGCGGGGCTTGGATTTGTGCTGGTTATGGTATTGGGGCTTTCAGAGGAAAAAGAGGAACCGAAAGAAGAGACAAAGGCCGAGAAGCAGCCGGCAGTTGGAGAAAAGAAAAATATTGCAATTTATGCACCGATTACCGGAACGCTGATTCCTCTTGATAAGGTAAAGGATGCGGTGTTCTCATCCGGAACGATGGGAAAGGGAATTGCCGTAGATCCGGAGGACGGTGTAGTGACGGCTCCCTTTGACGGAACGGTGACAGCCCTTTATCCTACCAAGCATGCGGTGGGAATCACCTCTGAGGACGGTGTGGAGTGTATTATTCACGTAGGAGTGGACACGGCCAATCTCCAGGGGAAGCACTTCGAAGTAAAGGTAAAAGAGAACCAGAAGGTAAAGGCAGGAGATGTTCTGCTGGAGGCAGATCTGGCGGCCATTTTGAAGGAGGGATATTCTCTGGTAACCCCCATTCTGGTAACCAACTCCGATGAATATCTGGATGTGCTGCCTAACGAAACAGAGGGCATGATTGCAAAGAGCGAGATTTTATTGACAGTTATCAAATAATAATCAGTTTACAGTAGGAGGCGACAAACATGTACAACAACACATCACCTTTAAAATTCCCCGAAAACTTTCTCTGGGGCGGCGCAACCGCCGCCAACCAGATTGAAGGGGCATGGAACGAAGACGGCAAGGGCATGACCATCGAAGACTGCCTGCCCTACCGGGAGGTCGGAGTTGCGGATTTCACCAAGCAGTTTGCATTTTCAAGCAAGGATCTGGAAGAGGCACTGGCGGCAGGCCCGGAAGCCAACTATCCGAAGCGCCGCGGAATAGACTTTTATCATCATTACAAAGAGGATATAAAAATGTTTGCGGAGATGGGCTATAAGATATTCCGCATGTCCATCTGCTGGTCTCGGATTTTTACCGACCCAAGAGATGAGAAGCCCAATGAAGCCGGAATTGCATTCTATGAGGATATGTTCAGGGAATGTAAAAAATATGGAATTGAGCCTCTGGTAACTTTGTCACATTACGATCCGCCGGTAGCTCTCGTTACCGATTACCGGGGCTGGTATTCCCGGGAGGTAATTGATCTCTTTGAAAAATACGCCCGTGTCTGCTTTGAGCATTTCGGAAAATATGTGAAATACTGGCTGACCTTTAATGAGGTAGACGCCATGCTCCGCCACCCGGTTACCAGCGGAGGACTGGTAGAGGACCGCTTTACGGATATGCCTTTTGAGCAGGCTATTTATCAGGCAATGCATCATCAGATGATAGCCAGTGCAAAAGCAGTAAAAATCGGACATGAAATACTTCCCGAAGCCCAGATTGGCTGTATGATGACAAAGCTCTGCTTCTATCCCTTCACCTGCAAGCCGGAGGACAACCTGGCCAATCAGCAGAGAATGAGAGGCATTTACCGCTATGTGGATATCCAGGTATTCGGAGAATATCCGAAGTATCTGAAAAAAGAAATTGATAATAAAGGCTACACGATTCAAACGGAGCCGGAGGATGCCAAGATCCTGAAGGAAGGCTGTGTAGACTTTGTATCCTTCTCCTACTATATGACAAGCTGCATGGCTGCCGATACGGAGGGACTTGACATGGCTCCCGGAAACACGGTAAACGGCGTTAAGAATCCTTATCTTCCGTCCTCTGAATGGGGCTGGCAGACAGATCCTACGGGACTTCGTATTTCTCTGGTGGACCTGTATGACCGCTACCGCAAGCCATTGTTTATTGTAGAAAACGGTTTGGGCGCAAAGGATGTGGTTGCAAAGGACGGCAGGGTTCACGATCCCTACCGCTGCGAATACTTAAGAGATCATGTAAAAGCTATGAGCGATGCCATCAACGAGGATGGTGTGGAGCTGTGGGGCTATACCTGGTGGGGCTGCATTGATCTGGTCAGCGAATCCACAAGGCAGATGTCCAAGCGTTACGGCTTTATCTATGTGGATGTGGACGACTATGGAAACGGAACCTACAAGCGCATTAAGAAGGACAGCTTTGACTACTACAAACAAGTGATTGAGAGCAACGGCGAAAATCTGGAGTATTAAGCTATGGTTCGGCACGCAGTAAGCGATCTGGACGGAACTCTGCTAAACGGCAGCTTTGAGTGGGATCAGGTGATAGAAAAGGAAATCAGCCGAATCCTGAAACGAGGCTATGATTTTGCAGCTGCCACAGGACGGACGGAGGAGGGCGTAAAGAACTGCCCGGGACTTTGGAACATGCCCATATACCTGATATTGATGAACGGCGCATTAATTCTTGACCCAAAGCGGCGACCTATCCTGGTTAAAGAGATTTCCCCGGGGACGAAGGAGCATTTTTTAAAGAAATATCCAAAAGCGAATCTGGAATTTATCACGCAGGAGAGAACCCTCACAAGGCTAAGCAGGGAAACCTACATCCGGGAATACGGAGCCTGGGACATGTGGAGGAAAAAGGTACTGGATAAAAAAGAGAGCGGCTATTATGAACGCTATATGGCACGAATTTCCTTTGATTGTACCGAAGAAGATATCCGCACGGCTCGGGTGCTCAAAATCAACGGCCTGGAGCTTCGGGATAAACATTATGACCGAATACTTGAGGACTTGGAAGAATCCCTCACGGATGCGGTCAATGCACCCTTTGCGGCTCATGTTATCGAAGTAACGGATCAAAATGCATCCAAGGCAAAGGCCCTGCTCTGGCTTTGCTCTCACCTGGGATGGAGAAGGGAGGATGTGGCCGTATTTGGGGACGGGGGAAACGATGTGGAGATGCTCAGTATATTTCCGCATTCCTATGCTCCGGCAGATGCATCCTTTGAAGCAAAAGCGGCGGCTTCCGAGATCCTGCCCCCAAATAGGGAATATGCAGTCGTCGAAAAAATTAGGGAACTATTTATCTGATACAATATGTTTACAACTTTGATAAAAATATGCTATACCAATGGTGTAGCATATTTTTATATGGTAGAAAGTATGAATTTCTACGATATACAGGATTCCCGGGGTTGCCGCAAAAAGTTATCAGCCCCCATAAAAAGGAGAGCAAAAAAGATGGAGCAGAAACGAATCCTGGTAATCGAGGACGAGAAGCCTATAGCAGACATTTTAAAATACGGATTTGAGAAGGAAGGGTTCGAGGTAGCCTGCGCCCATACGGGAGGCAGCGGCCTTGAAAAAGCGGAGGAATATGAGCCGGATATGGTGCTTTTAGACTGGATGCTCCCGGACATCGCCGGTGTGGATGTGTGCAGGATGCTCACGGAGCGGTACAACATTCCTATCATTATGCTGACCGCCCGGGGCAATGTGGAGGATAAGCTCTACGGCCTGGAATCCGGGGCGGACGACTACATCACCAAACCCTTTGATCTCAGAGAAGTGGTAGCCCGTGTACGCACCATTCTGCGCCGCTTCGACCGTGTCAGGGGCATCCGGCAGGAGGAACCGGCGGCGGAGGGCTTGACCGTATCCGAGCAGGAGCGCATGGTCTATCGAAACGGGGAAGCCGTGGAGCTAACCCCCAAGGAGTACGATTTGCTCCTCTATTTTCTGAAACATCCCAGACAGGTATTTACCCGGGTGATACTCTTGGAACAGATCTGGGGCTACGACTATGCAGGCGACACCAGAACCGTGGACATACACATTCAGCGTCTGCGCCGCAAGACGGGGCTGGGCGACAAGCTGGTCACCGTATTTGGAGTAGGATATAAATATGTACCATAAAAAATCTCGTGAAAACAGAGCAAGGATACGCTTTGGACTCCGCATGCAGATGACTGTGGGGCTTATTGCCGTGTTCCTGATCAGCGGGATTTTTTTGTATTGGATCTCGGACCGGCAGCTGCAGAAAAGCCGGGAAGATCAGATCATAAGAGAGCTCCAGACCATTCGGGAAAATACGGAGATTTACGTCCGGCAGCTTTTAATTTTAAATGACGCCAATAACGACGAGGAGAGCTTCGACAATCTTGCGGAAACCGTGGTGCAGGAAATGTACGGCTCCTCCGGGCGCTACGAGCTTGCCGCCTACTCCAAGGACGGGGAGCTACTGGCCTACAACTACCGGAAGAACCACAGCGATAACCAGGAGGGAGAAGCAGCGGAGCTTGAAGAGGCAATTAGCGGAAATACGGCTTTCACTCTGATATACTCCGAGTCAGGTACTTTGGAGGTCCGGTTTGCCATGCCGGTCATTGTTGCGGATAAAAATGTGGGAATTATCCGTTACTGCATGGATTACACGGAGCTTTGGCAGCAGGGAGAGCAGATGAAGGGCATCATCATCCGGGCTGCTGCGGCCGTATTTGCAGCGGCATTCGTGTTGATTTTTCTTTTGTTAAACCGGATTATCAAGCCCGTTCAGCGGCTGACCAAGGTATCCCGGCAGATGAGCCTGGATCTGGAGCAGGACCAGGTCAACACAGAGCTTTTGGCCGGGCTGGTCTCTTCCGCCAGGCGGGATGAGATGGGGGAGCTGTCCAGACATTACAGCGCCATGCTCGGCAAGGTGGGGCAGTACATCCAGAAAATGCAGGACGACCGGGATCAGATCCTGAAGCTTCTAAACAGCCGCCAGGAATTTTACAACAATGTGACCCATGAGCTGAAAACTCCTCTCACCACGATCCAGGGCTATGCCCAGCTTATTGAGGCAGACCAGGGGAACGACGAGGAACTGATTGAGAAGGGTGTGGGACATATTCTCCATGAGAGTACAAGACTTCACCGAATGGTGATTCAGCTGCTGGAGATGGCTGACCGGGCAAAGCGGGAGGAAAAAGCACAGATAGATATGGGAAATCTGCTCCGAAGTGTTTCCGAGGCTATGGAAATCAAAGCGAACCGCTACGGGGCGTATATTCGGTTAAAGCTGGAGCAGAATCTATATGTGTGGGGCCAGGAGGAGCGGCTTCGCCAGGTATTTATCAATCTCATTGACAATGCGGTTAAGTATGGGGAGGAAGGAACCGAAATTCGGATTTCAGGAGGACGCCGAAAGGGGCATGTGCTTTTTTCTGTGTCAAATAAGGGTCAGCAGATGAGCCAGGAGGAATTGAAGCACATTTTTGAACCGTTTTACCGGGCGGATAAAGAGGCGTCCAGAGAACAGGGAAGCGCCGGCTTGGGGCTTTCTATCTGCCAGAAGATCATGCGGGAGCATAAGGGTGTGATTTGGGCGGAAAACCGGCCGGAGGGAAGAATTGGGTTTTTCCTGCTATTTCCGGCCTTTGAGGAACGGCGGGACGCGCAGATTAGAGAAAGGAGAGATATATGAGGAACAGAAGACATAAAAGTTTTAAAATATGTGCATTTCTTCTTATCCTGTCTCTTTTTGCAGGCTGCCGGAGGGTTCCGGAGCCAAAAACCATACTGCTCCCGGAGGAGGAGACAGAACAGGGTGTAGCCCTTGGAGGAGAGGAAGGAGATCGGTACGCAGTCAGAAAGATGTACAATGAGGATTACGAAACTCTCTGGTATGGAGGGTATACGGCTTTTCTGCCGGGAACCAAGGAGCATCAGGTGCGTCTGGCGGAGAATGGTACGGACGGTTTGCGGGTGCGGAATCTGGACTATCGCTACGGCTTTTATGATACAGGGCTTTTCCCGGTGGGAGAAATCATGGCGGCTACAGGAGTTTCAACAGCCTGGGAAAACGGTACGGCGGATGAGCAGAATATGGTGACGGAATTTTTTTCTCCCGACGGAAAATATCTTTTGTATCTAAGAATGGATCTGTCCTTTGTGGGCGGCCATCTCTATCTGATGGATCTGGAGAGCGGAGAGGAAGAACTTCTTCTTGACGGAGACGGAAGAGATACCGGCGAGGAGTTTCCAATGGATGCCTTTATAATACTCACGGCATGGAGCAGAGATGCCTCTTTGCTATGCTATGGGTTTTATCCAAGATACTCCTCCGTATGGGACGACTACAGCGGTGATAAATTTGTGCTGTATTTTCGCGATATGAAGACAGGGGAGATTGTCAACCGTCTGAATTACTATTATGCCGGCACTAAGGGGAAACCAAAAAATCTGGAGGAAACCCGGATGTATGTGGACTGGGACGGGCAGAAGATTGTTACGGCTATTGTATCGGAACGCCAGGAGAGCGAGGAGAGCAATACAGCAAAATCACAACAGGCGATCATTGATTTTTTCCCGCAGGAGATCCCGAAGCCCGGCATGGAGACGGAAGGGGTAGTAATGCCCAATGTAACCGTATGCCCGAAGGATACGAAGCTGTATCTGGATGCGGAGGGCGGATGCTTGTACTTTACCTCGGAAGGGGAAGGAATCATAAGCCTTGCATTGCCGGACAGCTCTTATATCAATACCATGCCTATCGGACCGGCGCGGGGAATCCGGGATTTCTGCGTGCTGGACGGGGGAAAAGCTTTTGTGGTAGCAGAGTATGACCGGGATCATATAGGCGATATGGGACCGCAGGATATCTGCTTATATACATTGTCGGAGGAGCCTTCGGGTGATACCGGAGAGGAACCTGCTATGACAAGGCGTGTGTTGTATCAGAATGCAGGATATGTGATACGCCTTCAGTATGATCCGGTTTACCGGAGGATTCTGGCTGAAACCGGTGTTCCCGATATGATGATGACGGAGAAGTATTCGCAGGCATCGTCAAGTTATTTTTCGGAATCTAGGGTACGGTGGGAATCGGGGCGGAGAGCTTTGGTTTTGGAGTTTTGAGGTGGAGACTTTGCCGGACGCAGCAGTTTTCTAAATCCTACCCAGTTCATGGAAATATAAACCGCTTATATTGATACAAAGGGAATGTTCACCTTTGGCCACTGTGTTGCTTTTGGAAGTCGGCTTAGATACGCTTGAAAAAAAGCGGTTCTTTTAGTATAATGAAGCCGTGGCAGAGGAAAGAATCTGGCGGAATATATGTTATGCATTTATGCAGAAAGGCGGTAGATGCTGTTGAAAGCAGATACGGTTACAAAGGATTATGTAAAAGATGCAGGTGTGTTTGCCGATATTTTTAATTACTATATTTACGGCGGGCGCCAGGTGATTCTGCCGGAGCAGCTTACGGAGCGCGATTCCACTAAGATTGCGCTGCCATATGGTGCAGATGGGGCTGCGGTTCCGGTCCAAAAATTCCGTGATGTACAGAAACTGTATGCGGCAATGACGGATGGGAAGATGGAATATGTTCTTTATGGAGCGGAGAACCAGACAGAAATTCATTATGCTATGGCTGTGAAGAATAATCTCTATGATGCGCTGGAGTATGCGGGGCAGGTGGAAGAAGCGGCAAAGTCACACCGGAAGGAAATGAAGCGGAAAAAAGAGCAGGGGGAAACCTCTGCTGAAGAAGACAGAAAAACGCCAAACACAGGTGAATTTTTAAGCGGTTTTTGGTCGGAAGACAGACTGATACCATCTATTACAGTGACCATATATTTCGGTCCGGAAGAGTGGAATGGGCCGTTAAGCCTGTTTGAAATGATGAATGTGTCAGACCCTGATGTGCTTGCCTGTATGGACAATTATCATGTGCGGCTGATTGCTCCGGCGCAGATGTTGGATGAGGAGATTATGAAGTTCCGGTCCAGCCTGCGAGAAGTTATGTTGTTCATCAAGTATTCAAAAGACAGGGAGAACTTAAGCAGGGTGCTGGAGGCCAATGAAGAGCGTTTTCGGGAAGTGGAGCGCAGGGCGGCAGATGTGATTGAAACAATCACAAATGCGGGAATAAAATATGATGAAAGTGAAGAGGTGGTTAATGTGTGCCAGGCAATACGGGAAATTCGGATGGAAGAGCGGAAAATCGGTGAGCAGGATGGCGAATTGAAGAAAGCCAGAGAAGCAGCCAGAAATTTTTATAACCTTGGAATTGATGTCGAAAAGATTGCTCAGGGTGTAGGGTATGCGGTAGACACCGTAAGAGAGTGGCTTGGGCTTAAATCATAATGTATACAATTTAATTTTCCAATGGGGCATAATCAAGTTATACAAAGGTAAAAGTATAGTAGAACGGCTTAAAATCAGGGGAGTTTGAGATTTGGTGGGGTTCATCACGTTGGGTGGTGTGCCCCGCTTTTTTGTGCATTAATATTAACATCAGGATACAATTTTGTTACAAGTCAGAAAATTTGTCGAAATAAGGCGATGCTAAGATTATGGTAACCAAAAGAGAACATCGTGTATGACCAGGGAGTGTGGAGCTGGGAATAGTAATATGAAGCGGCTTTACTCTTTCGTGCCATCGCGCAGCGATTTAAACAGGAGGTTATCATATGTGTGGTATTTGCGGATTTGTGGGAAAGAAAACGGGAGATTGGGATAGAGAGCAGGTATTGGAGGAGATGAAGGATGCTATCCGGCACCGCGGTCCCGATGATGGGGGAAGTTGGTTAAGCGCTGATGCAGCCCTGGGCTTTCGCCGTCTCAGCATTATAGATTTGGAAACAGGCGCGCAGCCTATGGAAAATGAAAGCGGAGATAAGGTTTTGGTTTTTAACGGAGAGATCTACAATTATCAGGAGCTTCGTGAAGAGCTGTTAAAAGCCGGGCATCAATTTAAGACCCGCTCCGATACGGAGGTACTGATTCACGGCTATGAGGAATGGGGCAGTGATTTGCTTTCGCGTTTGCGGGGGATGTTTGCCTTCGTTATCTGGGATGAGGAGAAAAAAGAACTCTTTGCGGCAAGGGACTTTTTTGGTATTAAGCCCTTTTACTATACCGTAGCAGGCGAAAGCCTCATCTTCGCCTCCGAAATAAAAAGCATACTCAAATACCCGGAATACCGGAAAGCTCTTAATGAGCAGGCTCTGGAGCAGTTCCTTTCCTTTCAGTATTCCGCCCTGGAGGAAACCTTCTTCAAGGGCATCTACCGCCTGGAGCCGGGCAGCTTCCTTCGATGGAAAAGCGGCAGCATCATTCTGGAGATTCAGAAATACTTTGAACCCTCCTTACGGCCGGAAACAGGAAAAACCGAAAAAGAATGGTTAGAATCCGTAGATCAGGTGATAAAAGATTCCGTAAAAGCCCATGAAATCGCCGATGTAGAAGTGGGAACCTTCCTCTCCGGTGGCGTAGACTCGGGCCTGATAGCCTCCGAATTTGGCGGAAAGAGAGCCTACACCGTAGGCTTCGGCCAGGAAGGAAATCGCTATAACGAGATTCAATACGCCAGAAGTACGGCCGAACAGTGCGATTTAGACCACAAAGGCAGAAGAATCCGCGAACAGGAATTTTGGGAGGCCGTTCCCGAAGTCCTCTACTACATGGACGAACCCTTAGGCGACGCTTCCGCAGTAGCGCTCTACTTCCTCTCAATGGAAGCGGCAAAAGACGTCAAAGTAGTAGTCTCCGGCGAAGGAGCCGACGAGCTTTTCGGCGGCTACCGCATCTACTGCGAACCCGAAGCCCTCCGCCGCTACCAAATGCTGCCCCTAAAGCTGCGCAAATGGTTTGCCGGCATAGCCAAGCATTTCCCAAACCTGAAAGGCAAAAACTTCCTCATCCGCGGAAGCAAAACCCTGGAAGAGCGCTTCATCGGAAACGCCAACATCTTCACCCTGGAAGAACGCCGCGCCCTGCTCCGCAAAAACCCCGGAGCCAGAAGCCCCCAAAGCTTCCTGGAAGAAGACTACGACCGAACCTTAGGACTTCGCGACGCCGACCGCATGCAGGAAATCGATCTGCGCCACTGGCTCCCCGGAGACATCCTCCAAAAAGCCGACCGCATGAGCATGGCCCACTCCCTGGAAGTCCGCGTCCCGTTCCTGGACAAAGAAGTCTTTGCCCTCACCCGCCGCCTCCCGGCCCACATGAAGCAAAGAGGACGCATAACAAAATACATCCTCCGCAAAGCCGCCGCCTCCAAACTGGACACCGCCACCAGCGAGCGCCCCAAGCTCGGCTTCCCCGTCCCCATCCGCCACTGGATTTGCGAAGAAGAAGGCCAAACCCGCCTCCGCAAAGCCTTCACCAGCCCAGCCGCCCACCTATACTTCCACCAGGAAAAACTAATGGAACTTCTGGAAGAACACCTAAAAAAACACAAAGACAACAGCAGAAAGCTATGGACCATCTACACCTTCTGCACCTGGTACAGCATCTACTTCAACGAATAAACCAATTACTTACATTAATTATAGTTTTTAAGTACTTACACTAATTACAACCTTTAACAGACACCACAAAAAAATCACCCCCAAAAGCCCCCCTCACATCACCCCAAAATGCCCCCAAAACGCCCCCCTTCAAAAGCCAGGGAGAGACGCAGGGAGAGGCCGCGGGCTTTTCCGATATCAAGTGTCCGGCTGTTCGCGCACACTCTGTCTGAGCTGTACGAACATTGCTTCAAAACCCAATGATTATCAAAACCATACAAAAGCAATGTACGCACAGAACAGACAGGGTGTACGCGAACCGTCCGAACACAGATATGGAAAAGTCCGCGGCCTCTCCCTGCGTCTCTCCCGTCCGTCCCCACTACCCTTCCTGATTCATCTGATCCAACAACCCCGCCTTAATCCGAAACAGCTTATCCGAAAGATCCACATAAACCTCATGCGGATTCGTCAATCTCCGCGTCTCATCCCAAAGCGTATCCTGCTCCCTTGCACAATAATCCCGAATCTCCATCACACTCGGCGAACTATAAACACACTCACCCTTCAAGAACACCGGAACCAAAAGCTCCCGCATATTATAAGTGCCCCCCTTAAGCTTCGTCTTCTTCCAGGTCTCCACCGAATCAAAAATCAAAAGATCCTGCGAAACATCAAACGTCTCATCCGCAAGAGAAATCAAATCCGCCCGAATCTTCCCCGTCTCTTTATCATAAATCCGAAAAACAGTCTTATTCCCCGGATTTGTAATCTTCTCCGAATTTTCCGAAAGCTTAATCTTAGGAATAAACTCCCCTTCCTCATCCATCACTGCTGCCAGCTTATACACTCCGCCGAAAGCCGGACAATCCGCCGAAGTAATCATATTCGTACCAACGCCCCAGGAAGTAATAGCCGCATTCTGCCCTTTAAGACTTGTAATCAAATACTCATCCAGATCACTGGAAGCCGAAATCACCGCATCCGGGAACCCGGCCTCATCCAGCATTTTCCGGGCCTTCTTCGACATATAAGCCAAATCCCCGCTGTCCAGCCGAATCCCATAAAAGGTCAGAGGAATCCCCGCCTCACGCATCTCCGTAAACACCCGAATAGCATTGGGAACCCCCGATTTTAACGTATCATACGTATCCGCAAGCAAAATACACGCATCCGGATAAAGCTCCGAATACTTCTTAAAAGCCGTATACTCATCCGGAAAACTCATAATCCAGCTATGTGCATGGGTCCCCTTCACCGGAACATCAAAAAGCTGCCCGGCCAATACATTCGAAGTCCCGATACATCCGCCGATCATCGCGGCCCTGGCCCCATAAATTCCGGCGTCAGGTCCCTGTGCCCGGCGAAGACCGAACTCCATAATGCCGTCCCCTTTCGCCGCATGAACCACTCGCACGGTTTTGGTAGCAATCAGACTCTGATGATTGACAATCGTCAAAATAGCCGTTTCCACCAACTGAGCCTCCATAATCGGCGCAATCACCTTCACAAGCGGTTCCCTTGGAAACACAACCGTCCCCTCCGGAATCGCATAAATATCTCCCGAGAATCGGAATTTACTCAGATATTCAAGAAAATCCTCATCAAAAAGCTTAAGGCTTCTCAGATATTCGATATCCTTCTCATCAAAGGTGAGATTTTTAATATAATCAATTACCTGTTCCAGACCGGCTGCAATTGCAAATCCGTTACCGGAGGGATTCTTCCGGTAAAAAGCGTCAAACACAACCGTTTCATTGGACTGATTTTTAAAATAGCCCTGCATCATTGTCAGCTCATAAAGATCCGTAAGCAGCGTCAGTTTCATTGTACTCATAATATTTTCCACTCCTTGTTCCTGCGCAGCAAGCCTGATATCCTGTCAACTCATTGCGTGAATTTGATTTCAGCAGGCAACAAACCAGGCGGACGCAAGCTGTCTTGTCACATGCCGGGCAATGTCTGTGAATAGTTTAACAATAGCACATTCATGGGAAAATAACAAGTCACTCTTCCATTTTTCAAGAAAATATATTACAATAGTGGGAATGTGAAAAGAGGAAGAAAGCAATGGTTGATTTTTTAGTACATAAATTTGTAAAAGATTACGAAAATACGGAAAATGCCAAAGTGCGCACCAGCTACGGTGTTATGGCAAGCATGGTAGGCATCTTCTGCAATATCCTGCTGTTTGCGGGAAAATTTACCGTAGGATTGGTTTTGCACAGCGTATCCGTACTGGCAGATGCGTTCAACAACCTTTCGGACGCGGCCTCCTCCGTAATCGGCTTCGTGGGTGTCAAGATGGCCAGTAAGCCTGCGGATCAGGATCACCCCTTTGGTCACGGAAGGATTGAATACATTGCGGCGCTGATAGTTTCATTTCTTGTAATAGAGGTGGGGCTAAGCTTTCTGAAAACTGCCGTCGGGAAGATAAGGGAGCCGGAAGAGCTGGCCTTCAGCGCGATTTCCGTCATGGTCCTGCTGGCCTCCATCGGGGTAAAGCTTTGGATGGCGTATTTTAACCGGAAGCTTGGAAAACGGATTCATTCCAGTGTGATGATGGCTACGGCCACGGACGCTATGGGAGATGTGGTAACGACCTCCGCTACGGTGCTGTCGCTTTTGTTCTGCCGTTTTACGGGAATCAATATTGACGGCTTTGTGGGCGTGGCGGTGGCCCTTGTGGTTATGTGGGCCGGTGTGGGAATTGCCAGGGATACATTGGAGCCATTGATAGGTAAGGCTGTGGACCCGGAGCTTTACCGGCAGATTACGGATTTTGTGGAGAGCTATGAGGGGATTCTGGGCAGCCATGATTTGATTGTTCACAATTATGGGCCTACTAGAAGTCTGGCTTCTATTCATGCGGAGGTGCCCAATGATGTAAGTATAGAGATTTCTCATGAGATTATTGATAAAATCGAGCGGGAGGCGGCAAAAAAGCTGGGGATTTTCCTGGTGATTCATATGGACCCGGTTGAGGTAAGGGACGACCGGGTGACGAATGTGCGCATGAAAGTAACGGATGTATTAAAAGAGATTGACGACCGGCTGACCCTGCATGATTTTCGGCTGGTGGACGGTGAGCAGCAGATCAATCTGATTTTTGATGTGGTAGTTCCCTTCGCTTATCAGGGGGCGGAGCTTAAGCAGCTAAAGGAGGATATCTCGGAACGGGTGAGCCTTCTCGATACCAGATATCAGTGTGTGATGACGATGGAGAAAGGGTATGTGGCCCAAGGCTGAAAAGCACATTACGGTTAGCTGCGGAGTGAGGGGCAGTTAGAGATGAGAAAAGTGTTATTTCTAAAAAGGCGAAAAAATTGCGAAAATTTATCAAAAAGTACTTGCTTTTTAGAAAAAGTTATGTTATAGTAATATTCGCTGAAAAACAAAGGGCTATCGCCAAACGGTAAGGCAACGGACTCTGACTCCGTCATTTCAAGGTTCGAATCCTTGTAGCCCTGCTTTCAAAACCCCGGCAGAGATATTTGTCGGGGAATTTTATGCTTTAAAATAGAAAGAAGCGAATATAATCTTAAATATTCTGAAAAAATCCGGTTTATTGTCAAAGTGCAAAAAAATCACCCGCGAAAATTAGTAAATATATATAATTGACATTCCATTTTCCTATGATATAATAATAACATCAGAGGAGAAATTAATAGAACAATAAAATGAGGAATGGTAAATGTGAGGGCGGCAATTGGAGTTGATCTGGGCGGTACAAGTATCAAATATGGTCTTATAACAGAAGAGGGAAAGCTCCTGAAAAAAATATCAAAACCAACGGGCAAAAGCAGGGGTGAGCTGCGGATCCTAAAGGATATTGCGGAAGAAATCGGAAGAATACAAAAAGAATTTACAAAAAAGAAAGGCTTTGTTATAGGAGCAGGCATTGGAATACCGGGGCCGGTTTTAAAAGACGGCTATGTGGAGAACTGTGTGAATCTGAATTTTCAAAATATCAATCCGCAGGAGATCTTAGAAGCAATGCTGGGCAAAATGCCGATTGCAGTAGGGAATGATGCCAATGTGGCCGCACTTGGAGAAATGTGGCAGGGATCCGGAAGGGGATTTGATAGTATACTGATAGTAACCCTTGGAACCGGGGTGGGCGGAGGCGTTGTACAGGAGCGTCAGATTGTATATGGAAGCAGGGGGCTGGCCGGAGAGCTGGGGCATGTAGTCGTCAAGCCGGACGAGAAAGAGCTCTGCAATTGCGGCAAGCGGGGATGCCTGGATCAGATAGCATCCGCAACCGGTATCGTCCGCATGACAGAGCGGATTTTGAGATTTACCTCCGCGCCTTCCGTATTGCGAGACAAACCGCGGCTGGATGCAAAGATGATAGTCCATGCGGCTAAGACGGGTGATGCGCTGGCATATTTGTCGCTGGATTATTGCATGAGCTTTTTGGGAAAATGTCTGGCCGAGGCGGGATGCATCTTAGATCCGCAGGTATTTGTAATAGGCGGCGGTGTTTCACAGGCAGGAAGCTTTTTGACAGATATGATTCAGAGACATTATGAAAATAATTTATCCTTAACAAAGCGCAAAACACCGATTATCCCCGCACAATTGGGAAACGACGCGGGAATATACGGAGCGGCAAAGATGATAATAACGCAGGAAAAAGAAAGAATGGAGAAAGAAAATGCGGTTAGAGGCGAGTCAGGTATTCTATGGAGAAATTCCGGAACCGGAGACAGAAGCAGCAGAGTATCCGGCGGACTTAAATGAACGGACTATGAAAGAACGTCTGGATAAGGTATTAAGAGCAATGCGCGGAGATAATCTGGATTTCCTGTTTATCTATGCCGACAGGGAGCATGGAGGAAATTTTGGGTATTTAACAGGCTTTGAGCCTCGCTTTGAAGAGGCGGTGCTGGTTCTGCATGGAAATGGACAGGCTTATTTTTTACTGGGAAATGAAAATCTGAAAATGGCGCAGTATGCAAGAATTTCGGCAGAAGCCATTCATGTGCCTCATTTTTCGCTGCCCAATCAGCCAATGGACACGGAAAGCACTCTGGAACAGCTCATTCAAAAAGCAGGTATTTCTGAAGGAATGAAGGGGGGAACGGCAGGGTGGAAAATGTTTAACTCCTCTTTGGAGGATAACGAAAAACTGTTTGATATTCCCGGATTTCTGGTTGATGCTTTAAAAAGGGTCATTGGCGAAGCCGGGAAACTGCGGAATAAAACCGCCTTATTTATTCATCCGGATAACGGAGTTCGTATATGTGTCAACGCAAATGAAGCGGCTTTTTACGAGTACGGCGCATCTCAGGCGGCAGCCTGCATAAAAAGAGTACTGGATCATTTGGAGCCGGGAAAGACAGAAATGGAATTGGCCCGTTATTTAAATGCGGACGGACAGCCGCTTTCGGTACAGACCATCTGTGCTTCGGGAAAACGGTTTACGAACGGGGTGATTGCACCAAGGAATAAACGCGTGGAAAGAGGAGAGGCGTTTTCCGCCACAATGGGGCTCCGAGGCGGCCTGACCTGCCGGGCAGGAGTTGTGGCAGGCGGTAAAAATGAATTGCCCGCAGCGCAGGAACAATATCTGGAGAGAGTGGCAAAGCCATACTTTTCAGCGGTTGCGGCATGGTATTCCGCGGTACGCATAGGAGCTTTAGGAGGGGAAATTTATCAGGCAATCGAAAAGAGCGCTCCAAAGCAGATCTACGGATGGTACTTAAATCCGGGACATTTGACAGCAACGGAGGAATGGATTTCCTCACCCTTTTATCCAAATTCCGCAGCCGTGTTAAAAAGCGGGATGATGCTTCAGATGGATATTATTTTCTCGGTTCCGGGATACCCTGGAATCAACGGAGAGGATGGAATTCTGCTGGCAGATCAGGAACTGAGGACACAGATACGGGAACAATACCCCGGGCTTTGGGAGCGTATACAAAAAAGAAGAAATTATATGACAGAGATACTGGGAATTCCGATTTCGGAAGAGGTTCTTCCGCTTTCCGGCCTATGTGGATATTTGAGACCTTACCTGCTGGCCAGAGGCAAGGCTCTGTATTTAAGAAAATCATAAACTTGCAGTTTTCATAACAATGGAGGTGAAATTAGCTATTTGAAACTGTACCCACTTTATAACAATTTTAAGGAGGAAATTAAGAATGAAAAAGATAGCGGCATTGATGTGTATCCTGGCATTAACGGTTCAGTTAACCGCATGCGGTTCTAAAGAAGCGGCAGAAGCGCCTCAGACACCGGAGGTCCAGGAGCCCCGGGAAAACACAGAGACAGAGGATGAAACCGGAGCTTCGGCCGGAGATGTGAAGTTTGCAACCATAATGGTAACAAATAACGACTGGGCAATGAAGCTTGCGGAGGGCGGGGAAGAAGCCTGTGCAAAATATGGTTATGAACATATTGTCATGAACTCCGAAAACGATATTCAGAAGCAGACGGATTTGGTACAAAGCTGTATCAGCCAGGAGGTGACAGGACTTTACATCCAGACCGTAGACAGTCAGGCGATTGCTCCGATTTTGAAAAAGGCGGCGGAAGCAGGAATTTATGTATTTACGATGACAGATATGAAGGAGGCTTTAAGCTCCTATGAAAACTGTTTCTTTGCAGATTACGACCATAAGACGGCCGGTGCAAACTGTGCGGATGCGGTAGCGGAGGCTCTTGGCAAAAAGGGAAAGGTCGGTATCATTGCAGGGCTTGCAGGAGCGGACAATACAACCCAGCGTTCCACGGGCTTCCGCACACGGATAGAAGAAAATTACAGCGATATTGAGGTTGTAAATGAGATAAACTGCGACTGGGATCGGGCGGTTGCCATGAATGCGGCTGAGGATATGATTACGGGGAATCCGGATATTGGCGCCTTCTACTGCATGGGCGAGGAAATGGCCTGGGGAGTGCTGGAAGCGGTACAAAACTCGGGAAAGGATATCAAAGTTGTAACCATAGACGCATCCTCGCAGACGGTTCAGATGGTTATGGACGGAGAGATGTATGCCTGCATCGGGTGTCCTCCAAAGGGGTTTTCGGCGCCGGCCGTTGAAATGATGAATCAGTTGCTGTCTGGCGAAAGTCAGGAGCAGATTTATCCTGTGGAGCCCACTTATATAACAAAGGAAAATGCTTCTTTCGATTTGGCAGATTATTAAAATGCAGGGGAGACAGGGGAGGGGATGAAGGTTCATCCTCTCCTTCTTCTAAAGGTACGGAGGCGTATATGGGAGACTTTATATTAGAGGTAAGGGATGTGTCAAAAATTTTTCCGGGAGTAAGGGCATTGGATCAGGTATCACTCAGGATAAGGAAAGGAGAAATCCATGCCTTAGTGGGAGAAAACGGAGCGGGAAAATCCACGTTAATGAAAATACTGAACGGAAATTACAAAAAGGATGCGGGAAGCATTTATATAGATGGAAAGGAAGCGGAAATCCGCTGCCCGGATGATGCAAGAAGATTCGGTATCAGCATTATATTTCAGGAATTAAACCTGGTGCCTCACTTATCCGTTGCGGAGAATATTTTTATGGGGCGCCTGCGGCGTGAGGGGAAAAAACTGATTGATTGGAAGCAGGTATATCAAAGAGCAGGCGCCCTTATGGAGCGGATAGGGTATCCGATTGATACGCGGACCGCTGTAGAAAAATTAAGTGTGGCGCAGAAACAGATGGTTGAGATAGCAAAGGCAATTTCTTATTCCAATACAAAGCTTATTTTAATGGACGAGCCCTCCGCCACATTGACAAACCGGGAATGTGAGAAGCTGTTCGAGGTGATTCGGAGCTTAAAGGAACAGGGAATTTCCGTCATTTATATCTCTCATAAGCTGGAGGAAATAGCGGAACTGTGTGAATGGGTCACAATCCTGCGGGACGGAAAAATCATAGATACCGGAGCCGTTTCAGATTTTACAAAGGATGATATGATTTCCAAAATGATAGGCAGGGAGATCTCGGATAAATTTCCTGCAAGGAGTTCAAAGCCGGGGGATAAAGAGATATTAAGGGTAGAAGGACTTTCAAGACATGGGGTGATTTCCGATATTTCTTTTTCTCTTCGGGAGGGAGAGGTGTTGGGCTTTGCCGGTCTGGTGGGGGCAGGAAGAACGGAAATTGCAAGGGCAGTAATCGGAATGGATTATACGGATATGGGGGAAATCTACGTAGAGGGAAAACGGGCGCGGATTCGCAGTCCCAAGGATGCATTGAGATCCGGAATTGCCTATTTAAGTGAGGACAGGAAACAGGAGGGACTGGTGTTAAAGGCGCCGGTTAAATGGAATATCAGCATGGCAAATATGAGCCGTATTCTGTCCGCAGGTATGGTAAACGAAAAGAAGGATGAAGCAATCGCAGATGAAATGATCGATAAAATTCTGATAAAGACACCCTCCCGGGAACAGTATGCAATGAATTTGAGCGGAGGAAACCAGCAGAAAATCGTGGTTGCAAAATGGCTGAATACGGATGCAAAAATATTTATTTTTGATGAGCCTACAAGAGGAATTGATGTTGGAGCGAAATATGAGATTTATGTACTCATCAATGAGCTCGTCCAAGAAGGAAAAAGTGTGATTCTGATTTCTTCGGAGCTGCCGGAGGTTCTGGAAATGTGTGATCGGGTTCTTGTTATCAACAAAGGAAAGCTGGCAGCGGAATTGACAGGTGAGAATATGAATGCCCAATCCGTGATGGGGTATGCAATATAAAGGGGGAGGGAAAGAATCTTATGGAGAAAAAAGTGATGCAAGGATTATCCGGGAAAAGGCTTAGAGCTGCGGGACAGCTTGTGATCGAGAATTTAAACTGGGTTCTTTTGGCCTTCCTGATATTGTTCGGGATGATATTTACGGAAAATTTTTTTACATGGAGCAATATTTCAAATGTTTTAAGGCAGGTGAGCATCAACGGTGTTTTGGCAGCAGGCTTTACAATTGTTATTTTGGCGGATGGCTTTGATTTATCTATTGGCTCCATTATATCCATATGCGCGGTGGCTGCGGTTGGGACTTTGAATTCCACGCGGAGTCCGGCCTTGGCCGTTGTGATATCCCTTGCAATCGGTCTTGGATTCGGCATTTTTAATGGGGTTCTGATACGCCTTATCAAAGGAAATAACAGCGATTCGTTTTTGATTACACTGGGGACTATGCTGATTGCTTCCAGCTGTGCCTACACCTATAGCGGCGGGTTTAATATTTATTGCGACAATACGCTGACGGCATACCGTCATATCGGAAAAGGCTCTGCGGCAGGTATCCCTGTTCTTGTACTTATTATGTTTTTTGTTATGGCAGCATTTGAATTGATACTGCAGAAAACCGCGTTGGGAAGGAAGCTGAAGCTGAGCGGCAGCAACCGGACAGCCGTTTATATGTCAGGAATCAACGCCCATGGAATTAAGCTGTTTTCCTTTGCCATGACCGGATTGTGTGCGGGGATTGCGGCAATTATGCTGACGGCGCGAACAGGTGTGGCATCTCCTTCTACGGGATACGGCTATGAAGTAGATGCGGCTACGGCGGCTATCATCGGAGGAAACCGGGAGGGAAGTATACGCGGAAATATTTTAAAAACCCTGACAGGCGTGCTTATTTTAGGCTTGATAACAAATATTATGAACATAATGAACATCAGTACGGTGATACAGACAATAGCAAAGGGAATTATTTTGCTGCTGACACTCTATACAAACCGTCTGAAAAAGGGTTAGGAGGATGCCGGATATGACAATCGCGAAAAAGATATTTGATGAGTACAGAATTTGGTTAATAAGCTTACTGGCATTTATCATTGTTCCGTTTATTAAGCCGGCATTTATCTCAGCAAATAACATAGAGGGAATTCTGATGTCCATGGTTACTTACGGAGTGATTGCCCTGGGGCTTGCAATGACATTGATTACGGGGGAAATCAATATTTCGATTGGGGCCGTAATGGCCTTTTCCAGCGTGGCTTTTGCGGAAGCGATGAAGACCCTTCCGATAGGGATTGCCATGATGATTGCACTTGCAGGGGCGGCGCTGTTCGGTCTTATTGACGGTTATTTTGTGGCCTATAAAAAGCTTCCGGCTTTTATGGTATCGGTAGCCGTTATGGTATCTGTCAGAGGGATTGCCCTTGCTGTTTCGGGAGAAGCGCCGGTAGGAATTACATCAGAGCTGATTGAAAGACTTGGAGAAATGAGCCTTGGACCCGTACCTGTTTTGTTTCTGTTCCTTTTATTCTGCGTATTTGTTCTGGAAATATTTTTGAAAAGGACACAGACAGGGAGAAATATGTATGCGGTGGGAGGGTCGCCGGAGGTTGCTGCGGCCTATGGACTTAATGTGGAAAAGTATAAATGCCTCTCTTTGACTTTTTGCTCCTTTATGGCAGGTGTGGGAGGAATTCTGCTGGCGATCCGCATGTGTTCGGGCTCTCCTTCGGTAGGAGAGGACGCAATGCCGTCCGTGCTGCCTATGATAGTGATCGGAGGGACCTCGATCTCAGGAGGCAAGGGAGGAATGATTAAGACCTTATCCGGAATCCTTCTTATGAATCTGATATTTAATATTATGAGCATGTTCAACATTTATGTGAATATACAAAATCTGATAAAAGGCGGAATACTGTTGGTGATAGTAGTTGCTGACAAATACATTGAGAATAAAGATAAAAAAATTTAGCTGCAGGGGAGGCGGAAATATGAAGTTTTTAATTGCCGGATTTTATCATGAATCCAATACATTCAGTCCGATTTTAACTAAAAAAGAGGATTTCATTGAGGTGGAAGGAGAGGAGCTGCTGGACTATTTTCCGGGTGCGGTCCATGCATTCCGGGCGGCCGGGGCCGAAGTAGTTCCCTGTACCTTTGCCGGATGGATGTCCTCCGGAGTTATTGAGGAAGAGGCTTACCGATATTATGTGGATAAGATTGTTGCACAGATCAGGGAGCAGAAAAATATCAGCGGAATCTGGCTTCAGCTGCATGGAGCAATCTATGCGGAGAATATTGGCTGCGGAGAATTGTTTATGCTGCGGAAGATCCGCAAGGCGGTGGGATATGAGATTCCCATTGCGATTGGTATGGATCCCCATGGCAATCTTTCGCCGGATATTACAAAATATGCGAACATTTTGCGTGCATACCATACGGCGCCCCATGAGGATCAGCAGGATACCTATCGTATAACGGCAGAGGCTCTGATTGATTTTGCTCTTAGGGGAGTTAAAATTACGCCGGCTTTTGTACGGCTTCCGATGCTGCTGTGCGGAGATACGGCGCTTACCAGGGATGAACCCCTGCGTTCCGTTATTGCGCGGTTTAAGAAGATGGAAGCGGAAGGTGAGGCGGCATGTGCATCCTTTTTTATTTCCATGCATTCGGCAAACACCGAAAATACTTACCCGGCCGTTGTGATCGTGCCAAGAAAACCGGAGGATTATCACAGGGCGATGGCTCGGGCGCGGGAAATAGCGGAAGAAATCTATGAGAGACGTCACGAATTCCGGTTTGAGGGCGATTTGGTTAAGCCGCAGGAGGCCGTTGATATGGCATGTGACAGTGAAGCATATCCGGTTGTGATTTCCGATTCGGGTGACAATACAACGGCGGGCGCAACGGGGATGAATACATATTTTCTGAAGCTGTTTTTGGATAAGGGAGATTTTCATGGAAAAAAGGTTTTAATTTCTACAATTTATGATAAGAGGGCTTATATGCTTTTGAAGGATAGGGAGGTGGGGAGCGACTTTGATATTATGCTGGGAGCGGGAGTGGATGAATGGTCTCAGCCTGTTCCAATCAGAGGAACAATTAAGGCAAAGGGGGCTACACTGGTTTATCATCCGATGCGCTCCGGATTAAGAACCTTTGCCGGCGGCCTGATTACGGTGAGCATCGGGGATCTGGATATTACGATCAGTGAGGTTGCGGATTCCTTTACGGACATGGAACAGTGTGAGGTGGGAAATTTTAAGGCGGAGGATTATGATATTATTGTTGTAAAACAGGCGTATCAGTTTCCGGATTTGGTAAAATTCGCAAAGAAGCAGATCATAGCCCTGACACCCGGAGCGACCTACCAGGATCTGGCGGCTATCAGAGAGCAGTATACCAAGCTGCCGTGGACCTTATGGCCGTTTCAGGGGAATGATAAATAAAGAGCTCGGAAATTCCCATGTTCTTCAAATGCCTTAGAATTGGTTTGTGTATCAATTGGTAATGTGTTAAAATGTTATCAGGAAAAACATGGAAAGGGTGAAGAATTTGCAGAAACGCAGAGCTCAGAATCAGAGTAATATGAAAACCAATAATTGCAAACTGGTTTTAAATATGATTCGTGATAACCTGAAGGCTGATATCTCCAGAGCGGATATTGCAAAAAGCACAGGAATGAGCGCCACCAGCATTACCAGAATTACGGATTTTTTAATGGAATCCGGACTGATCAGACAGGCGGAAACGATCACCAATGGTACGGTAGGAAGAAACGGAATCCGTCTGCAGGTTGTGGCAGATGCAGTCATGACGCTTGGAATTTCCATCGACTCGGATTATATTGATCTTTGCATCCTGAATTTTGCGGATCAATTTATCGGCAATAAAAAAATAAAATTGAGTGCATGCGGATATCAGGCGGAAGAAATCCTGGAGATTGCCTATAAGGGATTTCAGGAGCTGTGTAAGGAAATGGATTTTAATCCTCAGGATATCAGCGTGGTGGGAATCTCATGTATCGGTAATATTGATTACCAGACAGGAACCGTTTTTTTTGCTCCGCAGTTTCAATGGCATAAGGTGGAACTGGGCGAGATGGCAAGGAAAAAATTCGGCCTTCCGGTATTCGTGGAAAATGATATGAAATCTTCTTTGATAGGACTTTCTCACAGAAGGCAGGATATCCGCTATGAGGATGTAACCTATCTGTCCATAGGAACCGGAGTGGGCGCCGCAGTCATGTACGGGGGTAATATTGTACGCGGTAGCGATAATGCGGCGGGAGAGGTCGGACATATCATTTTGGAGTCAAGCGGAAGACTGTGCGACTGCGGGTGTACCGGCTGTGTTCAGACTTATTTGACAAAAAATAACTGGCTGGAGCAGTCCAGGGAGCAGGGACATGAGTTCTGCGATGTGGCTGAGATCTATCAGTCATACAGGCGGGAGGAGCAATGGGCTATGTTGTTTGTGGAAAAACAGGCGGAATATTTGGCAACGCTGCTTCGAAACCTGGTTTATATGTATAATACACGGCATATTCTTGTAGGCGGCGTGATCTTATCCGACTTTCCGGAACTGTATGAAGTTACGGAAAAAAAGATAGCAGGACTTCTGCATGAGAATCTGTGGAGAGGATTAAAACTGGAACGTGTGGCGGAGAGGGACAACAGCAGAGCGGGGGCGGCTTTTGCGGCGCAGGAGAATTATATGGAGCAGATGCTCTATATCGGATAAAGAATAGGGATATGCTGGGAACTATGTATCTGTTTAAATGACTAAATGTAATACAGGGTATGTTATCGGATTCGGACAAACTCAAATTATACGGGGCTTTCGTATAGTTTGAGTTTTCTTTTTGCCAAATTGATATAAAAAGAAAAATAGAAATGACAATCTTGTTGGAAATATCAGCGCAAGGCAGCTTTGGCAACCTTCAGCAGTTTTGATTGGCTGAACGGATTTATTTTGTGCCGTCAGATCCGTTTTCCTGGTCATTTACCAAAATCTATGTTACAATACCCCTCAGAGGTGAAAATCAAAATGTATTCTTTCAACAGCAAAGTCCGCTACAGCGAAGTGGGCGAGGATAAAAAGCTATCTTTAAACGGAATTATCAACTACTTTCAAGACTGCAGCACCTTCCAGTCCGAGGAGCTTCAGGTAGGAGTCGGCGTATTGGAAAAGCTGCATCGTGTCTGGGTGCTTTCCTCCTGGCAGATCGTAGTGGAGCGCTACCCGGATCTGTGCGAGGAGATTACAATCTCCACCTGGCCGTATTACTTTCAAAGCTTCTGCGGCTACCGCAATTTTGTCATGAAGGATCAAAAAGGACAGATGCTTGCCTATGCCAATACACTCTGGAGCTTCCTGGACACAGATACGGGCCGCCCGGTACGGGTGCCGGAGGAGATTGAAAAGGTCTACATCCTGGAGGAAAAACTGGACATGAACTACGCCTCCAGAAAGGTGCCCATGCCAAAAGAAGGAGAGCAGAAGGAACCTTTCCCCGTGCAGAAGCATCATCTGGACACCAACCATCACGTCAACAACGGCCAGTACATCCAGATGGCCCGGGAATATATTCCGGAGGACTTCCCCATCCGGCAGATGCGTGCCGAATATAAGAAATCAGCCCTCCTGGGAGATATGATTTACCCGGTAGTGCAAAAAGAAGATAACCGCTACATGACGGCGCTCTGCGACGAGCTTGGACGCCCGTATGCGGTAGTAGAGCTTTCGTAAACCCTTATAAGATTTTCAGCATAAAACATAAAAAATACAGCATCCGAACATTTGCGGACAAGCTGATTCCTGCGGAATATCTGATTGCTGTGGAGTATTGAACTTGCAGGTACAGCTTTAAGCAGTGGAAACGGAACTGAAAAAGCACTCTCGGAAACAAAAACGGAGGACAGAGGCACATGATTTTACTTGGAAAAAAGCAGAAACTAATCATAGTAAAGAAAGTAGATTTCGGCGTATATCTGTCCGAAAAGGAAGGCTCGGAGGAAAAGGTTCTGCTTCCGAAAAAACAGGTGCCGGACGGCGCAAAGCCAGGGGACAGCCTGGAGGTATTTGTCTATAAGGATTCCAAGGATCGGCTGATATCCACCACCCAGGATCCGAAACTGGAGCTGGGCGGCATAGCCGTTCTTAAAGTAACGGCAGTAACCAAGATCGGCGCCTTCCTGGATTGGGGACTGGAAAAGGAGCTTCTTCTTCCCTTCCGTGAGCAGACCCGCCGTGTAAGCACAGGAGAAGAGGTGCTCATTGCGCTGTACGAGGACAAGAGCAGCCGTCTATGCGCCACTATGAACGTATACAAATACCTGGACACAGACGCCCCCTACAAAGCAGAGGACCGAGTAACGGGCACAATCTATGAAATCAGCCGTGAATTTGGCGCCTTCGTAGCCGTGGACAACCGCTATTCCGCGCTCATTCCCAAAAAGGAATTTCATGAAAACGGCAGAATCGGCGATCAGGTGGAGGCCCGGGTTACATCGGTGAAGGAAGACGGAAAGCTGAACCTAAGCATCCGTGAGAAGGCATATCTCCAGATGGACGAGGATGCGGAATACGTGCTCCGGGTACTGGACGAGTACGACGGCGTTCTCCCCTTCAACGACAAGGTATCGCCGGAAATCATAGAACGGGAGCTGCACCTTAGTAAAAATGCATTCAAACGGGCAGTAGGCCGCTTGCTGAAGGAAGGCAAAATAGAGATAACCGAGAAACGCATACTCCGAAAATGATGAAAATTTAACAAATTTAGAAAAAATGGAAAAAAGTGCTTTCCAAAGTGCTGTTCAGCAGTTATAATAGGGGAGAAGAAAGGAGTGAAAAAAAGATGAAAGTTCAAAACATTTCTAACATCGAGAAATTCTTTGAGGTAGTAGACAGCTGCCAGGGTAAGGTTGAGCTGGTAACAGGTGAAGGCGACAGACTGAATCTGAAGTCCAAACTTTCTCAGTACGTGTCTATGGCGAACATCTTTTCCAACGGTGAGATTCCGGAGCTTGAGATTATCGCATACGAGAAGGAAGATATCGACAAATTAGTTTCATTCATGATCAATGGTTAGATAAAACGCGGTAATGGTTCCCGGTGAGGAACAATTGCCGCGTTTTTCATATCGCCGGTATGCACCGTCTTCTACAGATTTTTCTTCTTATACACAAAGTAAAGCCCAATCCCCGTAAGTACAATCAAATAAGCAAGCAATACCAATATCCCCAGAAGATTAACAGGCTCCTTTGCCGCAATGCCCCGGACCATCCGGCTTGTCTGAGAAAGGGGCAGAGCCGCAATCAATTCCCGCGGGCCGTGGGGAATCCGATCCGTGGAAAAAAAGGTATTGCACAGATAAGCCATCGGCATAATAAAGTAATTGGAAAACCGGGGCACATCCGCATGATTTCGGGCAAGGAAGGAAACCACGATACCAAGAGCGGAAAAAACAGCGCCGTTTAAAAATAGAATCAGTATGGATATTCCGTTAAAAACAAGTCCCGTCTCAATGGGCCAGACAAGAAGCAGGATAATCGCACCCGCATAGAGTCCCCGAAAGGCGCCGGCCAGAATCTGTCCGGCAATAAACTGCCAGAGGGGAGTGGGCGAGATAATCACCTGATCAAAGGCCTTCTCATAGAGACGCTGCACATTCAGATTCTGCGCAATGGCGTTGAAGCTTCCGTTCATAGTGGTAAGAGCCACCACTCCCGGAATCAGAAAGTTCAGATAGGGCATACCATTCATGGTAGTTCGGATACCCCAGCCGAATACAATAAGGTACATCAGCGGCGCAATCAATGCCGCCATAGTAATACGTGAGAAGTCTCGTACAAATTCTCTCCATTTTTCCCATAAAATCGTGATAATTCCCATAATATACTCCATATACGGCGAAGAATAAACCATATCAAGACAAACGTTTCCCTACCTGTTCCACAAAAACATCCTCCAGGGTAGTATCCCGCAGCGTACACTGGCCGGTCAGATTGCTCAGGCAGGCAATCGCCTCGGAACGCTCATGGAAATAACGGCTGTGGATACCGTCGTCAAGCAGTTCATCTACCGCATAAGCTCCGAGATTTTCGATAAGCTGCCCCGGGGTGTCGATTTCATTTAACCTTCCCCCATTCATCAAAGCCACCCGTCCGCAGAGGGATTGAGCTTCTTCAATATAATGAGTTGTCAGAAGAATCGTCAGACCTTTTTCATTGAGCTGCCGCAGAAGGCTCCACATCTGCCGCCGTGAAATAGCGTCCATGCCGGCGGTAGGCTCATCCAGGAGCAAAATCTCCGGCTCCGTCAAAAGCGCCCGGCAGACCATAAGCTTGCGCTTCATTCCCCCGGAAAGCTTGCGGATCGTTTTCCTTCGGTGATCCGATAAGCCCGCAAAGGCAAACAATTCTTCCGTCCGCGCCCGAATCTGCTTAACCGGCATAAAATACAGCCGTCCCTGGTATTCCATAATTTCGTCCATATCCATATCCTGACGCATGGAATATTCCTGGGTAATGACACTCACCTTCCGTTTCAGATCCTGCCGCTTCCGGGTCAAAAGCTCGCCGTCAATGCGGATTTCCCCGGAGGTAGGAAGAAGCAGAGTGGAAAGCATACCAATGGTAGTTGTCTTGCCGGCTCCGTTCGGGCCCAGAAGGCCGAAAAATTCCCCTGTTTCAATCCGCAGGCTGATGGAATCCACGGCAGTAAAATGTTCAAACTGCTTAGTGAGATTGTGAAGCTCAATCATGTCTGCCTCCCGGCTCTTTTGCGATTATGAGAGAGTAGTATCCGGCATCATCGGGGATCTCCTCGGCGCTTCGGTAAATATGCTCATTTTCCATGCCGCAGTTTTCCACCATAATGACGTCGCGTCCGCTGGACTTTAAGATTTCCTTTACCTGGTGCATTTTCCGTCCTGATTTCATCAAAACGTAATTTCCCGGAAGAGACAGATCGCTGTTCAGCTTGTGAACGGCGGGAAGAATGTGAAGCTGCTCGTCCCATTCCACCAGAGGCGTACGGCTCCGGGCCGCAGCAGCGCAGAAGGAAGTAATGCCGCTGATAAGCTCCGCCTGATAGCCCCGGGCCAGAATCCGCTTCTGTACATAGAGATAGGTAGAGTAGATAGTGGGATCGCCCAAAGTGAGGAAAACCACATTTTGCCCCTGCTTTAGATAAACCTCAATAGCGTCAGCCGCTTTTTCATGATTGCGGTGCATTTCCTCCCTGTCGTGGGTCATAGGCATGTCCACGGAGAGAAGTGTTTTCCCGGCCAGCTCCGGTACGGCTTGTACGGCAATCTGGTAGGCTACGGTTTCCTTTGCCGCAGGTCCGGGGAGGGCAATAATTTCATTTTCTTTTATCAGGCGCACAGCCTTCAAGGTCATAAGCTCCGGATCTCCGGGTCCTACGCCTGCTCCATATAAAATTCCGGTCATAATATGATGCATCTCCTATTCCAGTTCCGTAATATCCCTCCCAGTACACCTGTATAAAATCAATTTCCAACCACGAAAAGAAGCGTTTGAAAATTGATTTGTGCACTGTGAGGGATATTACTGTTTTCCAGTTCCGTAATATCCCTTCCAGTACACCTGTATGAAATCTGCACTGAGAGCGATAATACTGTTTTCGTTTATACAGCAGTCTGCCAAGCACAGGGGGATGGACCCGCTTCAGACCGCAAAGACAAATAATTGAAAGCGAATCTATGTATCGGCAGACTACGATTATACTTGTACAGGTGCACGTGCTTTATTATAAGTGCCAGAAAAATATTTTTCAACAGCAATTCGCATATTATTGCATTTTCATAGGAGATGTGCTATATTACACTCGTAGCTTCGCAGGAAGCGATCCGTAGGTGTCGCACCGTTTCGGCGGTGCGGTGAAAAGGGAAACAGGTGAAAAACCTGTGCGAACTCGTCACTGTAAATAGGGAGCAGAATGCCATTATGCCACTGAGCGATTGGGAAGGCGGCATTTGTGTGAAGATCTATGAGCCAGGAGACCTGCCTATAGGAAGTTTCGGGAATATTCCACTCCCGAGGCCACGAGTAATTGGTCGCAGATGAAGGAAAAACAGAACATCATTGCGTCCTCTTACTGATGCCTGTCCATAAGTGGAAGGCATTTTTTGTTGCTTCTCTCAGAGATAAGCGACCGCAAAATATCAAATGCGGATGGCCTGCGACATCCCCCAAATGTATTTGCTCATATAGTGCGCAGAAATATTCACGAATGCAGCGGACTTGCAGACTATGGCCGAACTATTTTTCCGCACATAATACCGGCAGATACACAATCAGAAAAGGAGGATAAAATGAGAAGAAAAGTATCAACAATGCTGGCAGTCTTGCTGGCGTCAGCCCTTACCATCAGCGGATGCGCAAAGAAAGAAGCAGCGCCTGCCGCAGAGCCGGCCCCGGCAGAACAGGAAGCGGAACCGGCGGAGACAGCCGATCCGGAAGAAGCGGCACAGCCGGAGGAAAGCACATCAAAGCAGATCGAAAATGCCGCAATCCTGGTAGTAAGCTTCGGCACCAGCTACAACGACAGCCGTGACATCACCATCGGCGCCGTGGAGGAAGCCATAGCCAAGGCATTTCCTGAGTATGAGGTGCGCCGGGCATTCACGGCACAGATCATCATAGACAAGCTGGCTGAGCGCGATAATTTGGAGGTAGACAATGTAACCAAAGCCCTTGACAGAGCGGTGGCGGACGGAATCAAAACCCTGATTGTACAGCCCACTCATCTGATGGACGGCCTGGAGTATGGAGATCTGGTAAAAGAGCTTGAAGATTACGAAAGTGATTTTGACAAAATAGTACTTGGAGATCCGCTGCTCACCAGTGACGCCGATTACGAAGCGGTAATGAGCGCCATCACAAATGCAACAAAAGAGTACGACCAAAACGAAGAAACGGCAATCATATTCATGGGACATGGAACAGAGGCCCAGTCCAACCAAATCTACAGCACCATGCAGGAAAAGCTTACGGAAGCCGGATTTGACAATTACTACATCGGAACCGTTGAGGCAGCTCCGACCTTAGAGGATGTCATGGCCGCTCTAAAGGAAAAGGGAACCTACAAAAAAGTAATTCTGGAGCCATTAATGGTAGTATCCGGCGATCATGCCAACAACGACATGGCCGGCGACGAGGAAGATTCCTGGAAAACCATTCTCACAGAAGCAGGCTACGAAGTAGAATGTGTGCTCAAGGGGCTGGGAGAGCTTCCTGAAATACAGCAGGTGTATGTAAACCATACACAGGCAGCCATCGACAGCATGAACTAAGATATAAAAACGGGGGGACAATTCAAAAACCCAAAACACTGTTTTATAATAAGTAAAAAATAAAACAAGCAAAATCAAAAAAGATGGGAACAGGAAAATGAGACGGATAGCATATACATTAGCAGGAATCATAGGCGCAGGAATTTTCTGGATATCAGGAATAACCGGTCTGGCAAAAGAAGAAGAGGAGCACGAGATCTCCTACGATCAGGTAGCCTCCGAAAGCGAACGGGCCGGTTCCGCAGAGGTAGGCATTGAGGGAATGACGCCAATCTACGGAACAGACATCACAGACGGCGTCTACGAGGTAACAGTAGAATCCAGCTCCCCCATGTTTCCCATAGAAAAGGCCCTGTTAACAGTTGAGAACGGCAGCATGACAGCCGTTCTCACGATGGGCGGCCAGGGATACCTGAAGGTATATCCCGGCACCGGCACGCAGGCAGCATCCAGCGACCCTTCCCAGTACATAGACTTCCAGGTAAACGAAGAAGGAAAACATACCTTCACAATACCCGTAGAAGCTCTGGATCAGCCCATAGCCTGCGCCGCATTCAGCAAAAACCGGGAAAAATGGTATGACCGTTTCCTGCTTTTCGAGGCGGAAAGCCTGCCAAAAGAAGCCGTCCTAGTGGACCTTCCCGACTACGAGGCATTAAAGCAGGCAGCCAAAGAAAAGCGGATAGCAGCCCTTCGGGAAGAGTCAGAGCAAAAAGCGGCAGAGGAAGCAAAAGCAGCAGACAATTCCAACACAGCAGAAAAACCGGAAACCGCAGGCGAACAGGAAAACGCGAACGATCCAAGCGGCATGTCTGCCCAGCCCGCGTTTATTGAAATGGAAGACGGAGAATACGCCATAGAAGTAGAAGTAAAGGGCGGAACCGGAAGAACCACCATAAGCTCCCCCGCCGGTCTTTTCGTAAGAGACGGCCAGGCATATGCCCGAATCGAATGGAGCAGCACCAGCTACGACTACATGCTGGTAGGAGGAAAAAAATACCTCCCACTCAACGAGGAAGGCTACTCCACCTTCGAAATACCCATCACCATCTTCAACGAACCAATGGAAGTCATAGCAGACACCACAGCCATGAGCACCCCCCACGAGATCACATATCAGCTCATCTTCCACGGCGACGACATCATGTCAAAAAACCAGACCCCCCAGGCAGCAGCCAGGCGCGTCGTATACATGGTATTTGCCATAATGCTCGTATGCGCCCTGGTATCCTATCTGAACAAAAGAAAACGAAGAAGCTGACCGGCAACACACCAACACCCCAATCAAAAAGGATATAAAAAAATGAAAAAAAGTATCCCCTGCTATTTCCTCACCTCCCTACTAACCATCCTCCTCATAACCTCATTTACATCCTGCAAGCTCAAGCAAAGCAAAGAAACATTAAACAATAACAAAGAAATCAGCACCGATCTGACTTGGCAAAGCAATATGGAGCTGCGCTACGCCAGCGAGTTTAGCATAGATTATTACAACGACGGCTACCGCCTCATCACCATCGCTCAGGACGGCCGCTACCTGATAGTTCCCGAACAAAAAGACGTACCAACCGACTTAAGCAGCGACATCACAGTACTGCAGCAGCCGGTACGGCAGATCTACCTGGTAGCATCAGCCGCAATGGATATGTTTGTATCACTGGACGCCCTGGACACAGTAAGATTCTCCGGTCTGAAGGCAGATTCCTGGTACATAGACGAAGCCAGAGAAGCCATGCAGCAGGGCGGCATCCTCCATGCCGGCAGCTACGGAGCGCCCGACTACGAGCAAATACTTGCCCAGGGCTGCGGTCTGGCAATCGAAAACACCATGATCTATCACACCCCGGAAGTCAAAGAACAGTTAGAAAAGCTTGGCATCCCCGTCCTGGTAGACTATTCCAGCTACGAAAAACATCCCCTGGGCAGAACGGAATGGGTGCGCCTGTACGGAATCCTCACAGGAAAAGAAGCGGAGGCAGAGGCCGCTTTTGCAGCGGAAGCAGAAGCCTTCGAGTCCGTAGAACAGCAAGAAAAGACAGAAAGCACCGTAGCCTTCTTCTACATCACAGCCAACGGAGAAGTCAATGTGCGCCGTTCCTCCGACTACCTGCCCAAAATGATAGAAATGGCCGGGGGCAGCTACGTATTTGACAAGATAGGAGACGAGGAAGAGACCGCTTCCTCCAACGTAACAATGCAGATGGAAGAATTTTACGCAGCAGCCAAGGATGCGGATTACATCATCTACAACAGTACCACCACAGAAGAATTAAACTCCATAGAGGATTTGCTTGCCAAAAGCAGCCTCCTGGAGAAATTCAAGGCCGTGGAGGAGGGAAAGGTCTACTGTACCACCAAAAATCTGTACCAATCCTCCATGAAGCTGGGAACCATTATTTCCGATATGCACAAAATGCTTACAGGCGAGGACAGCATGACTTACCTGTACCAACTGGAGTAAACCATGAAAAATAAACGATATATGCTTTCCTATTTCATACTGGCAAGCCTGGTACTTCTTTTTCTGGCCCTGAATCTGTGTGCAGGAAGCGTAGCGGTGCCCTTACGGGAGATCCCAGGCATCCTTCTGGGCAGGGAAGCAGATGAAGTCTTTCAGGATATCATAATGACCATACGCTTTCCCCGCGCTCTGGCGGCAGCCATCCTTGGGGGCGGCCTGGCTCTGTCCGGCTATCTGCTCCAGACCTTTTTCCACAATCCAATCGCCGGACCCTTTACACTGGGAATTTCCTCCGGGGCAAAGCTGGTAGTAGCCCTGGTGATGGTATTTGCCCTGGGAAGGTCCATACATGTAAGCGCTCTTCTGATGATTGCAGCCGCATTTGCTGGGGCTATGATATCTATGGGCTTCGTACTTCTGATGTCCCGGGTTATGGATAATATGTCCATGCTGATTGTAAGCGGTGTAATGATCGGTTACATCTGCTCGGCCGTAACGGACTTTATTGTGACCTTTGCGGACGACTCCAATATTGTAAATCTGCATAACTGGTCCAAGGGAAGCTTTTCCGGCATTACCTGGGAAAATGTAGCTTTGATGGCGGCGGTTATCTTTCTGACCTCCTTTTTTGTATTTTTAATGTCAAAGCCCATCAGCGCCTATCAGATGGGAGAGGCTTACGCAAAAAATATGGGGGTGAACATTCAGCTGTTCCGCACGCTTCTGGTGCTGCTATCCAGTGTGCTGTCCGCCTGCGTAACGGCATTTGCCGGTCCGGTATCCTTTGTGGGGATTGCGGTGCCCCATCTGGTCAAAAGCCTTTTGAGAACCACCAAGCCCCTGCTTATGATTCCCGGGTGCTTTCTGGGAGGAGCGGTATTCTGCCTGCTGTGCGATCTTCTGGCAAGGGTACTGCTGGCGCCTACGGAGCTTAGCATCAGCACGGTAACGGCCGTATTCGGAGCGCCCATTGTTATTTTGATTATGGTTCGCAAAAAGAAGGAGAAAGCGGGATGAAGCCTATGAAGGAGTTCTATTTTTATACGGAAGGACTGACCGTGGGCTATCACGGAGTTCCGCTGATCAAAAATATAGAAATTCGGCTGAAAAAGGGAGAGATTCTCACACTTATCGGGCCGAACGGAGCGGGAAAAACAACTATATTAAAAAGCATCATTCGCCAGCTTGCTCCCATCGGAGGTGTGGCCTGGCTTGACGGGGAGGAGATTGAGAAGCTTTCCGGAAATGCATTTTCAAAAAAGGTTTCCGTAGTGCTGACAGATCGGGTGCGCCCGGAGCTGATGACCTGTGAGGATGTGGTGGCTACGGGACGTTATCCTTACACAGGGCGGTTTGGCCTGCTTTCCGGGGCGGATTGGGGACTGGTATGGGAGGCTATGGATTTGGTCCATGTGGGGGATCTTCGGGAGCGTGATTTTACGAAGATCAGCGACGGACAGAAGCAGCGGGTGATGCTGGCCCGGGCTATCTGTCAGGAGCCGGATATCATTGTTCTGGATGAGCCCACCTCCTTTCTGGATATCCGGTATAAGCTGGAATTTTTATCTATCCTTCAAAGGATGTCCAGAAGCAGAAACCTGTCGGTGATTATGTCGCTTCATGAATTGGAATTAGCCGGGCGGATTTCGGATAAGCTGCTTTGCGTCAAGGGGGATAAGGTGGACCGGTTCGGCACGCCGGAGGAGGTGTTTACGCCGGGGTATATTTCCGAATTGTACGGAATGACGGCCGGGAGCTACGATGAGGCCACAGGAAATCTGGAGCTTGAGGCGGTGAAGAAAGATCCGGAGATCTTTGTGATTGCCGGAAACGGAACGGGAACAGCCCTATTTCGGAAGCTGCAGCGGGAGGGGATTTCCTTTGCGGCGGGGATTCTGTGGGAGAATGATTTGGATTGTCCGGCTGCGAGGGCACTTGCTTCTGCGGCAGTGGAGGAAAAAGCCTTCTGTCCGATTGGGGCGGAAAAGGTTGAAAGGGCAAAGGAATTAATAGATGCCTGCGGGAGTGCGATCTGTACGCTTGATTTGGATGGAGCAGGGGAATGGGCAAAGGAGCTTCGGGAGCTTGCAGCATATGCCGGGAGAAAAGGGAAGCTTAAGGCTTACACTGTATTGACGTGATCAGGGGCATATGGTATGATGACACAAGACCTGCGGCCGTATGTGACGAAGAGGAAAGCCTCTCTGCATTAGAGTCTGCGGATACGGTGATTATGGCTGGCGGTCTATGCGGAGGGCGGGTATATGGATAATTCAAGGGAGCTTTTGAAAATGGCAGGTGAAGGTTTGCCGGGCATCGGAGATCGTGAGCAGCACAGCAGTATACAGAGCGTTCAGAATCTGGAGGCTGTTATTAATGAGGGCCTTCGCGTTGCACTGCTGGAGGAGACGCCGGACAGGTCGCTTGAGGTGCTGCTGGAGTACCTGGGGAAAGCGCTGAACGGAGAACGTACTTATATCTTTGAGCAGAACGAATCCGGCGGAGATGATAATACCTATGAGTGGGCGGCAAAAGGAGTGGAGCCGGAAAGGGAGAATCTTCAAAATGTTCCCCCGGAGGTATGTGCAAGCTGGTATCGGAATTTCAGCGTCGGCAAGCATATCATTATCAAGAGTATAGAGGATATTCGGGAGACGGAACCCCTTCAGTATGAGAATCTAAAACGTCAGAACATTCATTCTCTTGTGGTGGTTCCGCTTTATAACGGGGAAAAGGTGATCGGCTTTTACGGTGTGGACAATCCGCCTGTGAAATCTCTGGAATATGCGTCGAATATGCTTCAGACTGCGGCATATTTTATTGTATCCTCTCTGAAACGGCGGAACCTGGTCCGCGAGCTTCAAAAGAGAAGCTATAATGTTCTTCATGCCCTCAGCGTAGACTATCTGGGGATCTATCAGGTGAATCTTGATACGGGCGAATGTGAGACATACCGAAACAGTGAGCGGATGAATATGGATTGGGCCGTTCACTTTGCGGACGGCTATCAGACGGCAATGGAGCGGTACATTGCCCAGTATGTGATCCCCCGGGATCAGGAACGGCTGCGGGCCATGACAAAAAAAGACTATGTGCTGGCGCAGCTCAGAAAAAAGAAGAAGTTTTCCGTCCGTTATCAGGAAAAAGACGGTTCCTGCGGACTGAAATACCTGGAGCTTCACTTTTCGGCCACGGAGAAAACGGCGGAAGAGAACTGTGCGATTTTTGCCCAGCGGGATGTCAACGCCGTAGTGGAGCAGGAAGAGAAATACAAGCTGGAGGCAAGGCGGGGCCTGGAAGACATTCTGGAAGGCGCCAGAACCGGGATCTGGACGATTGAGCTGGAGGAGGGATGCCAGCCAAGGATGTATACGGACCGGACGATGCGCAGTCTTTTGGGCGTAACGGATGAGATAGAACCAGAAGAGTGCTACCGGCATTGGTTTAAGCATATTGAACCGGACTATGTGGTGATGGTGCAGGAAGCGGTGCGGGAGATATTGGAGACCGGCCGTTCCGAAGTGATTTACCCCTGGAATCACCCGGAGCTTGGAAAAATCTATGTCCGCTGCGGCGGTGTGCCGGATAAGTCTTTCAAAAAACAGGGTGCGTGCCTGAACGGATACCATCAGGATATCACGGAGATAATGCTGACAAGAAAGAAACAGGAGCAGGCGATTATGGAGCTTCTGGAAAAGGTCCGCCGGGCAAACTCCGCAAAGAGCGAATTTCTTTCCCATATGTCTCACGATCTCCGCACTCCTATCAACGGGATTCTGGGGATGCTGTCTATTATGGAGAAAAGTCCGCATAATCCTGAGCGGCAGAGAGATTGCCGGAAGAAAATTCAGGTATCCACAGAGCATTTGCTGTCATTGGTTAACGATGTTCTTCAGGTCAGCAAGCTGGATAGCGGAAGCCTGGCGGCTGTTGAGGAACCCTTTGAGCTTCATGAGCTGGTGGAAAACTGTACCGCAATCCTGTCCCCTCAGGCGGAGGAGAACGGAATCCGTCTGGTATTGGAGGAGATGGAGCTGCAGCACGACAGGCTGATTGGGAATCCGCTGCATGTAAAGCAAATTCTCCTTAACATCGTTGACAATGCCATCAAATATAACCGGCCTCACGGCTCCGTATTTATTCAGGTAAGGGAAAATTCGTGTCAGGATGGGATTGCAGGCTTCCGGTTTGTGATTCGGGATACCGGGATCGGCATTGGCGAGGATTTTAAAAAGCATATTTTTGAACCGTTTGCCCAGGAACATCAGGATGCAAGAACCAACTATAACGGCATTGGGCTGGGCATGTCTACCGTGAAGAAGCTGGTAGATCAGATGAAAGGGAGTATCGAGGTAGACAGTCACGTTGGCGAGGGCAGCGTGGTTCGGATCATGCTTCCCCTTCAAGTCGATGAGGTATGGAGTGCATCGTCTGGGGATGAGGAGCAGGATATACAGAGCAGGATTGCCGGGATGCATGTCCTTTTGGTAGAGGACAATGAGATCAACTGCGAAATTGTGGAGTTTATGCTTAAGGAGGCAGATGTGGAGGTCGTGACCGCAAATGACGGAAAAGAGGCTGTGGATGCATTTACGGCGTCCGAACCGGGGACCTTTGACTGCGTGCTTATGGATTTGATGATGCCGGTTATGAGCGGATATGAGGCGGCCCGTGTGATCCGCGGCCTGGACCGTTCGGATGCGGAATCTGTGCCTATTATAGCGCTGTCGGCAAATGCATTTGAAGAGGATATTGCAATGGCGAAGGCTGCCGGAATGAATGAGCATTTAGCGAAGCCGGTAGATATGAAAAAAATGTTTCAGGCTATGAGCCGTTTGAAATGCAGACGGTGACAGGATAATGAAGAAACAAAAGAAGGCTGGTATTTTATTTTTATATGGATAGGGATTGACACGTTATGTTTAATCGCAATATACTTAGGACAGACAGTCAGACAGAATCTGTTTTGTTTTTGTACCCTTTTGTAGTTGATTTTATTTTCAGGGGCGTATTATACCGGTAGCATTTTTGCAGGCATGACACGCCCCTTTTGTTTCGCACCCGGAATACCCCCTAAAGAATGGAGACAGAAAAAGTATGAAAAGCATAGCTTTGCCGCATTTTTTAAAAATCAGTATAGCCGTTATAATCTGCTTGAATATTTTCGTATTTTCATTTTTGGGAATATCTGTAAACAGAATGAGTGAAAACACGATTGAAAATATAGGCACAACTTATATGGCCGGAATGAATGAGCAGGTGTCTCTGCATTTTGAAACAATCATTGCTCTGCGCCTGACGATGGCGGAATCCATTGCACACATTGCAGTAAATGAAGATAGTTCCGAATACGGTTCAAGGGAAGAAATTGAATACGGCGCGAGGGCAAGGCACTTTTTATGTGCTGCCTTATGTTCTTCTGACGGTGAATTTGAAATGATTTACGGCGATCCGGTGAGGCCGAACAATCCCGATCAGTTTTTGGACAGTTTAAAAAAGGGGGAGCGAAAAGCAACCTCCGCAGTGGACAGCAGCGGGAATAATGTGATTTTGTTCGGCGTTCCCTGTGAATATCCGATGTCCGACGGCAGCAATAGCTTTGCGATTGTTGCAGGGCTTTCTTCGCAGTATATGGGTGAGGTCCTTTTTCTGGAATCGGACAGTCCGATGATTTATTCCTATGTGATACGCAAAGACGGAAGCTATGTGATTCGGGACCAGGGCGGTGCAAACGAAAATTATTTTGACAGGCTTTATCAGATCTTTGACGGTCAGAATGAGGAAGCGGAATATTATATTGATCAAATGACAGCAGCGATGAATGAAAGCAAAGATTACTCCGTTATTTTGGAAAGCGGTGAGTCGCGCCGTCATCTGTATTGTACCAGTCTCCCCTATTGTGAATGGTATCTGGTGACAGTTCTGCCGTTTGACAAGCTGGATCATGCAATCTCAGGTATGAGCAGCCATTGGCTTATCCTTGTCTATGCCGCCTCATTTGCCGTAGTTATTATGCTTCTGTACATATTCTTTCAATATTTAAGAGTGTTAAAAAAACAAGTTTCCGAGTTGAAGCATATGAATACGGAAATGGATGCGGCGCGCAAGGCGGCGGAAAAGGCGCGGAAGGAAGCGGAACAGGCAAATGCGGCAAAGCAGGAATTTTTGTCCAGCATGAGCCATGATATAAGGACGCCCATGAATGCGATTATCGGTATGACATCAATTGCTATGGCCAACACGCATAATCAGGAGCAGGTCCGGGAATGTCTGCGCAAAATCGCATTATCCAGCAGGCATCTGCTGGGGCTTATCAATGATGTGCTGGATATGTCCAAGATTGAAAGCGGCAAAATGACACTGAACATTGTGCCGGTGTCGCTGCGGGAGGTGATGGACAGCATTGTAAATATTGTACAGCCTCAGACCAAGGAGAAAAATCAGCGGTTCAGCGCGGCAGTCTATGAAATTCTGGCGGAGGATGTATGCTGCGACAGCGTGCGTCTGAATCAGGTGCTGATTAATTTGCTGGGCAATGCCGTTAAATTTACGCCGGAACATGGTTCTGTCCGGGTAGCTCTGTATCAGGAGGCTGTGCCGGAGAAGCCTTCCTGGGTTCGGACCCATTTTATAGTGAAGGATACGGGGATTGGCATGTCGGAGGAATACCAAAAGGTAATATTTGAATCCTTCAGCAGAGAGGATAACGCCCGTGTGCAGAAGACAGAAGGCTCCGGTCTGGGAATGACAATTACCAAGTATATTGTAGATGCGATGGGAGGAAGTATTTCCGTCCAAAGCGAGCAGGGGAGGGGTACGGAGTTCCACGTTGTCTTTGATATGGAAAGGGCAAAGGAGCAGGAACCGGACAGAAGGCTTCCCAACTGGAATATGCTGATAGTGGAAGAGGATGAGCGGTTATGCAGAAATGCGGCTGACACCTTAAAGTCAATCGGCATCAATTCCCAATGGTGCTTAAGTGCTGAACTTGCAATGGAAATGATAGCGGAACGCCGTCGCCAAAAGGATGATTATCAGATAATTCTTCTGGGATGGAAATTGCCGGGCATAAGCGGGATCAAGGCGGCGCGGAAAATTCGTTCGAAATACGGGGAGGACAGTCCGGCTCTGCTAATCTCGGCCTGTGATTGGAGCGAGATGGAGGATGAGGCGAGAAAAGCGGGGATTTCCGGGTTTGTTTCGGAGCCTTTGTTTAAGTCGGCTTTGTTTGAGGCTCTTATGCCGTTTGCGGGGGCGTCGGATGAAAAGGTCGAAAAAGTCAGGGAAGAGAGTGATTCGGAGCTTAAAGGGAAGCGCATTTTGCTGGCGGAGGATAATGAACTTAACTGGGAGGTTGCAAGAGAGCTGCTTTCAGATCTTGAACTGGAATTGGATTGGGCTGAAAATGGGCAGATATGTTTATCTAAGTTCGAGGAATCTCCGGTTGGATATTATGATGCGATTATTATGGATGTGCGGATGCCTTTGATGGACGGATATGAGGCTACCGGGGCGATCCGGGGACTGGAACGCGGGGATGCGGATATTCCGATTATTGCCATGACTGCCGATGCGTTTTCGGAAGATATTCAAAGGTGCCTGGAGTGCGGCATGAATGACCATTTGGCAAAGCCGATTGATATTGAGGTTGTTGCACAGAAGCTGAAAAAATATTTGAGATAAGATTACCTATGAGGGCTGCTGCGAAATGTTTTTGCGGCAGTTCTTCTTTTATGTGGATATGTAATTACAAAAGGCATTGCAAACGCCAAATGGTTTTTGCAATGCCTTTTTCATGGAAATAAAAAAATAATAAAAAACCTCTTGACATATTATCAAAATAGTAATATCATAATCACAACAAAAAGATATTATCAAATTGATAATAACAAACAAATAAAAAGTCCGGCTAAGAAAAGTCAAGTGCTTATAAGAAATGCATTTTGCCGGACGGTAAAGTTGCAAAGGCGCACGAGAGGAACTTTCATGAGTGCCCTTTCGAATGAAAGTTTCTCTCATTACAGGCGTGCCGAAGCGACTTTACCCTTTAGTGCTATCGCGCAGCGATTTAAAAGGAGGAATAACTATGGCAATCAAGTACAAAAAATTCGAACCCACCGAATACGTAATGAAAATCAAAAAGGGAAGAATCATCCAGGAAGGTCTGGGCCTCTCCTTTTTCTACAACACCATGACAACAAGCATGATGGTACTCCCGACAACAGCCTTTGACACCAGCTTTGTCTACGACGACATTATGACCGCAGACTTTCAGAAGATCAACGTCCAGGGCGACATCTCCTACACCATTGCGGATTACAAAAAAGCAGCCAAGATGGTAGATTTTTCCTACCGGAATCAAAAGAGGGATCAGGAGCACACCTTAACGGAAGCCCGACAGAAGATGGCAAAGCGCGTAATGAATCTCGCAAAGGTCTACACTACCAAATACATCAGCACCAAAAACATCCGCCAGGTGATAAAATCCGCCGACGAGCTTGCGGAGATTCTAAAGACGGCCCTAAAGGAAGATGAAACCATCCAGGAGCTGGGCCTTAAGGTTATCGCCATCTCCATACTCGGCATATCCCCGCAGCCGGACACCCGAAGAGCGCTGGAAGCCGCAACCCGGGAGGAGATATTGAAGCAGCAGGACGACGCCGTCTACAAGCGCCGCAATTCCGCCATCGAGCAGGAGCGCATTATCAAGGAAAATGAGCTGAACACCGAGATCAAGATCGCCGAGAAGGAAAGAGAAAAGCAGGAAAAAAGCATGGAAACAAAACGCATGATGCAGGAAAAGCAGGCCGAGCTTGACGCCGGAAGAATCGCAAACGACATTGCACTGGAGGAAGAAAATCAAAAGCTTGTGGAGCTTCAGACCGAAAACGAAAAAAAGAAATCCGAGGCCAAAGCCTACGATTCGGAGGTGCTGCTCCGTACCTTTGCAGGCGTAGACACGGAAATCATCAAGGCTTTGGCAGTCAGCGGAATGGACAGCAAAGCCCTTATAGCAAAAGCATTTGCGGAGATAGGCGACAAAGCGGACAAAATCGGCGTCCTAAACGTTTCCCCCGACTTACTGGAAGCGCTGGCGCACTAAAACAGTAAAACAACAGGCAAAAGGGTGGTGAAAAACATGAAGCAGATACCGGAGCGCAGCATGAACAAGGTGATCGTAGTAACCAGAAAAACAAGGCTCACAGAGCTGATACAAAAATACAACACCTTCGAGCAGGCGAAATTTTACATCGAACATCTGGGAGCAGACTTTTCAGACTATATTCAGGAGGACCGAACCTATCGGGAGGCCGTAAAAAAAGTCGTCGCCCAGGCCGAAAAATATGCGAGAGTTCAGGAGGTAGACCGAACATTTTTCCCCAATCTCCTTCTTGGCAAAGAGGACATTATCATCACTGTAGGCCAAGACGGACTGGTGGCAAATGTAATGAAATACCTGAACAACCACCCTTTAATCGGGGTAAATCCCGATATCAGGCGCTGGGACGGCGTACTCCTGCCCTTTGAGCCGGGCGATCTGGCAGGGATTCTTCCGGCTGTCCTGGGAAAAAATTATCGCCAAAAGGCCATCACTATGGCAAAGGCGTCTTCCCGGGACGGTCAGGAAATGCTTGCGGTCAACGACCTGTTCATAGGCCCCCGGACACACACCTCGGCTCAATACGACCTTCGGTGGAACAAAAAAACGGAATCTCAGTCCTCGAGCGGCATTATCGTGTCTACCGGCCTTGGAGCCACCGGCTGGCACAAATCCATTATGACCCAGGCAAAACAGATAGCCGGGGCCTTCAAAGGAGGAAGCGCCATTTCCTGCGAGACGCCGGACTGGGCCGCAGACCGCCTCACCTTTGTGGTAAGAGAGCCGTATCCGAGCAGATCCACCCAGGCAGAGATTGTCTATGGAAAGCTGGGAAAGGCAGACACCTTCCGCATTGTTTCCAAAATGGCGGTAAACGGCGTAGTATTTTCAGACGGAATGGAGAGCGACGCCATAGAATTTAACGCCGGAAGCGAGATCGAGATTGGCGTCGCAGATAAGAAAGGAAATCTTGTGGTGTAAACTTCCTTTATACAAATGATATCGCGCACAATCATATGAAATAATACGTACAAAATCTTAGTATCAGACTTGAAAAGGGCTATCTTTTTAAAGATATCATTTTCAAGCCCAATGATTCTTTTCATAAAGCAGCAAAAGCCCCCGCAGCAAAAGATCCTCATCCACTAAAATCCGATTCCTGCAAAGGGGAGCAATCACCCCGGCAAGCCCGCCCGTAGCAATCAGCGTACAAGGCTCCCCAAGCTCTTCCTGAATACGGTCAATCAGTCCGTCCAAGGCTCCGGCATTGCCGTAGAGAATCCCGCTCTTCATAGAATCCACCGTATTACTCCCAATCAGCTTTTTCGGCGGATCAAGCGAAACCTTGGGAAGCTGCGCCGCCCGGCTGGAAAGGGCGTCAAGCGAAACCATCACCCCCGGCAGAATCATTTTCCCGATAAAAGCCCCGGACTTATCAATCACTGACACCGTAGTAGCCGTCCCCATATCAATCAAAATCTGCGGAGCCGGATAATCGTGAACCGCCGCCACAGCAGCCACCACCAGATCACTTCCCTGCTGCGCCGGATTATCAACCGCCAGCTTAATACCCGTCTTAATTCCAGGCCCCACCACCAGAAACCGCGACCCCGTAAACCGCTCCGCCGCCAGCTTCACCGTATCCGTCACCGAGGGAACCACCGAAGAAATAATTCCCCCCTCAACAGCAGAAGCATCAATCCCATACAACGAAAAAGTCTCCCGAAAAATCACCGCATACTCCAGGCTGGCCGACCGCTGATTCGTCTCAAACCGCTCAAGAAAACACAGCCGTTTTCCGTCAAAGCACCCGATCACAATATTCGTATTTCCAATATCAATCGTCAAAATCATTTTAAAAATATTCCTCATTTAAAATAAAATCATGGGCTATAACAAAATCCCCCGCAATAAATCAATCACATTCCTCAAAGAAGTATTACAGCAGCATCAGAAACCATACTTCCATAAATCGGCCCATATCCGGCAAGGCAAAACAACGAATACCCTCCGCGGGCAAAACCACCGCCCACAGAGGGTAAAAATCCATCAACAAAACTCCGGCACAGCTTACACAAAGAGCATCTCCCAAACACAGACCCTTAACGAGCCACCGCCATCTGCTTCCTGAAAAATACCAGAAGCGCCCTTCCAAGCGCCGTCACCAGAACCGCCGCCGCAATAGCCTCCGGAATCCCCGAAGCCGTCACGGTAGCCATAATCAGCCCCCACACAGCATCCAAGGCAACCTCCTTAGCCGCCGCATACTGAGAAGCCAAAAGCACATAGATACTCCCCATCACAAAAACCGTATTCACCATAGACCCGACAAACCCGGTAATCGGAAGAGCAATCCAGGGCGACAGACGAAGCTTACGCAGCCCAATCCAGACCCATCCGGCCACAACACCAATCAAAATCCGGCAGCCAATGGCAATCCAGAGCGACTTCACAACACCAAGCAAATCCTCCGCAAGAAACGGCGAAAAAGCAAAAGAAAGCAGGGTAGGAGCCGTCGTATTACTAATCATCGAGCAGATCCCAAACACGCCCCCCAGAATCGCCCCGGCCGAGGGACCCAAAAGAACCGCCCCAATAATAACCGGAATATGCACAGTTGTTGCCTTGATAATCGGAAGCTGAATCATCCCCAGCGGCGTATTCGCCAACAGAATCACAATCGCAGCCATAAGTGCAACACTGACCATCCAACGAGTGTCTTTTCTTGATTTCTCCATATTCAATTTTCCTCCTAAATGTTATTATTCTCCCGAGGGAGATACAATACAACTACCTTTATACCACAAATCCCAAAAAAAATATACTAAAAAATAAACTTTTTATGCTATACTAAAAAGAGTTCAAAAAGAGCAAAAGAAAAATGCATCCACCAGGGAATCACTAACAGATACATTGTAAACGGTAAATAAAGACATTCTAATCAAATCTTTAAATCACCATTTGGAGGAATTGTCTATGGATAAAGATAAAAGAAAATTAACAGAAAAAGAATTGAAACGTAAAGATTCCTTTGAAAAATTAAATTCTGAAATGCAGCAAAAGGGATATAAAACAAAGAATATGATAATCAATATTCAACAAGCGAATTATTTAGGTCCTTTGAGCATGCTGCCATTTATGATTATAATATTCCGGATTTACCATAAGGTAAATGGTTTTGATTTAGAGGGAATTTCCTGGGGATTTGCCGTAACAGCATTTTTATCTATCCTATGCCTAACCATTCTGCATGAGTTAATACATGGAATCACTTGGGGGATATTTGCAAAAAATCATTTTCACTCAATTGATTTTGGAATCATATGGAGCAGTTGTTCCCCATACTGTACTTGTTCCGAACCGCTGAAAAAGTGGCAATATCTCTTAGGAATTGTTATGCCTACATTAGTTTTAGGAGCCGGAGCAGCAGTAGTTGCAATAATGGCAAATCAATTACTGCTATTTTTCCTGTCAGAATTTATGCTCCTTTCAGGCGGTGGAGACTTTCTAATTACACTGAAAATTTTGTCATACCGCACAAATAAGAAAAAAAGTGTATACTGCGATCATCCTTACGAATGCGGTTTTGCTATTTTTGAGAAATAAACAACACTTAATCACAAAAGCTTCACAACCAAAGACACAATACAAAAAACAACCAAACAACAAACAACAAACCACGGCCAAGAAACAGGGGATGCCGAAAACGGAGGCCGCAGGCTTTTCCGATATCAAGTGTCCGCCTGTTCGCGCACATGCCGTATGAGCTGGGCGGACATTGCACAAGCAAAAAAGTTTCCGCAAGACATCAAATGCGATGTCCGAACAGAGCATACGGCGTGTACGAGAACCGTGCGAACACGGATATGGAAAAGCCTGCGGCCTCCGTTTTCGGCATCCCCGTCCGTCACCCACCATAACAAAAAAGGAGCCACCATGTTAAAAGGAAAAACCATAATCCTAGCCGTAACCGGCAGCATAGCCGCCTACAAAATCCCAAACCTGGCCCGCATGCTGAAAAAACAAAACTGCAACGTCCAAGTCCTAATGACCAAAAACGCCGCTAACTTCATTAATCCAATAACCTTCGAAAGCCTAACCGGAAACAAATGCCTCATCGACACCTTCGACCGCAACTTCCAATACAGCGTCGAACACGTCGCCTTAGCCAAGCAAGCCAACCTGGTACTAGTCGCCCCCGCCTCCGCCAACGTCATCGGAAAAATAGCAGGCGGCATAGCAGACGACATGCTCACCACAACCGTTATGGCCTGTCCCTGCAAAAAACTCATATCCCCGGCCATGAACCACAACATGTACCACAACCCCATCGTCCAGGACAACCTGACCAAGCTTGCACATTTCGGCTACGAAATCATCCCCCCGGAAAAAGGCATGTTAGCCAACGGCGACGAGGGCGACGGCCGAATGCCCGAAGAAAAAATACTCTTAGAATACATCCTGAAAGAAGTCGCCTGCAAAAAAGACCTGACCGGTAAAAAAATCCTGATAACCGCAGGCGCCACCCGAGAACCCATCGACCCCGTCCGCTTCATCACCAACCATTCCAGCGGAAAGATGGGCATCGCCTTAGCAAGAGCCGCCATGCTCCGGGGAGCAGAAGTCACCCTGGTATCGGCCCACACAGACACAGCGCCCCCCATGTTCGTACGCACCCTGGCCGTAACAACAGCCCAGGACATGTTCGAAGCAGTAATAAAAGAAGCCGAAACTGCCGACTACGTAATCAAAGCCGCCGCAGTAGCCGACTACACCCCTGTGTCCGCAGCCGATCACAAGCTGAAGAAATCGGACCAGGATCTAACCATAGACCTGAAACGCACAAAAGACATCCTAAAATACCTGGGCGAGCATAAAAAAAAGGGCCAAATCCTCTGCGGCTTCGCAATGGAGACAGAAGATCTGTTAGAAAATTCCAGAAAAAAGCTGGAATCCAAAAACTGCGATCTCATCTGCGCCAACAGCCTGCGCGAAGAAGGCGCCGGCTTCGGAACCGACACCAACCGTATTACCTTACTTACCCGGGAAACAGAGACAAAATTAGATCTTATGACAAAAGAGCAGGCAGCCCACCGCATCTTGGATGCCATTCACTATGAGCTTGCCAAATAACAACCCTGTATTAGTAATAAATAAATTTTCAGGAGTTAGGTAATATTTTTATTGATTTTTACACTGTTATTGCATATAATAAAACCAGATAGGAAACTATCTTTGGAGAGTTCCTGCCAGATAGTGGAAGATTTTAAATTCGGGAGAGTCCCTGCCAGACAGTGGGAGATTTTAAACTCATGGGGAGCAGCAATGCTCCCTTATTTTTTTAGAAAGGTATGGAATGGAAGAATTTAAACTGTATAGAGTGTTGGACGAATATGCCTGCCGGTGAGAAAAAGGTGATAAAAAATATCATATAAGCAAAAAGCAGAAAATGACTTATCGGCAGGATATGTAAGAGCCGCATTAGAATATAAGGCATTAGAAAAACTTTGCAGAAGTTTTACAGACGAAAAAAAGTGAGAAACTACAACACAAACATTTATCACGGAGGAAGCAGCATGTCATTCGTACATTTGCACACCCATACGGAATACAGCCTTTTAGACGGTTCCAACAAAATCAAAGAATACGCAGCCCGCGTCAAAGAGCTTGGCATGGAAGCCGCCGCCATCACCGATCACGGCGCCATGTTCGGCGTCATCGACTTTTACCGGGCCGCCCGTGCGGAAGGCATCAAGCCCATACTGGGCTGCGAGGTCTATGTGGCCCCCAACTCCCGTTTCGACAAAGAGCTTACCGGCGGCGAGGACCGCTACTATCATCTTGTACTTCTGGCCGAAACCAACGAAGGCTACGCCAACCTGGTCAAAATCGTATCCAAAGGCTACGTAGAGGGCTTCTACTACCGCCCCCGGGTAGATATGGAGGTCCTGGAGCAGTACCACAAGGGAATCATTGCCTTAAGCGCCTGCCTTGCCGGAGAAGTACAGCGTTACATCATAAAGGGTCTTTACGACGAAGCCAAAAAGACAGCCTTAAAATATGAAGCGATCTTCGGAAAAGGAAATTATTTCCTGGAGCTTCAGGATCACGGCATTCCGGAACAAAAGACCGTGAACCAGGCACTTCTGCGTATGAGCCGCGAGCTGGAGATCCCCCTGGTAGCCACCAACGATATCCATTACACCAACGCAGAGGATGCAAAACCCCACGACATCCTCCTCTGCATCCAGACGGCCAAAAAGCTGCAGGACGAGGACAGAATGCGCTACGAGGGCGGCCAATATTACGTAAAATCCCCGGAGGAAATGGCGGCCTTATTCCCCTATGCAAAGGAAGCGCTGGAAAATACGGGAAAAATAGCCGAGCGATGCAATGTAGACATTGAGTTTGGCGTCACAAAGCTACCAAAATTCGATGTGCCCGAAGGCTGCACCTCCTGGGAATACCTCAATAAAATCTGCTTCGAGGGCTTGAAAGAACGCTACCCCGAGGACGACGGAAGCAAAAAAGAACGCCTGGAATACGAGCTTGATGTTATCAAAAGGATGGGCTATGTGGACTACTTTCTCATCGTGTGGGATTTTATCAAATACGCCCGGGATCACGGCATTGCCGTAGGCCCCGGCCGCGGCTCCGCAGCAGGAAGTATTGTATCCTACGTTATGCACATCACCAACATAGATCCCATGAGCTATCAGCTTCTTTTCGAGCGTTTTTTGAACCCGGAGCGCGTCTCCATGCCGGATATTGACATTGATTTCTGCTATGAACGCCGGCAGGAGGTAATAGACTATGTAGTAAGAAAATACGGCAAGGACCGGGTGGTTCAGATAGTAACCTTCGGAACGATGGCGGCCCGGGGCGTGATCCGCGATGTGGGCCGCGTGATGGATCTGCCCTATGCCTTTGTGGATTCCATTGCCAAAATGATACCGGCCGAGCCGGGAAGAACCGTGACCTTAAAGGATGCTCTGAAAATGAACCCGGAGCTTCGGGACAGCTATGAAAAGGACCCTCAGGTTCATGAACTGGTGGACATGTCCATGCGTCTGGAAGGACTGCCCCGCCATACCTCCATGCATGCGGCCGGCGTCGTGATCTGTCAGAAGGCGGCGGACGAATATGTGCCGCTGTCAAGGGCCAACGACGGTTCTATCACCACCCAGTTTACCATGACAACCCTGGAAGAGCTGGGCCTTCTGAAAATGGATTTCCTGGGACTGCGGACGCTGACCGTGATTCAGGACGCGGCAAAGCTTGCGGAAAAGAGCTTTCACATTCAGCTGGATATGGATCGGATTGACTATGACGACAAGGCCGTATTTGCTTCCATCGGAAGCGGAAAGACCGACGGTATCTTTCAGCTTGAGAGCGCAGGCATGAAAAGCTTTATGAAGGAGCTAAAGCCTAAGAATCTGGAGGACGTCATAGCCGGAATCGCTCTCTACCGTCCGGGGCCTATGGACTTTATACCCCAGTATATCCGGGGCAAGGATCACCCCGAAACCATTGTCTATGACTGCCCGGAGCTGGAAGAGATCCTGGAGCCTACCTACGGCTGCATTGTCTATCAGGAGCAGGTTATGCAGATTGTACAGCGCCTGGCCGGTTATACCCTTGGGCGAAGCGATCTGGTGCGCCGGGCCATGTCCAAGAAAAAAGCCTCCGTTATGGAAAAAGAGCGGCAGAACTTTGTCTACGGCAATCCGGAGGAAGGGGTGCCGGGCTGTATCAGCAACGGAATCCCGGAAAAGACCGCCCACAAAATTTTTGACGAAATGACGGATTTTGCAAAATACGCCTTCAATAAGTCCCACGCCGTGGTATATGCGGTGGTGGCCTATCAGACCGCCTATCTCAAATATTACTATCCGGTGGAATTTATGGCCGCGCTTATGACCTCCTGCATTGAAAATCCGGGCAAAGTGTCCGAGTACATTTTAAGCTGCCGCCAGATGGATATTCCCATTCTGCCGCCGGATATCAACGAGGGAGAAGCCGTATTTTCCATCTCAAACAAGTCTATCCGCTATGGACTGTCTGCCATCAAGAGCATAGGACGGCCCGTGGTGGAGTGTATAGTGGCGGAGCGGAATCTCGGGGGAGCCTTCAAGAGCCTTACGGACTTCATAGAGCGGATGTCCGGAAAGGAGGTCAACAAAAAGACCCTGGAAAATCTGATTAAGGCAGGAGCATTGGACAGCCTGGGAGGAAACCGCCAGCAGTATATGATGGCCTACGGGAGCATTATGGACAGCGTAGCTCAAAGCCGCAAGACCACCATGACCGGGCAGATGAGCCTTTTTGAACTGGTGGACGAAGAGGAAAAGGAGCATTTCAAGATTCAGCTTCCTAAGGTGGAGGAGTACAAAAAAGAGCTTGTTCTGTCCTTTGAAAAGGAGGTTTTGGGCGTCTACATCAGCGGACATCCCTTGGAGGAATACGAGGAGCGCTGGCGGAAAAATATTACGGCGGTGACTACGGATTTCCAACTGGACGAGGAAACCAACAAGAGCCGGGTTCGGGACGGGGAACTGGTGATTATCGGCGGGATGATTACAGGAAAAACGATTAAGTATACGAAAAATAATCGGGTGATGGCATTTCTGCAGCTGGAGGATCTGGTGGGAACCGTGGAAGTGATTGTGTTCCCCAATATCTACGAGCGCAATTCCGGAATGCTCACGGAAGAGTCCAAGGTCTTTGTCAGTGGTCATGTAAACGGGGAGGAGGACAAGGCGAGCAAGCTTATTTGCGACCGCATTTTCTCCTTTGACGAAGGCAAACGGGAGCTGTGGATACAATTTCCCAACCAGGCGGCCTGCGTGGAGCAGGAGGTGGAGCTTCTTGCGCTTCTTCATGACAGCGACGGCAATGACGCGGTAGTGCTCTTCGCGGCGGCGGAGCGGAGCACAAAGCGTCTGGGAGCGGGAAGAAGCGTCCGGGCGGAGGGAGAGCTTCTTGCAAGGCTTCGGGCGCGTTTTGGCGCAGATAATGTAAAAGTTGTAGAGAAACGTATTGAAAAGCTGAAAAAAATGCATTAAAATATCAAGCAGATACCGATAGAACTGTGCTGCGGTTCACAGACGGCCGTACTGCCTGTGCGGTAATCGGACGGTACGGCGCATATGCGGCAATTTATGGGGAGGAGTAGACATGACAAAAGAGATTAACACCATCGGAGTATTGACAAGCGGCGGCGACGCCCCGGGAATGAATGCGGCAATTCGCGCGGTAGTCAGAAAAGCCATTGCCAACGGAAAGAAGGTCAAGGGAATCCGCAAAGGGTATTCCGGCCTTCTCAATGAAGAGATCATAGATATGACGGCGAACGATGTGTCCAACACCATTGAGCGCGGCGGCACCATCCTGTTTACGGCCAGGTGCAAGGAATTTATGACAAAGGAAGGTCAGGAGCGGGGCGCGGAGATCTGCAATAAGCATGGAATCGACGGAATCGTGGTTATCGGCGGAGACGGCTCCTTTAAGGGCGCTCAGGCATTGGCAAATCTGGGAATTAACACGGTCGGCGTGCCGGGGACAATTGACCTGGATATCTCCTGTACCGAGTATACCATCGGTTTTGACACGGCGGTCAATACGGCTATGGAGGCGATAGATAAGGTCCGTGATACCTCCACTTCTCACGAGCGCTGCAGCATTATAGAGGTAATGGGAAGAAATGCCGGTTATATTGCCCTCTGGTGCGGCATTGCCAACGGTGCGGAGGATATTTTGATTCCCGAGAATTATGACTATGACGAGCAGGAGATTATCAACAACATCATTGCCAACCGCAAGCGCGGCAAGAAGCATCATATTATTGTAAATGCCGAGGGCGTGGGACATTCAACCAGTATGGCCCGCCGGATTGAGGCAGCTACGGGAATTGAGACGAGAGCTACCATATTGGGCCACATGCAGAGAGGCGGAAACCCCACCTGCAAGGATCGCGTCTATGCGTCTATGATGGGGGCAATGGCGGCGGATCTCCTCTGCGCAGGAAAGACCAACCGGGTAGTGGGCTATCAGCATGGCCGGTTCCAGGATTTCGATATCAACGAGGCCCTGGCTATGGATAAGGGAATCGATCCTTATCAGTATGAGATTGCTCAGGCGCTTTCCAAGCATTAGAGCGTTTGAAAATTGTTTAGTACCCCCGGCCGTATCCGCCTGGCTTGCGCCCGGGGGAATAAAGAGAGCAGTTGATGATTGGAGTCCGTTGCAGAACAGAAAACAGTATGCAATGGACTCTTATTTACCCGAAAATTACCGGAAAAGGAACGGACATATGATAACCAGTACGGCCAATCAGCAGGTGAAGCAGTTGATTCAATTAAATAAGAAGGGAAAGCTGCGGGATGCCCGGGACGTCTTTGTGGTAGAAGGCCCCAGGATGTTTCGGGAGGCTCCGAAGGAACGGATTGAGAAGATCTACATCTCGGAGAGCTATTTTAAAAATCAGCGGCAGGAAATGGGGTCGGGGATACCTTATGAGGTGGTTCAGGATTCCGTATTCAAGGCCATGTGCGACACGCAGACTCCCCAGGGGATTCTTTGTCTGGTAAAACAGTATCACTATACGCTGAAGGATCTTTTGAAAAAAACAAATCCCTTGCTGCTGATTCTGGAAAATATCCAGGATCCCGGAAACCTGGGTACCATGATGCGGACGGCGGAGGGAGCCGGGACGGACGGCGTGATCTTAAGCACGGGCTGTGTGGATCTCTACAATCCCAAAACCATCCGCTCCACGATGGGTTCCGTGTACCGTGTGCCGTTTTTACAGGCCGGGGATCTGAAAGAGACCATAGCCGAGCTTAAGGGGCAGGGAGTGAGTACCTATGCCGCCTTTTTGGACGGAGCCGAAAGCTACGGCGAACCGGACTATCGGAAGGGAACGGCATTTCTTCTGGGAAATGAAGGGAACGGACTTACGCGGGAGCTTGCTGCCTGCGCCGATACCTGTATCCGGATTCCTATGGAGGGAAAACTGGAATCCTTAAATGTGTCGGCGGCCTCCGCGGTTCTGCTGTATGAGGCCCACCGCCAGAGAAGCTGATAAGTAATGTTTGGCGCGCAGATTCTCCCTTACAATGGGATATCGATACATAAAGCCCCACTTTTTTTGTGTTTTTTGCTGAAAATGTTCCTGCATCCACCACTTTTGCGTTTATACCCTTGACAAGAGCTGTGCTTCCTGCTAAAATGACATCGTAACAAAATTGTAATATTTGTGATCATATTTGTAATATAATGATTGGTATACAAAGGCGAAGAGCCGGACAATCGGGAAAAAACAGATTGCAGATATTACACAGGGAGGTTCTTATGAAAGCGATCAGCAGAAAGCTACCGGTTTTACTAAGCCTGCTACTGATTTGGGTGACGGCATCCGGATTTGAGGGAATCGAGGATTTGGATGTGGAGACGACGGCCGGTATTGAGTCCGTGATGGACGATTTGACGGGAGAAGATTTTGAAAAGCTGCAGATTGAGGAAGAATGGGAAGAAAAAGTACTTGCAAATGTTGAGGATTATGTTACGGTGCGCTCAGAGCCGAACGCGGAATCAACCGCTTTGGGGCGGATGTTCAAGGGCGACGGCGGCGAGGTGGTAGAACGCTTGGAGGGCTGGACGAGAGTACAGTCCGGCAATGTGAACGGCTATGTGAACAATGATTATCTTTTGTTCGGTTATGAAGCTTACGAACAGGCACAGGAGGAGGTTACATTGACAGCCACATCCCTGACAGGGGGGCTGCGTATCCGTTCCGAAGCCAGTACGGAGGCAAAGATTCTGAAAAATGTGGGTGAGGGCACGAAGCTTGATGTGGTAGAAGGTGAGGAAACCGAAGGAGCGGAGTGGATTCACATCCAGTATGCGGAAGAAAAGACAGGTTATGTGTCAGCCGAATACGTCAGCGTGGAATTTGAGCTTGGCGAAGCGATGACGATGGATGAGATTAAGAAAAAAGAGGCTGAGGAAAAGCGGGAGAAACTGAAACAGCAATTGGATGCGATTAAGGCGAATGGCAACGAGGTTACGCTTCTGGCGGCTTTGATTCAGGCAGAGGGAGGCAATCAGCCTTACGACGGCCAGGTAGCCATCGGCGCGGTGGTGATGAACCGGGTGAAGAGCCCGCGGTATCCCAACAGCATTGCGGATGTCATCTATGCACCGGGGCAATTCGGACCGGTAAGCAACGGAACCATTATGCGGTATATCGGAGGGCCGAAGGCAAGCTGCATGCAGGCGGCGCAGGAGGCCATCAACGGATATACCACAATCGGAAGCTATACCCATTTCAGACGGGCCGGTTCCGATGTGGGACCAAACAGCATCGTGATTGGAAGCCATGTATTTTATTAAGAAAAAACAGGAGGCTGCGGAGATTTTATGCTCCGCAGCTTTTTGGCGTAATAATACGGCATCTTTTGCAAAATCTATCGGAAGCATCATTGGAACCATGAATCAAATACTTGTAATTCGGAGAAAATTATAGTATGATAAACTTTAATATACAAATTAATCTTTAATCAAAAAGAAGGGGGAATGAACCTGAATGGATGCCATATATTGGCTGATTCTTTTCATAGTACTGCTCGTGATTGAGATCATCACACTGGGGCTTACAACCATCTGGTTTGCCGGCGGAGCATTAACAGCCTTTGTGCTCTCTATGCTTGAGGTATCGCCGGTGCTGCAATGGGCTGTATTCTGCGCTGCTTCTCTCATTCTTCTGTTTGCCACACGGCCGTGGGCCGTGCGCTATTTTAACAACCAGAAGAAGGAGAAGACAAATGTGGACAGTCTGATAGGCAAGACGGCTGTGGTTACATCCGAGATTCGGAATCTGGAAGGAAAAGGCGAGGTTTTTGTAAACGGACTGACCTGGACGGCCCGTACGGAGGAGGATTCCCTGGTAATAAAGGAGAATACGCACGTTATGGTTACGGCCGTGCAGGGTGTGAAGCTGATTGTTGAGGTTAAAAGCTGACGATGGTTTCGGAAAGAATGGCAGGGAACCGGAAACAGTAATATCTTTCATGGCATCGTACCGGGAAGGATATTACGGAACTTGAATAGGAGGAAGCGTAATGGGACTTGGAATTGCACTCGTTATTATACTGGTAATTTTTATTTTGCTGATACTTGCATCATGTATCAAGATTGTACCGCAGGCACAGGCGCTGATTATTGAGCGTTTAGGTGCATACATGGGAACCTGGGGCGTAGGTATTCACTTCAAAGCGCCGTTTATCGACCGCGTGGCAAAGCGTGTAACCTTAAAGGAGCAGGTTGTTGACTTCGCGCCGCAGCCGGTAATTACCAAGGATAATGTTACCATGCGGATTGACACGGTAGTATTTTTCCAGATTACGGATCCGAAGCTGTTTGCATACGGCGTGGAGAATCCGATCATGGCTATTGAGAATTTGACGGCTACCACCCTTCGTAATATCATCGGCGAACTGGAGTTAGACCAGACACTGACCTCCCGTGAGGTAATCAACACGAAGATGCGCGCCTCTCTGGATATCGCCACGGACCCCTGGGGAATCAAGGTAAACCGCGTAGAGCTTAAGAATATCATTCCTCCGGCTGCCATCCAGGATGCCATGGAGAAGCAGATGAAGGCGGAGCGTGAGCGCCGTGAGGCCATCCTCCGTGCGGAAGGCGAGAAGAAATCCACCATTCTTGTAGCGGAAGGACAGAAGGAATCTGCAATTCTCGATGCCGAGGCTGAGAAGCAGGCCGCTATCCTTCGCGCCGAGGCAAAGAAGGAAGCCACCATCCGCGAGGCCGAAGGTCAGGCGCAGGCAATCCTGAAGGTACAGCAGGCCAACGCAGACGGTCTGCGGATGCTCAAAGAGGTAGAGGCGGACAGCGCGGTACTGCAGCTTAAGAGCCTGGAGGCATTTGCCAAGGCGGCGGACGGCCAGGCGACAAAAATCATCATTCCCTCAGATATACAGGGATTGGCGGGCACCATAAAGGCCATTACGGAAGTGGCAAAGGACAGCTAAGACAAGGAGCATGCGGGGGCACATAAGTGTCCCCTATTTGTTTTTGCTGTGAAGGGGAGACAAAAGTGAGCGGAATTCTTTTGCGGGAGGCAGTTCATGGAACCGGTAATTGATTTATTAAAGGAATATGGTCTGGTACTGGAGGGCGGCGGCGCCAAGGGAGCTTATCAAATCGGAGCCTGGAAGGCGCTCCGCGAGGTGGGTGTCCGGATACGTGGGGTGGCGGGAACTTCTGTGGGAGCATTAAACGGCGCCCTGATCTGCATGGGCGATCTGGAGCAGGCGGAACGGCTCTGGAAGACCATAGCCTACTCCAAGGTTATGGATGTGAACGACGAGCTGATGAGGAAGCTTTTCGATAAGGAAGGAATGAAATCCGAGGACTGGCGTACCACTCTCAGGGATATTTTTAAGGTACTGGGGGAGGGCGGGGCCGATATTGCACCGCTCAGACGCTTACTGGAGGAAAATGTGGATGAGGATCGGATTCGGAACAGCCCGGTGGAATTCTATTCCTGCACTTATTCCGTAACAGACCGGAAGGAACTGGATGTGGACATGAAGACCGTACCGGAGGGCCAGATGCAGGATATGCTCCTGGCAAGCTCCTACCTTCCTGTTTTTAAAAATGAGAAGCTGCACGGAAAAACCTATGTGGACGGCGGTGTGACGAATGTGCTTCCGGTAAACGCACTGTTGGAGCGGGGTTATGAGAATCTGATTCTGATAAGAATCTTCGGCGTAGGCCGCGAGAAAAAGATTACCATTCCGGAGCAGGCGACTATTCTCGAGATAGCGCCCCGGACCAGTCTGGGCAGCATGCTGCAGTTTGACGGAGCAAAGAGCCGGCGGAATATGCGCCTTGGATACTATGATGCCATGCGGATGCTCTACGGACTGGAAGGAAAAATATATTATATTGAACAAAATAAGGAAGAGTGTTATTATTTAAAGCAATTGATAGAGCTGCGGCCGGAAGTTTTCGAGCTTCTTTTTGAGAACTGCAGGCCGGAACGGGAATCGAGAGGTGTGCTTCGGAGTTATATGGAGATGGTTCTTCCGCAGATTGCCGCGGAATTGAAGCTTGGCGGCGGATGGAATTACAAGACGCTTTATCTGGCCATACTGGAGGCTTCCGCGCGGCTGATGCGAATCGGGAAGTTTCGGATCTATACCGTGGAGGAACTGGCGGCGGCCGTGCGGAAAAAGGCGGCCGACAACGGAACGCCGGAGGGGCTTCCGGGATTTGTGCGGATTATTTTAAATTGAGAGGATATTATGGAACTGGAATAGGAGGACGTATGTGATGGATTTGAAGGGACGGGATTTTTTAACACTGAGGGATTTTACACCGGAGGAGATATCTTATCTGGTGGAACTGGCCGGGAAGCTGAAGGCAAGAAAAAAGCAGGGGATCACCGAAAAGCCTCTTCGGGGAAAGAACGTTGCCCTGATTTTTGAGAAAACAAGTACGCGCACCCGCTGCTCCTTTGAGGTGGCGGCGCATGATCTGGGGATGGGGACCACATACCTGGATCCGTCCGGCTCCCAGATTGGCAAGAAGGAGAGCATTGCCGATACGGCCCGTGTACTGGGGAGAATGTATGACGGCATTGAATACCGCGGCTTTGGCCAGGAGATCGTGGAGGAACTGGCAAAATATGCGGAGGTTCCCGTCTGGAACGGCCTCACCAATGAATATCATCCCACCCAGATGCTTGCAACACTTCTGACCGTAAAGGAGCACCTGGGCCGTTTAAAGGGCGTGAAGCTTGTATACATGGGAGATGCCCGCTACAATATGGGTAATTCCCTAATGATTGCCTGCGCCAAAATGGGAATGCATTTTACGGCCTGTGCGCCGAAGGCGTATTTTCCGGAAAAGGAATTGACAGACTGGTGCAGGGCCGTGGCGGAAGGTACGGGCGCTTCCATCACACTCACGGAGGATGTGGAAGCGGGCACAAAAGGAGCGGATGTGATTTACACGGACGTATGGGTTTCCATGGGAGAGCCGGATGAGGTGTGGGAGACGCGCATCCGCGATCTGACGCCCTATCAGGTAAACAGACATGTGATGGAGAATGCGGGTCCCCAGGCGATTTTTACCCATTGTCTGCCTGCTTTCCATGACTTAAACACAAAAATCGGAAAAGAGATTAGTGAAAAATTCGGTATTACGGAGATGGAGTGCACGGACGAGGTGTTTGAGTCCTCTCAGTCCGTGGTGTTTGATGAGGCGGAGAACCGGATGCACACCATAAAGGCCGTAATGGCGGCGACTTTAGGAGCAGAGATCGATGAAGCAGAATAAACCGCCCGGCGGCGATTCTTATTACTACTGGAAGATCGTAAATATGATTCTGGCCTGTGTGATTCTGATTCTGGCAATTCTGATTATTCCGGGCGGAAAAGGCGGCCTCCTGACGCCGGCCACTTTTTTTCTGGGAGTTGTCATGTGTAGCCTGTCAGGAATTATGGAGCTTGCCAGGAACAAAAAAGTGGCCGGATATATCTGTTCGGTCTTTGCAGGTATATTGACAGTGGCGCTGATTGTAAGCATAATTCAGATATGGTGAGGGAATGAAAGAAAAGATATTGCGGATACTGAGAGAGACGGAGGGCTATGTGTCCGGCCAGGAGCTTTGCGAACGTCTGGGCGTATCCAGAACTGCCGTCTGGAAGGTGATTGGTCAGTTAAAGGAAGAGGGATACGGGATTGAAGGGGTGAAGAACCGGGGATACCATATTTCTTCCATACCGGATATTATGACGGAGGCCGAGATTGGAAGCCGCCTGGAAACAAAGGTGATGGGGCGGTGCTGTGTCTGCTATGAGGAGGCGGATTCCACCAATACCCGGGCAAAACGGCTGGCGGATGAGGGGAAGCCCCATGGAACACTGGTCTGTGCGGAAGCCCAGACAGGGGGCAAGGGACGCAGAGGAAGAGCCTGGAGCTCTCCTCCGGGCGAGGCTGTCTATATGAGCCTGCTGCTGAGGCCGCCCATCAATCCCGTTCATACCTCCATGCTGACGCTCGTTATGGGACTTGCGGCGGCCAAAGCCTGCAATGAGGTAATGGAGCGCAGTCTGGGAGACAAGGCTCCAAAGGTATTGGTGAAATGGCCCAATGACCTGGTAATAGAAGGGCGGAAGGTGGCCGGAATTCTTACGGAGCTGAGCACCGAGGTGGACTACATTAATCACATAGTCACCGGAGTCGGCATCAACGTAAATACGAAGGCTTTTCCGGAGGAAATTGCGGCCACGGCCAATTCCATGTATATTGCCGCAGGCAGAACATTTTCCAGAGCGGAGCTGACAGCCTTGTGCATGAAATACTTTGAGGCGTGCTATGACACATTTCTTGAGACGGAGGATTTAAGCGTCCTCAAGGAAGAATACGAGAGTCTGTTGGTGAACAAAGGCAGGCAGGTACAGGTTCTGGAGCCGGGGCATACCTATACGGGAACAGCTCTCGGGATTCGGGAAAGCGGAGAGCTCCTGGTAAAGAGGGAGGACGGGCAGGTAACGGCCGTGTATGCGGGTGAGGTGTCTGTGCGCGGAATTTACGGATATGTGTAGGAGAGACAGATGTACCAGGAAAAAATAGTGCTCTGCGGAGCGAGCTCCTATGAGGAAAAATATTATTTTAATGAAGATTTTGCGGCGCTTCCGGAGGATATCCGAAAGGAGCTTAAGATTCTCTGCGTGCTCTTTGTGTCGGAAGTGGGAGGGATTCTGACTCTGGAATTTGAGGAGGACGGAACTTTGTGCTTTCAGGTGAGCAGTCAGGAAAATGATTTCTTTTTTGACGAGATAGGGAGCGGATTGAAGATTAAAGCAATACGGAAGGAAAAACAGGAGCTTCTTGCGTCCCTGGAGCTTTTCTACAGGGTGTTTTTTCTGAATGAGGAGATGGAACATGCATAATGAGATTATTACCATCGGTCCCATAACCATCTACGGCTATGGCCTGATGATTGCAATTGGTATATTTTTGGCCTATTTTCTGGCAGAGTACAGAGCTGAGAGGATCGGCCTTGACGCGGAAGCGGTTTTCGGGCTGACCTGCTGGGCGGTAGTGGCCGGCCTGATCGGAGGAAAGGTTCTTTACTATATTACGACCCTTCGTGAGATTCTTGCGGATCCCTCCCTTCTTCTTGAAATTGCCGACGGCTTTGTCATTTACGGAGCGCTTATAGGCGGCGTACTGGGCGTGGTACTGTTCTGCCATTATAAAAAGCTGAACTGCTTAAGCTATTTTGATCTGGCTGTTCCTTCCGTTGCTCTGGCCCAGGGCTTTGGCCGGATTGGCTGTCTTCTGGCCGGCTGCTGTTATGGAAGAGAGACGGACAGTCCTCTTGGAATTGTGTTTCATACATCCGAGTATGCGCCCAACGGGATTGCGCTGATGCCAACACAGATTATATCGAGCGCATTGAACTTTGTCCATTTTGCCATTCTGCTCGTATTTGCAAAAAAATACAAGAAGGGCGAGGGCCAGGTGGCGGGCTTATTCTTTGCACTTTACAGCGCCGGCCGCTTTTTCCTGGAATTCCTCCGGGGAGATGCGGAGCGCGGAAATGTGGGCTCCCTGTCAACCTCCCAGTTTATCGCAATCTTTATGTTTGCCTTCGGCTGCCTGCTGTTCTTTTATCTGGGAAAACGGGGACAGGAGGGAAACCGGGCATCAGCTATCAGCATCATTGGAGGAGCTTCCGGTCCCACAAGCATTTTTCTGGCAGGAAAGGACAGAGCTGCGGGAAATGACGAGAGCAGGCGCCGCAAAGAAAAAAAACTGGAGAAGTGGAGAGAGGAGCTTTCGGCAAAGCCTCATACCCTGGAGGAAGTGGAACGGTATCTGGCGGAAAAATGGCAGGCAAAGCGGCTTGGGAAGGAAACCCCGGAATATGTCCATATGGAACAGGCCATGCGTTCAACCCTGGTGCTTACCCATAAGCCGGAGTTACTGGCCACACCGGAACCGAAGGCGATAGATCGAAAATCATCCAAGAAGGAACAGATGGCATTTGTGGAGCAGATACAAAAACGGTTTGAGGAGGCCGAGAGGGTTGAGGCGGAAGAATTCCCCATGGACTTTCGGATCTACCGTATTTGTCCGGGCGGAGATGAGCGCTTCGGTTCTGAGGAGGAAGCGGCGCAGAACAGTTATTTGGATGTGCAGATAGAAAAGAGCTTCGGAGTTTTTCAGGTGTCCTGGTGTGGCGGTGAGGATGAAAAAAAGAAAACGGACGAGATCGTGAAGGACATTTACCAATACTACGGTGTGACGGAGGAAGACAAGGAAAAGGGGACGGAGCGCTTTTGGATGCTTGTTCATATTCTGGAGGAGCGGTCGGATGAATAGACAGGAACGGATTTTTCAGGTATGCTTATATTTGGGGGCGCTGCTTCTGGTACTGCTGGCGGACTGGCACTGGTATGCCAGCCGCTGCCCTCAGGGGAACCAGGTGCTTGGAGAGGAGCTTTATCCTTTGATTTACGGCGCCTTTTTTGCGGCTATAGGCGGCTGCTTTGGAGCGGCGGCCTATTTTGGAAAGAAGACCCGGCCGAGAGTGACAGGGCGCCGGAATAAACATAAATAAAAAACGGACGCTATGGAGTGAATGTATGCGGCCGCATGACAGGAATGAGATGCATGAGCTTAAAAATAGGAAACGTAGAGCTTTCGAATCCGCTGATTCTGGCGCCTATGGCAGGAGTTACCGACCTGCCATTTCGTCTGTTATGCAAAGAGCAGGGAGCGGGCCTGGTCTGTATGGAAATGATCAGTGCCAAGGCCATTGCTTTTCATAACCGGAATACGGAACGGCTGATGGAGACGGCTCCGGAAGAACGGCCGGTTTCTCTGCAGCTTTTCGGTTCGGACCCGAAGATTATCAGCGAGGCGGCAAAAGCAATAGAGGATCGCCCCTTTGATATTCTGGACATCAATATGGGCTGCCCTGTTCCCAAGATTGTGGGAAACGGGGAGGGCTCCGCGCTGATGAAGGACCCCAAACTGGTGGAGCGGATTGTCGCTGAAACCGTAAGGGCGGTAAAAAAGCCGGTAACGGTTAAAATACGCAAGGGATTTGACGACAATCATATCAATGCGGTGGAGATTGCAAAAATTGCGGAGGCATCCGGGGCGGCTGCGGTGGCGGTCCATGGGAGGACCAGAGAGCAGTATTACTCCGGCAGGGCTGACTGGGAGATGATACGCAGGGTGAAGGAGGCTGTCCGGATTCCGGTGATTGGAAACGGGGATGTGGATTCTCCGCAGCAGGCAGAGAGGCTTTTAAAGGAGACAGGCTGCGACGGAGTTATGATTGGCCGGGCGGCAAGAGGAAATCCCTGGCTGTTTCACCGGATAAGGATTTACCTGGAAACAGGGAAGACAGAGCTGCGCCCGGGATTGGATGAAATCCGGCAGATGATGCTGCGCCATGCGCGGATGCAGATTGATTATAAAGGAGACTATACGGGAATCCGGGAGATGCGAAAGCATATTTCTTGGTACACCGCAGGCTGCCCCCATTCCGCCAGGCTAAGGGCGCAGATTAACAGCGTGGAGAGTCTTGCGGAGCTGGAGGAATTAATATTGACAAGAAGTGACCGTTAAGCTATACTTTAACGAATGAAGTTTGCCTGTTTTTGGACAAAATCAGGTGAATCCGGAGGCATAAATTATACAAAAGAAGATATAATCTACTAAATATAGATCGTTGCAATTCACGCCGTGAAGTGTAACAATAAATTTGCAACAAGAAACATAGGAAGGATGTAAAAAAGAAATGAGCGAGAAAAAAAACTTACTGACTTATGAAGGACTGAAAAAACTGGAGGACGAGCTTCAGAATTTGAAAGTTGTTAAGAGAAAGGAAATCGCACAGAAGATTAAGGAGGCCAGAGAACAGGGCGACTTGTCCGAGAACGCGGAGTATGATGCGGCGAAGGATGAGCAGCGCGACATTGAGGCCAGAATTGAGCAGATAGAGAAGATTCTTAAAAATGCCGAGGTAGTTGTAGAGGATGAGGTTGATCTGGATAAGATCAGCGTGGGCTGCAAGGTAAAGGTTCTGGACGTGGAGTTTGACGAGGAAGAGGAATTCAAGATTGTAGGCTCCTCCGAGGCGAACAGTCTCGGCGGCAAGATCTCCAACGAGTCTCCGGTGGGCAAGGCGCTGATTGGCGCAAAGGTTGGGGATACCGTGCAGGTTGAAACCCAGGCAGGTGTGATTGAGTATAAGGTATTGGAGATTCAGCGGTCAAATTAAACGATTTGTCCGGATATGGCTCTCCAAAGAGATAGAGAAGTAACAGTTCAGTCATCTGGAGTGTTACATATAGAAAATGAGGAGTGGAAGATTATGGGAGAACAAAAGAGCGGAGCTGTCCAGGAGCAGGATGTAAAGCAGCTTCTCAAGGTGCGGCGTGAAAAGCTGGCCGATTTGCAGGAGCGGGGCATGGATCCCTTCCGGATTACGAAATATGTGGTAAGCCATCACAGCCAGGAGATCAAGGATGCATTTGACAGCCTGGAAGGCAAGAGCGTGACCATTGCGGGACGTATGATGTCCAAACGTGTGATGGGGAAAGCCTCTTTCTGCAATGTGCAGGATTTGAAGGGCAATATTCAGTCTTATGTGGCAAGAGACAGCGTAGGAGAGGAGTCTTACAAGGATTTTAAGAAGTTTGATATCGGTGATATCGTGGGAATCAGAGGACTGGTATTCCGCACCAAGACAGGGGAGATTTCGGTCCATGCGGAGGAGATTACGCTTCTCAGTAAGAGCCTTCAGATTCTTCCGGAGAAGTTTCACGGCCTGACCAACACGGATGTGCGTTATCGCCAGCGCTACACGGATCTGATTATGAACACGGAGGTGAAGGATACCTTTGTAAAGCGTTCCCGCATATTAAGCAGCATCCGCCGTTATCTGGACGGACAGGGCTTCCTGGAGGTGGAAACGCCTATGTTGGTAGCCAATGCGGGCGGCGCGGCGGCGCGGCCCTTTGAAACGCATTTTAATGCATTGGATGAAGACTTTAAGCTTCGTATTTCTTTGGAGCTTTATCTGAAGCGGCTGATTGTAGGCGGTCTGGAGCGTGTCTATGAGATTGGCCGCGTATTCCGGAATGAGGGGCTGGATACACGACACAATCCGGAGTTTACCCTGATGGAGCTTTATCAGGCTTATACGGATTACCACGGCATGATGGATCTGACCGAGAATCTTTACCGCCACGTGGCTCAGGAGGTTCTGGGAACTACAAAGATTGTGTACAACGGCGTGGAGATGGATCTCGGAAAGCCCTTTGAGCGCATTACCATGGTTGATGCGGTAAAGAAGTATGCAGGGGTTGATTTTGATGCAATCAGAACCACGGAGGAGGCAAAGGCCGTGGCAAAGGAAAAGGGCGTGGAGTTTGAGACCCGCCATAAGAAGGGTGATATTTTAAGCCTGTTCTTTGAGGAATTTGCGGAGGAACATCTGATTCAGCCTACCTTTGTGATGGATCATCCCATTGAGATTTCGCCTCTGACGAAGAAAAAGCCGGACAACCCGGATTATGTGGAGCGTTTTGAGTTCTTTATGAATGGATGGGAGATGGCCAATGCCTATTCCGAGCTGAATGACCCCATTGATCAGCGGGAGCGCTTTAAGGCTCAGGAAGAGCTTTTGGCTCAGGGTGATGAGGAGGCCAATACAACGGACGAGGATTTCCTTAATGCTCTGGAGATTGGTATGCCGCCTACGGGAGGAATTGGCTTCGGCATTGACCGGATGTGTATGCTGCTTACGGATTCGGCGGCGATTAGGGATGTTTTGCTCTTCCCGACGATGAAAACACTTGGCGGAAAAGACCAGTAAAATCAAATGTTTACGGTTAGAGGGAAGTAATTTCAGATTAGAACAAAGCCTTGATAAAATGAACAAAATTACAATCACCATCGACTGTTCAAAGGCTGCGGTTCCCAAATGGATTTATGAGGATGAAAAGGAGCTTCGCATCTATAAGGGAAGCTTTCTTCCGCTGGAAAAACAGGGAGAAAAGGGGTATTCCTATGAGGAGCTTCCCCCTTTGTACCGGTTTGCTACGGCATTTCATATAAAAGGACAATTCCTTACGTTTTCAGCGGAGAAGCTGCAGATCTTCGATGCAAAGGGCAAAAAGCTTCCCGCTTCAGAGGAGAATCTCAGAATCATCTACTATCTGCAATACCGCTTGTCCACTATGTCGGGCAGCAGAGGCAGGGAGAAGGAGGACCGGGAGAGAGGCAGAAGCGTTCTGAGCAGGGTGATCCGGTATGATACCTTATTCCGGGTGACGGGAATCGGGGAGGAGATGCCCGGGGACAAATATTCCAGGAAAAGAAAAGAGGAGGTTCTCTGCCGGAAAATCCATACGATACTTAATGATTATAAGCGCAGGCAGCTGATATTTGACTATGCGCTTTGCCCGGATGAAGAAGCTTCTACGCCGAAAAAGAAGCAGTATTGCGGTGTGAAGGTTGAATTTCCACAGTGGGGGTGGGAGGAATAAAAAATCCTGTCCGCTGTGTGAAAGCTTATCCGGACAGGATTTGTATAGTTACCTTTTGGTTGTTGGGAAACATCGGTAAGGTGAACTTGTCACGACGGATTTTTAAGAAGATATGCTTTGACGGCCTCAAAGCTCTCCGCACTCATATCATGCTCCATCTTACAGGCATCCGCAATGGCAGTTTCCGGAGTCACACCAAGCCGGATCAGCCATCGAGAAAGGACAGAATGGCGTTCATAGACCGTCTCCGCCAGAGCGCGGCCTTCCTCTGTCAGCAGGATAAACCCTTCCCCGGAGACTGTGACATAGCCCTTCTGTCTCAAATTCTTCATGGCCACACTGACACTGGGCTTGGAATAATTCAGCTCATTGGCAATATCAATGGAGCGTACATTGGCGAGAGACTTATTGAGAATCAGGATAGTCTCCAGATAGTCCTCCACAGATTCCTCCGACTTATGTTTTTGATAGCTCATAGCTTGGTCCCCCTTTAACCGGACATAAAGGAGCGGCGTTTGCATCACAGGCGCCGCACACGCGTTTCTATACAGAGGGTAACACTTCAAGAAGAAAAACGCAAGAAATTTTCCGATCCGCCCTCAGCGGATAAGAGAACACAAGGAAAAGTTGATTAAATTGTAGAAAACAGGAAAAAGAGCAGCAGAAACGGGCGTTCCGCACAGCGGAACGCCCGTTTCGTTTGACGGAATAGGCATATTGTCTGTTAAACTAAATAAATTATAATAAAATAAGACGTAAATATTGTCCGATTTAAACAAAACAGAAGGAGGTACAAAATGTTGAAAGGTAACACCGGTTCCAGTACAAACAGTAACCCCAAGGCGGCGGGAGCAGAGGCTGCGAAGAAGGCAAAAGCAGGTCTGGATTCCGTAAATATGGCATATGTATATGCAAGCTGCGCCTATGATCTGGACGCAATGCTGGCAGGCATAGCGGAGGAGATGCCAGGCGTTCCCGTGATTGGCAACACATCCTTCACAGGTGTGATTACACCGGAAGGTTACATAACCGGAGACGACGGCTTTGTAGGCATTATGGCAGTATCCGATCCGGAAATGACCGTAGGAATCGCAGCAGTTGAGAAGAGCGGATGCCCCGTGGATGCAGGAGAGCAGGCGGCGAAGCTTGCCTTGGAGCGTGCCGGTAGGAAGGCAGCCCCGGATTATTTCTACATGGTAGCGCCTCCGGGAGAAGAGGAATTTTACTTAAAGGGCATTACCAAGGTAATTGGAAGAGTTCCCTTCTATGGCGGAAGCGCCGCAGACAACAGCATTGCAGGCGAGTGGAAGCTTTACACCGATAAGGGAGCCTTTGCGGACGGCGTGGCGGTTGCCTTCTTCTATTCGGAGAAGAAAATGACCAACAAGTTCACAGGCGCATACAGAGAGACAAAGGATATGGGCATTATCACAAAGGTAGTGGATAACCGTGTTCTGGCAGAGATCGACGGCGTACCGGCCCTCAAGAAATATGCAGACTGGAGAGGCATAGGCACCGATGCGGTTATGGGCGGCGATCTACTGGTTCAGACAATCACATCTCCTCTGGGCGTAAAAGACCGTCTCGGTGATCTGGTAGCTATCCGCCATCCTATGAACGGCAACGACGATCTGAGCATGAACATCGGAAATAATCTGGCAGAGGGCACGGCAATTATCCGCATGGAGGCAACCGTAGACGAACTCATCGACTCTACCGGCAATACCCTTGCCGCATTGAAGGAAAAAATGGCAGCTCCGGCCGGCGCATATCATCTGGTACACTGCGGCGGAAGAAGAGCCGGTATTGACAGCCGCATCGGAGAAGTGGCGGAGCAGCTTAAGAAGGAAGCGGGAGACGTTCCCTTTATCGCGGAGTTCACCTTTGGCGAGTACGGCTTTGAGGCTGACGGCTTAAATACCTGCGGAGGACTGATGCTTTCCTTCACGGGCTTTGAGGCTTAATAACGAGACTACATTAGAAAAGGAGAAAAATCCCATGAAAATGTTTATCAACGGAGCATCCGCAGATGCTTCCAACGGCGAAGTAATCGAAGTAATCAATCCGGCAACCGGCGCAGTCGTGGATACGGTTCCGGCAGCCACAAAAGAGGATGTGGATCTGGCAGTAGAGAAGGCAGCGGCAGCACAGAAAATCTGGGCGGAGGTTCCTGTCTATGAAAAAGCGGAAATTATGTACCGTTTTCTTGAACTGGTGGAAAAGAATAAAGAGGATTTGGCTCAGACCTTATCCCAGGAGACAGGAAAACCTATCACCGAGGCGAGAGCTGAGATTGGCAATATTCCCATTGCCTTCAAAGCATTTTCCGAAAAGGCAAAGCACCTGTACGGCGAGACCATTCCCGCTGGCATGGAAGCGGGGCAGGATAAGCATGTGCTGATTACAAAACGGGAGCCTATCGGCGTAATTGCCTGCGTAATTCCCTTTAACTTCCCCTGCGATCTCTTTGATCAGAAGGTAGCCCCCACGCTTCTTGCAGGAAATGCCGCAATCGTAAAGCCCTCCACGGACAATCCGCTGACTCTGTGCAAGCTGACAGCCCTTTTGGGCGAGGCCGGCGTAACGCCCGGAGCCGTTCAGATTGTAACCGGACGCGGTTCCAAGGTAGGCGCATGGCTGTGCGCAAACAAGGATGTCCATGCCATTACCCTCACAGGTTCCACGGAGGTCGGCATTGAGACGGCAAGAACAGCGGCGGATCATCTGGCTCACATTGCGCTGGAGCTGGGCGGAAACGATGCCTTCATCGTACTGGAGGACGGCGATGTGGATCTGGCGGTAGAGGAACTTATCTGGGGCCGTATGTACAATACCGGACAGGTATGCTGCGCTTCCAAGCGTTTCCTGATTCATAAGAACCGCGCGGAGGAGTTTACCACAAAGGCTGTTGAGCGTATCAAACAGCTGAAGCAGGGAATGCCGGCAGAGGAGAGCACCCAGATTGGATGCCTGATCAGTGAGAAGGCGGCTATTAAGGTAGAAGAGCAGATAAAGCTTACGGTAGAGCAGGGCGGCAAGGTTATTCTGGGAGGAACCAGAGACGGCGCATTTATTGCTCCTACGGTTATCAAGGATGTTCCCAAGACGGCAGACGTAGCCGTTGACATGGAGATCTTCGGACCGGTAGTTCCGATTATCACCTTTGAGACGGTGGAGGAAGCCATTGAGATAGCAAACAGATCGAAGTTCGGTCTCTGCGGCTGTGTGTTCACAGAGAATATGAAGACGGCCATGAAGGTCTGCAACGCACTGGAGTGCGGCGGAACCATCATCAACGGCGCAAGCTTCTTCCGCAGCTTTGAGATGCCCTTTGGCGGCTACAAGTACTCCGGAATCGGAACCGAGGGTGTTATGTCTACCTTTGATGAAGTGACCAGAACAAAGACAATTGTGCTGAAGAATATTATTTAATATATTCCTGAACATATCTTTAACAGGATATGGGCAAAGAAGAAGCAGAAGCTTTGCTGTTAGACAGTGCGGGATAGGCAGTTAAAAGGCAGTCAGAAGATGACTTTTTCCGGATACAATGGTGATTTACGAAATCTCATGATTCGGATTTGGAAAATATGACATCTTCTGACTGCCTTTTTCTATATTTCTCAATTATTATGAAGCCGATGGTTTCGCGTCCTTTGTTTATTCTACATACCCCATTCTCCGGGAAAGCTTTTCCGCAGCCTGCTTTACCTCCCGAATGACCATCTCAAGCTTATCGTCCGAGAGCTGCGCAATGGAACCGCTGGCGCTGATGGCGGCCACGGGAGAACCGCGGTAATCAAACACCGGCGCCCCTACGCAGCGGTGGCCGATCTGATATTCCTCATTGTCCATCGCCCAGCCCTGCCGCCGGATCACCCTGAGATAACGCTTGAACTCCCGGATATCCGTGATGGTATTGGATGTATGTTTTTTGAAATTGCACAGATACAGCGCGTCCTCCAGTTCATCCCCGGACAGACAGGCCAGAAGGCATTTTCCGATGGAGGAGCAGAAGGCCGGGGAGCGGTAGCCTACCTGTGTATAGAGGCGGGTGTTGGGGTAGATATCCATTTTTTCCAGATAAACCACATCGCAGCCGTCCAGAATCCCCAGATGGGCGGTCAGATCCAGATCCCGCATAATATCGCTTAAAAAGGGCTTGGCCTCCGTAAGAAGCTCCAGCTGATTGATATGCAGGCTCACCGTTTCGATCAGCTTGTAGCCGATGGAATAAAGGCCATCGCTGCTTTTCTCCACATACTGCCTTGCACACATAGAGGCCGCAAGCCGGTGAACCGTGCTTTTGCTCATATGGGTGGCTTTGGCAAGCTCTGAAAGTCCAAGGGGAGAGTTAGACGCAGCTAACACTTCCAGAATATCAAAAATGCGGTCTGCAACCCGAACAGTTTCTTCCATTATATATCAGCCCCCTTTTTTCAACCGTATCTTAGGGAAAAATCCTTGAAAAGCTGTGGATATCTTATATAATTTCATTTTAAAGTCCGGTAAAAACCGTGTCAAGTTACAATTAGCGGCGGGATGTAATTTTTTGTACAAAGTCATATATAAATTTTAAATGGTTTTGACAATACTTGAAAAAATCAGAAATAATGCATATAATAGATGTATCAATAGGAAAGAAGGTACTAGTACATGAGTAACAGAGAAAGGATAGTCGAGCTTTTAGATGTTATACCAGATTATAAAATCGGTTATGTACTTGCATATGTTCAGGGAATAGCAGCCGATGAGGAAGCCGACGCTCTTTTTTGTCAACGAATGGTAGAAAATTATGAAAATGCGCCTGACGAAGATAAAGAAGATATTCCGCTTGAGGAATGCAAGAAAGAGTGGGGGCTTGCCTGATGTATCATATTATAGTTAAAAAGAAAGCAAAGAAATTTATAGACAAGCTGCCCGTGAATGAACAAAAACGTATTGTGCATGCAATAGAGCAGCTTCCAAATGGGGAAGATATAAAGAAATTAAAAGGGCACGATGAATTATTAAGATTGCGTGTTGGCGATTATCGGATCATTTATTCTGTGGACAATGGAAAATTGATTGTCTATGTTGTGGATGTTGGGAACCGTGGAGATATATACAAAAGGTATTAGATGGGGTGATAAAAATTATAGTTAGCAAGGCAAAATGAGTTAATGATATGAATTTTTAAAAAACCTTGACATTCCCTTACATATCATGCTATGATACTATGGCGAATGGAAGTAGGCTTTTTTTTTATGCCTGAAAAACGGCGGTCCTCGCAAGGCCGCATACAAACAGAAATTAAGCGGAGGTGGAAGTCGTGCGCGTAAAAATCACATTGGCATGTACGGAGTGTAAACAACGTAATTACAACATGACAAAAGAGAAAAAGAACCATCCGGACAGGATGGAGACCAGTAAGTACTGCAGATTCTGCAGGAAACACACACTGCACAAAGAGACCAAGTAGGATGCCGGAAAGGAAAGTGGAAAGATGAGCGACGCAGCAGAAAAAGCTCCCAAGAAGAGCTGGTTTAAGGGTCTTAAAGCTGAATACAAGAAGATCATCTGGCCGGATAAAAAATCCCTTACAAAGCAGACCATTGCAGTTGTGGCATCATCCGTGGCTTTGGGCATCATCATTAAGATACTGGACGTTATTATGACCTACGGTATTGATGTTATCATGAAGTTATAGGGGTGACGATATGGCAGAGGCGAACTGGTATGTAGTTCATACCTATTCCGGGTATGAGAACAAGGTTAAGGCCAACATTGAGAAGACGATTGAGAACAGACATCTGGAGGAACAGATCCTGGAAGTGAGAGTTCCGATGCAGGATGTTGTAGAGATGAAGAACGGAGCCAGAAAGCAGGTTCAGAAGAAACTGTTTCCGGGCTATGTTCTGATCAACATGGTGATGAATGACGACACCTGGTATGTGGTGCGCAACACCAGAGGCGTTACCGGATTTGTTGGACCTGGCTCCAAGCCGGTTCCGCTCACGGAGGAGGAAATGAGACCGCTGGGCATCGAGGCCGAGAATGTCGTAATCGACTTTGCGGAGGGAGATACCGTGATTGTTACGGGCGGCGTCTGGGCCGATACGGTGGGAACCATTCAATCCATGAACCACGGCAAGCAGTGCGTTATCATCAATGTAGATCTCTTTGGCCGGGAGACACCGGTAGAGATTAGCTTCTCAGAAGTAAGAAAAATGTAGTTAAAACGTTATTGTCCGCAAAGCGGACAGCAGCAAAGCAAATAAGTGGGAGGGATTAACCCTAATTCCCGCGATTACCACAAGGAGGTGCCTGATATGGCAAAAAAAGTAACAGGTTATATTAAATTACAGATTCCTGCTGGAAAGGCAACACCGGCTCCGCCAGTCGGACCGGCGCTTGGTCAGCACGGTGTAAACATCGTAGAGTTTACAAAGCAGTTCAACGCAAGAACCGCAGACCAGGACGGAATGATCATTCCGGTTGTTATTACAGTTTACGCAGACAGATCCTTCAGCTTTATTACCAAGACTCCGCCTGCAGCCGTACTGCTTAAGAAGGCATGCAACATCCAGTCCGGTTCCGGAGTTCCGAACAAGACAAAGGTAGCAAGCATCACAAGAGCAGAGCTTCAGAAGATCGCAGAGCTGAAGATGCCGGACCTCAATGCGGCAAGCATTGACGCCGCCATCAGCATGATCGCTGGTACAGCAAGAAGCATGGGTATCACTGTAACAGACTAAGACGTAACTGTATGCCCTGAGGGACAAAGCCCGCTTTGACGAAGTGCGGGCTGCGAAATGTCCAGGGGGTGAAAAAGAAACGTGGGAGGGATTAACCCAGATTCCCGCAATTACCACCAGGAGGTTATTTAATATGAAACATGGAAAGAAATATGTTGAGGCTGCAAAGCTCTACGACAAACAGACCCAGTATGATAGAAATGAAGCAATCAGCATCGTAAAGAAGCTGGCTGTTGCAAAATTTGACGAGACCATAGAGGCTCACATCCGGACAGGTTGTGACGGCCGTCATGCAGATCAGCAGATCCGCGGCGCCGTTGTACTTCCCCACGGAACAGGTAAGACCGCGCGTGTGCTGGTATTTGCCAAGAATGCCAAGGCTGACGAGGCGCAGGCTGCAGGCGCAGATTACGTAGGAGCGGAGGAGCTGATCCCGAAGATTCAGAACGAGGGATGGTTTGAGTTCGATGTGGTTGTAGCAACCCCGGATATGATGGGCGTTGTGGGACGTCTCGGCCGCGTACTGGGACCCAAGGGTCTGATGCCGAACCCCAAGGCCGGAACGGTAACTATGGATGTGACAAAGGCTATCCAGGATATCAAGGCCGGTAAGATCGAGTACAGACTGGACAAGACAAACATTATCCACGTGCCAATTGGAAAGGCTTCTTTCACAGAGGAGCAGTTAGCGGACAACTTCCAGACGCTTATCGATGCAATCAATAAGGCAAGACCTTCCGCAGTAAAGGGCCAGTTCTTAAAGAGCATTACCATTGCTCCCACAATGGGACCCGGCGTAAAGCTGAATCCGGCAAAGCTGGTTTAAGGCTGACGCGGAATTTATTGATTGACATTTAGATTCATATATGCTATGCTTTCATAGCATGTAACACGACCCGAAGACAGCAGGTGCCGCAAGGCATAAGGTTAAAGCCGCCTGCCGAGGACGATGTAATTTCTCTATGAGAATGATTTTCGAACCCTCTCTGTCTTTGGACAGGGAGGGTTTTTATCATTTCCCTGCAAACAGGATTGATAATAGATAAATCCGTCGGGTTGGTGGACAAATAATATAAGGAGGTACACCATTCATGGCAAAAGTCGAGTTGAAGAAACCGGTGATAGATGAGATCGCTGCCAATATTGCAGATGCGCAGTCTGTTGTGATCGTAGATTACTGCGGACTTACCGTAGAGCAGGACACCAGGCTTCGTAAGGAGCTTCGTGAGAACGACGTAATCTACAAGGTTTACAAGAACACAATGATGAACTTTGCTTTCAAGGGCACAGACTGCGAGAGCCTGAGCCAGCATTTGGAAGGACCCAATGCGATTGCCATCTCTAAGACAGATGCAACCGCACCGGCCAGAATCCTTGCCAAGTTTGCAAAGGAAGCAAAGGCGCTGGAGATCAAGGCCGGCATCGTAGAGGGAACCTACTATGATGCAACAGGCATGGAGGCCGTTTCCAAGATTCCGTCCAGAGAAGAGCTGCTGGGCAAGCTGCTTGGAAGTATCCAGTCCCCGATTGCCAACTTTGCCCGTGTGATCAGCCAGATCGCAGAAGCAAAAGAGGCTTAATAATTCAGAACTTTTATGAATACCCATTGAATCTGCCGGATTCAATGAGTAAAGCGCAATTAAAATTATTTAGGAGGAAAATAAAATGGCAAAATTGACAACTGCTGAGTTTATCGAGGCAATCAAAGAGTTATCCGTATTAGAGTTAAATGAGCTTGTAAAGGCATGTGAGGAAGAGTTCGGCGTATCCGCAGCAGCTGGCGTAGTTGTTGCAGCAGCAGGCGACGGCGCAGCCGCAGCAGAGGAGAAGGACTCCTTTGACGTAGAGCTGACAGGCGCAGGAGATTCCAAGGTTAAGGTTATCAAGGCTGTTCGTGAGATCACCGGTCTTGGACTGAAGGAAGCTAAGGACCTGGTTGACGGCGCTCCGAAGGTAATCAAGGAAGGCGTTTCCAAGGCAGAGGCAGAGGAGCTGAAGGCAAAGTTAGAGGAGCAGGGAGCAACGGTTACTCTGAAATAAGCTTCCATTGGATAATAAGAATAAGCGTGGGCGGAGATGCAATGTCTCCGCTCATTTTTCATTTACGGATATGCTTTCTTCCCTCTCTGTTCCGTATGAAAATCTCCTGACATTAAAAAATATTATAAAAAACCTAACAAATTTGAAAAAAACAGATGCAAATCTGCGGATTTATAGTATAATTAATGTTACGAGACAGCCTCGATGCAATGTCCGCCGGTGGGCGGCGGCATATTCGAGGGTCATGAGAAACATTCTGAAAAGAGAGGCGGGGAATTTATGAAGAAAGCATGGGATGTTAATGTCAATGGAGTGATGCACACAGTGGAGTACCGCGCGGGCTTCGGGGCGAAGGTGATTGTGAATGGCAGGGTTTACCGGGCCAAAAGCCAGAACTGGTTTGTGAATATGGTCGATTATCCAATTACCATTGACGGTGCGGAGATTCGTGTGGTGGCAGTCGGGAATAAAGTAGATTTGGCGGTGAACGGGAGATACTTAGGAAGCGGCGAGGAGTATATACCGTTACGTAACATGCCGGTGATAGCCAATGTATTTATCGGAATCAGCACCATCGGCGGATATTTCTTTGCCGGTATTTTCGGGCTTCTGATCGGACTGCTGTTTGGCATACTGGTTTATCCAAAGCTGGGTCTGTCCGGGAAAACGGGCGGCTTGATTGGAGCGTTTGTAGGATGTACGTTGGTTCAGGTGGTGATTTTTATGATACTGTTAAAATTGCAGCTTGAATATGGAATTTTTTAGGAGAGAGAAATGGAACAGGAACCGAGAAACGAAAACTATTGGGCAAATGGAGGAACTCCCCACCAGCCGGTGGTGATTGTGGGTGAACAGGATCCGGACGCGGACAGGAAAAACAACAGTCTTTCAGTTTTATCCTTGGTATTTGGGATTCTGTCGCTGGCGCTTTTTCTGGTGCCCTGGATCGCGTTTATATTAGGACTGGTCGGCCTGATTACAGGAATTATAAGTCTGGTACAGCACCGCGCAGGACATGGAGCGGCGGTAGGCGGAGTGATTACCTCAGCTCTCGGCCTTTTGATATCTTTTATTATACTGCTCCTTTTTATTTTGGCCATAATCATGACAGTATAAATTTAAAAAATCTAGGCGAAGCCGCTGTGGGGCCGGTTCTCCGGTTTGACAGCGGCTTTTTTCAAAAAAATTCAAAATAATTCTGAAAAATTTTCCCAAAACAATGCTTGACACGCAAACAAGCCTATGTTATCATGTAGGATGCACTATTGTGGTGAGTTATACTCTATTTTTATGACTGTCATTGTCAAAAATGACGAAAAACACTGCAATTCACAACTAAAATAAGGGGTGAACGTCAATGGAAAAGAACAGGATACGTCCTATTACAACCGGTAAAAGCAGTAGAATGAGCTATTCAAGGCAAAAAGAAGTTTTGGAGATGCCGAATCTGATCGAGGTTCAGAAGGATTCCTACGGATGGTTTCTGGATGAAGGGCTCCGTGAAGTTTTTAACGATATTTCTCCGATTGCTGACTACAGCGGCCATTTGAGTCTTGAATTTGTGGATTTTACACTTTGCACAGGCGAAGGCGATATAAAATATACGATCGAGGAATGCAAGGAAAGAGATGCAACATATGCGGCTCCTCTGAAAGTAAAAGTACGTCTTTATAATAAAGAAACCGATGAAATCAATGAGCATGAGATTTTCATGGGTGACTTGCCGCTGATGACGGAGACCGGTACGTTTGTAATCAACGGTGCGGAGCGTGTTATTGTTAGCCAGCTTGTTCGTTCCCCTGGTATTTATTATGCAATTGATCACGATAAGGTAGGAAAGGGGCTGTATTCCTGTACGGTGATTCCCAATCGCGGTGCATGGCTGGAGTACGAGACAGACTCCAATGACATTTTCTATGTCCGTGTGGACCGGACCAGAAAAGTACCCATTACTGTGCTTGTCCGTGCCCTGGGCTTTGGCACCAATGCGGAGATTTTGGAGCTTTTTGGTGAGGAGCCCAAGATCATGGCTACCCTGAGCAAGGATACGGCGGAGAATTATCAGGAGGGTCTTCTGGAACTGTACAAGAAGATTCGTCCAGGCGAGCCGCTGGCTGTGGAAAGTGCCGAGAGCCTTATTACCAGCATGTTTTTTGACCCCAGGCGGTATGATCTGGCCAAGGTTGGCCGTTACAAATTTAACAAAAAGCTGATGCTCCGTAATCGGATCCGCGGACAGGTTCTGGCAGAGGATGTGGTAGATACTCTGACCGGAGAGATTATTGCGGAGGCGGGCACCGAGGTGAGCAGAGAACTGGCGGACGACATTCAGAATGCGGCAGTTCCCTTTGTGATGGTAAAGGGAGAGGAGCGGGATGTCCGCGTGATCTCCAGCATGATGGTTGACATCACACACTTTATGGATGTAGATCCGAAGGAACTGGGGGTTACGGAATTAGTATATTACCCGGCTCTGAAAAAGATACTGGATGAATCTGGTGATTTGGAGGAGCGCAAGGCGGCCGTGAAGCGCGATATTCACGAACTGATACCGAAGCATATAACAAAGGAAGATATTATTGCTTCCATTAACTATAACCTGCATCTGGAGTACGGAATCGGAAACGATGATGACATTGACCATTTGGGCAACCGCCGTATCCGCGCGGTAGGCGAGCTTTTGCAGAACCAGTACCGCATCGGCCTGTCCAGAATGGAGCGTACCGTCAGAGAGCGTATGACTACGCAGGATCAGGAGAACATTACACCTCAGTCTCTGATCAATATTAAGCCGGTAACGGCTGCGGTGAAGGAGTTCTTCGGTTCCTCCCAGCTGTCTCAGTTTATGGATCAGAACAACCCGCTGGGCGAGCTGACGCATAAACGCCGTTTGTCTGCCCTGGGACCCGGAGGATTGTCCAGAGATCGCGCCGGATTCGAGGTTCGTGACGTGCACTATTCTCATTATGGAAGAATGTGCCCCATTGAGACGCCTGAAGGACCGAACATCGGCCTTATCAACTCTCTGGCAACCTATGCGAGAATCAACGAGTACGGCTTTGTGGAGACGCCCTACCGTAAGATTGATAAATCGGATCCTAAGAATCCCCGCGTTACCGACGAGGTAGTTTATATGACGGCGGACGAAGAGGATAATTACCATGTGGCACAGGCAAATGAGGCCCTGGATGAGGAAGGGCATTTTGTCCGTAAGAATGTGTCCGGACGTTATCGGGAAGAGACCCAGGAGTATGAGCGCTCCATGTTTGATTACATGGACGTATCGCCGAAGATGGTATTTTCCGTGGCAACGGCGCTTATTCCTTTCCTGGAAAATGACGACGCCAACCGTGCGCTGATGGGCTCCAACATGCAGCGTCAGGCAGTACCGCTTCTGGTAACGGAGGCCCCTGTTGTGGGAACGGGAATGGAGACTAAGACAGCCGTAGACTCCGGTGTCTGTGTGGTGGCAAAGCACGACGGCGTGGTAGAGCGTTCTGTATCCAATGAGATCGTGGTAAAATGTGCCGACGGAACAAAGGATACTTACCGTCTAACAAAGTTTTCACGAAGCAATCAGAGCAACTGCTACAACCAGAAGCCCGTTGTGTTCAAGGGTGAGAAAGTGGAAGCAGGCCAGGTGATTGCGGACGGTCCTTCCACCGCAGGCGGTGAGATTGCTCTTGGCAAGAATCCTCTGATTGGATTTATGACCTGGGAAGGTTACAATTACGAGGATGCCGTTCTGCTGAGTGAGCGTCTTGTTCAGGAGGATGTGTATACTTCCGTTCATATTGAGGAGTATGAAGCCGAGGCGCGTGACACAAAGCTTGGACCGGAGGAGATTACCCGGGATGTGCCGGGTGTGGGCGATGATGCCTTAAAGGATCTGGATGAGCGCGGAATCATCCGCATCGGCGCGGAGGTCCGTGCAGGCGATATTCTGGTCGGAAAGGTAACGCCCAAGGGAGAGACAGAGCTGACGGCGGAAGAGCGTCTTCTGCGGGCCATTTTCGGAGAAAAAGCCAGAGAGGTAAGAGATACCTCCCTGAAGGTGCCTCACGGCGAATACGGAATCGTGGTGGATGCCAAGGTATTTACCAGGGAGAACGGCGATGAGCTGTCTCCGGGCGTGAATCAGGCGGTTCGTATCTATATCGCACAGAAGAGAAAGATCTCCGTAGGAGATAAGATGGCAGGCCGTCACGGCAATAAGGGTGTTGTGTCCCGTGTGCTTCCTGTGGAGGATATGCCGTTTCTACCCAACGGACGCCCCCTGGATATCGTACTGAATCCTCTTGGCGTGCCGTCACGTATGAACATCGGACAGGTATTGGAGATTCACTTAAGCCTGGCGGCAAAGGCTCTTGGATTTAACGTGGCAACGCCGGTATTTGACGGAGCCAATGAGAATGATATTATGGACACTCTGGATTTGGCCAATGACTATGTGAATCTGGAGTGGGAGGAGTTTAAGGAAAAGCACGGAGAGGAGCTTCTTCCGGAGGTACTGGATTACCTGTATGAGAATCTGGATCACCGGAAGCTCTGGAAGGGCGTGCCCATTTCCAGAGACGGCAAGGTGCGTCTGCGGGACGGCCGGACGGGAGAATACTTTGACAGCCCGGTTACCATCGGACACATGCATTACCTGAAGCTTCATCATCTGGTAGACGACAAGATTCATGCCCGTTCCACGGGACCGTACTCTCTGGTAACGCAGCAGCCTCTGGGCGGTAAGGCACAGTTCGGCGGACAGCGTTTCGGAGAGATGGAGGTGTGGGCTCTGGAGGCTTATGGAGCATCCTACACACTTCAGGAGATCCTGACGGTGAAGTCCGATGATGTGATTGGCCGTGTAAAAACCTATGAGGCCATTATCAAGGGCGACAACATTCCGGAGGCAGGTATTCCCGAATCCTTCAAGGTGCTCTTAAAGGAGCTGCAGTCCCTGGGCCTGGATGTAAGAGTTCTGCGGGATGATAATACGGAAGTGGAGATTATGGAGACCAGCGATTACGGTGATGTGGATCTGCGGTCTATCATTGAGGGCGACAGACACTCCAACAAGGAAGAGGAATCCTTTGGAGACTACGGATTCAGCAAGCAGGAATTCGAAGGTGAAGAACTGGTTGATGTAACGGAAGAGGAAGAAGACGAGGATGAGTTTTTAGACTTCGAAGAGGATTTTGAAGAAGAGGAATAAGAAAGGGAGTGTATTCATGCCAGAGACAACGAATCAAGCGGTTTATCAGCCCATGACCTTTGATGCGATTCGGATCGGACTTGCGTCCCCGGAGAAGATCCGGGAATGGTCCAAAGGCGAGGTAAAGAAACCGGAAACCATTAATTACAGAACCCTGAAACCGGAAAAAGACGGCTTATTCTGCGAACGTATCTTTGGACCCAGCAAGGACTGGGAGTGTCACTGCGGAAAATATAAGAAGATTCGTTATAAAGGCGTAGTCTGCGACCGATGCGGCGTGGAGGTAACCAAGTCCAATGTCCGCCGGGAACGCATGGGGCATATTGAGCTGGCGGCTCCCGTTTCTCATATTTGGTACTTTAAGGGGATTCCAAGCCGTATGGGGCTGATTCTGGATCTGTCTCCCCGTACCTTGGAGAAGGTGCTCTACTTTGCATCTTACATTGTATTGGATGCGGGAGACACGGAGCTTCAATATAAGCAGATTCTGACCGAGAAGGAATACCAGGATATGCGGGAGAAGTATGGCAGCCGCTTCCGTGTGGGAATGGGTGCGGAGTCCATTAAGGAGCTTTTGGAAGCCATAGATTTGGAAAAGGAATCCGAGGAGCTCAAAGGAGCTCTTATCAATGCCACCGGGCAGAAGAGGGCACGTATCATCAAGCGTCTGGAGGTAGTGGAGGCCTTCCGCGGTTCCGGAAATAAGCCGGAGTGGATGATTATGGATGCCATTCCCGTGATTCCGCCGGATCTGCGTCCTATGGTTCAGCTGGACGGCGGCCGTTTTGCCACCTCCGACCTGAACGATCTGTACAGAAGAATTATCAACCGGAACAACCGCTTAAAGCGCTTGCTGGAGCTGGGAGCGCCGGACATTATCGTAAGAAATGAGAAGCGTATGTTACAGGAGGCGGTAGATGCTTTAATTGACAACGGAAGAAGAGGCCGTCCCGTAACGGGACCGGGCAACCGTGCGCTTAAGTCTCTTTCCGATATGCTGAAGGGTAAATCGGGACGTTTCCGTCAGAACCTGCTTGGAAAGCGTGTGGATTATTCCGGACGTTCCGTTATCGTAGTAGGACCGGAGCTTAAGATCTACCAGTGCGGTCTTCCCAAAGAGATGGCTATTGAGCTGTTTAAGCCCTTTGTGATGAAAGAGCTTGTTCAGAATGGAACGGCTCATAACATTAAGAGTGCAAAGAAGATGGTGGAGCGTCAGGTACAGCCCGAGGTCTGGGATGTTCTGGAGGAGGTTATTAAAGAGCATCCGGTTATGCTGAACCGTGCACCTACCTTGCATAGACTGGGAATCCAGGCATTTGAGCCGATTCTGGTAGAGGGTAAGGCAATTAAGCTGCATCCCCTTGTTTGTACGGCCTTTAATGCGGACTTTGACGGTGACCAGATGGCGGTTCACCTTCCCCTGTCCGTGGAGGCGCAGGCGGAATGCCGTTTCCTTCTGCTTTCGCCCAATAATCTTCTTAAGCCTTCGGACGGCGGTCCTGTGGCCGTGCCTTCTCAGGATATGGTGCTTGGAATCTACTATCTGACCCAGGAGCGCCCCGGCATTGAGGGAGAGGGTAAGTTTTTTAAGAATGTAAATGAAGCAATCCTTGCTTATGAAAACGGCGTGATTAAGCTTCAGTCCAAGATTAAGGTAAAGGTGACAAAGGTACTGCCGGACGGTACGGAGCTTGCCGACATCATTGAGTCTACCATGGGCCGCTTCATCTTTAATGAGATTCTGCCACAGGATTTGGGCTTTGTGGATAGAAATATTCCGGGCAATGAGCTGAAGCTGGAGGTAGATTTCCATGTGGGCAAGAAGGGGCTGAAGCAGATTCTGGAAAAGGTCATCAATACCCATGGAGCAACCCGGACCGCAGAGGTTCTGGATGATATCAAGGCTATGGGCTATAAATATTCCACAAGGGCGGCCATGACCGTATCCATTTCCGATATGACCGTACCGCCTGAAAAGCCCGAATTGATTAAAAATGCCCAGGATACGGTGGATAAGATTACGCGGAACTATAAGCGCGGATTGATTACCGAGGAGGAACGCTACAAGGAGGTTGTGGAGACCTGGAAGCAGACGGACGAAATTCTGACCAAGGCGCTTCTTGACGGCCTGGATAAATACAACAACATCTACATGATGGCTGACTCCGGAGCCCGTGGTTCCGACAAGCAGATTAAACAGCTGGCAGGTATGCGCGGATTGATGGCGGATACCACAGGCCATACCATTGAGCTGCCGATTAAGTCCAATTTCCGTGAGGGACTGGATGTATTGGAGTACTTCATGTCCGCTCATGGAGCACGTAAAGGATTGTCCGATACGGCTCTGCGTACCGCTGACTCGGGATACCTGACAAGGCGTCTGGTAGATGTATCTCAGGACTTGATTATCCGTGAGGTAGACTGCTGTGAGGGGAAGGATGAGATTCCCGGCATGGTAGTGAAGGCTTTCATGGACGGAAGAGAAGAAATTGAGAGCCTGCAGGAACGTATTACAGGACGTTTCTCCTGCGAGACAATTAAGGATAAGGACGGCAATGTGATTGTCAAGGCAAATCACATGATTACCCCCAGACGGGCGGCCGCCATTATCAACTCCGGTGTGGACGAGAACGGTCAGCCTTTCGATCGGCTGAAGATCCGTACCATTTTGACTTGTAAGTCACATATCGGTGTCTGCGCCAAGTGCTACGGTTCCAACATGGCCACCGGCGAGGCGGTTCAGGTTGGTGAGTCCGTAGGCATTATTGCCGCGCAGTCTATCGGTGAACCGGGTACGCAGCTGACCATGCGTACTTTCCATACGGGCGGCGTGGCCGGCGGAGATATCACACAGGGTCTTCCCCGTGTGGAGGAGCTGTTCGAGGCCAGGAAGCCAAAGGGACTTGCGATTATTACGGAGATTGCCGGTACGGTAACCATTCTCGATACAAAGAAGAAGCGTGAAATTCAGGTGACAAGTGAGGACGGAGAGTCCAAGACCTATCTGATTCCTTACGGCTCCCGTATGAAGGTGCAGGACGGTCAGGTTCTCGAAGCAGGAGATGAGCTGACGGAGGGCAGCGTGAATCCCCATGATATTCTGAAGATTAAGGGTATCCGTGCCGTTCAGGATTACATGATCCAGGAGGTACAGCGTGTATATCGTCTTCAGGGCGTTGAGATTAATGACAAGCATATCGAGATGATTGTGCGTCAGATGCTGAAGAAGATTCGCATTGAAGACAACGGCGATGCGGATTTCCTGCCGGGAACTCTGGTAGATGTTCTTGACTTTGAGGATATGAACGAAAAGCTGGAGGCTGAAGGCAAGCGCCAGGCAGAGGGTAAGCAGGTAATGCTTGGTATCACCAAGGCATCATTAGCAACGAATTCCTTCCTGTCCGCAGCATCCTTCCAGGAAACCACCAAGGTTTTGACCGAGGCGGCTATTAAGGGAAGAATCGATCCTCTGATTGGCCTCAAGGAGAATGTTTTGATTGGTAAACTGATTCCGGCCGGTACGGGTATGAAGCGTTATCAGTCCGTGAAGCTGGATACGGAGCTTGAGAGCTTTGACGTTGCGGAGTTTTCCGAGGATTTTGATGAGGAGGTAGGAGATTTCCTGGAGGAAGAAGTGGTGGAATCTGCCGATACCTTAGAGGAGGACTTGATGGAAGAAGATTTTGACGGTCTCGAAGAAGAGGAATTAACAGAGGTTTAAGGAGTTCCTTTTTGAAAAAGATAGAAATTAAACGAAAGAATGAATAAGCTTTATATTTGGAGCAGGTGCTTAAGCCCTGCTCCTTTTTCGTTGAGCCAGGTAATAAACGACAATAGTTTGTAGAGCATTTTATGAAAGAGCTAAAGGAATATATGACAGCTATACAAAGGCCTGCCGGTCCTTCAAATGCCTTTCCAAATGTCGAAACATTGAGCCTGCTCCAGAAAGGAATCAAATTTATAATGAATTATAATGAGAAGAAATATTTCATGCTTCATAAATATTTACTGAGTCATTAAAGCGCGTATAAATACATGGGGGATGCCGAAGAATAAGCAGGCATCCTCTTTTTCATATTATTCTTGCTTTTTATGTGGTAAAGATTGTATCATACAATTATCAGGAACATGTAAATGAAATTTATCTCCGATATATGGGTGCTGCAAGGAGATATACGGAACCGGAGACAGGAGGAAATAATGCAGGAATTTGACGTAATTGTAATTGGCGGCGGCCCGGCGGGCTACAACAGCGCGGAGTATGCGGCTCATCATGGAAAGAGCGTGCTTCTGGTAGAGAAAAAGAACTTGGGCGGAACCTGCCTGAATGTAGGCTGCATCCCTACCAAGACTCTTTTATATGCATCCAAGGTATATCATTATGCCAACGGTGCAGGGAAGCCTTATGGTGTAACAGCCAAAGAGGTTTCGCTTGATCATGCGGCAGTTATTCAAAAGAAGAACGAAGTGGTAAAGACCCTTGTACAGGGAGTTGCAGGAGGCCTGCGCAGAAAAAAAGTCAGGGTAGTGAACGGAACCGCAAAGCTGTCCAAAGATAACGGGGCTCTGGTGGTGTCTACGGAAAAGGAATCCTTTATCGGGAAGAACGTAATTATCGCAGCCGGATCTTCACCGGTTGTACCGCCTATTGAGGGAGTGAAGGAGGAGTTTGAAAAGGGGACGGTTATGACCAGTGATGAAATTCTTGACATGACAGAGATTCCCAAAAAGCTTCTGATTGTAGGAGGTGGAGTCATTGGCTTTGAGATGGCGGCCTATTTCCAGGAAGCAGGCTCCAGGGTAACGGTAATTGAGATGATGGACAAGGTATTAGGTCCAAATGATCGCGAAGTGAGCCTGCTTCTTCAGCAGGAGCTGGAGAAAAGAGGTGTAACCTTCTATCTCTCCTGCGGAGTTACAAAGGTGGCAAATGGCGTTGTAACCTTTGTAAGAGACGGAAAAATTGATGTGGCTGCTTACGATAAAGCTCTGATGTGTGTAGGGCGCCGGGCCAACAGCAATATTGAGGGACTTGCGGAGCTTGGTGTGCGGACAGAACGGGGAGCCATTGTGACAGACGCTCAGATGCGGACCAATGTTCCGGGAATTTACGCCATCGGTGATGTGAATGGGAAGGTGATGCTCGCCCATGTGGGTTACCGTGAGGGCGAGGTGGCGGTTAATACCATTCTTGGAAAACAGGATGCCATGAGCTATGACGCAGTCTGCGGTGTGGTGTATACCAGTCCGGAGGCGGCCTTTGTGGGGATGTCCGAGGAGCAGGCAATAGAATCTGGAATTCCTTATACGGTTAAAAAGGTCTCCGTCAATTTCAGCGGCCGCCATGTGGCGGAGAACGGAATGAGCAATGGAATCTGCAAGATTATCATTGATACACAGAAGGGTGTGATTGTCGGCGCTGCGATAATGTCTTCCTACGCATCCGAATATATTTATTCTCTAGCGCTTATGATAGGGAATAGGATTCCGCTGGAAAGCATTAAGAGAACGATTTTCCCCCATCCTACGGTGTGTGAGGTGATTCGGGAAGCGCTGTTTTCTTAAAATAATAATTATAGAAAACAGCGGCAATCCCTTTTGCTGAAAAAGTTATTTTGTCAGCAGCTCCACAATTTCGCGAAGAGTATTTTCTTCTCCCACATTTCCGGGAAAAATGACATAGGGTACACCGGGAAAGAGACTTTCCTTTCCGGTTCTCCAGACGGGAATTCCCGGCTTGATCTGGCCCAGAACAAAGCCGCGGCGGGCGCCGAGGGCCTTGACCGCCACATCACTGGAAGTGATGCCGCCCTTGGCGATGAGAAAGGCGGGAGCAACCGTAAGCTCCCGTACGATTGTCTGAAGCCCGTCCGAAATGCGTACGGAACGTAAAAGGGCGCTTTCCTGTGTATCGTCCTCCCGGACCAGCAGGGTTCTGCCTGTATAAACAACGGCTGTTTTTCCCCGCTTCATGGCATCTTCACATGCTTTCCGAGCCCGGCTGATTTCCTCGGAAAAGGAGCCTTCTCCCTGGAGTACCAGTTCGGACCGGAAGGGAATTCCCTCCGCGGCGGGAAGCGTAAGAAGAGCCTGAAGCTGTGCGGTGGACTTTTGAGTGTGGGAACCCACTACAACCAGGCCGGCCGTGCCGCAGTTCTTTGGAAGAATCTCTCCGGTCAGAAGCGGCTGATCCGGCACGCCTCCCAAGACCTTTACAATAGAGGCGGCGGAGCGCAGCATAAAGTGATGTCCCTGCGCAATCGCTGCGGCCAGGGCCTGACAGAAAGGGACCAAATCCGTATAAAATTCCGCATTTACAACAATTTTTTGAAAATGTCCGGTTTTTAGAAGGAGAGCTTTGATGGCCTCCGTATTCCCGCTTCGAAGAAGCTCCAGGGAGATACAGAGCACATTCTCTGCCGGGAAACGGCCATTGGTCTTTTCTTCAATATAGTATCGTAAGTCGGAGGAGGTGTACCCAAAGGTCTTATCCTGGGCGAACTCTGTCTCTCCGGCAGGCACCAGACGCTCTCCATACTTTACATAGTGAATGGTGTTCCGGGTGATCCTGCCGCCCTCCGGAAAAAAGGGGCAGAATATTTCACCGTGGAAAGAGGGGGCTCCGCACTCCTCCAATGTGGAACGGAGAACCTCCGTTTCCAGAGGAAAATGTCCCCGAAGAGTGGAATCGCTGCGGCTGATCAGTAGAAATGGAATCCCGGTTTCCTGAGACACTTGCCAAATGCGTCTGGCAATCAGGGCATGCTCCTTACGGGTTTTTTCGCGGGTAAAGCTTCTGGAGTTGGTCAGGATAAAAAACAGAGGCGCTTCTCCGGCAAAACCGGCCCGAATACTTTCCATACTCCAGTCCGTATACACGTATACATCGTGGACTGTCTGAACTCCGGTAGGATCGTCGTCCAGAACTACCAGCTTATGGTCAGGCAGATAAGGGGTCATCATATTTTTTTCTCCAATCCGTCTATTACAGACTTCAGATATTCAATGCCGATTCTTGGGCTTAGCAGCACCGGGGTTTCAAAGTGCGCCAAAAGAGGTTCCAGTACAACCATGCTGCCTTGGGCAAGAACAACGACATCATTTTCCTTTGCTGCCAGTTCCACGGCGCCAATTACCATTTTGTTGTGAGTTTCCTTATCGCCTGTTTTGATTAAAAGATCCATTGCGCCGTCTGCCAGATAGGGAGTCAGAGTGATTTCACGCCCCAACTCCTTTGCGGTACGCAGAATGTTATTGCTGCTGGGTTCAACCGTAGTGGCGACCGTGGCCACAAGACCAATGCGGCTTCCCGTTTGCACGGCTTTGACGGCCATGCCCTTGTCAATGCTGACGATGGGAATCTGTATGGTGTTTTGTGCTCTGGCGGCTACATCGCCTACGGAGGAGCATTGATTCAGGATAATATCGGCCCCCAGCTCCTCGGCAAATCTGAAATAGGTATTCATGCGATGACGCACATGGGGCGTGACACCGCCGTTGTCCACTACTTCATCAATGAGGCTGCTGTCAATGATTTCATGTACGGATGCGCCGGGGATTATCTCCTTGATTAACTGCTTGAGAAGCTCGGAGGATACGGCACTTGTTTCAACAATCATAATTTCCATAGAAAAGCTCCTTTCCTGTTCTGTGCGGATTGTTCCATATGTATCTGCGCTTTTATCCAATAAAAACGAAGTAAAACACACGAAATAAAAAATATAATCGCAGTATTACTACGATTATTTTATCATGACAGAGCGAATTTGTAAAAGGGAGAATGATTTGACAGAAGAAAAAAATATGATTATGATGGAAAAAAAGAGGAGAAATGTTATGCTGGAAGGAAAAGGCGGACTTTCGCACATTCATAATACATATCACTTACTGTCAAAAAAGCAAAAAAGCGCGGCGAATTTTATTCTGCGGAATCCGGAGCGGATTGCACTTATGACAATGCGGGAGTTTTCGGAGATTTGCAAAATCAGTGAAGCGACAATTGTGAGGCTCCTTAAGAAATTGGGGTATGATAATTATCAGGAGCTTCGGGTGGATGTGGCGAGGGAACGCACATCCATAAGACGGGGAGCGATAGAGGCCCAGCTGGCGGATGGCTATCAGGGAATCGGCCCGGAGGATTCCGTGGAGGAGATTAAGAATAAGGTGATTTATGCCGCCGTTCAGGCGATTCGGGAGACGGAAAACCTGGTGGATGACAGAATGTTGACCCGGGCGGCGGAGACACTTTTAAATGCAGGGCAAATTTTATGTTACGGCTCGGGAGGCTCTCAGGCTATTATACAGGACGCCTATCATAAGCTTCTACGCCTGGGACTGCCCGTATTCTGCGATGCGAATTACCATCTGGCCCGGATCAAGGCTAATTCCCTGAATACGGGGGATGCGGCGGTACTGCTTTCTCATACGGGAGAAAGCCGGGATTTGCTTTCCTGTGCGGAGCAGGCAAGGAGGCAGGGGGCGGCAGTCATTGGAATTACAAGCTATCTGGACTCCAGCCTGGCACAGCTTTCGGATCTGGTGTTCTACAGTTCCCGCATCAGCCTGGAGTATTATACGGATGCCATGACCTCGCGTCTGGCGCAGATGACTATTCTGGATATGATTTATCTGACCGTTCGGCTGCGTCTCGGAGAAGAAGGAATGAAGCGGATTACAAGAGCCAAGGAAGCGATTGCCGAATTGAAAGCGCCTAAAAAAAGATAGGATTTTGCATAAGAGCGCATTTAAATATAACGTATGAAAGCCCCGTACCGTTTTGATACGGGGCTTCCTGTTATTTACTTTGTGGGATTATATCCGTTTAATCTTCATCCCACTTATATTTCAAAACAGATCCGCTGACAGCATCGATTTCATATTCATATTCATAATTACCCGATTTAAACTCGATTTCATAGATCATCTTCCCATGCTCATCATCCAGGTCGGACTCGTATTCATAAACGGTATTTGCTGCAACGCCTGCGTGGGTGAAAGCAATTTCCTTTGCGCTTGCTTCACCGATATAGCTTCCGCTTCCGCCGGAAGTCTGACTGCCGCCGGACTGGGCCGGAATGTAGTCATCGTCCCGCTCTTTCTGATTTTTAAGAACGGAGCCGGTAGCGGCATCAATCTCATAGTCATACTCAAAGCCTTCGCATTTAAAGTCAATGTCATAGACCATGAAGCCATGCTCTCGATCCAAGTCGCTCTCGTAAGCTGTGATGGCATTTGCCGAAACACCTGCGTGGGAAAGAGCGGCATTTTTAGCCTGCTCTTCGCTGATATAAGAAGCTTTTGAATTTTGGTCTTCCGAGGAGGCCTGACCCGGATTTTGATTTGTCTGAGGCGTATTGCCGTTATTGGCCGGAGAAGAGCTGTTGTCAGTCTGCGGCGCGTTGCCGCCCGTCTGAGAGGAGCTGCCTGTTTCCGGCTGTGCGGTGTCGGTATGGGACGGAACATAATCGTCGTCCGGTTCCTTTTCGCTCTTTAGGACAGCGCCTGTAATGGCATCAATTTCATAGTCATATTCAAAGCCTTCACATTTAAATTCAACCTCATAAACCATGACGCCATGTTCGAAATCCAGCTCAATTTCATATTCCGTAAGCTTATCGGCCGAAGCTCCTGCGTGGGAGATGGCGGCCTGCTTTGCTTTTTCCTGACCGATGTATGCCTTATCGCTGGCGGTTCCGAGAGAACTTACATTTGCCAGATTCAGGTTGCCGGATTCGGTCAGCAGGTTCAGCTCATTGATGGAGAGCGGGACGAGATCTTCAAAGGAGTAAAAAGCACTCTGCTGGGTAATCTGCTGAATAAGCTGAGCTTTGCCTAAGGTAATGCCGTAAGTATCGGCAAGCTCCCGCAGCTTGGAATCTGCGGAAATACTCTGACTCAGCACGGCTCCGTCAAAGGTTCCGGATTGCAGGACGGCGTTGATCTCATTAGCCAGGCGTTCCTGAAGCTCCGCGCTCTTGGCCGGATCCTGATTGTCTACGCTGATCAGGATGGAGTTGGCCAACTCATTCAGATAGCCGTTGCGGAGCATAGAGCCTATGAGTGCGTTGACGGCGACGTCAAGGTTGCTTCCCTTAAAATCCATATCGCCGACTACAATCTGCGCGTCCTCGTTTCGGGGATTTACTGCGAGGACCTCTTCTTTTTTATTTACCTGAATCTCAATGGAAGGGTTTACATCCAAAGAGACAGTGGAGGCAACGGAATAATTAGTCCGATATGTTTGGAAACCGGCCATACCGCCGATCAAAAGTACAAATGCTGCTGCAATACCGGCAAGACGCCGAGGTGAAAAGGTTCTTTTATTGGTATCTGTCATAATGATTACAGCTCCTTTCTGAGATTTACAGTCGGAAAGGATGCTATCGCGTATGTCGGGAACAGCGTTTGAAAAGGCTTGTTTGATTTTCTGCTCTGTGTCCTTGTTTGCCATCGTCAATACTCCTTTCCTATATGGTTTTTCAGTTTTTTCATGGCACGATTGTATTTTGAAAGAACAGTGGACAGGGGGAGTTCAAGAAGCTTTGCGGTTTCCCGATGCTTAAAGCCTGCAACGGCGTGGAGGATTACGATCTGGCGCTCCTCGTCGGAAAGAAGCTTCATACATTCGGTTAAAATCAGCCGATCCTCCGGGGAAGCGCTCTCACATGCCTGCAGATACGGCTCCCAGTTTTCCGGAGGGATATCGGCCATCCGCTTGCGTTCCCGAAGCTTTAAAAGGCAAAGGTTGCGGGTGATGGTCAGAATCCATGCCATAGGCTTTCCGGAAGAACGATATCCGGAGGCTGCCGAATAAATATGGAGGTAACAATCGTGCAGGACATCCTCTGCGTCCTGAGTATTCTTCAAAATAGAAAGGGCAAAAGCATAGACGGATGCGCTGGTGCAGTCGTACAGGTCTGCAAGTGCCTGAGAATCTTCATCGGCGATTCCCAGAAGGCAGCGATCTAATCGCGAGGACTCCGGTTGTCCTCCGCTGTCATTTGCCGACGTCAAGCAAATTATCATAGTTGCTTTCTCCTTTCACTTCATTAATACACGAGTAATGGATTTTATTGCATCTATTTTAACATTTTTTTGAAAAATTAAAAAGAGTGATTTGTTGACATGGGATAGAAATGCGATTAAGATGTTACTGTAATCGAGATAAATTTTATGTTTCAACTGAAAACGATGGGGATTGAGCGTATGAATCCGAATGTCACAATACGTCATACGGCGAGCGCCGGCGTACTTATAACTATAGGAAGAAACAGCATCGGAGTGGATGCCTTTAGCAGAGATCCGAACGGGCTGTATCCGGATACACCGGATTCGGTAAAAACGGAGCTTTGGGAGGAGATTGAGAGGGGAAGCATAGGAACGCTTCTGTTTACCCATGCCCACGGAGATCATTTCTGCCTTGCGGATACTTTGGAGGCGCTCAAGCGGAATCCGGAGCTTACGATTATTTCCACGGAAGAGGTAATCGGACAGCTTCAAAAAGCAGCTTCCGGCAGGGGACATCTGTATGCCGTTTCCCCGGAGGAAAAAGAGAATATGAAAATGGAGCTTCCGGAAGGGACTCTGGAGATTTTTAACAGCAGGCATATGGGAGAAATGTATGCAAAAGTGCAGAATCTCACCTGCATGCTTGAGATGGAGGGAAAGAAGCTTGTGTTTCCGGGCGACGCATGGCCTGAGGAGGAATTGTTTGCACGGGTCGGGGCATGGACACGGGAACCGGATGTGCTGATTGTGCCTTTCCCGGTTATCGGCCTGCCCTCCGCCAGAAGGAAGCTTGTAAAATATCTGAAGCCTTTACATATTCTGGCGCTGCATCTGCCAAGAGCGGAGAAGGATGAACAGAACTGGGTTTCCGGCGCAAAGGCGGTCTGCGAGAGAGCAGGGGACGGCCTTCCTATGCCGTGTTTTGGCGAGGAGTTGGGGAACTCATATCACTTTTAAAGCATTTACAACATTTTGAAGCATTGGAACAGTTTCTTACTAAGTTTCTTTGAAAAAATCCTTGACATCCCACATGTTTACTACTATAATGATCGAGTGTGCGCGAAGGCGCAGGCTTTCGTGCGCCATAAAGCCGATTATGGCACAGCAGCCTGACAGGGCCGGCATCATGCCAGCCACTTATTACAGGAGGTGAAAGGAATGCCAACATTTAACCAGTTAGTAAGAAAAGGAAGACAGACCTCTGTTAAGAAGTCTACCGCACCTGCTCTTCAGAAAGGATTTAATTCTCTGAAAAAGAAAGCTACGGATACATCCGCACCCCAGAAGCGCGGAGTGTGTACCGCGGTAAAGACTGCCACACCGAAGAAGCCGAACTCCGCTCTTCGTAAGATTGCCAGAGTACGTCTTTCCAACGGTATTGAGGTAACAAGCTATATTCCGGGCGAAGGCCATAACCTTCAGGAGCATAGTGTTGTTATGATCCGCGGCGGAAGAGTAAAGGACCTTCCCGGTACAAGATATCATATCATCCGCGGTACATTGGATACCGCAGGCGTAGCGAAGAGAAGACAGGCCCGTTCCAAATACGGTGCCAAGAGACCGAAAGACGCTAAGAAGTAAATTCGGCTCAGATTTGTTACAGGTAACACCTTATAAATGGAAATGATTTCATTTATAAGAACAGAAGCTATGAGACGTTGGGCAGACAAAAAATGTCTGTATGCCGGAATGACATATCGCCCTTAACAGGCTGCGGGTTGTATATAGAAATTGCCGTGCACAACACAAGTAGAGAGACACATGTGAGTACCTGAGAATTAAAGAGTGAATTTTATTAAGCCAAAGGTTTAATAAGCACGTATTAAGGAGGGAAGTATCGTGGCACGTAAAGGACATATCCAGAAAAGAGATGTATTAGCAGATCCGCTGTACAATAATAAGGTTGTCACCAAGCTTATCAATAACATTATGCTGGACGGTAAGAAGGGTGTGGCACAGAAGATTGTATACGGAGCATTTGCAAGAGTAGAGGCAAAGACCGAGAAGCCGGCTCTGGAGGTATTCGAGGAGGCTATGAACAACATCATGCCTATGCTTGAGGTAAAGGCAAGACGTATCGGTGGCGCTACCTATCAGGTACCTATTGAGGTACGCACGGACCGCCGTCAGGCCCTTGCGCTTCGCTGGCTGACCATGTTCTCCCGTAAGCGCGGCGAGAAGACAATGGAAGAGAGACTTGCAAATGAGATTATGGATGCGGCAAACAATACAGGCGCATCTGTGAAGAGAAAAGAAGACATGCACAAGATGGCAGAGGCCAACAAGGCATTTGCACACTATCGGTTCTAATCAAGACCGAAAGTCGTTTGTGCTTGATGATTTGAGGAGGAAAACCCGTGGCTGGAAGAGAATATCCATTGGAGAGAACCAGAAATATCGGAATTATGGCTCATATCGATGCCGGTAAGACCACATTGACCGAGCGTATTCTGTATTACACTGGCGTAAACTATAAAATTGGAGATACTCACGAAGGTACTGCTACTATGGACTGGATGGAGCAGGAACAGGAGCGTGGTATCACCATCACTTCCGCAGCTACAACCTGTCATTGGACCCATCAGGAAAACTGCAAGCCCCAGGAGGGAGCTTTGGAGCATCGTATCAATATCATTGATACCCCGGGTCACGTTGACTTTACGGTTGAGGTAGAGCGTTCCCTTCGTGTACTGGACGGCGCCGTAGGCGTGTTCTGTGCGAAGGGCGGTGTAGAGCCTCAGTCTGAAAATGTTTGGCGTCAGGCTGACACCTACAATGTACCCCGTATGGCCTTCATCAACAAGATGGACATCCTGGGTGCTGATTTCTACAATGCGGTAGAAATGATTAAAACAAGACTTGGAAAGAATGCCATCTGTATTCAGCTTCCCATTGGAAAGGAAGATGAATTTAAGGGAATCATTGATTTGTTCGAGATGAAAGCCTACATCTACAACGATGAGAAGGGCGAGGACATTTCCATTGTTGATATCCCTGCTGATATGGCGGACGATGCCGAGCTTTATCGTACCGAGCTGATTGAAAAAATCTGCGAGCTGGACGATGATTTGATGATGATGTACCTGGAGGGAGAAGAACCCTCTACGGAAGATTTGAAGAAGACTTTGAGAAAGGCTACCTGCGAGTGTACGGCAGTTCCCGTATGCTGCGGCACGGCTTACCGGAACAAGGGCGTTCAGAAGCTTCTGGATGCGGTGCTTGACTATATGCCCGCTCCCACCGACATTGCGTCTATCAAGGGAACGGATATGGACGGAAATGAGACGGAGCGTCATTCTTCTGACGAAGAGCCGTTCTCCGCACTGGCATTTAAGATTATGGCAGACCCCTTCGTAGGAAAGCTTGCATTCTTCCGTGTATACTCCGGAACCATGAATTCCGGTTCCTACGTATATAATTCTACCAAACAGAAGAAGGAGCGTGTAGGACGTATCCTTCAGATGCACGCAAATAAGAGAGCGGAGCTTGACAAGGTATATTCCGGAGACATTGCCGCGGCAGTAGGCTTTAAGTTTACGACCACAGGTGATACCATCTGCGACGAGCAGCATCCGGTAATTTTGGAGTCTATGGAGTTCCCGGAGCCGGTTATCGAGCTGGCTATCGAGCCGAAGACAAAGGCCGGTCAGGGCAAGATGGGCGAGGCTCTTGCGAAGCTTGCCGAGGAGGACCCGACCTTCCGTGCTCACACAGACCCGGAGACGGGGCAGACCATTATCGCCGGTATGGGCGAGCTGCATCTTGAGATTATTGTTGACCGTCTTCTCCGCGAGTACAAGGTAGAGGCAAATGTAGGTGCGCCTCAGGTTGCCTACAAAGAGACCTTTACGAAGCCCGTGGATGTGGACAGCAAGTATGCGAAGCAGTCCGGCGGACGCGGACAGTATGGACACTGTAAGGTACGTTTCGAGCCTATGGACGCCAACGGAGAAGAGCTGTTCAAGTTCGATTCTCAGGTTGTGGGCGGTGCAATTCCCAAGGAATACATTCCCGCAGTCGGCGAGGGTATTGAGGAAGCGGCACAGTCCGGTATTCTGGGAGGCTTCCCGGTGCTTGGACTTCATGCTACCGTATACGACGGCTCCTACCATGAGGTAGACTCCAGTGAGATGGCGTTCCACATTGCCGGTTCTCTGGCATTTAAGGAGGCTATGCAGAAGGGTAATCCGGTGCTTTTGGAGCCTATCATGAAGGTGGAGGTTACCACACCCGAGGATTACATGGGTGATGTAATCGGCGACATCAACAGCCGCCGGGGACGCATCGAGGGTATGGACGATATCGGCGGAGGCAAGATGATCCGCGGTTATGTTCCTCTGGCTGAGATGTTCGGATACTCTACGGACCTTCGTTCCAAGACGCAGGGCCGCGGCAACTACTCTATGTTCTTTGAAAAATACGAGCAGGTGCCCAAGAGTATTCAGGAAAAAGTACTGGCCGCAAAGAAATAACTGAGGCTTGTCCGTACAAGCCGGCCGGCATAAGCTTTTGCCGGGCAAACTGATGCAAGGCCGAATAATATTGAAAATTTTGCTTGAAAAATAAGGCGCTTTGAAATATAATCAAAGATAGCCGGGTTTATCTAAAGAAACGAAACAAATAATTATGAAAAATGCCGAAGGGCGTATGAATTAAGGAGGACATTCAAAATGGCTAAAGCTAAATTTGAAAGAAACAAACCCCATTGTAATATCGGAACCATTGGTCACGTTGACCACGGTAAGACAACTCTGACCGCAGCTATCACCAAGGTTCTTTCCGAGAGAGTAGCCGGCAACACCGCTACCGATTTCGAGAACATTGACAAGGCTCCGGAAGAGAGAGAGCGTGGAATTACCATTTCTACCGCACACGTTGAGTATGAGACCGAGAACAGACATTACGCACACGTTGACTGCCCGGGCCATGCTGACTATGTAAAGAACATGATCACCGGTGCTGCTCAGATGGACGGCGCTATCCTGGTAGTTGCTGCTACTGACGGTGTTATGGCTCAGACAAAGGAGCACATTCTTCTGTCCCGTCAGGTAGGCGTTCCTTACATCGTAGTATTCCTGAACAAGTGCGATGCTATGGACGACGAGGAGCTGATCGAGCTGACCGAGATGGAGATCACAGAGCAGCTTGAGGAGTATGAGTTCACGGACTGCCCGATCATCAAGGGTTCCGCTCTGAAGGCTCTGGAAGATCCTTCAGGAGAGTGGGGCGACAAGATCATGGAGCTGATGAAGACTGTAGACGAGTATATTCCGGATCCCCAGCGTGCAACCGATCAGCCGTTCCTGATGCCTGTAGAGGACGTATTCACCATTACCGGTCGTGGTACTGTTGCTACCGGCCGTGTTGAGCGTGGTGTGCTTCATGTAAATGAGGAAGTTGAGATTATCGGTATTAAGGAAGAGACACGTAAGACTGTTGTAACCGGTATCGAGATGTTCCGTAAGCTGCTTGACGAGGCTCAGGCCGGTGACAATATCGGTGCACTGCTTCGTGGTGTTCAGAGAACCGAGATCGAAAGAGGTCAGGTTATTGCAAAGCCCGGCAGCGTTACCTGTCATACAAAGTTTACCGCTCAGGTATACGTACTGACCAAGGATGAGGGTGGCCGTCATACACCGTTTTTCAACAATTATCGTCCGCAGTTCTACTTCAGAACTACCGACGTTACCGGTGTCTGCAATCTGCCCGCTGGTACTGAGATGTGCATGCCTGGCGATAACGTAGAGATGACTATCGAGCTGATTCATCCTATCGCTATGGAGCAGGGTCTTACATTTGCTATCCGTGAGGGTGGTCGTACAGTAGGTTCAGGCCGTGTAGCTACTATCATTGAGTAATCAATAAAAAGTTAGATTTTATGGGGCTTTCCTAAGAATAGGGAAGCCCTTTTGAAACTTTGCAACAGTGAAAAAGTTGTAAGCGGTGTCAAAATATTATATTAGCGACCTATCTACTGCTTCACAATGGGCGATAAGGCATATTTTATGCCTCAGCCACCCTCTCCAAATACTCAGCCGGCACCTTCTCCACCAGCCAAACCCCATTTTCCGACAAATAAAAAGTATACCCATCCTTTACCATTCTACCAGTATCCACCTTAAGCACGCACGGAACCCCATGCCTCATTCCCACCTTCACAGCCGTTTCATAATCCTTCGATAGATGAACATAAAGCCTGCTCCCCGCTCTCAGCCCTTCTTTCAAATTCAGAATACTACCCAAAAATCGAGTTGCCGTCCCATGATACAATATATCCGGCGGAAGAGTTGCTTTTAGTTCCAAATCCACCGCAATACTGTGCCCCTGGTTAGCTCTGATTTTCGTGCCGTCCTCGTTAAAGCTGAACCTCTTTTTATCATTCGTGCGGACAATTTCCTTTAACATATCCATATCCAGAGCCTTCCCTGCTTTATTTACTCCTTGAATCAGTTCTTCTACATCAGCCCAGCCGTGGTCGTCCAATTTAATTCCTGCGGCACCAGGATTGTGACGCAGGATCAGGCTGATAAATTTACTTATTTTTTTATAAGCACCATTTTCCATACTTATTCCGTCTCCATTTCTGCTTTTAATACCATATCTTTTATAAAAAGTACTTTTTTGATTTACTAATAACTGCTTTATATTCTTAGCTTACACGATCCGGCACTTGAAGCTCCGCCTTAATATATTACATTATATAAAAATACTACACATGGATCAATGCTTTAATTAAAAAGTCATGTTAAGTTGAAAAATGTTAGGCCATGTTAGGTACGTTAGAAAAAGTTATGTAAGACAAGAATAATGAATCCTCCAAAACAGCCGTATAAATTGCATGAAAAATATAGTAAATATAGAAAGCATAGAAAATATTTCCAAAATCACTATAGATTGTTCCAAATCACCATAGATTATTACACAATACCCACAGAGTACATCAAAATACTGAGAAAAAATTTATAAACTCCAAAATAAAAGTGATATTCCGCCCCCATATCCCGTTCTTATATTGAAGGGCCTTTCAAAACAGTATAATAATATCTGTCACAGTACACAAATCAATTTACAGACACATGCAATTACAGCAGAAAATTGACTTGATACCAATGCACTGTGAGATATATTATGAAACTGAAACAGGAGGTGAGATCTTGGAGGACGCAGAATACATAAGGATTGTTCATAAGTATCTGGACACCATATATCGGGTTGCCTTAAGCGGCAGCAAAAACCCTCACGACGCGGAGGACATTGTGCAGAGCACGTTTCTAAAGCTATTGGAGAATAAGAAGGAATTTCAAGACGAAGAGCACATCCGCAAATGGCTGATACGCGTAACGATCAACGAGGCAAACAGCCTTTGGCGCTCCTTCTGGAGAAAGAAAGTCATATCTTTTGAGGAGACATTAAAGGAACCGGAGTTCTTCGAGCCGGAGCAAAGCGAACTATTCTGGGCAGTACAAAAATTGTCCCCCAAATATCGAGAGGTAACATACCTCTACTACTATGAAGAATACAGCATAAAAGAAATTGCGAAGCTTCTTCACATCTCCGAAACAGCCATCCAGACCCGCCTGATGCGGGCGCGGGAAAAACTACGAGAACAACTAAAGGAGGCGTGGAAATGACAGGCGAAAAAGAGAACAGGAAATATTACCAAAACACCTTCCATGAAGTACATGCTTCCAAGCATCTGTTGAGAAAGGTGGAAGCTATGGGAAAGGAATATAACGAGAAAAAAGGCAGAAAAATATTACACAAAGGCTGCATAGCCGCAGCAGTATTAGCAGTAGCGTTGCTCTCCAGTAATATTATTTCTTATGCAGCTACGGGAACCCCCTGGATTATCACAATAACCACATCGGATGGAAGGGAGCTGCCAACAGAGCCGGGAACCTATGAGCTGGAGGACGGAACCATATACACAGTTAAAAATGCAGTAGAGGAGGAAACAAAGACCATCCCCGCAGAGAAAGCAGAAACAGAGAAAGGGAAGACAGAGAAAGCGGAAACAGAGAAAGCAGAAACAGATAATACGGAAACGGAAAACGTTGACACAGAAGCATCCTCCCTAAATTCTATTGTTCTGCCGGGAGAACCCCAAACAGAAGAATCAGATAACAGGATAATAGAATAATAAAAAATAAAATAATAGGCTGCCTTACTCCCTATCCGCCCGATACACGTCAGAAGTACTTCGAAAAAAAGTAAGAGAAGCATTCAATTAAGGCAGCAGACTTAAAAAGGTAAAGAATAAACGCCCTCGGCAGCTGATAAAAAATCAACTGCCAGGGCTTCTTGCCCAGGAAACCTTCCAACCCAAGCCGCTAAAAGACCCCACCAGGAACATCCCTCACGTCTTGCAGGGCCAGGAAAATTTAAATGACTTTTCCCAATCTTTATAGTATGATGATAAAAACGGTCCGGCGCATTTGAAGAAATTTTGAAGAAAATAACCAAACCTTCAACTCACTGCCGACATTAAACAGAACAAAACACAGAACAGAAAACAGAAAGGAACACACAGGCCGACATGTACCGCATCTATATGATAGAGGACGACCAGGGAATCCTGGAAGCAGTAAAAGCAAAAGGCGAAAAATGGGAACTTCAAATCCACGGTGTAAAAAACTTCCGCAAAATCCTCACGGAATTTTCGGAAATACAGCCCCACCTGGTCATTATGGACATCGGTCTCCCTGCCTTCGACGGATATTACTGGTGCACCGAGCTTCGCAGGCTGTCCAAAGTCCCCATTCTTTTCCTGTCCTCCGCCTCCGACAACATGAATATGGTTATGGCAATGAGCATGGGCGGCGACGACTTTGTGGCAAAGCCCTTTGATATGGATGTGCTCATTGCCAAGATACAGGCCCTTCTGCGCCGCGCCTATGATTTTGCGGCAGTCATGCCCATTGCAGAGCACCGGGGAGCCTTCCTCAACATGGAAAACGGAACCCTCACCTATCAGGACATCACAATTGATCTGACAAAAAACGAACACCGGATTCTCTGCCTGCTGATGGAAAACAAGGGCCGGATTGTCAGCCGGGAACGCCTAATGGATCTGCTCTGGGAATCCGACTGCTACATTGATGACAACACACTGACCGTCAACGTAGGCCGCCTGCGGAAAAAGCTTGAAGCCAACGGCCTCTCCGATTTCATCCATACGAAATTCGGTGCAGGCTATTATATAGGGGAGGAACAGGCATGACCTTTGTACTTCAATATTTACGGGAGCATATGCGCCTTCTTTTGTCAGACCTGCTATTTACGGCAATTTTTGCAATCGTATTCTATCTGTATCATCTGCCGCTGTCCGCAATTCTGTATTCGGCAGCAATCTGTGCCCTGATCGGCAGCATTTTTCTGGGCAATTCCATGTACCGGGCTTACAAAAAGCACATATTACTGACAAAACTGACAACTCTGCAAAGCAATGTACTGAAACATGAACTGCCGACACCAACAACCGCAGCAGAGAGGGACTGCCAGGCGATCATCCAAAAACTGTGCATGGAAATGGAAACCATCGAGGAGCAGTACACACAATCCAATCAGGAAATGATCGACTATTTCACCATATGGGTACATCAAATCAAAACCCCCATTGCCTCTATGCGCCTCAACCTGGAAGCCGAGGACACCAGACTTTCCCAGAGATTAAAATCGGACCTCCTGCACATAGAGCATTATGTGGAAATGGTGCTCACCTATTTAAAAATGGGCGCCGAATCTACGGATTATGTATTTGCCGATGTGAGCCTGGACAAAATAATCCGGGAGAACATCCGCAAGCTGCGGGGCGATTTTATTATGAAAAAACTGAAGCTTATCTATGAGCCTGTCAGAGAAACGGTTGTATCCGATGAAAAATGGCTCTCCTTCGTAATAGAACAGCTTCTTTCCAACGCAGTAAAATACACATCCGAAGGCTCCGTTACCATATTTTCCGAAGAACCTAAGACGCTCAGCATCCGCGATACGGGGCTTGGCATAGCGACCGGGGAACTTCCGCGGATTTTTGAGAGAGGGTATACAGGAAGCAACGGCCGCCGGGATAAGCGCGCAAGCGGACTGGGCCTCTTTCTGTGCAAAGAGATATGCAAACGCCTGGGAGCCGAAATCTTCATAACCTCCCGGATTGAGGCAGGCACTACCGTAAAAATAGATCTAAGCTTCCTAAAGAATCCTATGAATGAATAATCTTATGTCTATCCGGACGAACTTCTTACAAAAATGTTAGAAATCACAGGGAAATGTAAGCCGAATGAATGGAATACACTTCCCTTCATTTGTTAGGATAAAGATGCTCAACAGGAATAAATATCAAAAGGAGGCATCTTAACATGAGTATTTTAGAGGTAAAGGGACTGAAAAAGATATATACCACACGCTTCGGTTCCAACCAGGTAACAGCCCTTCGAAACGTAACTTTCTCCGTAGAACAGGGGGAATACGTAGCCATTATGGGAGAATCCGGCTCCGGGAAAACCACACTGCTGAACATTCTGGCAGCTCTCGATAAGCCCACCGCCGGCTCCGTCCTCCTGAATGGAAAAGACATCACAAAAATCTCGGAAAAGCAGCTTGCAAAGTTCCGCAGAAGCAGTCTGGGCTTTGTGTTCCAGGAATTTAACCTTTTGGACACCTTCAGTTTAGAGGACAATATCTATCTTCCCTTAGTTCTGGCAGGCGCCCCCTATGAGGAAATGCGCCGAAGACTTATACCCATTGCCAAAATGCTTGGCATCTCGGAGCTTTTAAGCAAGTACCCTTATGAGGTATCGGGAGGCCAGAAGCAGCGGGCCGCCGTTGCACGGGCGCTCATTACAAAGCCCCAGCTAATTTTGGCAGACGAGCCGACAGGCGCATTGGATTCCCGGGCCTCCGACGAGCTTCTGCGTCTTTTCGAAGCCGTAAATGAGAGCGGTCAGACAATTTTAATGGTTACCCATTCGGCCGCCGCAGCAAGCCGGGCTAAATGCGTTCTGTTTATCAAGGACGGAGAGGTTTTTCATCAAATCTGCCGCGGGGAGGACAGCGGCGAGCAGTTTTATCAAAAGATTACGGATACACTGACAATTCTGATGACAGGTGGTGAGCGCAGATGAAAAAGGGAATTTACAGAAGGCTTGCTTTAACGGGAATCAGGAAAAACAGACAGCTCTATTTTCCGTATCTGCTGTCAGGAACCGTAATGGTGATGGTATTTTATATTCTGGCATTTTTGGCCGCATCCGATATGGTTCACAATCTTCGGGGCGGGGAAGCCATGACAACGCTTCTTATCTGTGGGGAGGCCCTCATAGGAGTGTTTTCCATCCCCTTTTTGTTTTACACCAGTTCGGCACTTATGAGGAAGCGTAAAAAGGAATTTGGACTTTATAACATTCTCGGTATGAATAAGGGAAATATCCTGGCAAGCCTTATATGGGAAACCCTGATTACCTACGGAATCGTAATGTTCACGGGCATATGCTTCGGTATTCTGTTCTCAAAGATTGGGGAGCTTGGCCTTGTGAATATTATGGAAGAGGAGATAGGCTACCGCATCTACATTGAGTGGAAAGCGGTTCTCACAGCGCTTGTGCTCTATGGAGGAATTTATATTTTTATTTTCCTCAATATTGCCCTGCAGATCCGGCAGAACAATCCCATAGAGCTTCTTCACAGCGAAGCGGCAGGGGAGCGCCCGCCCAAAAGCCGCCGGGTACTGGCCGGGGCCGGCCTGATGCTTATCCTAGGAGCTTACGCATGGGCGCTGCGCCTGGAAAATCCCCGTGATGCGATGGTACGGCTTATGGTGATTGCAGGCGTGGTGGTAGTCGGAACCTACCTTCTGTTTATTGCCGGCTCCGTATTCTTGTGCGGATGGCTGAAAAAGAGAAAGCGCTATTATTATAAGACAGCCCATTTTGTAACCGTATCCTCTCTGTCCTACCGGATGAAGCGAAACGGCGCAAGCCTTGCCTCTATCTGTATTCTCGCCACGGTAATTTTAGTAGCCCTGGTGGGAACAGCCGGCTTCTATACAGGTGTGGACGATATTATTGGACGCCATTATCCTTACGATTTTGGAGCTGTTATAGAGATGGACATATCGGATCAGGAAGAAATAAGCCGAACATACAAGACGGAACTGGAGGCGGCTCTAAAGGATACCAATGCCGCAGTGTCAAAGACCATAGCGCTTTATGAGGTTGGATTGGATGCGCCTATTGAGAACGGCGTTCTGGATCTGAGCGTTGACATTTACAAAAACGCGCCCGAGGAGGGCAATGCAGCCGAATGGAACAGATATTTGGAAAATTATATATGTGTGCGTGTGATCTCTCTGGAGGATTATAACCAGCTCTGTCATACCTCAGAGGAGTTGGGAGAGAACGAAGTTTTCCTTGCAGGGGGAAAGCGGTCCGGAAAAGCCAAAAGCATCCGCAATTGGGACGGAAGCGAATACACTGTCAAAAAGACGGTAAAGCAGATGCCGGCGTTATCTGCCTTTGAGCTGTATGGCAGCTATTCCGATATGATGATGGATTACATGGTGCTTGTAGTCCCGGATATGAACCGGTTCTGGGATTCCTTCGACGCTGCCGCCTGGAGCACAAAAAATCAGGTCCTGTGCTTCTGGGAATACGGCGTAAGGCTTGCGGAGGAACGGGAGCGGCAGCTTGTCATTGGGGATGCCTGCGAGGAGCGTATACGGGAATTGTCAGAGGAGGAAAATGCGCCGGGCTATACCTGGTATACAAAGGCGGAAAAATGGGCGAAAATGAAAAGTCTTGCCGGAGGAGTCCTGTTCCTGGCTCTTGTTATCAGTACGGTATTTGTCTTTGTCGCCACGCTGATTATGTACTATAAGCAGATTTCCGAAGGCTATGAGGATCAGAGGCAGTTTTCCGTTATGCGCAAAATCGGCATGACAAAAAGAGAGATACGCCGCAGCATCAATTCTCAGATGCTGACAGTATTCGGTCTTCCTCTTTTGATGGCGGGCATCCATCTTACCTTTGCCCTGCCGGGCATTTACCAGGTGCTGAAAGCTTCCATATTGGACAACAAGCCTTTGCTTATTCGGACAGCGGCAGTAAGCTTCTTGCTGTTTGCCGTTGCCTATGCGCTTGTCTATCTGATTACAACCAGAACTTATTTTAAAATTGTGAATCGAAAATAACAGTACTCTTTTTTGAATTATTAAAATTTTTTGGTATAATGTAAGAAAATACTTGAGGTTTCCTAAGAAAAAATAAAGAAATTTCGAATCCTTGTCTGCAATAATAAAGATAGAGTTACTGGTCACGGAGTGAACAGTAACAGGACAGATTCTATATTGGGGGAAGAGAACATGAGACAGGATGACAGAAGACAAAGAAACAGCCGCACGGAAGGAAGCAGCCGGACACGGGGAGAGGGGCAGAGACGCAGCATACAGCAAAGCCGGAATGGAGAGAGATATCAGAGCCCGGCAGGGATGGAACGCAAGGCAGGGCGGCAAGGCGGAAGCCCGCAGCGCAAGTCGGAACAAGAACGGCAGGAGCAGCGCCGGACACAGGGAAAACAGCCCTATTCCAGACGCCCGGCCGCCGGCTTGTGGCCGGACAGACTGGAAGTAGAACAAAAAAGAGCGCAGGAACGAAGGGAACAGGAGCGGAGAAGAAGGCTGAAGCTTCAAAAAAAGCGCAGAGCCAAAATCCGCAGGTTTATAGCCCTGTTCACCGCCGCGCTCTTTGGCGTCGCTCTCTTCCTGGCAGTAAAGCTTGTAAAAAACTGGACGGCAGAGCCGAAAGGAAAAGAAAAAGAGAAAGAGATAGACATTGAAAAACTTGCCGAGGGAGAAGAATATCCGGAAAGTTTATTAAAGCTTTTAGAGAAAAACCCGGAAACCAAGGATTTCGTAATGAATTATCCCAAGAACAAGGATAAGCATGTGGATATCGATGTGTCAAAGGAAGTAACGCAGGGGAAAATTCCGCTGTTCCTCCAATGGGACGAGCGTTGGGGCTACGAAACCTACGGCGACGATTTTCTGGCCCTCACCGGCTGCGGGCCTACCTGCCTGTCTATGGTGCGCTGCGGACTGAGCGGCGACAGTGCCTGGAATCCTTACAAGACAGCCCGCATGGCAGAGAACGGCGGTTACTATGTATCCGGCTCCGGTTCCTCCTGGGACTTGATGACGCAGGGAGCGGCCGAGCTTGGACTGACTTATGAGGAAGTCATCTTTGATGAGGAGCATATCAAAGCAACACTGGAGGCAGGCACGCCTATTATCTGTGTGGTAGGCCCCGGAGACTTCACGGACAACGGACATTTTCTGGTGCTCACCGGCGTGGACGGGAAGGGAAACATCATCCTCAACGATCCCAACAGCAAGCTTCGGAGCAAGGAAACCTGGGACATCAATCAATTAATGAATCAGATAAAAAATCTGTGGGCCTACAGCTACCAGGGCACAGAAGGGGAGCAGAATGGATAAGGGTAAAAGAGCCGGGCGGATTCTCCGGGCAATTCTTCCGGTAATTCTGATTTTTCTGTCGTACAGGCTGATAACGCGCAGCGGAGCCGCATACCGGGAGTGCCGAAGCGGGGGCGAGCCTTGTGAGATTTATTATCTTCTCAATGTAGACGGTATGAAGGGCCTGGGACATACGGCTCTGATGCTTACGGATGAGCAGGGGGAAGGACGCATATTCAGCTACAACGGCATGCAGTATAATCTGCTTCAATGCCTTCTGGGGAAAAGGGGCGTTGGAAAAATGAAGGAATTTCTTTTGGACAGGGAAGGAGTTAAAGAACTGCTTCGCACAGGCGATCTTCCGGCCGGAGAATATGAGGAATGCAGTAATTTTGACAGGATACTCTGGCGGGAGATTTCAAGAGAGCAGTACGATAAGATTGTGCAGGCAGCGGCAGTTTATACGGAAACAGGAGAGGCATATGAGGAATTATATGTCTCTTTCTACGAGGTATCAGGAGAAGAGACAGAGAAAATCAGGCAGGAAATCGAGGCTTACACACAGAGAGAAGGGATTCCCCTTTATCAGCTTTATACCCACAACTGCGACACGGCGGCCCGGGAGCTGATGGGAGAGATTGATGAGGAGGTCAGCGGCTACAATGAGTCGGAGGCAAAGCTTACGCCCAACGGCAATTACAGGAATATGTGCCGGAAACTGGGAGATACCTGGGGGTTCCGGCATTTGGGGGAGGATACTTTCATAGAGACCGTATTGCATTACCTTATATAGAAGCAGCCGGATACCTGAGCCCGGAAAAGCTTTCCCGAAGAAATAAGGGTTACATAAATTGTCGAAAATAGTTGCATTTCCGCGGATTTCATAATAAAATAATCCTGTATACTCTCAAAAACGGCGGTTTAATTTTCTTTAGCCGTTGATAAGAGAATATTCTCAGCATTCCCCTGTCTTCCTGTGCAGGATCGGGGGGTGAGAGGACTCTAAGAATATATGAGGAGAAGGAAAAGATGAAACACAGATTTTCAAGAGTTCTTGCAGGATTACTGGCAATGATACTGGTGGTTTCCTCAGGAAGCGGCACCGTATTTGCCAAAGCGAATCAGAAGTATGCGGCAGCAGGGGTTATCGGTACGGAAGAACCGGGAAAGACGGGCGCCCCGGAAGGAGATGCGCAGAACCCTGAAAAGGATACAACGGAAGGGAAGGAACAAACGCCCGATACGACACCGGAGCAGCCTTCCGGGGATACCACGCCGCCGGCGGGACAGCCGGAGGGGAATGGTTCCGGGGAGAATGAAGGACAGAATCCGGACGAAAGCGGCCAGGATCAGGAGAATCAGGACAAAGATAAGCTTCCGGAGGACAATGGCAATCCGGACGATACAACTCAAGATCCGGATCAGACAGAACCGCTGAAATCGGTTCCCGGTTCCATTGAGGTGCAGATTGTCGCGGGAATCGAAGTTCAGAAGGAACAGAATTTTGAGTTGACCTTAGCAGGCTCGGACAAGCATAGCACGAGCATGGTTCTTCCTGCTTCAAAGGGAGAGGGAAACCAGGCGGAGGAAGCACCGGAAGCTTTTGCCCGGTTTTCGAATTTGAAGAACGGCAAATATACATTAACTATAACCGGCAGAGGTTATGTTCCCTATACGCAGGAGATCGAGGTAGGGAATATGGGCTGCCGGATACAGGTCTACACCGGAAGCATACCCCAGATGGACCAGGATAAGCAGCATCCGGGCGTGCTTCGTTACGGCGATGTAAATCAAGACGGTGAGCTGAACAAAAAGGATGAAGAAGCCATTCTGAATGCGATTGAGAGCGATCCGAACAATACGGGCTGCGATCTCAACGGAGACGGCATTGCGGATCTGCTGGATCTGAACTATTTTACCACTTTGAAGGAAGTAGAAAAGAAGCTCTCCTCATTGGAACTGCTGATTCCGGAAGAAGCAATGACTCTGGAGGCGGCAGTCAGCACAAGAGTGGAAGGGGATCTGAATAATCTCCTGAGCGGAGGAACGGGAAATGTAGGACTTGCCCCGGCAGCCGGAGGCTCCATATCCGCAGATACTCCGGTGGCGGTACAGTTTGATTTTAGCGGTTCGCAGGATGTTGCGCTTGGCGGACTTGTAATTCAGTCGCCAAAGGACAGTGAGTATGCCATTCAGCAGGGAGAAGTACAGATTCACTATCTGGATGCCAGTGGTGCGGATAAGTATGAATATGTGAGCTTTTCCGCTCCCAGCAATCTGCGCATGCTGAGCGCTCCGGCCTATGGAGAGAACAGCGGCTTCAAGGCGTCTTGGGATGCCAATGGTGCGCTCTGCATTGACCTGGGAGGACAGATTGCTGTTAAGCATGTGATCTTAAAGATTACAAAGACCGCCAAGTCCCAGAGCCTTGCGGAGATTTCCAGAGTGGAATTTGTGAATGATATGGAAACCCGGATTCCGGAGCCGACCGCAGATATTCCTGTGGGACTTAAGGCGGAGCCGGCAAACAAATCCTTTACTATAAGCTGGAACAAAGCCAGCAATGTAACGGGCTACGAAATATCCATTACAAGCGACGGCAAGACAGAGTTCCGCAAAACAACTTCAACAAACCTGACCATCAGCCAATTTAATAAAGACAAGCTTAAAAACGGCACCGAATATCTGGTAAGCGTGCGCTCCACCAACGGAGAGTGGAAGAGTGCATACTGTGACGAAGTTCCGGTAGTGCCCAAAGCAAGCGGAAAGCCCCCCGCACCGGACGGAGTGTCGGTAAAGGGCAGCTATCGAAGCGTGGATGTGCGGTGGAAGAAGACCGAGGACGCAGACAGCTATAATGTATACTGGAAAGAAGACGGAGAGGCTCAGTTCCAAAAAATTGCAGGAATTGAGGGTCTCTACTACCAGATTAACGATCTGAAGGACAGTACAAAATATACGGTTTATGTAACGGCAACCAATGAGTTGGGAGAGGGTCCCAAGTCCTTAGAGGCTTCCGGCAAGACCATAAGCGGACTTATAGACGCAAAGCTTCCGGCTTACCGTCTAATCAACACCTCCAACGGAAGCGGCGTGCTGAGCAATCATATTAAGGCGGCATCCATAGGCGGAGGCGGCGTTATGGTGGACAGCGCCCTGGATACGGAAAAGAACAGCGCTCTGGGACTTCTTGACAACAACTATGCCTCCTATGTTCAGAGAGACGACTGGGATTACGGCGGAGCCTATCCGGGCGGCGACAAGGGTATGACTGTGGAACTGGACGGCGTATACGATCTGGGCATGATAGCCTTTGCGGAGCCTTTGGATCTGGGCGCTTATATGTATGTTACCGTACAATATTGGGACGAGAGCGGTACAAAGCAGACAGTAAAAAATATTACTATGCTGAAAAAGAGAGCCGCCAACCGGGATTATTATCTCATCAAATTCAAAGATCCGGTCCGTACCTCTAAGATCCAGTTTGGCATTGGAAGGTACAACGGCGGTCTTAGAAAAACAACCGTATCGGAAATACGTTTTTATGAATATGACAGCATTGAGCAGGATATTATGAACCTGTACGGCGATGATCTTCATATCACGCTCCGGGAGGATGTAACAAAGGAAACCATTGATCAGCTTCAGGGGCGTCTGGACACAACGGACCCCGTGAGCGGAGAATATCATCCCGAACGGACGGCGCTTCAAAAAGAGCTGGATACGGCCAGAAAGCTTCTGGAAACAGGAGGCTTAAACGGTGTTCTCCATGTGAATCCTGAGATTTCCCGAAGCAAGGATGCAGGAATCAGCGTGGGCGGCATGAACGGATGGCAGCCCCTTGGAGTTACTGCGGCCGCAGGGGATGAGCTTGTGGTCTATGTGGGTCATCCGGGAAAGAAGGAGGGCGCAGCCACAACCTTAAGTCTGGTATATACACAGCAGCATGCGGAATCCTCCGCCTTAAGCGGCAGTGTAAATCTGAAAATAGGAAGAAATGAAATTAAGGTGGGGGATATCTGCTCTACAGATAAGGAACGCGGAGGAGCGCTTTATATTCAATATTCCGGCAGCAGCAGCGATGACGCCTATGCGGTTCGGGTCAGCGGAGGAACCAGCTATCCGGTGCTCCGCCTGTATGGTGTGTCCGAGGAAGAAAAAAATCAGCGGATACGGACCTACGTACAGGAGCTGAGCGCCTATGTATCGGATCTCAGTAAAAAGCATCAGGAGCTTCACGACAGCTCTGAGAATGAGAATGTTCATTATGCATACAATGAGAGGGAGTGTATCCTGAACCTTACGGATATCCAGACCGATCAAATGATGTTATCCATTCCGGCCAGCCAGGTACTTGCAGGACTGGGGGCAAATCCGGAGGAGCGCCTTTCCAAGACCGTACAGGCTATGGGAGATATGCTTACGCTCTTCTATCAGCACAAGGGACTGACCAACTCCTTTGCGGAGGGGACGAACAGCAGCATCATAGACAAGAATCATCTGCCCTACCAGTATCTGAATATCCGTTATATGAAGATGTTCGCAGGAGCCTTCATGTATGCGGCGGGAAATCATATCGGTATCGAGTGGAATGAGACAAGCGGAATGATGGGCGGCGATCCGGTAGTATCCGACGAAAGCGGAAGATATCAGAGCGGCAGATACTACGGCTGGGGAATTGCCCATGAGATTGGTCATAACATCAATCAGGGAGCCTATGCTCACGCAGAGGTGACAAACAATTACTTTGCGGTACTGGCTCAGGCGAAGGACGACAATAATACGGTTCGTTTCAAATATCCGGAGGTATTCAAGAAGGTAACCTCCGGGACAGAGGGAGCCGCCGGCAATGTATTTACACAGCTTGGCATGTACTGGCAGCTTCATCTGGCCTATGACCGGGACTACAATTTCAAAACCTACGGCAATTATGATGAGATTTTCAGCAATTTATTCTTTGCAAGAGTAGACAGCTATGCAAGAGATACAAGCCGGGCGCCGAAGCCGGGCGGAGTGGCCCTTACCTTGAACGGCGGACGGGAGCAGAACCTGATGCGTCTGGCAAGTGCGGCAGCAGAACGGGATTTAAGCGATTTCTTTATTCGCTGGGGCATGAGGCCGGATTCGGAAAGTACAGCCTACATGAAGCAGTTTGAGCCGGAAAAACGTGCTATTTACTATGTGGACGATACGGCCCGGGTTTATGAGATGGAGCATGCGGGCGGAGATACCTTTACCGGAAAGCAGGTGGTGACGGCAAACGCATCGGCAAATAACAGCCAGGTAACTCTGACGATGACTTATACAGGTTCGTCTTCCGAGCTTTTACAGGGCTATGAGATTACCCGGGTATTTATAGAAGGCGGGCAGGAACGCCGTGAGACAGCAGGCTTTACCCAGACCAATACCTTCACGGATCAGGCAGCCTTTGCCGCGAATCATGTGATTCGCTACGAGGTGACGGCTATAGATAAATATTTGAATCGTTCCAATGTATGCCAGGCAGGTACCGTAAAGATAGAAGGAGACGGCCTGCAGGATAAGAGTGCATGGACGGCTTCCACGAATATGACTTCTCAGGAGGATACGAAGCCCAACGGGACCGAGGATCTCCCCTGTGAGAGTGAAACCATATCTGCGGTAACGAAGGTTATTGACGGCAGCGCAGGCACGGCTTTCACCGGCACGGCGGAAGCAGAAGATCCGTATATTCTTCTGGAGCTGAATCAAAGCACACCGGTATCCGCTCTGGAATATACGTTTGCGTCCGGCGGACAGGCAGTAACGGATTATAAGATTGAGATCAGTGAGGACGGTCAGGTATACCGGGAGGTAGGAACGGGAACCTTTGCACAGTCGGGCGGAAAGGCGAGAGTCTACTTTACCAACGGCAAGGACAACTGGATCTGCACCTATGATGCGGCTTATGTGAAGCTGACGGCAGTAGGGCAGCAGGGACAGAATATCTCTGTGGCAGAGCTTGATTTATATGGTCCTTCGGGAGACAATGTAGAATTTATGTCTGCTTCTGACGGACAAAAAGCCATCGGAAAGCTTGCAAGTGATTATCAATACGGTAAGAAAGCGGATGAGAAGATTCCGAAGGGGTCTATCATATTTACCGGAAATTATAAAGGAAATCCGGCATACAATGTGGTAGTGCTCTATGATGAGAACGGCAATATTGTAGGAGGCACGGACGCAGAGGGAGCATTGACAGCCCACCAGATTATTCTGGCGGATGACCCGAAGGATGCATTGCTGGGCGAAACCTCTGACGGAACCTGGATTTATTGGATTGAGCCATCCGCAGGCATTTCAGCCGCAGAGCTTCCGGGGAAGGTGCGCGCGGAGCTGTACCGGGTGGACAATGCGCTCACCAATGAAGGACAGCGTTTAGTCAGCGATACGGAGTTTACGGCCGTACCTCAGACACTGCCGGATATCAACCTTGGAAGCAGTAAAAATTAGAGCATGTGAATGAGGATTCTTAACGGGTCACGGTTCATTCTTTGGCCGATGACCCGTTAGGCATACAGCAAGGGAGGCAATCATGAGAAATAAATTTATTCTCTGGCTTGGAATTTCACTTGTCTGTTTCACAGCTTTCGTACTGTCAGTGAGGGCCGCGGAGAAGGAAACCGTGTCCTTAAACAATGTGAATGGGCAGATCGAGGCTACTCTTGAGCTGCCTGTTGAAGAGAACCCGGACGGAAGCTTTACCCCGCCCGAGGATATTGTGGCCATACAGCTCAGCTTTCAGATCTCGGGGCCGGGAAGCATCAAAAAAGAGGATGTTTCCTTTGATTTCGGCAGCGGCATACCGGAGGGGACCATGACGGAGTACCGCTACCAGGAGGACACCGGAGTTTTAAACATTTATGTTTCCGGCAACAAGAATATTTACAGCAGCAAAAATATTTCGCTGGGGAAAGTAATTGTAACCTCTGATGAAAAAACCACCGTCAAGGTAGTGAAGGACAGCTTTAAAACCGTCAACCGGGCTCACGGTATGTATGAGGGTGAAGTCAATACCGGAGACGGGGGTCAGACCGTGAACAACGGAAGCTCGGGCGGAGGCAATAACGATGACGACGATGTGGGCGAGATTATGAGGCCCCCGGAGGAAGAGGGCAAGCCCAATGAGGGCAATGAGGGAAGCAACGGCGGAGATTCCGACGGAGAGATACCAGCGGACGGGGAGGAGGCTGGCAAGAAGGATAAAACCAAGCCGTCAGCAGGAACCACCGGAAGCTCCAAAAAGTTTCTGGATGCCCTGTTAAATGGTATAGCCGGCGACGGCTCTACGGTATCGAATCTGGGTGAGGGTCCTGGAAGCGAGGATTCCAAAGATGCTTCGGGGGAGAATGGAACTCAGCTGCCGGAGCACTCACTGTGGGAAGACGGTGCGAAGCTGTGGAAAGAAAAGACCGGAGCTATCGGGGTGGATGTGTGGACGAAGATATTCTTCGGACTTTTTGTGGGTTCTGCGGTAATTGCCGGGGGAATCGGCGTCAGTATGGCAGTACGAGCCTCAGAGAAGCGGAAACGGCGGAGAAGGCGCCGCATGCATGGCGGAAGAAATGCCTATGTATCCGCAAAGAAGCGGCCGCAGGCAAGAAAGCAGGAAGGGACTGCGCGTGCACGAAGTGAGCAGTCAAGAAAGCGTGAAGAAGCTGCGCGTGGGCGAAGTGAGCAGGCAAGAAGGCAGAAAGAATTTACACAGGTACGAAGTGAACGGCCGGCAAAGCGCAGGGCAACGGCAGAGGGAGCTGCCCGGACCAGGCGCGTGCAAAAGGGGCAGACAGCGGGCAGAACTCAGGGGATGCAGTCCCGCCGGGAACAGCCCGCATGGAAGGACGGCAAAAAGACATATGTCAGAAAAAGGAGGAAAATAAGCTAACGAATGAAGGGATTAAAGAGGATATGGATTCTTACTGTCTGTGTTCTGCTGCTTCTGACAGGATGTAAAAAGGAGCAGGATGCCCCGAAGCAGCCGGAAATAGAACGGCAGGAAAATCAGGAGAATACAGAAAAAGAGCAGGAACTGCCCGCTGAGAATCCCGAATCCGAGGTTCCGGAGCACAGCGGTGCAGAGCGGGATCTGACTAGCGAAGAGCTGCGTGAGTTTACGAGATGGATCAATCAGGGAAGTAATTGCGGCAATTATGGCTTTTTGCTTTCCGAATATACAAGGCCTGAGGATGTGGATTTAAGTCAAGTATTCTATGCGGGAGCAGGCATTGAAAATATGCCTCTGAGCGAAGCGGAACGGGCGGAATATCTGAAAATAACAGGAGATGAAGAGATTTATACGGACTGCACCAAACTGACTACCGGTCAGATCAATGAGTTTCTGGAGGAGAAGCTTGGTCTGACTCTGGAGGAGATGTCCCGGGAATTATCGTGGGTGTATCTGCCGGATTCCGACGCATGGGTTTGGCAGCACGGAGATACCAATTATATGAACTTCACCTGTGTCAGCGGCAGACAGCTGAGCGGGGATACCTACGAACTGGAATGTGTGCCCGGGGATGAGAACTATGAAGTTTTTGTACCCTCCTGCCGGCTGACCCTTCAAAAGCACGGAGAGGACTATCGGTTTCTGTCCAATATTTATACGGCAGGTGTGAAGTATTCCAAGGAGATCTGGAAGATAGAGGATCAGAGCTTTAACGTAGACTTAGGTGCGCCCTGGGGCGATGTGCTTTTCGTGTCCTATGCGCCGGATAAAAGCGCTTATGGAAATCAGGATGTAACCTTCAGTATTATAAAGCCCAGTGACGGGGCGGAGCTATTTCAGCTTCCAGCTGTGGCGGAGGATAATTATCTGAGAAATGAGGTGTTTCATCAGATCCAGGCCGTGAGCTTCAAGGACTACGATGAAGATGGGAACACGGATATTATCATTATTGTGGAGTATCAGATGACCATACACACAGACGATGGGGATAAGCGCCAGGAGGTGCGCCTTTATCGGAGCAGACCGGAGGACGGGGATTTTATTCTGGATATGGACCGTATGGATTATTTGAATATGAATGGATATAATGATAGAATTGAGACAGTTATGGAGCATATTGAGGATGCGGGAAGAGCGGAATAGGCAAGACAGCCTGCAAATAAAAAGGGACAGTCAAGGTTGGCTGTCCCTTATCCGTACACTTATAAGTCTGACGGCATCCGTTTCCAACGATCTGCATATATGCTGAAAAACAGATTCGCCAGAGATATAAAATATATGTCATTACTTACTGTGCTACGGCATATTCATAATCCAGCATAAAGAATGTAACACCGTCCAGGGCAAGCTCCTTGGGATCCAATGGAAGAACACCGTCCCGCACCTTGGCATAAGTTACAGGCATATACTGATGCAGCATATTCATAGGAATGGGATATTCCTTCAGATTTGCGAAGAGCTTATCGATAGCTGCTGTTACCTCCGGCTGTCCGATGTAATAACGGGCCCGGTCGGAGAAGCTGTATTTTCTGGCAAGGGCAAGCTGTTGGTCATCTCCGTGGTAGTGCTTCTGCCAGTTGCCGGGCTGTGCAAGCATCACCTGTTCCAGTGTCTCGATAAAGCCGGCGCGTTTTTCTTCTGGAACAAGCTCCTTCTCCATAAAGCTTAAGGCGAACAAAGCCTCCCGAAGTCCATAGGTCAGGGCAGGACCCACTTTCAGAATGGCAATGCCGTCCTCAACCATATTCTTTAAGCACTCCGGGCTCTGATAGTCGGTAGAATGGCCTTCAAAGCAGACCTCGGGATATTCCTTTAATGACGCGCAGAGATTAACTGCGGCATCGTGATCGTATAAGAACACCTGATCATCGCCGAATTCAACACCGGGCTGAACAACAACAGCCACAACATCCTTCCACCCGTCGCCTACGCCGGCCTCTTCAAAGATGCGCTTGTAGGTGGCAACCGTATCCTGGAAGGCAGCAGGACTGGTAACGGCCAGGCTGTCCTCCGCTTCCTGTGCGCCGCCCGGAATCGGAACCTCGCTTCCGATGATAAATACGGGGCGCAGAGCATCGGGCTTCTCAAACTTCAAATCCTCATAGCCCTTCATGGACGCCTTGTAAAGCTCAGCGCCCCGGCGTGCAATGGTTTCCGTGGACAGAAGCCCTTCCGGATCGTCGGCCACCTTCATACTGGTATCCAGATGAATTTTGGTAAATCCGGCACGGGCATATTGATATACCAGTTCTACGGATTTTTCCATGGCTTCCTTTTCGGGAAGGTTCTGCCAGGTCAGCGGGCCCAGATGATCGCCGCCCAGAATTATCAGATTCTCCGGTACGTCGAATTCCTTTGCCATTTTTTCGATCATTTCATAAAAATCCCTGGGGACCATTCCCGTATAACCGCCGTACTGGTTTACCTGATTGGCGGTTGCTTCAATCAGAACCGGGGTGTTAAGAAGCTTTGCGCGTCTTAAGATAATCTCAAGTACCAGTGTGTTGGCGGTGCAGTAGGAGGGAATGCCGCATTTCTTTCCCAGCCTGCGCTGCTCCATCATTTCTTGAATCGGGTGTTTCATCCTAAATCCTCCATTTCAGTTCGTAGTTGTTAAAAATAATTTCCGTTCACTTAAAATATATCCGTAAATGATTCCGTGCATTGGATGTTTTCAGCCTGTTTACAGCTGTGCTTTTCCCATACAGTAGGTTTGGTGTACCTTGTAATCCGCCTCCAGTACAACGAGATCCGCATCCATCCCCACACCGATAAGTCCCTTGTGGTCGTCCACGCCCAGGCACCGGGCCGGATTGATGGTACAGGAATTGATTGCATAGTTGAAGGGAACCATAGCCTCCTCCACCAGAATACGCAGACCGTCATTCAGGCGTAAGGTAGAGCCGGCAAGCCCTCCGGTAGCGGTTAAATGGGCGCTGCCGTCAGGATAAATCTCAATCTCATTGCCGCCGAAGATATAACGGCTTCCGGCCGGAGATCCCTTTGCCATCAGAGCGTCGGAGATCATAATGGAATAATCCGGCCCCTTGGACATAAAGTAATTATTCAGCGCCGCCGTGGTGGAATGATTGCCGTCGCAGATGATTTCTCCGTACATGGTACGGATGCGGTAGGCAGCACCTACCAGACCGTTGGCCCGGTGGTTGAAGGGGGTCATGCCGTTGTACACATGGGTCATGGAGCGGGCACCATGGGCGTAAGCCATGACAGCTTGTTCATAAGTTGCTGCGGAGTGTCCGATGCTTACAACAACACCATGTGATGTGAGATAATGGGTCAGCGCAAAGTCCTCGTCTGTCTCGGTAGCCATGGTAATATAGCGGATATGGCCCTTTGCGGCTGCCTGATAGCGCTCAAACTGTTCGATGGTCGGTTTTACAATGTGCTGTTCCGGCTGCGCTCCCTTGTAGACCATATCCAGATAAGGCCCCTCAAAATGGATGCCTAAGATCTCGGCGCCCTCATATCCCTCGTCCATGACCTTTGCCACATTTGCAACAGCCCGGGTCAGCACCTCCTCGCTCTGGGTAATGGTGGTGGCGAGAAGAGCGGTCACTCCTTCGTCCACTACGTTTTTAGTCCAGTTACGCAGGCCCTTTTCATTGGCGTCGTTGGTGTCGAAGCCGTAAGCGCCGTGACAATGGATATCCAAAAAGCCGGGGACAATGCGCAGACTGCCGTAATCCGCATCCGCAGTCCGGCTGCCGTAGGGAAGGATGTCCGCAATCTTGCCATCCGCTATCTTAAGCATTGCAGGAACAAATTGATCCGCAATCCAGATTTTTTTACTTTGAATCAGCATGAAAACCCTCCTGTCAGAAAAAATTTTATTATAGTATAATATCTTATTATAACACCGAATAACAGGAATAGGTTGTATTTTTTGACAGAATGATTATTAGTTTTAGTAGTTCTATTGTTTTTTATGAATTTCCTGCGTTATAATCGAGACATACTATGATGTGCTACAAAATTCAAATTGTAAAGGAGGATTTTAGAAATGAACATATTTGACATTTCCCCGGAGAAGATGAAGGAAACTTCTTCCACATTTACTCTGACCGAGATTCATCAGCAGCCTTCCACATGGAAGAAGACCTGTGCACAGATTGCGGCCTGTAAGGAGGAGCTTCAGGCATTTCTTGACCAGGTTCTGAAGGCGGAAGACTTTGACATCGTCCTCACAGGGGCGGGAACCAGTGAATTTGTAGGTAACTCCTTATATCAGGCATTGAACAGAAAGTACGGATATAAGGTAAAATCCTACGCTACCACGGATATTGTTCCTTCGCCGGAGGATTTCCTTTCCCGCACAAAGCCGACGATCCTGGTAAGCTTCGGACGTTCCGGCAATTCTCCGGAAACCATAGGTGCGGTTGACGCGGCGGAGGTTGTGTGTCAGAATCTTTATCATCTGTTTGTAACCTGTAATCATGAAGGCAGCCTTTCCAAGATGGCGAAAGACAGAGAGCATTGCTATGCGCTGAATCTGACACCGGAGACTCATGATCAGTCCTTTGCCATGACCTCAAGCTTCTCCAATATGTACATGGCAACTTATCTGGCATTCAATTTGGACCGCCTGGAGGAAATTACGGCTGCGATTGACAAAGTATGCGCGGCAGGAACCGACTTCCTGGAGGAGGGCTTTACCCTTGCGCGGGAGATCGTGGACGGCTTTGACTTTAACCGCATTGTATATCTGGGCAATGTGGCTTTGAAGGGTGTTTCTCAGGAATCTGCATTGAAGATGCTGGAGCTGACGGCAGGACAGGTGGCTACCATGTACGATTCACCCTTAGGCTTCCGTCATGGTCCCAAGTCCATTATCGACGACAGAACTCTCACCGTGGTATACTTAAGCGACGATGAGTACCGCCGGAAATACGAGCTTGATCTGATTAAGGAGATGAGCCCGCAGAGAAAGAAAAACCGTATTGCGGCAGTTATGAATACACCCTGTGAGGAAGCGAAGAATCTGGTGGATTACACCCTGGAATTTGGTGTGGGACAGCCCCTGGAAAATGTGCTTCTTGGTTTTGACTTTATTTTGTTTGCACAGACACTGGCAGTACTGAAGTCCCTGTCCTTAGGGATTACGCCGGATAATCCCTGTCCTACGGGAGAGGTAAACCGGGTGGTGAAGGGTGTAACCCTGTATCCATATATTTTAAAATAGAATTATGATATTACGGAACCTGAATAGGAGGAGGATAAGATGATTGGTTTATTGATTACCGGACACGGCCATTTCGCGACGGGACTTGGATCAAGCCTGAAGCTGATTACCGGCAACACGGAGAACATTGCATATGTGGATTTTGAGGCGGATCATTCCACCGATACGCTGACGGAAAATCTGAACAAGGCGCTTGATGAGCTGAAGAGCTGTGACGGTGTGCTGGTTCTTTCTGATCTGGCGGGCGGCTCACCCTTCAAATGTGCCGTAGAGTGCAAGTTTGCCCGCCCGGATCAGGCTATTGAGGTTGTAGCCGGTTCCAATCTGCCCATGCTGATTGAGGGCTCAATGATGATGGGAGCGTTTGATTCCCCGCTTGATATGGCGGAATCACTGATTCCTACGGGGAAGGACTATATCATTCGGTTTGAGCTTGCGGCTCATGAAGACAATGCAGAAGAGGATGGAATTTAAAACATGGGTATAAACTGGGAAGTAGTTGCCTGGACCTGTATCACTTTGGCGGTTATCATGGGAATCTTCGGATTGATTCTGAGCTTTATTTCCGCTAAAAACATGCGCAAGCGTAGGGAAGCGCTGGGAGAGGTACACACGGAGCTGAAAATCGGAAGCAAGATTATGTTTGCCGGAGGAATTTATGGAAAAGTGGTGGGCATAGAGGATGAAACCGTAAATGTGGAGGTTGCCAAGGGTACGGTTATTCAGATTTCCCGCTATGCGGTTCAGGCGCTGGCCGATTCATAAGTATTTCAAAAAGCATACAGTATACAGATAAAGAAGAACCGCAGTCAGGGAGAAGACACTCTTTGGCGGCGGTTCTTTTTTGTATGTGTCAGTAAATACTTCTGGGATTTATTCCTTGTAAAGCGTTTTGGCGTACTCACTGGGAGCCATTCCGTACTTTTGGGTAAAGGCTCTGGAAAAGTAATGGATGGAATTAAAGCCAAGCATAAGGGCAATCTCACTGATGGTATATTTTCCTTCGCAGATCATCTGACGGCTTGTTTCCAGCTTCAATTCATTGATATATTTTTTCGGCGGCTGATCCAGGTTTTCCTTAAATAAAATCTGCAGGGAAGAGCGCGACAGGGAAAACTTCTGGCAAATCTCCGCTATGGTGAGCGGCTCGTAGATAGTCTCGTCGATGTAAGCCAGAATTTTTTCCAAAAGCTCATCCTGATAGTGCTGTCTGGCTTCTGTGGCGGGGCGTTCGTTCTTGCAGCCAATAAATATGGACTGAAGAAGGCGCACGATGGTTTCCTGCAAAAGACACAGCATCAGACTGTTCATATAAGGAATCTGTGAGGTGCTTTCCATCACAAAGGCTTTGATTAACGTATGTATTTTCTTGTCATAGCTGAATACTCTGTTTAAAAGAAGCTCATAATTGTTGCTGTCCACGTCATAAACCATGGTTTCCATATCAAAAATGATCGTCACATAGGAGCAGGAGCAGCCCTCCGGAATTTCCTGTGTATGAAACTGTCCGGGACCGTAAAGCATCAATTCCCGTTCCTTGAGATGGTATGTGATTTCGTCTACCTCCGATGTCATACATCCGCGATCTACATAAGTAAGCTCAAAATAGGAATGCTTTTCCCCGCCGAAACGATAGCCGGAATTGCGGATGGAATAATAGTAGCCGAGGATTTCACTGATTCGGATGCGGGGGAGGATTCTTTCAAACAGGTAGGGTGGCGAGAGTTCCTCCACAATAGATGAGTAAGACGTGACAGTGATGAGCTTGCAAGTGATATTGGACGTAACTGCTACAAGAGAAAAATATGTGTTGGGCTTCAGCTTTACATAGCGGTGAATGGCAAAAGCATCCAACCGGTCGGCCTGAGGTTCTTCACTTACCAGAAGGGCGGCCATACCCTCCTGCATTTCGAGATAAACCTCACAGTTGAATTGGTAGAGCTGGGTAATGCTTCGTTTGGCGATTAGGTGCCAGCTTCGGCTGATCATACCGGTCTGTTCCAGATTTATGGGTGCTTTATAGACAGAGCCATATTTGCTGAATGCCGCATTGGATGTTTTTAACTGCATATCGGAACCTCCATAATGGAAGTATTATACAGAGTTTTGAAAAGGATGTCTATAAAATCTTAAAAATTTGTAAACAAAAAATAAGATATTATAAATCTGGCAGGAAAATAGAGACTGAATTTTTATAAAAAGAAGCTGTTTTGAGGAAAAAGCCAGCAATTGTAAAGATGAATGAAAAATCCTCGCTTATTTGATGTTTGCTGTACAAGATGGACAAAAAAGGCGCTGTAATTGTAAATAAAGAATAAAAATATTAAAAATAATATAAAAAAAACGAAAAGAATAAATAATCTGTTAAAAGGTACAAAGACTAATTTTTGGATAAATATTATAATGATACTACTCTGAACGGGATTTTCAGAGAAGAATCATTATCTAAGGAGGGAGTATTATGCCCAATATTGTTTTAACGAGAATCGACAACCGTTTGGTTCACGGCCAGGTGGCAACACAGTGGTGCGGAAGCATTGGCGCGAACCTGATTCTGGTAGCCAATGACGAGGTGGCAGGCAACAAGCTTCGTCAGGGACTGATGGATATGGCGGCCCCCAGCTATGCGGCTATGCGCTACTGGACACTGGAGAAGACCATTTCTACCATTCATAAGGCATCTGACAAGCAGATGATCTTTATTGTCTGCGAGACACCCCAGGATGTTCTTGCACTGGTAGAGGGCGGTGTGCCGATCAAAAAAGTGAATATCGGTAATATGCATATGGCGGACGGCAAGCGTCAGGTTGCCGGATCCGTAGCTGTAGACGACAGCGACGTGGCTGCCTTTGCAAAATTACGGGAGCTTGGCGTGGAGCTTGAGATTCGGAGAGTTCCCACCGAGGCTTCGGAGAACATTGAGAAATTGTTCAAATAAGTAACCTGTTGAATTATTATGGGAAAGGAGATTGTATAAATTATGGAATTTAATGCAATTCAAGTTTTACTGGTCGGCGTATGGGCCTTTATTGTAGGTATTGACCAGTACAACCTTTTAGAATCTTTGTACCAGCCCATCGTAACCGGTGCGGTTGTGGGAGCCATCCTTGGCGATCTGCATACCGGTCTGGTTGTAGGCGGTACATATCAGCTTATGACAATCGGTAACATGCCGGTCGGAGGCGCACAGCCCCCCAACGCAATTATCGGAGGAATTATGGCAACCGTATTTGCCATCGGTTCCGGACTGGAGCCCGCGGCGGCCGTAGGTCTTGGCGTGCCGTTCGCACTTTTCGGACAGTACATGATTACGCTTGTGTTCACCGTTATGTCTCCCCTTATGTCTACTGCTGACAAGATGGCGGAGAAGGGAGACACAAAGGGAATTGTTCGTCTGAATTATCTGGCTATGGGAGCACTTGGACTTCTGTTTGCAGTTGTATGTGTCGGCGGTCTTCTTGGAGGAACAGCTCTTGGTACTACCCTGCAGGCTATTTCCGATAAGTATGGATGGATTATGGACGGACTGGGAGCTGCAGGCGGAATGATGCGTTTCGTTGGTTTCGCTATCCTGCTCCGTATTATGCTTTCCAATGAACTGTGGGGAATTTACTTCGCAGGCTTTACACTGGCAACTGTTGTCGGATATGTTCCGGGACTTTCCGGTTCCGCACTGCTCCTTGTTGCATTCGTAGGTATCGCAATTGCACTGAATGACTTCCAGACACGCGTTGCTATCAGACAGAATGCAGGAAATGGAAATGGAGGTGACGAGGATGGCATCTAATGCAACACATTACAACAATCTGACACCGGCGCAGCCGCTGGATAAGAAGACTTTGAATAAGATGGTATGGCGTTCCCTGAACCTGCAGGGCTCCTTCAACTACGAGAGAATGCAGTCAGGCGGATGGCTCTACGGTATTCTCCCCGGACTGGAGAAGATCCACGGGGACAATGAAGAGGACCTTAAGATCTCCATGGGACACAATCTGGAGTTCTTTAATACACATCCTTTCCTGGTAACCTTTGTAATGGGTATTGTGCTTTCTCTGGAACAGCAGAAGGCAGATATTGATATGATTCGTGGTGTCCGCGTGGCGGCTATGGGCCCCCTTGGCGGTATCGGTGATGCTATTTTCTGGTTTACTTTGGTGCCGATTACGGCAGGTATTACATCGCAGATGGCCATAGACGGCTCGCTGGCCGGACCGATTCTGTTCCTGCTGATCTTTAACGCAGTACAGTTTGGAATCCGTTTCTGGCTGATGAACTGGTCTTATAGACTGGGCTCCAAGGCCATTGAGTTGCTGACGGCCAATGCAAAGGAATTTACCCGTGCGGCTTCTCTCCTTGGCGTATTTGTTGTAGGCGCTCTGACCTCCAACTATGGTGCAACTGCCATTAAGCTTCAGTTTGAAAACGGCGAAAGCCCCATTATCATCCAGGATATTTTGGACGGTATTCTTCCGAAGCTGATTCCGCTGACCATTACTCTGGGCCTGTACTTCTTAATTAAGAAGAAAGGCTGGACTCCGGTTGCGTGTATCGGATTACTGCTGGTAGTAGGTCTGCTAGGAGCACTTATTGGTCTCTTCTAAAGAGCGGATGAAGCAGGCAGTCGTTTTTGATTTTAATGGTACGCTTTTCCTTGACACATGCTTCCATGAGGAGGCATGGTCAAGGGTTTACCGGGAGCTTTGCAAAGAAAAGGATAAGGAACCGGATCCGTCATTTTTCTGCGGTCCGCCCAATGATGTTCTGCTCTATACTCTTGCTCCCGAATTGACAAAGGAAGAAAGACAGAAGTGGTCCGTCCACAAGGAAGCCATATACCGGAAGATCTGTATGGAGAATTCGGATAAGGTGCATCTGACAGCCGGAGCCAAGGAGCTGTTCCTTAAGCTTAGGGAGCGGCGGATTCCTTATACGCTTGCCACAGCCTCCATAAAGGATAATATGGATTTTTATTTCAAAACCTTTCATCTGGAACAGTGGTTTGAACGTGAGATGTGCGTCTATGACGATGGTGCATATGCGAATAAGGGAGAGATGCAGGTAGAAGCTGCTAGAAGATTGGGGACGACGCTTTCCGAATGTATTGTGATCGAAGACAGCATAAGCGCAATTGGCTATGCAAGAGAAAATAATGCAGGAAAAGTGATAGGTATTGGAAGTGATTCTGTCCATCCGGAATTGATTCGCAAAGGAGCCGTTCACTGTATCCGTGACTTTACGGAATTTGACTTTGAGTGGTTAAATAACTGAAATCCCACAGAGGGGCTGCCGCAATGTGGCAGCCCTTTTGCTCAATTTTATTCCTTTCCGTTCCAGCAGTAGGTGCAGAGCTTTTCCGCCGGAAGGCCCGTGGCTTCAATCATATCATCCAGGCGGTTATAACGCAGAGATGTGAAGTTTAACTGCTTGCGGATTTCCTCCAGCATCTGCTCATATTTCTCCGATTCCGGATCCGCATATTCCTTTAATACCTCCTCTGTTACCTGTCCGCCCTCCAGCTTCTCGATGACCCTTCTGGCAATGAGATCCATTTCAGAGGAGGAACGGGAGAAATTGAGATATTTGCATCCGTAGAGGATGGGCGGGCAGGCCGGGCGGATATGAACCTCCTTTGCGCCGCTCTGATACAGGAATTCCGTAGTTTCCCCAAGCTGTGTTCCCCGTACAATGGAATCGTCAATGAGCAGCAGACTTTTTCCGTCAATCAGTTCATGGACAGGAAGAAGCTTCATCTTGGCAATCAGATTCCGTTTGCTCTGAATGGTGGGCATAAAGGATCGGGGCCATGTGGGTGTATACTTGATAAAAGGCCGTGTAAAGGGAATTCCTGAGGTATTGGAATAACCTACGGCATGGGCAATTCCGGAATCGGGAACGCCGGCAACCGTATCGGGCTTTACATGATCCCTCTCAGCCATCTTTGCGCCGCAGTTATAACGCATCTGTTCCACGCTGATGCCCTGGTAGGAGCTTGAAGGGTAGCCGTAATAGACCCAGAGGAAGGTGCAGATCTTCATATCCTTTCCGGGCTCTGCCAGTGTCTTTACACTGTCAGGAGTGAGAACTACAATCTCGCCGGGGCCGAGCTCCTTATAGTTAGAGTAGCCCAGATTCAGATAGGCAAAATCTTCAAAGGATACACAGTAGGCCTCCTCCTTCTGACCGATAACGACAGGGGTGCGGCCCATCTTGTCCCGGGCGGCATAGATTCCCTTGGGAGTCATGATCAGAAAGGTCATGGATCCGTCAATGAGTTCCTGTGCATATTGGATGCCTTCAATCAGATTTTGCTTCTGATTGATGACGGAGGCTACCAGCTCCGTAGGGTTGATGTCCCCGCCGCTCATTTCCAGAAAGTGGGCGTGGCCGTTTTTGCAGATTTCATCGGTGATTTCGTCGGTGTTGTTGATACGGCCCACGGTTGTGATGGCAAAGGTGCCGTGATGAGAACGGACAATCAGCGGCTGCGGCTCATAATCGGAGATACAGCCGATACCCAGATAACCCTTCATCTCCTGCATGTCTTTATCAAATTTTGTTCGAAACGGTGTGTTTTCAATGTTGTGGATGGCGCGGTCAAAGCCTTTTTCCTCTCCATATACGGCCATGCCGCCGCGTCTGGTTCCCAGATGGGAATGGTAATCTACTCCGAAAAATAAGTCAAATAAACAATCGTTTTTGGAAGCAACTCCAAAAAATCCACCCATAGAATTCTCCTTTATTCTGTAATTTGTGATATGAATTGAATTCCGGCAAAGGATATCTTGCCTATTAAACAACGTATCACAAAGTGGAAAAGAAGTCCAGAGTTACTTTTCAAATCCGCGTTTATTCTGGTATTTATTCTATGGATAAGATCATTGGTATATCCGGAAGATATAATAAAAAGGTTCTATAAAAATTTGAATTCTACATTGATGAATTTTCCGGTTTGTAGTATACTAATCGTAACCGTTAAAATTTCATAAAAAAGTGAGGATGATAACAATGGCTTTAGTAACAACAACGGAAATGTTTAAGAAAGCATATGAAGGCGGCTATGCAATCGGCGCTTTCAATGTGAACAACATGGAGATCGTACAGGCTATCACGGAAGCAGCCGGCGAATTGAACTCCCCCATTATCCTGCAGGTGTCCGCAGGAGCCAGAAAGTATGCAAACCATACGTATCTGACCAAGTTAGTTGAGGCGGCGATCATTGAGAATCCGAACATCCCGATTGCTCTGCATCTGGATCACGGCGCAGACTTTGAGATCTGCAAGTCCTGTGTAGACGGCGGTTTTTCCTCCGTTATGATTGATGCTTCCAAGTATCCCTTCGAGGAGAATATTGAAATTACAAAGAAGGTTGTTGAGTATGCACATGCTCACGGCGCGGTAGTAGAGGCTGAGCTTGGCAAGCTGGCAGGTATTGAGGACGATGTGAACGTATCGGATGAGGATTCCTCCTATACACAGCCGGATGAGGTAGAAGAGTTCGTTACCAAGACAGGCGTTGACTCTCTTGCAATTGCTATTGGTACAAGCCATGGCGCATTCAAGTTCAAACCGGGCACAAAGCCGCAACTTCGTTTTGACATTCTTCATGAGATTGAGCAGAGAATTCCGGGCTTCCCGATTGTTCTTCATGGTGCTTCCTCCGTTCCGCAGGAGTATGTAAAGATTATCAATGAGAATGGCGGCGCTTTGAAGGATGCTATTGGCGTTCCCGAAGAGCAGCTTCGCGAGGCGGCAAGATCCGCTGTCTGCAAGATCAACATTGACTCCGACCTTCGTCTGGGTCTGACTGCAGGTATCCGTCAGGTAATGCAGGAACATCCGGATTACTTTGATCCGAGACAGTATCTGACTGTTGCACGTGCCAACGTGAAGGATGTTGTTGCTCATAAGATCAAAGACGTACTGGGCAGCGCAGGAAAGGCTTAAGTATCGTAAGATAAGATTGTGAGAATTGGGGGACTGCCGTAAGGGTGGTCCTCTTTTGATGGAAGGATGGGAAATGGCATGGAGAGAATTCGCGCGGGGATCCGGCGTCTGGGGAAAGATTTGTATGGTTTGCGGTATGCCTTTTTAGGGATTGCTGTTTATTATTTGACGGCGGCTCTGCTGTTTGGGCAGTTTTGCCCTATGATGATTTTTCTTCATCTGCCTTGTCCCGGGTGCGGCATGACACGGGCGTTTGGATTGGTTCTGACAGGACATTGGCAGGAGGCGTGGAGGCTTCAGCCGTTGGTGTATGGGTGGATTTTGCTCGGTGCTTTGTTTGGAGTAAATCGGTATTTGCTGGATAGAAAGCCGCGGGTGCTTACCGGATTGACGGTGGTGCTTCTTTTGGGGACTGTTTTTTTCTATATGTATCGGATTGGGACTGGGTTTCCGGCTGAATTGATATGGGGGTAGGGAGGGGACTGGGTATATTTCGTATGGAGGAAAAGAGTTGCAGGGTTGGAGAAAAAGTGGTACACTAAAAACGGATATCTGAGAATTCTAAGTCTTAGCCTGAGGAGGTAAATGTTATGGATGATATGTACAACAATTCCGGAAACCAGGAGCAGAATACGTATGGCGGCAGCCAGTATCAGCAGACGCAGCCAAGTATTCAGTCACAGCTTCAGTACCAGTATCAGCCGGCACAGGATAATCTGGAAGAGCCTATGAGTATGGGGGAGTGGATGATCTCTCTGCTTGTAATGATGATTCCCTGTGTGAATATTGTGATGATGTTTGTGTGGGCCTTTAGCAGTACGGAGAAGAAAAGCAAGTCCAATTATTTTAAGGCTTCTCTCATTTTTACCGGTATTATGATGGTATTTATGTTTATTATGACAATTATAATGGGTGCGGCTATTGCGGCGGCTATAGAAAATAGTGCTTACTATTATTAAAGATTGTATGGGATAATATGGGGAACTGCGGCAGGAAGATAAAGGATTCTGCCGCAGTTCTTTCTTTTTTGGAGTATGAGGGGATGTAATTATATTCCTTATGTTTGTTTTGACTGGAATTATGCTTCCCAGCGCCCGCTTGCGCCGCAGGGAAGAACCAGGCCGGTGGAGGATACGGGCAGCCCTACCTCCTGGGAATCAACTGTGCCGTCAAACTGCTTTAAGGCGGTTGCGAGCATATAGGTCAGAACGGCGGGGGCCAGTCCCGTGGTGTAGGAGTTGACCAGAAAAAACAGGGGGTCTTTGCTTAAGAGCTGGCTGCACAGCCGTATCAGAGGAAATATGGCGTCTTCTATTTTCCAGATCTCGCCCTTGGGGCCGCGGCCGTAGGAGGGCGGGTCCATGATGACGGCATCGTAATGATTGCCGCGGCGGATCTCACGTTCCACGAATTTTACGCAGTCGTCTACGATCCAGCGGATGGGGGCGTCCTCTAAACCGGAGGTACGGGCGTTTTCTTTGGCCCAGGCGACCATGCCCTTGGAGGCGTCTACATGGGTGACAGAAGCTCCGGCCTTTGCGGCGGCAAGGGTGGCGCCTCCTGTGTAGGCAAAGAGGTTCAGAACCTTTATGGGACGGCTGCAGGAGTGTATTTTTTCACCGAACCAGTCCCAATTGGCCGCCTGCTCGGGAAAGAGGCCCGTATGCTTGAAGCTGAAGGGCTTTAGCTGAAAGGTGAGGGCTTCCGGGGTGCCGGCTTTGTATTCGATACTCCATTGCTGGGGCAGGTTGAAAAATTCCCATTCGCCGCCGCCCTTTTTGCTCCGGTGATAGTGGCCGTTTTTCTGTTTCCATCCCCTGTGGGTTCGGGGCGTGTCCCATATGACCTGGGGATCAGGGCGGACCAGGATATGGCTTCCCCACCGCTCCAGTTTTTCTCCCTGTGAAGTGTCCAGTATTTCGTAGTCTTTCCAGTTATCTGCTATCCACATAAATATACCTCTCCGGCTTTCTTAAAACAGATGTCTTGTATTGTACTTGCAATCAGTAAACTCCCATATTATACTAAGAACGGAAGAAAGCGTCAAGACGAGGCGGAGACATGCTTTAAAGCGGTTATGCAAATAGTTCCGTTTCAAGCGGTTTACGTATGCGCTGAAGGGCGGATCAGTATCAAACGGGGGCGGTTATGGCAAAACAGAAAAAACAACTGACGAAGAAAAAGATTGTAACGGCGGCCTGGAAGCTTTTTTACAGCCAGGGTTATGATGATACTACGGTGGATGAAATTATTCGGGAGGCAGGCACCTCTAAGGGAACCTTTTATCACTATTTTGACGGAAAGGATGCGTTGCTGAGTTCTCTGTCTTATCTTTTTGATGATAAATATGAAGAGCTTCTGCCGCAGCTTCAGCCGGAGATGACCAGTTTTGAAAAGCTGATTTTTTTGAACCGGGAATTATTCGGGATGATTGAAACCAGTGTGTCCAGGGAGCTTCTGGCTTCGCTTTATTCTTCGCAGCTGATTACAAGAGGGGAGAAGCATCTCCTGGATCAGAACCGTCTGTATTACCGCCTGCTTAATGAGATTGTTTCGGAGGGGCAGAAAAAAGGGGAGCTGAATTCGGAGATGTCCTCCTATGAAATCACTAAGCTGTATGCCCTGTGCGAGCGGGCATTGCTTTATGACTGGTGTATCTGCAACGGGGAATATCCGCTGAAGGCATACGGAGCCAGGGTGATGCCGATGATGCTGCATAAGATTCGGCGGGAAGCAGCGGAGGAGGTTTGACGGAGCGGGCCTGACATTTAAAATTATACAAAATTTTTAAGTCTTTTCTTGGAATTAGAAAATATATAATGCTTGGTATAGTGAAAATCTCTTGTAAATTCAAGGGATTTTCTTATTTGTAAAGAATAACGTATAGACTTTAGTCTGGTTTTTGTCCGGGATCTGGTGTATTTCAGAAAGTGCTGTTATAATCGAACATAGTGATTTAGGTATAAAAGGATGGAGGAGTGTTAGAAATGAGTTCAACAGCTTGGATTGTCGCCGCTTTTGCGGCATATATGGTTATGATGATTGCAATTGGCGCCGTTTATATGAAGAAGACCAATAATTCCGAGGATTATTTTCTGGGAGGGAGAGGCCTTGGAGGATGGGTGGCGGCGTTGTCCGCACAGGCTTCCGATATGAGCGGCTGGCTTCTGATGGGATTGCCGGGAGCGGTTTACGCCTACGGTACGGGCCAGGCATGGATTGCCATCGGCCTGCTTACGGGGACGATCCTCAATTGGGTGTTCATCTCCGGGAAGCTGCGCCGTTATACCATTCGGGCGAATAATTCTCTGACGCTGCCGGCTTATTTTGAGAACCGTTTTCACGATACAAAACGAATTCTGCTGATGATATCCTCAGTGGTGATTGTAATCTTCTTCCTGGTCTACACGGCATCCGCCCTGGCGGCGGGCGGGAAGCTGTTTCATCTGGTGTTCGGCCTGGATTACCGGATTGCGCTGACGATTGGTGCGGCAGTTATTTTGCTATATACCTTTATGGGCGGCTTTATGGCTGTGTGTGTTACGGATTTTATTCAGGGGATGCTGATGCTGGTGGGAATTCTGGCGGTTCCCATTGTAGCTTTGTTCCTGGTGGGAAGCGGAAATCTGACCTCTCTTCTCAATGCAAGCGGTGTGGCGGGCGGTTCGGAATCGTTTTTGAACCTGATGCACAGCGGAGGCAGGGCGTATACAGGGATGGAAATTTTTTCACAATTCGCATGGTGCTTCGGGTATTTTGGGATGCCTCACATTCTGGTGCGGTTTATGGCGGTACGGGACGAGAAGGAGATTAAGAAATCACGTTGGATTGCCATTATCTGGTGTACGCTGTCTCTTGCATTTGCCTGTGTTCTGGGTGTAATCGGCCGGGCTTATCTCTACCCTGTGGTCCTGGGGACGGATGGAGCGGGGTCTGCGGAAAATGTATTTATTGAAATGATTACCAAAGTGTTTACTCAGGATTTGGCCCTGCCTTTTATCGGCGGCCTGTTTCTCTGCGGGATACTGGCGGCTATTATGTCTACGGCGGATTCGCAGCTTTTGGTTACGGCTTCCGCCGTGTCCGAGGATCTGTACCATCAGGTGATGAATCCGAAGGCGGATTCTAAAAAAGTGTTAAGTATCAGCCGTATCACCGTACTGGCGGTGGCAGTATTGGCATATATCATTGCCCTTGATCCGGACAGCAGCATCATGGGCCTGGTGTCCAATGCCTGGGCGGGCTTTGGATCGGCCTTCGGACCTTTGGTTGTGCTTTCTCTTTATTGGAAGAGAACAAATCTTCCGGGAGCTGTGGCGGGAATTGTTTCCGGAGCCCTGACCGTTTTGATGTGGGATTATCTGCCGCTGGCCGGCGGCCGGACGTTGGGAGCGGTTACCGGGCTTTATTCCCTGGCGGTGGGATTTGTAATTAGTCTGGTGCTGATTGTCGGGGTGAGCTTGGCGACAAAGGCGCCTTCGGAAGAGATATTGAAAGAATTTGAGGATGTGAAGTACAAGAATGTGGAGGCGTAAAAAGAAAAAGACAGCGGGCGGATGTAGTGAATACAATGGTTTTCCGGTATACGAAGCTGCACGGGCAAGGCTTGTTCCCTGGGGAGATGAAAAGCCGGATTGTATGTGTGAGCTGCTTCTGACCGAGCTGTACCTGTATGCTTTGGAGGATAATTTTAATAATACCTATACGGAACATTATGTAGTGCCTTTGAATAAAATTACATTTTTGGGAATTACGGCTTCCGTAAACAGGGATAGAGATACGGTTTCGGCAGCTTTTAATACGGCTGCGGCAGCGGTAATGGGAGCGGTTACAGGTCTCTATGTGTATGATGATAAAAGTATGACCGGAAAGCGGAAGGCAAAGTATTATCTTCGGAGTGATTATCAGGATGATCAGGGAAAGAGGGATATTATTTTCTTTGAGGATTTGGATCCGAAGGTTGATAAACTGATAGAATATTGGAATAAAATGCAGTAACAAATTAGCAGACCAATTGTTTGGCAGTGTATGCAGCGGCTGACAAACTCAGGACATATGATTAGAAGGCATGTTTGCTAATTTAGAGTAATAAGGACAACTTATGTCTGTATACAATTTGCACAAAATGAACGGCGAAAAGTTGTTTAAATTCAATAAAAAATTTTCCGCACTTTTTTTAAAAAATCCCTTGCAATTCCCCGAAACTTCCTGTATAATCACAAATGTTGTGACATTGATAGCTGTGAAGCGTGAGGTTGCTGCCCCAACAGGCAGGTTTTTCCGTGGAGCGAATGTCAAGTTAGGAAACTGGCGACAAGTCACTGTACAAGATAACAGTCCACGTCAAGCTGCGGCATCAATAAAGCACCTGATGTCAAAAAGCATGGCAGAAAAGTGGAAACAACGTGTGATTTTCCGTTTACGAACAGGATACACACGGGAGAGTGTACAGTCACCGCTTGTCGTACTGGTCTTAAAAGTACGAAAAGGAGGCGACTTTTTTTATGGCAACTCAGGTAATGAGAATCACATTGAAGGCGTATGACCATCAGCTGGTGGATGCATCCGCAAAGAAGATCATCGAAACTGTAAAAAAGAACGGAGCACAGGTAAGCGGACCGGTACCCCTTCCCACTAAGAAAGAGGTAGTTACCATTCTGCGGGCGGTACACAAGTACAAAGACTCCAGAGAGCAGTTCGAGCAGAGGACTCATAAGAGACTCATTGATATCATTACACCGACCCAGAAGACAGTAGACGCACTGTCCAGACTGGAGATGCCGGCAGGCGTGTACATCGATATTAAGATGAAATCAAAGTAATCCTTCAGCTAGAATGAACGTTTCCTCTGTCTGCCTGTTTTTGGCATAGAGGGACACCTGAAAGGTGCAAGTGCGTTCCGCTGTAGAGAAATAAGGAGGAAGAGAAATGAAGAAAGCAATTTTGGCAACCAAAGTTGGAATGACACAGATTTTCAACGAAGACGGCGTGCTGACACCGGTTACCGTACTTCAGGCAGGGCCCTGCGTGGTAACACAGGTAAAGACAGCAGAGAATGACGGCTACAGCGCCGTACAGGTAGGCTTTGTTGACAAGAGAGAAAAGCTGGTGAACAAGCCCTTAAAGGGTCACTTCGAGAAGGCCGGCGTTTCTTATAAAAGATATGTAAGAGAGCTGAAGCTTGAGGATGCGGAAAGCTACACACTGGCACAGGAGATTAAAGCAGACATCTTCGAGGCAGGAGACAAGGTAGACGCAACCGCCATTTCCAAAGGTAAGGGCTTCCAGGGCGCCATCAAGAGACACGGACAGCACAGAGGACCCATGACCCACGGTTCCAAGTTCCATCGTCATCAGGGTTCCAACGGCGCATGTTCCGATCCCAGCAAGGTGTTCAAGGGAAAAGGAATGCCCGGACAGATGGGTCACAAGAGAGTGACCGTTCAGAACCTTGAGATTGTTCGCGTAGATGCGGAGAACAACCTGCTTCTGGTAAAGGGCGCGGTTCCCGGACCCAGAAAATCTTTAGTTACAATTAAAGAGACAGTAAAGGTTAGCAAATAATCTTTAGCGGAAAGGAGGACTTACAGATGGCAACAGTATCTGTTTACAATATGGAAGGTAAGGAAGTTGGCACAATGGACTTAAACGATGCTGTATTCGGTGTGGAAGTAAACGAGCACCTGGTACACATGGCTGTTGTGGCACAGCTTGCAAATAAGCGTCAGGGAACGCAGAAGGCAAAGACCCGCTCCGAAGTATCCGGCGGCGGAAGAAAGCCCTGGAGACAAAAAGGAACCGGTCATGCAAGACAGGGTTCAACGAGAGCGCCCCAGTGGACGGGCGGCGGAGTGGTATTCGCTCCCACACCGAGAGATTACACCATTCGTCTGAACAAGAAGGAGAAGAGACTGGCACTCAAGTCCGCTCTGACCTCCAGAGTTCAGGAGAAGAAGCTCATTGTAGTAGACGAGCTGAAATTTGACGAGATTAAGACAAAGAACTTCAAAAACGTTCTGGATAACCTGAAAACCACCAAGGCGCTTGTAGTTCTGAATGACAATGACAAGAACGTGGTAATGTCCGCAAGAAACATCCCGGATGTAAAGACAGCTCTGACAAATACCATCAACGTATTTGACATTCTGAAATACAGCACGGTTATCGTAACCAAGGACGCAGTAGCAACAATCGAGGAGGTGTACGCATAATGGCAGATTTAAAGTATTATGATGTCATCCGGAAGCCAATCATCACTGAGAAGAGTATGGCTGCTATGGGCGAAAAGAAATATACTTTCCTGGTTCACACGGACGCAACAAAGTCTCAGGTAAAAGAAGCCGTTGAGAAGATGTTCGCAGGAACCAAGGTAAAGAGCGTGAATACAATGAACCTGGACGGCAAGAAGAAGAGACGGGGCATGGTAGTAGGCAAGACCGCCAAAACCAAGAAAGCCATCGTACAGCTTACCGCCGAGAGCGCGGATATCGAGATTTTCGAGGGACTGTAAGCACCGGGTGCAAAGGTCCGACAGCAAATATATGCAGCAAAGCATGACAATAAACGCAGAAACGAAAGGAGTGAACTGTAATGGGAATTAAAACATATAACCCATATACACCTTCCAGAAGACATATGACAGGTTCCGACTTCTCGGAGATCACCAAGAAGGAGCCGGAGAAGGCGCTGCTTGTTTCCTTAAACAAGAACGCCGGTCGTAACAATCAGGGTAAGATTACCGTAAGGCACCGCGGAGGCGGTTCCAGAAGAAAATACAGACTCGTTGATTTCAAGAGAAGAAAAGACGGAGTACCGGCAACTGTTATCGGAATCGAGTACGATCCCAACCGTACCGCCAACATCGCGCTTATCTGCTACGCAGACGGCGAGAAGGCATACATCCTTGCACCCCAGGGCTTAAAGGATGGCATGAAGGTTATGAACGGACCTGAGGCAGAGGTGAGAATCGGCAACTGCCTGCCCTTATCCGAGATTCCCGTAGGTACTCAGATTCATAATATTGAGCTTCATCCCGGCAAGGGCGGCCAGATGGTGCGTTCCGCAGGAAACAGCGCACAGCTTATGGCAAAGGAAGGAAAGTACGCAACCTTACGTCTTCCCTCCGGCGAGATGAGAATGGTTCCCTTAAACTGCCGCGCAACCATCGGTGTTGTAGGAAATGCGGAGCATAACCTGATTAACATCGGTAAGGCCGGCCGTAAGCGTCACATGGGCATCCGTCCCACCGTCCGCGGTTCTGTTATGAACCCCAACGACCATCCGCACGGTGGTGGAGAAGGAAAGACCGGTATCGGTCGTCCGGGTCCCAGCACACCGTGGGGCAAGCCTGCTCTTGGTCTGAAGACAAGAAAGAAGAACAAGCAGTCTAACAAGTTAATTGTAAGAAGAAGAGACGGTAAAACATTCAAGTAAGGAGGAAAAACCATGGCTCGCTCATTAAAAAAAGGACCATTTGCAGACGAAAGCTTACTGAAAAAAGTAAATGCGATGAACGAAACAGGTGAAAAGACCGTGATCAAGACCTGGTCCCGTCGTTCCACCATCTTTCCGCAGATGGTTGGTCATACAATCGCAGTGCATGATGGAAGAAGACATGTTCCGGTATACATCACAGAGGATATGGTAGGACATAAGCTCGGAGAGTTCGTTCCCACCAGAACCTACAGAGGACATGGCAAAGACGAGAAGAAATCTAAACGTTAATCGCAACTACTTTTTGAAAGGAGACTCATCCAATGGCTAAGGGACATAGAAGTCAGATAAAGAGAGAGAGAAATGCCCAGAAGGATACAAGGCCGTCAGCCAAGCTGTCCTACGCTCGCGTATCCGTTCAGAAGGCATGCTTCGTATTAGATGCCATTCGTGGCAAGGATGTACAGACAGCGCTTGGTATTGTTATGTACAATCCGAGATATGCTTCCACACTGATTGAGAAGCTGTTAAAATCAGCAATTGCAAATGCTGAGAACAACAATGGAATGAACCGGGATAACCTTTACGTGGCGGAGTGCTACGCCAACAAAGGACCTACAATGAAGAGAATCAGACCGAGAGCACAGGGCCGGGCTTACAGAATCGAGAAGAGAATGAGCCACATCACAATTGTGCTTGATGAGAAATAGGAGGTAAAGCATGGGACAGAAAGTTAATCCGCACGGCCTCAGAGTCGGCGTTATTAAAGATTGGGATTCCAGATGGTATGCAGAAGATTCCTTCGCTGATTATCTTGTAGAGGACTACAACATCCGTAAATTCCTGAAGAAGAAATTATACAATGCAGGCGTGTCCAAGATTGAGATTGAGCGCGCTTCTGACAGAGTAAAGGTTATCATCTACACCGCAAAGCCGGGCGTAGTTATCGGCAAGGGCGGTTCCGAGATTGAGAAGGTAAAAGCAGAGCTTGCAGGCTATACTGACAAGAAGCTTATCGTAGACATCAAGGAGATCAAGAGACCGGATCGTGATGCACAGTTAGTAGCCGAGAACATCGCGCTGCAGCTTGAGAATCGTGTATCCTTCCGTCGTGCCATGAAGTCCACCATGCAGAGAAGCATGAAGGCTGGCGCAAAGGGAATCAAGACAGCAGTAGCAGGTCGTGTAGGCGGAGCCGATATGGCCCGTACAGAGTTCTACAGCGAGGGCACCATTCCGCTGCAGACCTTAAGAGCAGATATTGACTATGGATTCGCAGAGGCAGATACCACCTACGGCAAGATTGGCGTAAAGGTATGGATCTACAAGGGCGAAGTACTTCCTGCGAAGGGAAACAAGGAAGGGAGCGATAAATAATGTTAATGCCGAAGAGAGTAAAGCGTCGTAAGCAGTTCCGCGGCTCAATGGCAGGTAAAGCCTTAAGAGGCAATAAGATTACCATGGGCGAGTTCGGAATCGTCGCTACGGAACCCTGTTGGATTAAATCAAATCAGATAGAGGCAGCCCGTATTGCCATGACACGTTACATGAAGCGTGGCGGTAAGGTTTGGATCAAGATTTTCCCGGATAAACCGGTAACAGCAAAGCCGGCTGAGACCCGTATGGGTTCCGGTAAAGGAACTCTGGAGTACTGGGTAGCCGTTGTAAAACCAGGTCGAGTAATGTTCGAAGTCGCTGGTGTACCTGAAGAAACAGCCAGAGAAGCGCTCCGTCTTGCAATGCACAAGCTGCCCTGCAAGTGTAAGATCGTTTCTAAAGCAGACTTAGAAGGCGGTGATAACAGTGAAAATTAATAAGTATGTAGAAGAATTAAAGGCAAAATCTGCTGCGGAATTAAATGAAGAATTAGTAGCTGCGAAAAAGGAACTGTTCAACCTGAGATTCCAGAACGCGACAAATCAGTTGGAGAACACAAGCAGAATCAAAGAGGTTCGCAAGAACATCGCCAGAATCCAGACTGTTATCGCACAGAAGGCGAATGCATAAAATTGCGGAAGGAGAATTGTCGTGGAAAGAAATTTGAGAAAAACCCGTACAGGTAAAGTAGTGAGCGACAAGATGGATAAAACCATTGTTGTAGCCGTAGAAGATCACGTAAAGCATCCCCTTTACAAAAAGATCGTAAAAAATACCTACAAGCTGAAGGCACATGACGAGAACAATGAGTGCCATATCGGTGACACGGTAAAGGTTATGGAGACAAGACCTCTGTCCAAGGATAAGAGATGGAGACTCGTTGAGATCATAGAGAAAGCGAAATAATATAATACCCTTCGGGTATACCTGTATGTTAGAAAACAAGCAAAAAACAAGGTAATACCCTACGGGCATACCTGTATGCTAGAAAACAAGCAAAAAACAAGGTAAGGAGGTTATCAGCATGGTACAGCAGGAAACCAGACTGAGAGTTGCTGACAATACCGGCGCAAAGGAACTTCTTTGCATCCGTGTGTTGGGCGGTTCAACCAGAAGATATGCAAATATCGGTGATATCATTGTTGCCAGCGTTAAAGATGCAACACCAGGCGGAGTTGTTAAAAAGGGTGACGTGGTAAAGGCCGTAGTGGTTCGTACAGTAAAGGGCGCTCGTCGGAAAGACGGTTCTTATATCAGATTTGACGAAAATGCAGCAGTAATTATCAAGGATGACAAGAACCCCAGGGGAACACGTATTTTTGGACCAGTAGCAAGAGAGCTTCGTGAAAAACAGTTTATGAAGATTGTTTCACTTGCTCCGGAAGTATTATAGGAGGGTGCCAGATGTCAACAGTTAAGATTAAGAAGGGCGACACCGTAAAGGTGATTGCCGGTGCAGATAAGGATAAAGAGGGCAAAGTAATTGCCGTCAATCATAAAAAGAACACCGTCATTGTAGAGGGTGTGAACATCATCACAAAGCACGCAAAGCCTTCCGTTGCAAACCAGAACGGCGGAATCATCCACCAGGAGGCCCCCATTGCCATTTCAAACGTAATGTACAGTCTGAAGGGCAAGGCTACCAGAATCGGCTTCAAGATGGATGGAGACAAGAAAGTGCGCTATGCGAAAGCAACTGGCGAAGTGATTGACTAATTAGGGAAGGAGGTTGCAGAAGTTGAGTAGATTAAAAGAAATGTATACGAATGAAATCGTAGACGCAATGATGAAAAAGTTTGGATACAAGAACATCATGGAAGTGCCGAAGCTTGACAAGATTGTGGTAAACATGGGCGTTGGCGAGGCCAAGGACAATGCAAAGGTCCTGGAATCCGCAGTTAAGGACATGGAGACCATCACAGGCCAGAAGGCTGTTCTTACAAGAGCAAAGAACTCCGTTGCAAACTTCAAGATCAGAGAAGGTATGGCAATCGGATGCAAGGTAACCCTCCGCGGCGAGAAGATGTACGAGTTTGCGGATCGTCTGATTAACCTGGCACTGCCTCGTGTACGTGACTTCCGTGGAATCAATCCGGATGCATTTGATGGAAGAGGAAATTACGCCCTTGGTATCAAGGAGCAGCTGATTTTCCCTGAAATTGAGTATGACAAGGTAGATAAGGTGAGAGGTATGGACGTTATTTTCGTAACGACCGCCAAGACCGACGAAGAAGCTCGTGAATTACTGACATTATTCAACATGCCGTTTAGAAAACAGTAATATAGGAGGGAAATTTCATGGCTAAGACAGCAATGAAGATTAAGCAGCAGCGGAAACAGAAATTCGCAGTAAGAGAATACAACCGCTGCAGAATTTGCGGCCGTCCGCACGCATATCTGAGAAAATACGGAATCTGCAGAATCTGCTTCCGTGAGTTAGCATATAAAGGACAGATCCCTGGCGTTAAGAAGGCAAGCTGGTAAAGGAGGCAAATATCAATGGCATTGACAACGAATGATCCCATTGCGGATATGCTTACAAGGATTCGTAATGCGAATACCGCAAAACATGATACAGTTGACGTTCCCGCTTCCAAGATGAAGATTGCGATTGCAAACATCCTGGTAGACGAGGGATACATTGCAAAGTATGACCTTGTAGAGGACGGAAACTTTAAGACCATCCGTATCACCTTGAAGTATGGAAAGGATAAGAACGAGAAGATTATCTCCGGTCTTAAGAGAATTTCCAAGCCGGGTCTGCGGGTATATGCAAATAAGGAAGAGCTGCCCAAGGTACTTGGAGGGCTTGGAATTGCAATTATTTCCACCAACAAGGGCGTTATCACCGACAAGGAAGCCCGTGCCCAGGGCGTTGGCGGAGAGGTACTGGCTTTCATCTGGTAAGACAGGCCGAAAGCAACTGAAAACAGAGAGAACAGAGCATTCTCTCCGAAAATTTAAGTTATTAGGAGGTAAATAGGTATGTCACGAATCGGAAGACTGCCGATAGCCATTCCTGCAGGCGTCACAGTAGACATCGCAGAGGGCAACAAAGTGACCGTAAAAGGTCCGAAGGGAACTCTTGAGAGAGTATTACCCGAAGAAATGGAAATCAAGTTAGAGGAAGGTCAGGTAGCAGTTACAAGACCTAACGATTTAAAGAGAATGAAATCCTTACATGGCCTGACAAGAACCCTGATTCATAACATGGTAGTTGGCGTAAGCGAAGGTTATGAGAAGGTTCTGGAGGTGAACGGTGTCGGCTACCGTGCCGCCAAGTCCGGCAATAAGCTGACATTGTCCCTGGGATACTCTCATCCGGTAGAGATGATTGATCCGGAGGGCCTGGAGTCTGTAGTAGACGGTAACAAGATAACCGTAAAGGGAATCGACAAAGAAAAGGTTGGCCAATACGCAGCGGAAATCAGAGATAAGAGAAGACCGGAACCTTACAAGGGCAAGGGTATCAAGTATGCTGATGAAGTGATCAGACGTAAAGTTGGTAAGACCGGTAAGAAATAAGTAAGGAGAGTATAAGAATGGTTAGCAAAAAGACAAGAAGCGTAGTTCGCCAGAATAAACATAGAAAAATACGTAATCATATCAGCGGAACTGCTGAAAGACCGCGTCTGGCTGTGTTTAGAAGTAATAATCATATGTATGCTCAAATTATTGACGATACGGTCGGCAATACTCTTGTTGCAGCCTCCACTCTGGAAAAGGACGTGAAGGCGGAGCTTGAGAAGACGAACAACGTTGATGCGGCAGCATACCTGGGAAAAGTAATTGCCAAGAAAGCCCTTGATAAAGGTATTAAGGTAGTTGTCTTTGACAGAGGCGGCTTTATATATCAGGGTAAGATTCAGGCATTGGCAGATGCAGCCCGCGAGGCTGGATTGGAATTCTAGGAAAGGAAGGAAAAGACACATGAGACATGAGATTATTGATCCGAGCCAGTTGGAATTAACGGATAAAGTAGTGTCAATCAAGCGTGTAAGCAAGACTGTCAAGGGCGGTCGTACCATGCGTTTCACAGCTTTGGTAGTTGTGGGAGACGGCAACGGCCATGTCGGAGCAGGTCTTGGAAAGGCCACCGAGATTCCGGAAGCAATCCGCAAGGGCAAAGAGGATGCCATGAAGAAGCTGATCACGGTAGCGATTGACGAGAACAATAGTATCACACATGATTTTATCGGAAAGTTCGGCAGCGCATCCGTACTGCTCAAGAGAGCGCCGGAAGGTACCGGCGTTATCGCAGGAGGTCCGGCACGTAACGTACTGGAGCTTGCCGGCATCAAGAATATCCGTACAAAGTCCTTAGGCTCCAACAACAAGCAGAACGTTGTTCTGGCAACCATCGCAGGACTGAAGGCTCTGAAGACTCCGGAGGAAGTTGCGAAGAATCGCGGCAAATCTGTTGAAGAGATTACGAACTAGGAGGAAACAGACATGGCAGATAAATTAAAAATTACCTTAGTGAAATCTCCGATTGGTGCTGTTCCCAAGCAGAAGGCAACGGTTGAGGCCCTGGGTCTTAGAAAGCTTCACAAGACCGTTGAGATGCCGGATAACGAGGCAGTCAGAGGGATGATTTGGCACATTAAGCACTTGGTAAAAGTAGAAGAGGTTTAGATCATATATAATCAGCAGCAATCCGGACAGTACCCGGAAGGATTTACAGGCACATCTTTTTGTGACTGGAAATTCTTCCAGACTAATTGCGTACTGGAAGGAGTGTTGCGGAACTTTGAATAAGTAGGAGGTGTCATGATGGACTTATCAAACTTACAGTATGCTGAAGGCTCCAAGCAGAGCAGCAACTTCAGAAGAGGCCGTGGACACGGCTCAGGAAATGGTAAGACAGCCGGTAAGGGACACAAGGGACAGAAAGCGCGTTCCGGTGCACCGAGACCGGGCTTTGAGGGCGGCCAGATGCCCTTATACAGAAGACTTCCGAAGAGAGGATTTACAAACCGCAATTCCAAAGTAATCATTGGAATCAATGTAAGTGCTCTTGAGGTATTTGAAAACGACGCAGTAGTTTCGGTAGAGACACTGTTAGAGCAGGGCATTGTTAAGAATCCCCGTGATGGCGTTAAGATCCTTGGTAACGGAGAACTGACAAAGAAGCTGACTGTTCAGGCGAATGCTTTCTCAGAGGGCGCAAAAGCCAAAATTGAGGCTCTTGGTGGAAAAGCTGAGGTGATCTAATGTTTAAAACATTACAGAACGCATTTAAAATCAAGGAGATTCGGCAGAAGCTTGTGTTTACCTTCCTGATGATCGTGGTCATCCGGTTAGGTTCACAGCTTCCCGTTCCGGGTGTCAACAGAACCTTCCTTGCCCAGTGGCTGGCCCAGAATACAGGAGATGCATTCAATCTCATTGATTCCTTTACCGGCGGCTCTCTGGCAAGCATGTCATTATTTGCGTTAGGTATCAACCCTTATATTACATCCTCCATTATTATGCAGCTTCTTACCATTGCAATTCCAAAGCTGGAAGAGATGCAAAAAGACGGAGAGGATGGAAGAAAGAAAATCCAGAATATCACCCGCTATGTGACGATTGCACTGGCATTGATCGAAGGATCAGCCATGACCATCGGTTTCAGCGGACAAGGACTTCTGGAGAATCCCACCTGGTACAATATAGCAGTCGTGGTAATTACATTGACAGCAGGAAGTGCATTTCTTATGTGGATCGGTGAGCGCATCACACAGAACGGTGTGGGCAACGGTATCTCCATTGTACTTCTGGTGAATATTGTATCCCGTATACCGGATGACTTTTACCGCCTGTACACCATGTTCATTCAGAACAGAAGCGTGGCCAAGGGCGTTCTTGCAGGAGTGATTATTCTGGCGGTTATTCTGGTAACAGTAGTATTTGTTATTGTTCTGCAGGATGGGGAGAGAAGAATCCCCGTTCAGTACAGCAAGAAGCTTCAGGGCAGAAAGGTTGTGGGCGGACAGAGCACTCACATCCCCATGAAAGTGAATACTGCCGGAGTGATTCCGGTCATCTTCGCTTCCTCTCTGATGTCCTTCCCCGGCGTCATTGCCTCTTTGATTGGCAAGGGTGGCGGAACGGGAATGGGAAGCAAAATTTTGAGAGCCTTAAGCTCCGGAAGCTGGTGCAATCCCAAGGAGCCGGTTTACAGCCTGGGTCTCCTGCTCTATATTGTACTGGTTGTATTCTTTGCATATTTCTACACATCCATCACCTTTAACCCGATGGAGATTGCGGACAATATGAAGAAGCAGGGCGGCTTTGTACCGGGTATTCGTCCCGGCCGGCCCACAACCGAGTATCTGACAAAGATTTTAAATTATATTGTTTTCATTGGTGCAATCGGCCTTATTATTGTATGCGTGATTCCGATTTTCTTTAACGGAGTATTCGGAGCCAATGTGTCCTTCGGTGGCACCTCCATCATCATCATCGTTGGTGTTGTACTGGAGACCTTGAAGCAGATTGAATCACAGATGGCAGTGCGCTATTACAAGGGCTTTTTGAACGATTAGGAAAAACCTTTCTAGCCTGTGTGGAAGCTTCCGCGCAGGCTATCGAAGGTTATAGTAAAAGGAGCACATAGAGCCGTTGCGCAGCGGCTGCAACAGGTAAAGTCGCGAAGGCGCACGAGAGGAACTTTTATGAGAGCCTTTTCGAATAAAAGTTTCTCTCATTACCAGTGTGCCGAAGCGACTTTACCCTTTAGCGCTGTCGCGCAGCGACTTAAAATAGTCGCAAGAGAAATAAGTCGGATGCCGCGATGACAGGATCAAAGACAATGGATGCGGCATGCCGGAAAGGAGCATACATGACAGGACAGGTTCACAGTGGTACGAAAGAACAAAAGCCATCAAAGCGGGAGCTGGCTCACGGCGCATTTGCCAGACGGGCAGCGGCGGAGGGGATGGTCCTTTTAAAAAATGAGGGGCTGCTTCCGTTGGATTCATCGGTATCCATCGCATTATTCGGCGGAGGTGCCGTCCGTACGGTCAAGGGCGGGATTGGTTCCGGAGATGTCAATAACCGGGAGAATATTTCCATTTACCGAGGAATGAAAGAAGCCGACACGGTGATCACAAGCGAAGACTGGATCCAGGATTATGAAAAGCGTTATGAGGCGGCCAGAAAGGCCTGGAAAGAAAAGGTATTAGAAGCTGTAAAACATGTGGAAAATCCCTTTGATGCTTACGCGTCGAATCCTTTTTCTCTGCCGGAGGGGCGCAGGCTTCAGGAAGAGGATCTAAAAGACGCGTGTGCAGCGGTCTACGTGATCAGCCGGATTGCAGGGGAGGGCAGAGACCGCCGAAAAGAAGAGGGAGATTATGAGCTGAGCAAAAAAGAGCGGGAGGATATCTGCTGGCTGGACCAGTCCGGTCTTCCCATCGTTCTGATTTTAAATGTGGGTGCTCCGGTGGAACTGAGTGGCCTGCTGGAAAATGCCAAACATATCCAGGCTGTTTTACATATCGCGCTTCCCGGACAGGAAGGCGGCCGCGCGGTCTGTGACGTTCTGTTCGGTCATGCAGTGCCAGGCGGCAGACTGACGGCTACCTGGGCGAGACGCTATGAAGATTATCCTTCTGCAGACAGTTTTGGTTATCTGAATGACCATCTGGAAACGGAGGAGTACCAGGAGGGCATCTTTGTAGGATACCGCCATTTTGATCACGAAGGCCTTCGTCCGTTGTTTCCTTTTGGATATGGACTTTCTTATACGGAATTTTCTGCAAAACCGGAAAATTTCCAGAGGACAGAGGCTGGAATAGAGCTTACAGTATCCGTAAAAAATACAGGCGATAAATGGCCCGGCCGGGAAGTGGTGCAGGTGTATGTGACGCTGCCTCAGACCGGGCTTAAGAAAGAGGCAAAGCGTCTGGTTGGTTTTGCGAAGACAGGCGTATTAAGGCCCGGGGAAGTGCAGAACGTGACGATTTTTGCGGAGGCCAAAGATCTGGCCAGCTTTTCGGAAGCTCTGCATGCATGGGTTTTGGAAGCCGG
>OFGX01000008.1_pt1 | contig 178259 bp, 166 predicted proteins | sample 1521831 | NCBI WGS metagenome assembly OFGX01 (sample SAMEA3504080, study PRJEB24116) | mouse gut metagenome | biome: mouse gut; feature: mouse-associated habitat; material: faeces | place: Denmark | collected 2011 | reverse complement strand
TTTGTGTCTTCGGGCAGGCAACCCCTGCCCCTACAGCTGACGATGGGATAGGCTGGTTTAGTTTTGACACACTCCCTTACCCCCCCCTCTTCCTTAATTAATCTCTTCCTTGTATTTTATCACCGCCCTATAATGCAGTTTATGTGCCAATGTTATAAACTCATCATTTAATCTTTGAGGCACGCACGGCTCACCGGTTATATAATCTATGCTGTCACAATAAATACTGACTCGCCCCGCCAAATACATAAAGTGCTTCACATCTATATCCTCACTACCCAGCGTTCTGACAAAGAACTCACTTGAGTAGTACTCGGGGTCTTCCATTCCTTCCATATTCTCTTTTTTATATTATATGCAACAAAGGTCGGCATTTAATCGGAATAAACAAATAAAAACTCCGATACAATTTCCCTTTATCAGAAAATTATATCGGAGCTTCACCCCACTACTCCATAAGAATAATGCAGGTTTACTTCACTATAAAGCCTCTTTTATCCAAATAAGCTTTAAAACGGTGCAGATATTCTTCGCTGGGGCCGGCAAAAAAAGAAACGCCCGAAGCTCCATTGTCATAGGCTTCGTCCAACGCTTTCTCAAAATCATCTTTGATATCGCCAAACATTAACCCTGCATATACCTTTGCCCGCCCATTGACGGTTTGCACGCTTTCCTGCACCGAACGGCCAATCCATTCGGCACCTTCGTAATAAAATTTATTATAAATCATCGGGAAATAAGCATCCAGCGACCAGTTGCCCCAATCCTGACGAACCATCTTCCGCGCCATGGAAGGCCCGGGGAATACGGCTGCCGAAATAAACTTATGGTCGGCTTTTACAGCTTTCGTAATGGCCTCTACCACATGAGTGACCGCATCCAAACGGAAGTTTATCCAACTCTGATTCTCCATCGGATACTTCAGTTCCAAAGGGTCTTGACCAGTCTGCGCCTTGAACAGTGCCCGACAAGTGTCACAATAACAATAGTCGTATTCAGGCAATTCCTCTTTCTGCTCGATGCCATAGTTTTTCCACAGACTGACCGGCAGCACGACATCCGGCATACGGACGTAATCCAGATGAACTCCGTCTACATAGGGCTTATGAGCCTCTTTCACATAATCTTCTGCCAAATACTGAGCCACTCCCGAATGATTGGGACAAAGGAAACGGTAATAATCCACATAAGCAGGCTTGTCGTGACTCGACTCTCCCTTACGGTTGACAGCATACCAGTCAGGATGCTTGTCCAGCAATTCCGCACGGTTCATCGTCCACTTCCAATAGTGGGCTTCCAGACCGGCTTCCTTGCACATGCGGTAAATGTCCTCATCATAACCTTCAAAAAGCACTCCCGAAATGCCACATTCTTTCAACAACTTGAACCACTTCTGCCAGTCTGCCGCCGAACGGTCTTTAGGAACACCTGTCCACACCCAGTTCTTCACTTGGCGCGGAGCTATTTTCTCTATATGGAAACGTCCTTCATTATTAATGACATAGCGCACTCGCTCTGCCGGATTCGATATAGCGATGCGATACGTGTTCCGGGTAGCCTCCACCGTAATCTCGGCACCGGCAGGAAGATTCTTCAGTTCCTTTTCCGTAAGGAAGAAGCTGTCTTTGGTACGCAGATAGTTATGCTCTTTTCCGTAATATTCCTGCTGGGCATAGAACATAGCCCACAGCAGTTTATACATGGGCTGATTGTAAGGATAGACAAATCCGGCCTTGCCCGTCCCTACCTTATCATCGGAAAAATAAAGATAGCCCCAACGGTCGGGCATGTGCATATCAATCTTTCCGGTAGCACTCCACACCCAGTTTTCTTCAGGACCGTTCGGCTTCAACCACTGCACGCGCGAGAAATTGATGCGCCACGTATTTCCCGCCTTCAGGGGATTATTGAAATTCATGGTCAACGCCTGATGGGGAATGGCCATCTCCACACTCCAATATCTGTCTTTATCCTTCGGTTTATTCAACGTTCCCTCGCAATGAACAGCCATCTTCATTCCCGGACAGTCCCACTGCACCATGAAGTTACCGCCGGAGCGATAAGGCTTGTCAAGCATCAAATCGAAGATGACTCCCCGGGCATTGGTCTCGATTTCAAAGTAATTATGTCCGTCACTGTCCGGGTCAATAAATACCTCGAAGTCATTATCATAGTAAATAATGGTATCGCGGCGAGTCAGACGCGCCTTTATATCCTCTTCTTCAAGGACGGCGCCAATATACAGATAATTGTCGTCCCAAAGCATTTTGGCCGTTGTCTCATATTTGGGAGCAGGAAATCCCTCTCCGCTGATGTCGACAAAAGGAGCCGTAGCTTCGGCCTTCTGCCACGAACTTTCGTTCAACTTACCGTCTATCTTCAGTTTTCCGTCTGCACGATAGCAAACATACGTGCGGGGGTCTGTCAGGAAACGTTCATATTTCTCATACAGACTCTGGGCTCCGGCAGGGAGACAAGACAACAACAGCAGGAGCGAGTAAAAGTATTTCAGTTTTTTCATGATTGTTCCAAAGCTTCAGATTAATTACTTTCAATCACACGGCCTACACCTCTATATAGTTTGACCGGACCGTCTAAAAGAACTGCCAATACTGTGATTTGGCTGTCTTGCACTTGTTCGGGCACATCAATATACAGATTGCCGGGCACGTCACTCCAGTAGTTTTTATTATAGACTTTGTAACTGAGCATAGCTCCGTTGCCTACCACCCATACACGGTTCACTTTATTGACCAAGCCTTTCACTTCCACCACTCCGTTAGGCTTATAAGGCAGATACAGATAAAGAATATCCCCTGCTTTATTCAGCGTCGTGTAGCCTTGGAAATGTTCGGCCGGAATACCCGCACGGGTATCATAAACCGCTTCTTTGTGCTTCTTTGTCCAACGGCCGAATTCTTTCAGAATAGCCACTTGCTCTTCGGGAATAGTTCCGTCTTCTTTCGGACCGATATCCAGCAAGAGGTTGCCGCCATTGCTCAGGCAATCGACAAAGGTGCGAAGCAAAATATAAGGTGATTTATAATTGCTGTCGGTATGCTGATATCCCCATGAGTCGTTCATGGTCATACAAAGCTCCCAATATTTGTCTTCGGGACGAACCACCGGCACGCCTTGTTCGGGAGTGGCATAGTCACCGTATCCCTGGATGCGGGAGTTAATAATCACATTCTTATTGTCCGAACGGAGCAACTCCACAATACCTTTCGAATTCCATGCTTCGGCACTCTGTTCCCAGTCACCGTCAAACCAATAAAGGTCGGGCTTCCAGGTCTTGTTCAGCTCAGCCAACTGGCCGAAATTGAACTTATTGAACTTAGCCCAACGTGCGGGGTCGTCCTTGTAACGCACCTCGGTGCGCGTCTTATTAGGATAATCGGGATGCGACCAATCCAACAAAGAATAATAGAAACCAAGATGCAAGCCCTGCTTACGCACCTCTTTCACAAACGGCGCTATCAGGTCACGCTTGGCAGGAGTGCTCTTTACGGTGCTCAAGTCTCCCACTTTGGTGTCCCACAAAGCCACACCGTCATGGTGCTTGGTTGTGATAACCGTATACTGCGCTCCACTCTCCTTTATCAAATCCACCCATGCCTTCGGGTCGTATTTGGAAGCGGTAAATCCGCCCGCCTGATTCATATACTCATCGTATGGCAGATAATTATTAAAGAATGACCAGCTTTCGGAAACTCCTTTGACGGCATAGATTCCCCAATGAATAAAGATTCCCAGCTTTGCCTGTGAGAACCATTCCATACGTTTGTCTTTTTGTTCGGGTGTTTCTTGTTTGGCAATCTCCTGTGCACGCAATGGAGACAATGCGATGAGCAAACCAAGAAACGTCAGTGATAATCGGTTATTTTTCATATACATAATAGGTTTGATTAATATCGGTTAGCTCGATAATTAGTATAATCTGTAACTTTCTGAACAAAGATAACGCATTTTACCCTTTCAGACTTAAAGTTTACCTACTTTTTCTTTTAAATTTCTATCTTTGCAGTCCTATAATCAAAACTTATGAGAACAAAAAAGAAAAAACAGTCTTCCGGCAAAGCACTGCCTCTACTCATTATCGCAGCACTGATAGTACTAATGGCCTACAAATACCGGCTGTTGGACGAAAAGTTCTTTAAGGGACTTCCCGATTTGATTTCTACGGAACAAACCTCCCCCCTTCCGCCCTCCGCCTCTACCGATGCTTTGGAGATTCCGGTCATGCAGTCGCGCACCGGAGGCCAGCTTATCAAGAGAAAAGGATATACGCTGTCATACAATGCCGACTATAAAACGCCGCAATGGGTAGCCTGGGAGCTCACCAAGAAAGAGACAAAAGGAAAAGAGGAAAGAACGGACAAATTCTTGCCCGACCCTGATGTGCGCGGAGCGAAAGCATATACCGGCGACTATACCAAATCCGGCTACGACCGCGGACACATGGCACCGGCCGCCGACATGAAATGGAGCAAACAGGCGATGGCGGAATCTTTCTACATGAGCAATATCTGTCCGCAGAACCCCAACCTGAATCGCGGAGACTGGAATGACTTGGAAGAGAAGTCGCGCCAATGGGCTAAAAAATATGGAGCTGTCTACATCACTTGCGGGCCTGTATATGACCACAGCAAGCCACAAAGAATAGGAAACAATAAGGTTGCCGTTCCCGATGCCTTTTATAAAGTAATTCTCATCAATGATTCGAAGGCCCCCAAAGCCATCGGCTTCCTATTTCCCAACAAAGCGGGGCATAAGCCATTGAAGAAGTACATCGTCACGGTAGACAGCGTGGAGAAAAGAACAGGCATTGACTTTTTCCCTGCATTGCCGGATGACATAGAAAACAGGATTGAAGCGGAACTGGCAAAAGAACTTCCTTAAATACGTCTGCTCCACCCGAAGGAGGGGGCGTTGCTGATGACAGTGACTGACATTTCAGCTTAATAACCCAAACGAATCAATAGATATTTCATCCGGCAGGCTGATATATTCTTCACAGCAATCCGTTGTATTCATTAATCATCGCCACCGACCTAATAAACAGCGGCACCGATTCGCGAATTTCTGCCATCGGTTAATAAATCAGTGGCGGAAATTCACGAATACATCAAGAGCCGATTGGCTTTATGTATGGAGTCTAATGGCTTTTCAAAGGTAAGGATGACAGCGTATCATCTGACGACCGGACTTTTTTCTATAAGCTCTTATACCGAACTCACGTATATTTATCTATCTTTGCACCGAAAACAAATTGATAACAATGGATAAAAAGAAACGCAATCTTTTAGTAATAGTTATATTGATAATTATTCTTGCCGGAGCAGGAAGTGCCGGAACGGTTTACTATTATTTCTTCTCCCGACCGTTCAACTTATCAAAAACGACTTATATCTATATCGACAGAGATGATAATTTAGATTCCATTTATAGCAAAATCGAGTTGGCCGGGAATCCTAAAAGCATGTATGGCTTCAAATTTCAGGCAGAAAGAGGAAATTACGGAGAGAATATACGCACTGGACGGTATGCCATCCGCCCGGAAGACAATATGCGCTATCTTTACCGCCGCCTTTCGATGGGATATCAGACTCCGGTCAATCTCACCATCCCCGGCGTGCGTACGCTGGACAGACTGGCACGCACTGTCGCCCGCCAGCTCATGATTGATTCTGTGGAAATAGCCCGATTGCTGGCCGACAGCAGTTATTATACTCCGATGGGGTATACCCGAGAGACCCTCCCCGCCCTTTTCATTCCCAATACATACGAAGTGTATTGGAACATGAGCGCTGACGCTTTTATGAAGCGTATGCAGAAAGAGCATGCAGCCTTCTGGAACGAGGAAAGACGGAGAAAAGCGGCAAGCATCGGTCTCGCGCCCGAAGAGGTGGCGACACTTGCCTCTATAGTGGAAGAGGAAACGACCAACAGCGCGGAAAAGCCGATGGTGGCCGGACTTTACATCAACCGCTTGAACAAGGGCATGTTGCTGCAGGCAGACCCCACCGTGAAGTTCGGGCTGCAGGAGTTCGGACTGAAACGTATCCTCAACAAGCATCTGGCTGTCGATTCTCCTTATAATACTTACAAATACGCCGGCCTCCCTCCCGGTCCGATACGCATACCTTCTATTCAGGGACTGGAAAGTGTGTTGAACTATGCACATCATAATTTTATCTATATGTGTGCCAAAGAGGACTTTTCGGGTACTCACAATTTTGCCGCCACCCTGTCACAGCACATGGCAAATGCCCGCCGATACCAACAGGCATTGAATCGGCGGAACATCAGATAAGGAGAAGGGGGATTAAAAAAGCTTATTTATAATCCCCCATATATGGGCGGGTATTATGGGCAGGCATAGAACTCTTGACATTGTTGCCATTGTTATATCCTTTGTCGTTTGCTATACCATTGCCATTCGCCTCACTGTTAATGTTGCCGTCTCCTTTGCTGCCATTATTACCATTGCCATTGCCTTTATTGCTCGAATGTGCCATCAAAGCCGTTTCCGGTTCCATTTCATAGACTTGCATAGAAGGCTTTTCATAAGCCTCCACTACCTTCATTTCATCTAAACTTGTCTTCATAACACTGGTTTTTAAGTTAATAATATAATTGGTTCGATATCTTTTTCAATCTCAAAACGTGTGTACACCATTGGAGAACTGTTTCCCTATGAGTCACAATAATAAACGTTTTATCACATACACTTGTCATCAGCCGCTCCAGCAACAGTTTTTCTGTTGCTTCATCAAGTGAAGAGGTAGGCTCATCCAAGAGCAGCAAACCGCCCGGACGAAGTAACCCGCGTGCAATAGCTATGCGCTGGGCCTGCCCCTCGCTTAAACCGGCCCCTTGCTCCCCACACAGAGTATCCAGGCCATCGGATAGTCCGAACACAAAATCGGCGGCAGCCGTATGAAGCGCCCGGCCCATCTCTTCTTCGGTGGCATCCGGCTTTCCCATCAACAAGTTATCACGCACTGTCCCGCTCAGCAATGTATTGCCCTGGGGGACGTATACCATATTGCAGCGGGTATCGACAGATACCCTCACTTCCCGTTTTTCATTATAAATCCCGATTGTTCCTTTATCCGGTTGTAACAAGGCCAACATCAGACGGATTAACGTACTCTTTCCCACTCCGGTCTCACCCATAAGGGCAGTCCTGCTTCCCGGAAGGAAATTAAAAGAAAATTCATTCAATATTTTATGACTTCCCTCAGGATAGGTAAAATCAACATCATTCAAACGAATGCCCACCGGTCCCTGCAAACGAACTGATTTCGCCTCCTGCTCCATAGGTACTGCTTCCAGTTCGGCAATACGCTCCATGGAAGTCAGTGCGCGGACAAAGGCGGGAATCTGTCTGCTCAAGCTCACAATGGGACTCTGCACCATTGCTACCAACTGTAAAAAGGCGGTCATCATTCCAAACGTAACTTCGCCGCTCGTCAAACCTCTGATTCCCCACAAGAAAGCAACTACATAACTCACATCAAACCCTGTTTGCACCATGCCGCGTGAAAACAAACCGAAATCAGTCCGCCTCCTCACTTGGTCATACAGTTGTTTTTGCAGATTTCCCATCCGCAGCACAGTCCCCGGTGTATATTCCAAAGTGCGTATCAGAGTGCGGTGCAGCAAACTTTCCTGAATATGCTCTTGCAACCGGCTGTCCGTCTTGCGTATTTCTTTATTAAGAGTACGCATACGGTGCATATACAATTTACTGGTCAGAACAGCTACCGGCATCACAAAGACCAATATCCAGGCCAAACCGACGTCCATCGTACAAAGATAGATAAAGGCAAAGACCAATTGGAACAAAGTAATGATAACTGCCGGCACCGTATAAGAGATGATACCCGACACTTGACCGACATCCGAGTCCAGTCTGCTTATCATATCTCCTGAATGAAATTTTTCTTTTCCATACCAGCGGCTTACCATCAAACGATTGAAAAGCTGATAACGCAATTTATTGTCCAGTTGCAGCCCATACTGGGTTTCCAGCCAGCTGTCTACCGTCCATATCAATAACTGAAGTGCCATACAGCCTATCATTAAGGCTACGCTTTCCATGATACTTCCCTCCACCGTTCCCGTTGCAATATCCACCAGTCGTTTGGTGATATATACAAAGAACAAAGAAGCGCACACCGACACCATGCCTGTCACGGTCATCTGTATGATGCGGAAACGAAAGCCTTCGGATGCCCTCCATAGCCGTTGTATATATTCAATCACAGTCATATCATTCTTTTCCCCAATACCTTAACATACGATAAGAGCCAACCGTCAGGAAACCGATGAGATATACAGCCATATTGAATGTACCTTCATATTGTCTGATTATTTTCCATCTTCCAAACACCGTTGAGAATGCTTTCATTTTTCTCTCCACATAGCCGGAAGGTATTTGCTGCGTGTGTTCCTGTCCATAACTCTCGGTCAATATCTGTTGCAATGCCCTCTTTGCCCGCGTCTTTGCACTCTCATCATAAAACGGCAGCTCGGAAGGAGGCAAACCTAAATAGTTGACAGCTATATAGCCAAATAATTTCCACCCTTCCTTCAGGCCCAACTTCCTTACATCTTTCTCTAGTGCAAGAATGTCTATCTTATCGTGACAATGATGCAGACACATTGCCCAATCACAAATCTGTCTTAACCCTACGCCGCCCAGAAACACAAAATGATGCCACGCATGCTCTAATATAAAGACCACATCAAATTGACAGGGAGGCAAGAAGACCGTCTGTACGCCCTCCAATGCCATGGAACGGCAAGCTGTGTCCTGCAGATATTTCCGTTCCAACCGCCTCATATACTTATTGCGCCACGGAATATAGTTCAGTTCCACCATCCGATGCAGTTCCACACTTACCTGCCGATATTCAAACTCATAATGTTTGGCGATAAGCATAGTGCCGCTATTCACATCCTTGCATTGTGCGGCCAGCTGCACCCCTTTTTCAAAATTATCCTCTCCGATATACAAATCAATATCACCGCAATGGCGCAGTGTTGGTTCAGGATAATTCAGGCTCATCCCCTGTCCTTTCAATAAAACGGGATTGATTCCATAGTCAGTAAACTGACGTATTATTTCGCCCAAGACAGCGTTGTGCCTTGCATGGCACATCCTGTTACGCGCTATATAAAATGCCAACTCACGCATCACCGGCTGTAAAGGACGGTATGTGTCGGGCAATTTATTGACAGCATCAGCAACAATTCCTTTTACCGTTTGGTGCGCAGCAAGCCTAAAAATCCCTGTCCAGTCAATATTCCCTTCAAAAAGAGCCGTATCAACTGAGGAATCCCATAAGCCGGCACGCAATAAAGCTAAAAATAGTTGTTGCTTCAGTTCCATCATTCTATTATCTTCACTTGCAGCCAATCTCGTATAATGTCTTCAGCATCATTCAATGCCATGGAAAACTCAATTCCATAGCGCTCCACCAACAGCGAAGCCAACATATCCGGGGTGAAATCTTTTCCTTCTATCCGCTGCCACAAATAAGCGGCAGAATGATTCAGAGCAATCAACTTGTTAAAGTCAACTTGCCCCAGCCCTTCACCTACTATAATATATTCACTGCCCATTTTGCGCAGCCGGAATCCTTCTACTGTTCTCATTATTTCAGTATTAAACGACGATAAATTGCTAATAAATATCTTCTGACCGGAAGCAACACATACCACAACGCAGCTTTCCTGCGCTGCAACGGTGTACGGCAATCCATGCTTTTCCCGGCTTTCATTATTTTTACAACCACTCCCAGCACATTTTCCGGACAACAGGCTTCTGTTGCACTCAGATTTCCATCGCCCATCAAGATAATCTGCCCTCCTCTACAATCCACTATACGATGAATCACATAGCTATCGGGAGCTATCTGAGCCAAAACAATTTCTCCCTTCTGCAAAGGAGCTGAAGGCTTCTGCAGCACCACACTCTCCCGCCCTCCTATAATAAAAGGCAACATACTGTTTCCTGTCACGGGCAAGGTTACTGTCAGTCCTTCCGACAATATTTTCTTCACTTCCGGCAAGAGAAGCGCATTGGCCACTATCCGTTTCTGCATATCTGTGCTTCCTTTCTTACAGTGTCGGCACACAAACAGGCAGCCGCTTTATCAGGCAGACATTCCAACAACCAACAAGATATTTTTTGCACCAAATATTGAATAATACAATCCTTGGCATCTGCATGGTCCTCATTCCACGTCATGGCTGCACTGCCGGCCGACAAAGAAGCATAAGCTTCCAATGGAACAAGCCGACAAATATGATTCCGATGGGACTGGCGCAAACGAATGAAACCGTTGACAGGAACCGACCAGTTGCGATAACACGCTGTTTTCCCACTCCACGGAGAACCATATACCATCGGAACATCTCCAACAATACGCACTACAGGATGATCATCATTCAGACAGTCGCTTCCCGGAACATATCTTTTCCATAAATTACAATGTGTACTTTTTCCCGTTCCGCTCTTTCCCAGTAACAGATATCCTTTTCCGTCGTTTACCACGACAGAAGCATGCATGACAACAGTGTCAAGGCAAATAGTATTCAATATGTACATCAGCATCATTCCATAGTCTGTCATCAACCGACGCCTGACCGGATTGGTACATGCATAAAGAACAGCTGACTTCATCTCTCTATTTACACGCAACACCCCATTCAATTCTCCTGCGGGAGAAAAGTCCTCAAACCAATGATATCCAGCTGATTGATAATAACGAAAAAGATTACCGTCAACGCCTGTTTGCTCTAAAAGAAACGGTTCTGCAGGATGCTGTGCCAGAGAAGTTAAATCATATACCGTTAAGATAAAAAGAGGGATTAAAGAGTCCGAAATCTTTATGCGGAAAGGAGCATAGGCCGTCGCCAAAGAAAACCACAACGGCTCATCTTCTGTCATTCTCAGACAAAAAGTATGTTCCGCTACTGTGTAATATTGTTCTTTCATACTCCCTGCTCCACAATTATTCGACAGTTTTCATAGTATTCCTACCACTCTCGTAAAAATATCATTCAACCGTCATTCCTTTCATATCATTATATCACAAAGGTAGGAAATTATTTTATATGTCGGAACTATCAGACCTATAAATCTTTCAAAGAATTTCCCCTATATTGTCCTTTCCTACAAGTCATTTTGCCATACTCTATCGCATGAACCGGACAAATATGATAACATCCCAGACATTGAGTGCAGTTATTGCCCCATTGAGGTTTATCGGTTACTGTTATATTATGTACGGGGCATACCTTTTCACACTTCTTACAGGCAATGCAGGCGTCCGTTGCATGAAAAGGTTCGGGAGACATTAAAAAGGTATTGAAAAGCGGCCCAAGTATATATGTCTTGGTAAACGGCCACGCCCCTTCATGACAATTGAAATGCTTCATCTGTATCCTGCCGGTCAGTTCGCCATTGATAAAGTCAAGACGTGCTGCTGCATTCTGCACTTTCCGTTCTTCCACATCTTCTGCATCCACATCAAACCCCGGTAAGGCGACATAGGTGTTGGGCATCGTAACAGAGTAGCCTGCCATGCAGTGCCATCCTTTTTTCCGAATAGCTGACGAAAAAATCTGAGCAGTACGCCCTGTGTCATCCCCACAGGTACAAACAAAAAAAAGATACTCCGGCCTATTCATCTTCAACCGGCAGATAAAGCGAAGTACTATTTTAGGAGGGCCCCATGCATACACAGGGAAAACAAAGCCGACTTTCTCACCGTCTTTTAATATATACTCTTTATTTTCATTCATTTCCTCAGCAATGGACAATAATTCTTCATGCTGAGCTTTTGCAATCTGCCGGGCAACCCAGGCTGAATTTCCTGTACCGGAAAAATAGAATATCATAAGCGCCTACATTAATCTTTCAGACCATTTGTTTTTATAAAAAAGAAGCGATGCTAATCTTTTGAATTAGCATCGCCTTATAATGAAGCCGCACCAGTGATGCGATGAAACTCCGAATGACAGGTTTTGAGTGCTCTCTCCCTTTGTAATCCACCGGCATAAATGCTACCCGAAGGCGTGGCCCGCCATTGGAAGATGAAGCTTTGTCTCGGTTTTCAGATTAGTTTGATGAGTTTCCCAATCCAACTAATGCGGCTCGCTTTTCATCTCTTTCTGTATGACAAATATACAGCCTTTTTATGATATAACCAAGAGCAAGAAGAATTTTCTTTGTTAAAAATCACAAGGAATATACTAACTGTCTGTCATTCCGATCATTTGCCTATCCTACCTCTATCTTATCACAGACGGAACTGATTTGCCCTTTTACAAAGAAGAACATAAAAAAAGAGTCACCCCTCACGAGATGACTCTTTTATTATGTCTTTTAATAACAATTTTACCAACACTTATATTAAGCAGCTTTTGCCTTAGCAACAACAGCCTTAAATGCTTCCGGGTGATTCATAGCTAAATCAGCTAACACCTTACGGTTGATTTCAATACCTGCTTTATGCAATGCACCCATCAATTTAGAATAAGACATTCCTTCCAGACGAGCAGCAGCGTTAATACGCTGAATCCACAAAGCACGGAAATTGCGTTTCTTGTTCTTACGGTCACGGTATGCGTAGGTCAAACCCTTTTCCCAAGTGTTTTTTGCTACTGTCCATACATTCTTTCTTGCACCAAAATAACCTTTGGTAAGACCTAAAATTTTCTTTCTTCTTGCTTTTGAAGCAACATGATTTACTGATCTTGGCATAGTTTTAATTCTTTTTGAATGTTAGCGCCCCTGTTTCACACAGTGAACTTAAAGCTAAAGACATTCGGTTAATACTTAAAATAATACGATTACGCTTTTTCTCTTAGATTACTTCATGCAAAGAAGTTCTTTCACTTGATCCATGTTTGCGCTAGCAACTAAACCAGAGTGAACAAGGTTTCTTTTTTGCTTTTTAGTTTTCTTAGTCAAAATGTGACTGTGAAAAGCGTGCTTTCTTTTGATTTTACCTGTTCCGGTAAGAGCGAATCTTTTTTTAGAACCGGAGTTAGTCTTGATCTTTGGCATCTTGTTTTAATTTTAAATAATTATTATTCAAATAAGGTGGTAACGCACTATACCGGCGCGTTACGCACTCTTTTTATTCTTGTGTTCCTTCCGCTTTTTTCGGAGCATCAGCCTTTTTAGGAGCGCTTGCTTTTTTCGGAGCCAGAGAAATGGTCATTCTCTTACCTTCCAATAACGGCATCTGCTCTACTTTGGCATATTCTTCCAGGTCGTTGGCAAAACGAAGCAACAATACCTCTCCTTGTTCCTTAAAAAGAATGGAACGACCTTTAAAGAATACATAAGCTTTAACTTTATCTCCGTCCTGCAGAAAACCGATGGCATGTTTCAACTTAAAGTTATAGTCATGGTCATCTGTCTGAGGCCCGAAACGGATTTCTTTTACGTTTACTTTTACTTGTTTAGCCTTTTGTTCCTTTTGACGTTTCTTTAATTGATAAAGAAATTTAGAATAATCAATAATTCTACAAACCGGAGGAACAGCATTGGGTGAAATTTCAACTAAATCGGCTTCATGCTCTTCAGCCATCTTTAATGCCTGAGCTATCGGATATACTGCCGGTTCTACATCATCGCCCACTATGCGGACTTCTTTGGCACGAATCTGTTCATTGATTCTGTGTTGCCCTTTTAAACTGTCATTCTTCATTAAAAAACTATTAGTTCCTGTTTGTTTCTTCTTATTTAAATTAGTTATTTCTTTATCTTAACGCAAAAGTCCATACAAAGGTTTAACGATGTATTCTTTTGCAAACGGCTGCAAAGTTACCATTTATTTATCATATTAGAAACTTCTTCAGCAATATTTTTTCCAAATTCTTCAATTTTCATGGTTCCTTTATCGCCTTCGCCCTGTCTGCGAACTGAAACTTCGCCGTTAGCCGCCTCTTTTTCACCTACAATAAGCAGGTAAGGGATACGTTTCATTTCATTGTCACGAATCTTACGGCCTATCTTTTCATTACGACCATCCACAATAGCACGGATATCATATTTTCTCAACTCGGCTTTCACCTGCTCGGCATAGTCATTGAACTTATCTGCTATAGGCAGGATAACGACTTGTTCGGGAGTCAACCACAATGGGAATTTTCCGGCTGTATGCTCAATCAATACCGCAACAAAACGTTCCATTGAACCGAAAGGTGCACGGTGAATCATTACCGGACGATGCTTTTGGTTATCAGAGCCCATGTATTCCAATTGGAAACGTTCCGGCAAATTATAGTCCACCTGAATAGTACCCAACTGCCAACGACGACCGATAGCGTCTTTCACCATGAAGTCCAACTTAGGACCATAGAATGCGGCTTCACCATATTCAACCTTTGCAGTCAGTCCTTTTTCCTCACAAGCCTCAATAATAGCCTGTTCAGCCTTTTCCCAGTTTTCATCACTACCGATATACTTTTCGCGGTTCACTTTGTCACGCAGAGAGATTTGAGCTTCTACATTTTCAAAGTTCATGGACTTGAACACAATATTGATGATATCCATTACACGGAGGAATTCTTCCTTCACCTGGTCGGGACGGCAGAACAAGTGGGCATCATCTTGTGTAAAGCTGCGCACACGAGTCAAGCCGTGCAATTCACCACTCTGTTCGTAACGGCATACGGTTCCGAATTCTGCAATACGCAAAGGCAAGTCCTTATAAGAACGCGGAGAGTTCTTATATATCATACAGTGATGAGGACAGTTCATCGGTTTCAAGAAGTATTCTTCTCCTTCTTCCGGTGTATGAATAGGCTGGAACGAGTCCTTACCATATTTGGCATAGTGACCGGAAGTGATATACAGGTTCTTGTTTCCGATAGGCGGACACATTACTTCCTGATAGTCGTAACGAGCCTGGATGCGACGCAGGAAGTCCTGTAAGCGGATGCGCAGTGCAGTACCTTTCGGTAACCACATAGGAAGTCCCTTACCCACCATATCTGTAAACATGAACAAATCCATTTCCTTGCCAATCTTACGATGGTCGCGTTTTTTGGCTTCTTCCAACATTTCCAGATATTCATCCAGCATCTTTTTCTTAGGGAAAGTGATACCATAAATACGTGTCATCTGTTTGCGGTCTTCCTGACCTCTCCAATAAGCACCGGCTACCGAAAGCAACTTAATGGCCTTGATAGGTGCAGTAGATGCCAAGTGAGGGCCACGACAAAGGTCGGTAAACGCACCTTGTGTATAAGTAGTAATGTGACCGTCTTCCAGTTCAGAAATCAACTCACATTTATATGTTTCACCTCTTTCTCCGAATTTCTTCAAAGCGTCTTCCTTGGCAATGCTTTCGCGCACCAAAGTTTCTTTCTTGGCTGCCAATTCTGCCATTTTTGCTTCGATAACAGGCAAATCCGAGTCCTTAATGGTAGCTTCTCCCGGATCTACGTCATAATAGAAACCGTTTTCGATAGCCGGACCGATACCAAACTGAATGCCCGGATAAAGTTCCTGCAATGCTTCTGCCAGCAAGTGAGCACTTGTGTGCCAAAAAGCATGTTTACCTTGTTCATCTTCCCATTTATAAAGAACGAAGTTTGCATCTTCATTGATAGGACGTGATAAGTCAATCGTCTCGCCATTCACACCGCAAGCCAAAACATCTTGCGCCAGGCGTGAACTGATACTTTCTGCAATCTGCAGACCTGTAACTCCTTCGTTGTATTCACGAACAGAGTCGTCGGGGAATGTTATCTTTATCATAATTATTACGTTTAATTCTTTCTTGAGGATGCAAAAATAACGAATTCTTTTTGACTTCCTCTCTTTTTTGCAAAAAAATGTTATTCTTTTCTCTCTGTGAAGCGTTTTATGATATTGTACGCAGAGAATAAGCCTAACTCACCTGCCTTACTCAAATCTTGAATACCTTGACGGTTATTACCCAAATAGATATGGGTTAAACCGCGATTATAATATGCTTCGGCAAATCTGGGGTCCAGTTCTATCGCCTTGTCATAGTCGACAATGGCAGCACGGTAATCTTTCAGTGACGAAAGCACATTACCTCTATTATAGTAACCGTAGACAAAATCGGGAGCCAACTCAACCACTTTATCCAAATCGCGTTTCACCATTTCATAATCACCGGTTTTTGCCTTCTGTTCTTCTGCATTCTTGTCATTGTATTCTTTCGCCACCTTTTGATACTCCAACTGTTTGAAACGAATCAAAGCACGGTTGAAGTAAGCCGGGAAGAATTTGCTTTCGCACATAATAGCCTGATTCAAGTCTTCAATGGCATTGGCAAAGTCTTGCACAAGATAGAAGTCCAAAGAGCGTGCAAAGCGTTTCGTCACATCATTCGGACTAGCTACAATAGCGGCCGACTGTTCATCTATAGATGCAAAATGCTTTTTCACTTGCTCCTCTGTCAGCGGCGCTTCCTCATTTGTGATAAGCAAACGTTCAGGCAGCACCTTGTTTGAGTTCAGTTCTTCTATATATTTATGATAGTTAACCTGACGCTTCACATCATTATGCTTTTCATAATAAGTAAGCACAAACATGGGTTGCGGAACAATGGTCACGTTCTTGTCTTGCACGCGGCCACGGTATTCACTCTTATACTTTTCTTCACCTTCTTCATTATCGGCCACTACTATCTTTCGATAGTTATTCATATTTTTATCAGACTTCTTACGTGTACGGTTCCCGCTCTCCGAGTTATCCGCTGTCTGATTATTCTGGTTTACGCCGTTTTGCTTATCCAACTGAGCTTTGAGAACTTTAAATTCATCAGCGTCAGCCCCTTTTATATCTCCCACCTTCTTACGTGCTTGAGCTCTGTACTGATAGCCAATCAGGAAGTTAGGATACTCGTTTATCACTGTAGAATAATCCTTAATCGCCCCTTTATAATCACCCGTCTGGTCACGAAGCAAACCGCGATTGAAGATGGCCATCATATTGTCAGGTTCCATATTGATAACAAAATCAAAGTCCTCGATAGCACGGTTGTCATCGCCTACCTGAGCACGCAGTAAGCCTCGGTTATAATGACCGATAAAGTTATTCGGATCTATTTCAAGAGCAATATCATAGTCACTCATTGCCCCTCTCAGATTTTTCTGATGGTAACGCGCCAATGCACGATTGATATATACACCTGCATTACGTGTTGAAAGATGAATAGCATGGTCAAAGTCGGCTTCAGCATCTTTATATTTCTGTTGCTGAAGTCTGAGAATCGCGCGACTCGCCCATGTGTCCGGGTCATAGCGGTCTATCTCGATGGCACGCCCGAAATCCTTCTCGGCGGTAATCGTATCATTTTGTTTCAAACCGACTTCCCCACGCATCAAATACGCCTTTGTGTAACGCGGAGAGATAGTGATTAATCGGTCTAAGTCATTCTTTGCACCCGAATAATCTCCCTGCTTTATCTTACACAAAGCCATATTGTGCCATGCACCTATGTTTTCGGGCTCAAACTCCAGCGCTTTCATATAATCTTCAATGGCACCGGCATAGTTATCCTGGCGGATACGTGCTAATCCCCGCACCTGATAAGCGCTGACTACAAACGGATTCCTTTCTATAGCCTCCGAGCAGTCGCTTTCCGCACCTTGAAAGTCATCAAGGTTTATCTTAGCCAACCCCCGATAAAAGTAAGGATCGGCCAAGTAAGGCTTCGCATTGACTACCTGATTAAAATACTGAATGGAAAGGACATAATCCTCAAAATAAAGAGCATTGCGTCCGATTGCCATTACACGGTCCGTATTAATCTGGGCAAATGCCAGACCGGGACACATTATTAATATATATAGGTATAGAATCCGTTTTATCATCTCATTTCAAAGTTTTCACCTTATAAGAGCAACGCGCCTTGCCTTTCAGCATAGCACCCAACTTACCTTTAATCATCTGCTTGCGCAGCGTAGAAAGGTGGTCGATAAACATTTTGCCATCCAAATGGTCGAACTCATGTTGCATCACACGTGCCGGATAACCTTCCACCCACTCGTCATGTTCTTTCAAATCTTCATCCAGATAAGTGACATGGATACGGTTCGGACGCTTCACTGCTTCATGGATACCGGGAAGACTCAAACATCCTTCCTCCATCGAAACTTCTTCTTCGCCCACCTCTATAATATGCGGATTGATGTATGCATGACGGAAGCCTTTCAGTTCAGGATATTCATCCGACATTACATCAAGGTCTATCGTAACCACACGAATGGGAAGCCCCACTTGAGGAGCTGCAAGCCCCACTCCGTCTGCACGATCCATTGTCTCAAACATATTTTCGATTAACTCTTTCAAATTAGGATAATCCGGTGTAATATCTTCCGCTTCTTTGCGCAATACCGGTTGTCCATAAACATAAATTGGTAATATCATTTCTCTTTTATTTTATATATTTCTTTGATTCCAAATAAGATTGTAGAATAATGGTAGCACTGATTTCATCAACCAAAGCTTTGTTCTGTCTGTCTTTTTTCTTGAGTCCGCCATCCAGCATGGCCTGATGCGCTAAAACGGAGGTGAACCGTTCATCCACCAGTTCGACAGGTATATTGGGAAGTTTTTTCTTTAACTGATTAATGAACGGAACAATATTACGCATGTTTTCAGATTCCTGATTATTCATTTGTTTAGGATGCCCTACGATAATTCTTTCTACCGGTTCGCGCTCCACATATTTCAGAATAAAGTCCATTAATTGATGAGTGGGAACAGTAGTCAGACCGTTCGCAATAATCTGCAAAATGTCCGTAACTGCCACTCCCGTGCGCTTTTTACCATAATCTATAGCTAATATTCTACTCATATTGAGCACAAAAATACAAATTTATTCCATACCAGTCCGATATATAAAGATAAATTATAGAAAAAGCCTTATCAATAAACCAGTTTCACATTGTCCACCCAGAAAGTATTGCCGGGAGAACCCACGTAGGCCCCACCATGGCTTGAAGAAAACTGCAACAACATGTGTGTAGGCTTTTCATCAGGCGAAGCCCATCCTGTTTCATTTATGAGGACACTCTCCCCTTTACTGTTACGGGCATAGTCAGTCGACCTCAATCCCATGAACTCAGGATCATATTGGGGATCTTTGGTAATATCGCCATATAGGATTTCATAAGTGGCGTCATTTTCCCAGCCATCCGAATCCTTGTCATATTTCACCACCATCGTTCCCACTCTTTTGGCAGTGATATTGCCTTGGGCATCCTCTGTGCGTTTTTGAAGATAAAACACAGTGATAGCACAGTCCTGCCCTTTCACCACTCCTTTTTTGCTAAAGCCGGTCAAACGGATACGGTCTTTCTCGCCCGACATTTTAACTTTATAATCATAACGAACCGCCTTGGGTTTTTCTGTAAACGGTATACCCCAGTTCATGTTCTTTACTCCTTCTTTTGTACTCGTGATAGGCTCTTTCATATCCCCCAAATAAATGGAACCGGCAGCCAGAACGGTTATATTGACCAGTCCCAGCACTTTCATACTCTCGATATGTGTCTCCATGCGGGCGCAATAACCATGATAACGCTTTTCCTTATATACCGTGTTATTCGTTTTGACAACCCCCATCACCTTCGCCATCACATTGGATGTTCCCCACGGAGAGCCTCCCATGTTTTCATAAGCCACATTGCCGTCAACCTCCTGAGTTGGCGCTATTTCATAAAGCAGTTTGGTATTTCCACCTATAATTGACGATTCATGAATCTTGCGCGTCACCCATTGATCCATATCACCATATTTAATAGGAACTTCTCTTTCTTGAGCAGAACCATAAAACGGAATGACGGCCAACAAAGCGAGCAATGATATTCTACTGTAATACTTCATATCCAACTGGTTTTTATTGTTGTTTTAGAACGAACAAAATTATAAAAAAAAGCGGCAACTTCGCAGTTGCCACTTTTAATAAAGAAGAATAGACTATATTTTCTTCTTAATTTACCAAAAAGAAATTATTAATATACTCTATAAAGTAACCATGCCTTCTGGAAGTCGTCACGGTTAGGATATTTCGCTTTAAATTCTTCTTTAGCTTGTGTAGCTTGTACGCGGTCATCAAAAGAAGCTGCAATTACGCGATACATATTTCTTTCGGGATTATAAACCACTTTAGCACTATAACCTTGTCCGTCCAAATATTGTTTCAGACCTTCAGCATTTGCCTTTACGCCAAAGCTTCCACAAACAACGCTATAAGCCTTCAAGCCATCACCCGAAACCAGTTCCACTTTTTCTTCACGAACCGGACCAGCCACCGGAGCAGGCGCAGTTGCTACAGGAGCAGCTACCACAGGAGCAGCTTCCACCTCTTCGGCTGCAGCAGGAGCCTCGGCCAATTCCTGTTGTTTTGCCTTTTCATAGGCTTTTTTGTAAGCGCTTTCGCTTGATTTACAAGAGGAAAATGCCAAAGCTACGCACAATCCCATACCCAACACAACTAATTTTTTCATGATTATTCCATCTTTATAAATTAATACTCTAGTTCAATTCCATAATAATTGTTGCAAAAGTAGCAATATATCAACAGCATTAGCATCTATGATGCAGTTAAATTAAGTTAACCAGCATATAATTGTCAATTTCTTGCTAATAAACACCTCCAGATAACAACAACATTCAATTTTATTTGTTAGTTTTGTAATGTTCAAAAATTAATAAGACTATGAAAAGTTTAAGTATTTTAGCTGCATTCCTGGGCGGAGCCGTTGTAGGTGCAGCAGCCGGAGTTTTATTTGCTCCTGAAAAAGGAGAAGATACTCGTAACAAAATTGTTGATGCACTGCGTAAAAGAGGCATCAAACTGAGCCGCACCGAAATGGAAGACTTGGTAGACGAAATTGCTGCTGAAGTAAAAGAATAATAAGGTATCATACAGTTTACCTTGTCATTCCAAACGGAATTGAAGAATCTATATACATATATTATATGTCTATGGATTCTTCATTTTACCTCTTTACCGATTGACTCTGCCATCATACATAAATGGCTATATTTAATGTAAAAACTAACAGCGAATGTTTGCAAACGATAAGAATATAGACAATCTGCAACAACTCTTCGTAGAACTGAAAAAATATGCAGAGTTGCAAAAAGATTATGTGAAACTGCATTTAGTAGAAAAGCTGACCATATTGATTTCCTCCCTGATTCTGGTATTGGTATTGGTTATTCTAGGTATCATTGCCCTCTTCTACCTTTCTTTTACATTAGCTTATGTATTGGCTCCCCATGTAGGCGGATTGATGGTTAGTTACGGCATCATCACCGGATGTATCATCCTGCTGATTATACTAATCATACTCTTCCGTAAGCGCTTGATTATGCAACCTATGGTTAACTTTCTCGCCAATCTGCTTTTAAACGATGACTGATATGAACAACAACGATTCTAAACATACACCGATTATCACCCTGGAAGAAATAGCCCGGCGGAAAGCCGAGAAACGGGAGGAAGTGCTCAAAGCAAAGGCGCAAATGACCCAAACTTTACACGAATTGTTTGTACCCGAAGAAAATAAAGGTGGTATAGAAGGGATTATGCAACATGTAAATACCGGAATAGCCGTTTATGACGGAGTCATGACCGGCATCAAAATAATGCGGAAAGTAAGAAGCTATTTTGCAAAAAAGAAGAAATAGAAAATCTATAAATTAACACACCTATTAAACAAATCAAATGAAAAGACAACTACTGGGAGTGGCAACTTTTATGTTGGCATTATCCGCACATGCACAAGACAATCCGTTGTGGATGCGTTATTGTGCCATTTCACCTGATGGAACTTCCATCGCATTTACTTATAAAGGAGACATTTACACAGTTCCTGCCAACGGAGGTAAAGCTGCACAGATTACAACCAACGCGGCACATGACACCCACCCCGTGTGGAGTCCTGACGGAAAACAAATTGCGTTTGCTTCCGACCGTATGGGCAGCATGGATATATTCGTGGTAGATAAAGAGGGGGGCATCCCAAAAAGACTGACCACTCACTCTGGAAACGAAACACCCGTGGCATTCAAGGATGCCGACCATCTCCTGTTTCTGGCAAACGTAATGCCGTCAGCCGAAGATGCCCAATTCCCATCCGGACAATTCCAACAAGTATATGAAGTTAGTACCACAGGCGGCCGCCCGATTCTGTTCTCCTCCATGCCTATGGAAGATATCAGCATCAACCAAGCCGGCAATGCTTTGCTCTATCATGACAAGAAAGGCTACGAAGATCCTTGGCGTAAGCATCATACTTCTTCTATCACACGCGACATTTGGCTGTGTTCATTGGATGGAGAACGCAGCTATCGCAAGCTAACCGCTTTCAACGGTGAAGACCGCACCCCCGTATGGGCTTCGGACGGAAAGTCATTCTATTATCTGAGTGAAGAAAAAGGTTCATTCAATGTATTCAAACGTGCTGTAGACGGAACAAATTCCACTCAGCTCACTCACCATACCAAGCATCCCGTCCGTTTCCTTACTGCTGCAAACAATGGTACACTTTGCTACGGATACGATGGGGAAATCTATACCATGAAAGAAGGAGCAGAACCTCAAAAGGTACAAATATCCATCTTAACGGACAAGAACGACAAAGATTTGATTCGCCAAATCAGACAGAACGGTGCAACAGAAATAGCCTTGTCGCCCGATGCTAAAGAAGTGGCGTTCATTTTACGCGGTGACGTTTATGTCACTTCTGTGGAATATAAGACTACAAAACAAATCACCAATACTCCGGAACAAGAACGCGACATCAACTTTGCTCCCGATGGAAGAAGTATCGTGTATGCTTCGGAAAGAAACGGTCTGTGGCAAATCTATCAGGCAAGTCTGAGCAACAAAGAAGAGAAACAATTCACCTATGCTACAGACATTAAAGAAGAGAAACTGACCAATTCCGCCATTGCTTCTTTCCAGCCCCAATACAGTCCTGACGGTAAAGAAATAGCATTTTTGGAAGACCGTACCACGATTCGTGTACTTAACTTGAAAAGTAAAGATGTCCGCACTGTAATGGACGGTAAGTTTGAGTATTCATACAGTGACGGTGACCAATGGTATCAATGGAGCCCGGACAGTAAATGGATTCTCACCAACTATATCGGTATAGGCGGATGGAACAATCAGGATGTAGCTTTGGTTAATGCATCAGGCAACGGAGAAATCCATAACCTGACCGAAAGCGGCTATACAGACACCAATGCCAAATGGGTACTCGACGGAAAAGCGATGATGTGGTATAGCGACCGTGCCGGATATCGCAGCCACGGCAGTTGGGGGGCTGAAGCGGATGTTTATATCATGTTCTTTGACCTTGACGCATACGAACGTTTCCGTATGAATAAAGAAGAGCTTGCCCTTATCGACGAAAATAAGAAAAAAGAGGATGACAAAGAGAAAAAAGAAGATAAGGACGACAAGAAGAAAGAGGATAAAAAGGGAGCAAAGAAAGATAAAAAGAAAGAAGAAGAAGTCAAACCTTTGACTTTCGACCTCGAAAACTGTCGAGACCGAATTGTCCGCCTGACTGTCAATTCTTCTCATTTGGGAGATGCGGTTCTCACACCGAAAGGGGATAAACTATATTATCAAGCTGCTTTTGAAGGAGGATATGATTTATGGGAACATGACCTGAAAGAGAATAAGACGAAGATTGTGATGAAGTCTGTAGGTGGTGGTGCCATGTATCCTGATAAAAAGGGTGAAAACGTATTCTTATGCACAGGTGGAGGCATCAAAAAAGTCAGCGTAAGTACCGGAGAGCCGAAAACAGTCGCATTTGAAGCTTTCTTCGATTATCAACCATACGGTGAACGTGAATATATCTTCAACCACGTATGGCAACAAGTGGAAGATAAATTCTATGTGAAAGACCTGCATGGAGTAGATTGGAAAGGCTATCGTGAAGCCTATTCACGTTTCTTGCCTTACATCAACAACAACTATGACTTCCAGGAAATGTTAAGTGAACTGTTGGGCGAACTGAACGGCTCTCATACCGGTGCCCGTTATTATGGTTCGGGAGCCTCTCTTTCCACAGCCGCTTTAGGGGTATTCTATGACGAGACCTACGATGGAGACGGTTTGAAAATAAAAGAGGTATTGGCCAAAGGGCCCTTCGCCATTAAGAAAACTGACGTTACTCCGGGATGTATCATCGAAAAGATAGACGGCAAACCAATTTTAAAAGGCCAGGATTATTTCCCGCTACTGGAAGGCAAAGCCGGTCGAAAGGTATTGCTTGCCATGTATAATCCCGCTAATGGAAAACGATTTGACGTGACCATCAAAGCCATCAGTAGTGGCGAACAGAGCAATCTGCTTTACAAACGTTGGGTGGAACGTTGCCGCAAGAGCGTGGATAAGTTGTCGGGCGGTCGTGTAGGCTATGTGCATGTCAGAGGTATGGACAGCCAAAGTTTCCGCGAAGTATACAGTGAATTGCTCGGACGCTGCCGCAATAAAGAAGCCGTCATTGTAGACACACGCCACAATGGAGGCGGTTGGCTACACGATGATTTGGCTACTTTGCTGAGTGGTAAAGAGTACCAGCGTTTTGTTCCACGCGGACAATATATCGGTAGTGACCCGTTCAATAAATGGCTCAAGCCTTCCTGCGTATTGGTTTGCGAGGATAATTATAGTAATGCACACGGTTTCCCATGGGTATATAAAGAACTGAAGATTGGTAAACTGATTGGTGCGCCCGTTCCGGGAACTATGACTGCCGTGTGGTGGGAAACACAGATTGACCCGACTATCGTATTCGGCATTCCACAGGTAGGCTGTATGGATATGCGCGGACAATATGCCGAGAACCAGTTGCTTACACCTCACATCGAAGTGTATAATGCCCCCGAAAAGGCACTGACAGGAGAAGACCAACAGTTGGAAGCCGCCGTACAGGAAATGCTGAAAACCGTAGGTGAAAAGAAGTAAAAAAGCAACTTTTTACACGTTAGTACGTGTGGCCTTATGCATACGTATGTATAGCCCCACACGTACTAACGTATCGGCTTATGCATACTAACGTGTGAGCCCACACATACTAACGTGTTTTTTAAAACGCTTTTTTATATATGTATTCCATACTCATGCTTCACTTCATCCATCACAAATGTGCTCTCCAGCGAGCCCAGACTATCGATGGTTCCCAACACATTTAATATAAACTCTTGATAATATTTCATATTGGGAGCATGTATCTTGAGCAGATAATCATAACTTCCCGAAATATTATAGCATTCCGTCACTTCGGGAATATCTTGTATCATGCGGGTAAATTCAGCTGCAATATCCCGATTAAGCCTCCTGAGCTTCACACTGCAAAATACCACAAACCCCTGATTCAGTTTCTCGGCATCAAGCACTGCTATATATTTTTTTATGTATCCCCCACTTTCAAGGCGCTTGAGGCGTTCAAATACCGGAGTGGAAGACAAACTGACGCGTGCCGCCAGTTCTTTTGTGGTAAGCCGTGCATTTTCTTGTAATGTACGAAGTATCTGCAAATCTGTTTTATCTAATGTATCCATAGTGAAATATTCTTTTAAAGTATGCCATTCGAAAGCAGGACTATGAGCTTTTTCTTTATACAATAGCAAATATAGATATATTTTCCGTATTTCTTCAATATCTTGTTTGATATTACTGCCAATCATAACTTTGCATAAAATAAATCAATAATCAGTTTTACTAAAAGAATACAACTATGGCAACTAGGAAATTACATTTCGAGACATTACAACTCCATGTAGGACAAGAACAACCCGATGTAGCAACAGATGCGCGTGCAGTTCCCATTTACCAAACCACTTCTTATGTGTTCCATGACTCTGCCCATGCAGCCGCACGTTTCGGTTTGCAAGACCCAGGCAATATCTATGGCCGACTGACCAACTCCACCCAAGGTGTCTTTGAACAGCGCGTAGCAGCATTGGAAGGAGGAGTAGCCGGACTTGCAGTAGCTTCGGGTGCAGCTGCCATTACATACGCACTCCAGAACATCACCCGTGCCAGCGACCATATTGTTGCGGCCAAAACAATTTATGGAGGAAGTTATAATCTGTTGGCACACACCCTGCCCGAGTATGGTATAACCACCACTTTTGTCGACCCGAATGACTTATCCAATTTTGAAAATGCAATTCAGGAAAATACCAAGGCTTTGTTTATCGAGAGTCTGGGTAATCCCCATTCCAATATTATCGATATAGAAGCGGTAGCAGATATCGCACACCGTCATCAGATTCCTCTGATTGTAGACAATACTTTCGGAACTCCTTACCTCATCCGCCCCATAGAACATGGAGCAGACATCGTGGTACATTCGGCAACTAAATTTATCGGCGGACACGGTACTTCTTTGGGAGGTGTCATTGTAGATTCCGGCAGATTTGACTGGGCAGCCTCAGGCAAATTTTCCCAACTGACCGACGCTGATGCCAGTTATCATGGAATCCGTTTTATCGATGCGGCAGGAGCAGCGGCTTATGCTACCCGTATCCGTGCCATTTTGCTACGCGATACAGGAGCAGCTATCAGCCCGTTCAATGCCTTTATCCTACTGCAAGGGCTGGAAACTCTTTCTTTGCGTGTGGAGCGTCATGTAGAGAATGCACTGAAAGTGGTGGAATTCTTAAATCAACACCCCAAAGTGGAAAAAGTAAATCACCCGTCATTGCCCGGACATCCCGACCATGCCTTATACAACCGCTACTTTCCTCATGGGGCCAGCTCTATCTTTACAATCGAAGTGAAAGGAGGGCAGGCAGAAGCCCATAGATTCATCGACAGCCTCGAAATATTCTCTTTGCTAGCTAATGTAGCGGATGTAAAATCACTGGTTATCCATCCGGCAAGTACAACTCATTCACAGCTAAATGAGCAAGAACTCAAGGAGCAGGAAATCTATCCGGGAACTGTACGGCTATCTATCGGAACAGAGCATATTGATGACCTGTTGGCCGATTTGGAACAGGCACTTGATAAAATTTAAAAGTGCAAAAACAAACTTGTACATGAGGATATGTCAAAATAAAAGCGGTCTGCCCTATTGTCAACAACAATGTGACAGAAGCGTTCAGATTTTGACACATCCATCTGTCATGGATACATCATGTTTCTTTTTTCAAGCTGTGTAATGTCTTTCTTCTCCAACCCGATTTTATCTAAAGGTTTAGGAAGATTATGGTCATTCAAGTAATAACGGGGACGAACGACATATCGCTCACTGGCAACAGACAAACTATCTTCTTTATAGCTAGTCTGTATGCCACCCAAAGACAGCATGGAATGGAAGACAGATGCATTACCCGCCACCGGCTTTTCACGATTCATGCACACTGCCTCATATTGAACAGGATTTCCTTCACGATATGCCTCAGACATCCAAATCAGGAACGGGACATGCAACTGATAGTATGACGGTACCGGAGACGCGTGCAAAAACAGCTTTCGGCTATCATCAAAAATATCCTCTCCATGGTCGGAAGTATAAAGCATAGCCGATGAAGCATTCGTGCGTTGCAACATTTCAATCAATGACGCCAAGAAACTGTCCGTATAACGAATTGTGTTATCATACGCATTCAATAAATACTCACGGTTCTCATATTTCGCATCGGTCAAGCTATCCGGCCTAAACACAGCCATGTCTGAAGGATAGCGTTCTTTGTAATTAAAATGAGAGCCATACATGTGCAACACGATAAACAACTTCCGGTGTCCGTCATTCAGCTGCTTATCCACCAACGTCAATAGTTCATCATCTGAAATGTTCGCCTCCTCAGATACATCTTCTTTTATAAATTTCCATTCATCCGCCTCCATTCCGAAGAAATCGATAAAAGAATGATTAGGCCGCTGATTGGAAAAGAATGCAGTGTGAAACCCTGCTTCTTTAAAAGCGGTAATGATACCTTTCTCCCGATATATACGGTCATAATTTTCGGCAGAAGCTCCCGACAGAAGCATCGGCACACTTTTATGCGTTGTATTTGATTGGGTAAGTACATCTGTAAATGCAACGAGGCCTTCCGTTTTATCCAGTAGCGGAGTGGTATTCCGTTCATATCCATACAGTCCGAAATTGCAAGCCCTTGCAGTCTCCCCCACTACCAATACATATATTTCCGCCTCATCCTTATCATGCGTAGCTTGTGCACCAAACGTAAAGTCCTTCGAACTCTCTTGATAACCGGCCGTTTCACCGGCACGCTCTATCGCCAAAGTCAGATTATAACACACATTGACCGGATACATATCGAGCTTCATTTCATAATCTTCATTGTCCACATAACATAATGCAGTCAGAATCACTCCCACTCCCATTACCATCCGGGCATATCTCCTCTGCCGGTATAGAAAACATGAATCCAACTTCTTGTCTCCCGTTATCGAAACAATGCCCAAAGCCAAAGTAGGCAAATAGACCACAAACACACCGATTACAGCAGGCAACAGATTGTCCAGCAGCTCCATTGCCTCACCTGAATTGGTTGTCAGCAAATTCAGAAACATATCGACTGCTATAATAGACTGTCCGAAAAGGTAAAGCAAAACCAACTGAAAAGCGGCAAAAAAGACAAAGGGGAACAATATCCATATCATCTTTCCCGGCTTCCGGCTCAGCGTCATCACCATCCAATATACCGATACCGGCAAAACTATATTGCATATACGTGCCAATAAAGGCATTTGCTCTGTGAAAAACAATGCCACATTAGGAATAGCCAATACAATTATAAACAGAAAGAATAATTGTTCCGGCTCACAACACCATTGATAAATCTCTTTAAAACGCTTCATTTATATTAAATAAAAATCCTGATTGTCCGTTCTTTCCAAATCCATAATCAAGACGGACATTCACATTCTTCTTAAATTCCCAACGGTATCCGATGCCATAATTGGGCAAGACATGATTGGCACGCAGTGCACTGAACTTATTAAATACCGTTCCCGCACCAATCCATGCCACTATACCATTACGCTTCCAAATATGCTGGCGCAATTCTATCTGCCCTTCCATTTTATGTTTATCACGGTAACGGCCTTCATAATAGCCACGCATAGAGTAAGAGTTTCCCAGCAAAGCCATCATTGACCAAGAGGGATTGCCGAAATTAAACACACCTCTAAACTCTCCGGCAAGCAAACCGCCTTTCCAAACAGGATGATAGTAACTGGTTCGCAAATCAGTGGTACTGAAAGCATAATCATTCCCCATAAACTTGGGACGGAAACATTGCGATAAGTTCAAGTAATATCCTTTATGCGGATTGGTCAACACATCACGCGAATCGTACACCAAGGAAAAGCCGGCCCCATAATTGGTGGTAGTCAAATCCATCCCTTCCATCAATTCGGGACGTTCCAAATTCTTTCCACGCACATAATCGTAAGCCACCATCGGTCCCAAATATAAATTATCCGTCAACTTAAACAAGAAGCTGGCCTTTATCTGTGCCTGCCAACGGTCCATATCCGTTTCGTTGGCATCCACATTTCCCATGTCATATCCCATTCCCCAGAATTTGGAAGGGAAAGAATAGAAGTATAAAGTATAATCCAAACGGTATTTATCTTGCGGAAAGATATGGGTGCCACGAATTCCCAGTAGATAAAAACCTACCGTAGACACATCGCCGAATAAAGAAACATTGGAAGGAGGAAGGATAGTATCATTCCTGTCCGAGCGGTAAAGCCCGGCAGCCACCAGTCCAAGTCCCAACTTGGTATCCGTACTATAATGAGGCCCGCCGATAATACTGAAGTCAAACTTTTTATGCTTCTTGTTTTTGTTCGCATCATTAAAGTAGTCAAGAAACTTATTGAAGAAGCTTCTTTTCTGTACCGTGCTGTCTTTGTGTTGTATCGTATCTGTTGGCAACTCAAACAACTCACTATGTCCGGGAGTTGCATAAGCCATGCCTGCCATACATACGAATATCCATGTCAAAAGTAACAATTTCTTCATAATGTATTCATATATAAGAAAAAAAGCAGATTTGGATGCAAAGATAATCCAAACCTGCTTTAAAGTGGCATTTTAAATTATAAGATTTTGGTCTGAAATTACTTATTTCTGTCCTAAATACCTTATACCGGTGGCTTTCCTATAATCTGCCAATGCTATTTTCTGCTCATAATAAGACTGGATGAGGTTTGTATATGCCTGTACCCAAGTCAACTGTGCAGAAAGTACATCCAGAATAGTCAGCTTACCTTCTGTATAACTAAATGTATTCAAATCCAAATTCTCTTCTGCTAACTTGCAGTTTTCTTTAGCAATGTCTATCTGACGGGTATTTTCAGTCAGACTAGTCCATGCTTTAGCTACTTCTTTCGTGATTTGGTCTTGTTTATCTTGCAAAGCATACTGCTTGCCAAGTAAAATCGCTTTTTGTGCAGCCGTCGACTTAAATCGCGCTCCCCAATGGAACAGTGGCAACTTGACAGAGGCATACACATTACTATTAAACATTGTTTCGCCTGAAATGTTCAACATTTGTGTGCCCCAAGTCTCTTTAAAGCCAATAGACAAAGACGGATTATACTTTGCAGCAGCCAGGCTGACCTGTCTTTTTTGATAATCCACATCCAACTGAGAAATGGCGTAATCAGGGCGGACATTCAGCGCAGCATCGGCACCGATATAAGCAGGCAGAGGCAACTCGACAAAAATGGAATCAAGCAGACCGACTTCGTTATCCGGTTCCAAGCCCATCAGCACATTCATGTTCTGCAAAGCTATCTGATAAGACTGATAACTGCTGGAACGTTGCAACTCAGCCTCTTTCAGGCGAGTCTGCATTTGTATCAAATCTGTTTTACTGATATAGCCGTCATCATACTTATCTTGTAACACTTTAGTCAACTGACCGATAATTTCTACATACTGACACATCGTTTGATACATCTCCTTCTGAGCCGCAGTTCCCCAATAACTGGCTTCTGCGGCGTAGATAAGATTATCGGTGGTCAAATCTACCGATTTATCAGCTATCCGAGACTGGATTTGTGATGCCTTGTAAGTATGATAAATACTTCCTCCTGCATAAATAGGTTGGGCAACTCCCACTTCGGCACTGTAAGAATCATGCTCCATAGGAACAGCCATTCCGCCAAAATCCATATCATATTTATTGATGCGATACTGATAACTTCCCGTTGCATCTACTGCGGGGAAGAAAGCGGTTTTCGCGGCTTTCATTGCTTTCTGCATAGCAGTACGTTGTGCTACACTCTGCTTTAAAGTCTGGCTATAATCCAACACCTTCTGTTCGAACTCCGTATAATTTACGGTAGTCTGAGCCGAAACCGTACCGGACAAGCACACCATTCCAAGTATATATATAAAGTTTGTTTTCATTATCTGTCTGCTCTGATTTTAAAGAATATACAATAAGTCACCGGAAGCACGAAGATGGTGAGAATGGTCGATACAAACAAACCACCCATAATGGTAGCCGCCATACCAGCAAACATCGCATCACCCAGCAAAGGAAGCATACCTAAAATGGTAGTTCCCGATGCCATAGTTACCGGAACAATACGTGTCTTGGTAGCCTCAACCACAGCAGGTACCGCCCCTTTGCCGTCTTTCAGTTGAAGGCCGATTTCGTCTACCAGTACAATCGCATTCTTGATATTCATACCAATCAAGCCCAATAAGCCCAAAATGGCAAAAAAGTCAAGCGATTTACCGAACAGCAACAGTCCCCATACCACACCGATGAACACCAACGGCAGCATCAGCATAATCAATACCGGCTTGCGATAGTTGCTCGGGAAAAGGAACAACAAAACAACATAAATCAACAAGAATGTCACCGGAATATTTTTTGCCAAAGCTGCATTACTTACATCTTGTGTCTCCTGTTCACCAAAGTATTTCATCTTATAGCCTTCGGGCAACTGCATCTGTTCCTGTACGGCTGCCAACACCTGCTTAAAGGCAGCCATCGTATTGGCACCGCGTTTCGGCTCACACTGCATCATCATGCAACGTTCACGGTTGAAACGACGCACTACATTATAATCATACCCCAACGAAAAATTGTCAATCACTTGCTCCACCTTCACAGAGTTTCCTTTCGTACTGAATACCGGAACACTCTTCACATCATTCAGGTTCATACTTTCCGCATCTTCATCCTTCAACAGGATAGGAAGTGAAATATCTCCCTCACGATATTCGCCCAACGGCAGACCATTGGTAGCCGTACGGAATGAATTGGCAACCTGTTGGCGGGTAATGCCAAGGCGCAATCCTTTCTGTTGTGAAAACATCGGTTTCCATACCGGCACCTTATCGCCCCAGTTAGAGCGTATATCCGTCACCATATCACATTCGTGTGCAATCTTCTTTGCACGCTCCACCAAGGCGGTCAGCGTATCCGGATTCTCACCGATAAATCCGATTTCAATGGCAGCTTCGGGCACCGGTGACAACGCAAACAATGCCGAACGGGTAATGATATTCGGGAAATTCTGAGTCATGTGTTCATAGAACTGCTGCTCCACTTCGGCTGCATCCTCAGGATTCTTTGTCTCCACCATTACATTGGCATAGTTGGACTTCGGACCGAAAGAAGAACTTGCCAGGTAGTAACGCAGCGGGGTGCCGCCTAAAGTTACAGAATAAGACTTCACTTTCTCATTCTTCTTCAGATAATCTTCCACTTTCATCACATCTTCGTCTACCGCATGAATGCTGAAACCTTCCGGAAATACCAAGTCGGCACGGAAATAAGGTTTGTTCATCTTCGGGAAGAAACTCTGAGGCATGACTGCCATGATGACCAGCGAAAGCACCAAAGTAACAAACACAGTAGTCAGTGTTATAAAACGGCGCTTAATCAGCAAAGTCAGAAGCTTCTCAAACTTATGATAGATTTTGGTATCGTACGGGTCTTTGCCTTCACTGCCGGGAGTAGCCTCTTTCAAGATAAAGTTTCCGAAAGTCGTAGTCTGGCATAAAGCCAAAATCCAACTTAAGCCCAGCGAAACAGCCAACACGATAAATAGCGGTTTTACAATCTCAGCCACCGATGCAGGAGCCAGATACAACGGCAGGAACGAACAAATGGCAATAAAAGTCGCTCCCAGCAATGCCCATTGCGGCTTGATGGCGCCTTCTATCAGAGAGAGATAGCGAGACTTTCCGCGCTTGATACCGATTTGGGCATTATCCGTCACCACGATGGCATTATCCACCAGCATACCCATGGCAATGATAAATGCAGCCAAAGAAGTACGGTTCAAGCCCACTCCCCACATCAACATGATAAGCAAGGTACCTCCTACAGAGAACAACAGCGAACTACCAATCAGCATACCGGCACGCGAGCCCATCACTACAAAGATAATCAGAATCACAATAACCAACGACTCTATCAAATTGAGAATAAATCCGTTATTGGCTTCATCCGCAATTTTATCTTCAGGATAAAGAGAAGACAACTCAATACCGATAGGCAACAATTGTTCTATCTCCGACAAACTTTTATCCACCGCTTTACCAACAGCCACCACATTATCCTTTGCGCCACTGGCTACGCCGATACCGATGGCACGTTTGCCATTGACACGCATCAGTGTTGAAGGCGGGTCATAATAGCCGCGTTCCACCGTTGCAATATCTCCTAAACGCACTTCACGTCCATCTTTGCTGACAATCAGTTGGTTCTCAATATCTTCAAGGCTGGTATAAGTACCTTCTGTGCGCAAGCGCAACTGGTAAATATCAGTAGCGATATCTCCCGTATTGACTTGTACATTCTGTTTTTGCAGAATCCCCATAATAGAAGTCGGGTCAATGCCCAAAGACGACAACTTGGAAGTAGATATCTTCACATTAATTACTTCCGTCTGCTCACCATAGAGCATCACCTTCTGCACACCCTCAATCGGGGTAAGCTGCGTACGGATACGCTGTGCCCAGTCACGCAGGTCCTTGTATGAAAAGCCCTCGTCGGCTGTCAGTGCATAATAAATACCATACACATCGCCAAAGTCATCGTTCACCGTGATAGTAGATGCACCGCCAGGCAATTTCGGCTGGATGTTTGCCACCTTACGACGCAACTCATCCCACTTCACCGGCATATAATCAGGGTCGATAGTAGGTTGCAACTCTATAGAAATCTTAGACAATCCGAAGTAAGATTCCGATTTAATCTGATATACATCAGTCATTGACTGAATCTCACGTTCAATCGGTTCGGTTATCAATTTCTCCACTTCATGCGGATTCGCACCCGGATATTGGGTAACAAGAACCGCCGTCTTTATCACGAAAGGCGCATCCTCTTTCTTCGGCAACTTAAAGAAGGAGATAACTCCACCTATCAATAAGATAGCCAGAAAAAAGTAGATAACCTTCCGGTTCTCCAGAGAATATTTTGGAATATTCATGATTCGTCCTCTCCTCTTTTATTCGGTTAATATTTTAACTTGCTGGCCGTCTACGAGATAAGAAGCTCCCGCGGCCACCACTTGCTCACCGGCCTTCACCTCTCCGCTCACAATTAAATCATTACGTCCCACAATGGTTCCTTCGTCATAAATCTTACGTTTCTCTACTTTCTGAGTAGACGGATTATAAATGAATACAATCTTATTATTCAGAGTATTATCAAATACTACGGCAGACAACGGAACCGTGATTCCTTCTTTTACCGTTTCATTTTCAATATTAACTACCACACGGCACGAAAAGCCCACCGACACCTGGTATTTCTTCAAATCAAATTCAGGGTCGTCAATATAGAGGAACACAGGAACTCCGGCACCGTCTTGCGATGCTTCCACATACTCTTTCACCTTTGCTTGAAACAGCTTGCCTTTATAAGCATCAAATTCCACAAAAATACTTCCGTGAGAAGTGACGTAAGCAATATTTGTTTCAGGGATGGTAAATTCCACTTGCAATTTAGTGGGGTTAACCAGACAAACCACACCTTGTCCCGGTTGTACACGCTGGTAGTTTTCCACATATTTCTTTTGGATAAATCCATCAAACGGTGCACGCAACTTTGTATCGTTCAATGTATTCTGTGCATTTTCGAATGCAGACTTCGCATTGGTGTAAGATGCCTGAGTCGTTTCAAACTCCTGCATGGATATGGCATTTTTCATCAACAGCTTTTCTGCACGTTGCATCTGCGATGCCGCTTTCTGAAACGAAGCTCTCTTTGCATCATAGTCCAACTTATAGTCTGTCGGGTCAATTTCAGCCACTACATCTCCCTTTTTCACTCTCTGCCCTTCGAGTACATTCATAGCCACCAGCGGGCCGGACATCTTAAACGCAAGGTCACTGAATTGGTCGGGCGACACTACGCCTGAATAGGATTTCTCAATTTTGTTTAACAACGCCACTTCCGCCAACTTCACCGGGCGGGGTCCTCGTTCCTGAGCAGGTTGCTGTCCACATGAACAGAACAACACCACACTCACTGCCACAATAGACAATTTTCTACATTTCATACTGTTAATCTTCACATTTGTTTTCGGATGCAAAGTTCTCACATTTATTAAATGTGCACAAGTGCTAACAGTAAGATATATTAGTCTATTTTTAAGCATTTTCTTTGTAATCTGCTTAAACTGCCCTATATTTGTGGTGTATAACCAAAATCTTCTTTATTTTTATGAAGTACACAGACGACATTAACATCTTTAAACCGAACAAAGATTTCATAGCAGAAATTGACATAACCGGTGCTTTCGGACGTATCTACCACTACCCACAGCGTATGAATGGTTGTCTGTTTATTCTTTGCCTGCGTGGTGAGTGTGACATGACTATCCACTTGTCCGAACACAAAATAAAGGAGAATGATATTGTCACTATCCTGCCCGACACCTTTGTACATGTCATCCGGCAGAGTCATGACTGTCGGTTATTTCTGGCAGGATTCAATAAAGAACTATTGAATGGCGCCAACTTTTTCAACTCTACCATGAATTATCTCTCGGCTCTGATTGAAATGCCGGTCATCTCATTGCAACCCCGGATAACGGCGTTGTTTCAGGATTATTTTATGCTATTGATAAAAATGGGACGAGTCGACGAGCAACCCACCAAAGAGTTAGTCAGTACCATGTTGCTGACCATTCTGCACGGGGTAGGCAGCATCCATCAAAACACAGAAACAGACAAACGCTCTTTCAACCGGGGGGAAGAGATTGTGAAACGGCTTGTACAATATATCATCAAGCACTATATCAACGAACGAAGTGTTTCTTTTTATGCAGATTTGTTGCACGTTTCTCCCCAACACCTCAGTACCACTGTAAATAAGGTGACAGGCAAAACGGTGACGGACATTATAGCCAAACTGGTTATTACCGATGCACAAGCCAAACTAAAGTCGACAGATATGACCATTCAGGAAATAGCTTACTCACTCAATTTCCCCGACATTTCTTTCTTTGGAAAGTATTTCAAACGATATACGGGGATGTCGCCGAAGCAATACAGGGAGAGTATAGAATAAAGTAATGCATAGCTTGGAAAAGCCTATTGCGATAGCTTAACCACGGCCGTGGTTAAGCCTGCTCACCACCGTGGTTAGACTTAGTCACAGTCGTGGTTAAAGTTAACCACGGCCGTGGTTCATGTATATTTTCCTTTCATTAATAAAAGAGGAAACGGAAGCATTGTACGCTGACAGAGTACGTCATGAATGGTTATTTACTACTTCATCCAGGAAGGAATATACCGTAACTGCAAATATTGCTCGCCGGCCTGAATATAATTCCCTTCAAATGCCCAGTCCCGGATTCGGTAAACTTTCAATCTCTTCAGCAAGTAGTCTTCCACTCTGAAAGACTGTTTCTTACAGAAAGAAAGCACTTTTACACTGCCATCGGCAAACACTTTGGCACGCACCTTTACTGTTTTGATAGCAACTCCGCGAGGGATAGGACGCCCCTTTTTATAATCCACCCACAAAATAGCTTTTGCCTTTTCTCCTTCACAGCCTCCGGCGCCTTCATCTTTGCCTGAGTCTGCGGTAACAGCCCCATTTTTACACGCAGAAGCAATCAATAAGCATAATACAATCAATAAGTAGTTCAGTCGTTTTTTCATAAATATATTAAGTTTAAATCTCTTCAATAGGGGTCACATCCTCTATCACAGGGGTGTGGATGTCTTTCTTCTGACGAAAACGAATAATGTTCACCAAGTCCGAAAGTCCATAAACAATGCTGCTGACTCCCAATATGATGAAAGGCACAGTGGCAGCCGTAAACGGATTAAACAGAACAACAATGCCCGCAATAAGTACCAATACGGGAACAATAAAGAAACCTCCCGGCACAACCGTCCAACTGCGGGCGGCAGACAAGTTTACAATCTGGCTGACACCTGCCAACACAAGAACAGCTCCCAACACATACATCAGGATACCGACAAAGAATGCCGGCATAATCATCAGCCAAAGGCCGAACAGCAGACTACCCAGTCCGGCTATGGGAAAAGACATCCCATTCTGCTTGCCATGGGTGAGATAACCAAAGACAGAAAATAAGCCGGGCACCAGAAACAAAACTCCGATGGTAATTACCAGATACAGAATGGCAGCTTCGGGCCATGCTACCAATAATACGCCCAACACCAATGCACAGATGCATCGGATTATAGAATAATTCATTGTTTTCATTGTTATTACTTTTTATACTATTACGCTTTTACAGAAAATCAACAGGCGAATATACAGAATATTTCCGAAAAAGAACAGGAAAAGGCAGGGAATTAATCCACTGCCTCTATTTGTTCTGTTTCCGGTAAGCCCTGCTCGTTCTCATCCTCGTCAATCAATATAGCCCAAAAGAGCCACCACAACAATAACGCAGCCAATACCACCGCTCCTATTCTTATCCAAAGTTTACGTTTCATCTTATTTCCTTTTTAATGATTTATTAACTGATGCATTAAAAACCATTCACACAGCCGAAATGTTCATAGATAAAACCAATTAAATGAATAAGATTATGAGTAATGGAAAATTTTTCGTCGGACTGGCGCTGGGTGCGTTGGTCGGCAGTGCATTGAGTTGTTTTGCCCACAGCAATAGAGGACGCAAACTGAGAAGAGACCTTTATGATACTATTCAGGACTTGGAAGAAGATGCGTATGATTTCGCACACCGAGCCAAGCATAAAGCAGAAAGAGTAGGTGGCGAAGTGATGGAAAAAATGAACCAACAGGCCGAAGTGGTTAAAGGCAAATTGAACGAAGTTACCAATAAATAGAAAAAAAAGTAAGTTTTTCTTTGGAGATAAAATCAAAACGATTACATTTGCACCGAATTAGAAACAGAAAAAATGAAAAGAATATTAGTAAATACATATTGGTGGCGTCCCTTGCAACTGAATAAGTCGTAAGAGAACCAGACCGTGTGTATATACTTAGCATTCTAAAAGGATATTCAGATGAAGGCCTGTCGTACTTACGACAGGCCTTTTTTCGTTTATGCAAATTACAAGAAATTAAATACATCAATCACAATGAAAACTTATCAAGTAAACAATGAAGGTTATTACGGCGAGTTCGGAGGAGCCTATATCCCCGAGATTCTTCACCGCTGCGTAGAGGAACTGAGAAACGCCTATTTAAATGTATTGGATAGTGAAGACTTCAAACAAGAATTCAATGATTTGTTGCGCCACTATGTGGGACGCCCTTCCCCGCTCTATCTTGCCCGTCGGCTAAGCGAAAAGTACGGCTGTAAAATATATCTGAAACGTGAAGACCTGAATCATACAGGAGCACACAAAATAAATAATGCCATCGGGCAAGTATTACTTGCCAAGCGTATGGGGAAAAGCCGCATCATCGCCGAGACCGGAGCCGGTCAGCACGGAGTGGCAACCGCAACCGTTTGTGCACTGATGAATATGCAATGCATTGTTTATATGGGTAAAACCGATGTAGAACGCCAACATGTCAATGTAGAGAAAATGAAAATGCTGGGAGCTGAGGTCCGCCCTGTCACATCGGGCAACATGACACTGAAGGACGCTACCAATGAAGCGATTCGAGACTGGTGTTGTCACCCCACCGATACATATTATGTAATCGGCTCTACGGTAGGGCCTCATCCTTATCCCGACATGGTAGCAAGACTGCAATCTGTCATTAGTGCAGAAATCAGGAAACAACTGAAAGAGCACGAAGGTCGTGACTATCCCGATTATCTGATGGCCTGCGTGGGTGGAGGAAGCAATGCTGCCGGTACTATTTTTCACTATATCGATGACGAACGTGTGCAAATCGTATTGGCCGAAGCCGGCGGGAAAGGCATAGAGACAGGGATGTCGGCAGCTACTATCCAACTGGGAAAGATGGGAATCATACACGGAGCAAAAACATTGGTCATCCAGAACGAGGACGGACAGATAGAAGAACCTTATTCTATCTCTGCGGGACTGGATTATCCGGGTATAGGCCCCATGCATGCCAACCTTGCCCAACAGAAGCGGGCTATGGTTCTGGCTATCAATGATGATGAGGCCATACGAGCCGCATTTGAACTGACCCGCCTGGAAGGTATCATTCCGGCGTTGGAATCGGCTCATGCACTGGGTGCACTCGACAAGATGCACTTCCGCCCCGAAGATGTAGTGGTACTTACCGTTTCGGGACGGGGAGACAAGGATACAGAAACTTATTTGAATAACAAACCGGAAGAAGCAAGATAATGAAAACATTTACTTATACAACTAAGCACAAGACGATGTTGGGTGACCTTCATACTCCGGTAAGCACTTACCTGAAAGTACGCGACATCTTCCCACAAAGTGCACTGATGGAAAGCTCCGACTATCACGGAAGCGAAAATAACCGTTCCTTTATCGGACTGAACCCCATTGCCAGCATCGGCATCAACCATGGAGTCGCCACCACCACTTACCCCGACGGCAGCACAGAAGAGCATACCATTACCGACGGCTACAAGGTAGATTATGTCATAACCGATTTTCTGAACCATTTTAAAGTAAGCGGAGAATACAATCATTATTGCGGTCTGTATGGCTACACCACTTTCAATGCAGTGCGCTATTTTGAGCATATTGATGTAAAAGACAGTCGCGACCCCAAAAATGACGCTCCCGAAATGCTCTATATCTTATATAAGTATCTGATTGTCTTTAATGATTTCCGCAATGAAATGCTTCTGCTTGAAATGCTTCAGGACCATGAGGAGACCCATCTCGACTATATAGAAAAAGCCATCCATAACCGCAACTATACGACCTACGATTTCCACGCCATAGGCGAAACGACCAGCACGCTGACCGATGAGGAGCATAAGGCAAATATCCGGAAAGGCATAGGCCACTGCATGCGTGGTGATGTGTTCCAAATCGTTCTCTCGCGTCGGTTCATCCAGCGTTATGAAGGTGATGACTTCAAACTCTATCGCGCATTGCGGAGTATCAATCCTTCACCTTATTTGTTTTATTTCGACTTTGGCGGATTCCGTATCTTCGGTTCATCTCCCGAAACACATTGCAAAATAGAAGGAGGCCGTGCCACCATCGACCCCATTGCAGGAACAACCCGCCGCAGCGGAGACAAGCAAACAGATGCCGAACTCACGGCTGCCTTACTTGCCGACCCGAAAGAAAATGCCGAACACGTGATGCTGGTAGATTTGGCACGCAACGACCTGAGCCGTAACTGTAAAGATGTGCAAGTAGAATTCTATAAAGAACCTCAGTATTACAGTCATGTCATTCATCTGGTGAGCCGTGTCAGCGGTGAACTGAATCAAAATGCCAATCCCATCAAAACATTCATCGACACATTTCCGGCCGGTACCCTGAGTGGAGCCCCTAAAGTAAAGGCGATGCAACTCATCAGCCAATATGAGCCGCACAGCCGTGGAGCCTACGGTGGCTGTATCGGGTTCATCGGACTAAACGGTACACTGAATCAGGCAATCACTATCCGCACCTTCGTCAGCCGGAACAATGAACTTTGGTTTCAAGCCGGAGGCGGAATTGTAGCAAAAAGCAACGAAGAATATGAACTGCAAGAAGTAAACAATAAACTGGGAGCACTTAAAAAAGCAATTCTCCTGGCAGAACAAATGTAAAAAGACACTCTAGTATGAAAATAGTAATTATAGACAACTACGACTCATTCACCTACAACTTAAGTCATTTGGTAAAAGAGCTCGGTGCGGAAGTCACCGTCGTGCGCAATGATGCCTTCCTACCGGAAGAGTTGGAGGTATTTGATAAAATAATTCTTTCACCGGGGCCGGGAATCCCCTCCGAAGCCGGACTGCTGCCGAATGTCATCCGGACTTATGCAGGAAAGAAGCCGATTCTCGGCGTATGTTTGGGAGAACAGGCCATCGGAGAAGTATTCGGAGCCAAACTGACCAACCTGAGTGAAGTCTTTCACGGAGTACAAACACCGATAACCATAGAAAAAGACGATTATATATTCAGAGGACTGCCACAGGAAGTGCCCGTCGGAAGATATCACTCATGGGTGGTAGACACAAACGGATTCCCCGACTGTCTGGAAGTAACGGCTGTGAGCCGGGAAGGATATATCATGGCACTCAAACATAAAGAATATGATGTACATGGAATCCAATTCCATCCCGAATCTGTACTGACCCCGGATGGAAAAACAATAATCGCTAATTTCCTAAATGCATAAAAGTAATCATTCAAACGATATGAAAGCTATATTATCACGCCTCTTCAACCATGAGGAACTGACCCGCGAAGAAGCGAAAAACTTACTGCTCAATATCACCAAAGGCAGATATAATGACTCACAGATAGCCGCCCTGCTCACTGTATTCCAGATGCGCGGCATCAAGGTAGAAGAACTCATCGGTTTTCGTGAAGCGCTGCTTACAACCCGAGTACCCATAGACTTTTCTGCCTACAAGCCTATCGACATTGTAGGTACGGGGGGAGACGGAAAGAATACGTTCAATATCTCTACCTGCGCTTGCTTTATTGTTGCCGGTGCCGGATACCATGTAGCAAAACATGGAAATTACGGTGCAACCTCCATAAGCGGAGCAAGTAACGTAATGGAGCAACATGGGGTTAAATTTACCAATGACCCATCAATACTTACCCGCAGTATGGAAGAATGTGGCATGGTGTATATGCACGCCCAACTGTTCAATCCCGCCATGAAAAGCGTCGGGCCGGTACGCAAAGCCCTACAAGTGCGGACTATCTTCAATCTTCTCGGGCCATTGGTCAATCCTTGCCTGCCCTCTTACCAATTGCTGGGTGTGGCAGACCTTCCCCAAATGCGCCTTTACACCAACGTATTTCAAAAGCTCGGTATCGGTTTTGCCGTAGTCAATAACCTGGACGGATATGACGAAATCTCCCTCACAGATGAGTTTAAAGTAATGACCAATCGTTATGAAACCATTTACAAGCCATCGGAACTCGGTTTTTCTCTCGCCCGCCAAGAGGAACTCTATGGCGGTACAACTCCCCGGGAAGCTGCCTGTATCTTCGATAATGTATTGCAGAACCATGCCACCAAAGCACAGACCGACTGTGTACTGATTAATGCCTCTTTCGCTATCCAAGCCATGGAACCGGCCAAACCGATAGAGGAATGTGTTGCCATTGCCCGTGAATCACTTGAAAGCGGCAAAGCACTGAAAACATTAAAACAGTTTATCGAATTAAACAGTTGACCATCCGGCGCAAGAAATACAAGATACAAATCAATCACACATATATATATAAGGTAAAAGCTATGACAGATATATTAGACGAAATTATTGCCCATAAACAGTTTGAAATCGAACAGCAAAAAGCAGCCATCCATCAAGAACTGCTGATAAACAACTGCAATGCCCCCATGCCACGAATAAGTATGCGTGCCTGCCTTTCGGCATCCCCTTCCGGCATCATTGCCGAGTTTAAACGCCGTTCACCCTCCAAGGGCTGGATAAAAGAAAACGCACAAGCTGATATCATTCCTCCCGCCTATGAAGCGGCAGGGGCATCCGCCCTCTCTATCCTGACAGATGAAAAGTTTTTTGGCGGTAATCTGAAAGACATCCGTACTGTGCGCTCCAAAGTGCAGCTTCCCATTCTGCGTAAAGATTTCATTATAGACGAATACCAGCTCTATCAAGCCCGCATCGTAGGGGCGGATGCAATATTGCTCATTGCTGCCGCACTCCGGAAAGAGCAATGCAGAATGTTGGCCGCCAAAGCACACGAACTGGGACTGGAAGTTTTACTCGAAATTCATAGTGAACAAGAATTGGAATACATAGAAGACAACATCGATATGGTGGGAGTGAACAACCGCAATCTGGGAACTTTCCATACAGACGTGGAAAACTCCTTCCGACTGGCAGAGAAGTTACCTAAAGAAATATTACTTGTTTCCGAAAGCGGCATTTCCAGCCCACAGACCGTCCGGCAATTACGTGCAGCCGGTTTTCGAGGCTTCTTGATTGGAGAGAATTTCATGAAGGCCCCTCAACCGGGAGATGCATTGAAAGAGTTTATCAGTCTGTTATAAAAACACATCAGAAAATGATTGTAAAAGTATGTGGTATGCGTGAGCCCGACAATATTCGCCGGGTAGAACAGGCCGGTCCGGACTGGATGGGGTTTATCTTTTTCCCCCATTCGAGCCGTTATGTCTCCTGCCGTCCGGCTTACCTGCCGGAACAATGTAAACGCGTAGGCGTATTTGTCAACGAAAAGACACCCGTCATATTGCAAAAAGCAGATGAATTCGGTCTTCATTACATCCAATTACACGGAAGAGAAACTCCCGAACAATGCCTCAACCTGAAACGTGCCGGACTAGGTGTTATCAAAGTTTTCTCCATTGCCGGAACGAGTGATTTGAAACCTACCGCCTGCTATGAAAGTGTTTGCGACTACTTTCTGTTCGACACAGCCTGTACCGGCTTTGGCGGTTCGGGAAAAACATTCGACTGGCAAATGCTTTCGGCGTATCACGGTTCCACCCCCTTTCTGCTGAGCGGCGGACTAAAGCCCGACAGCCTGCATGCTCTGAAAGAGTTCCGCCACCCTGCATGGGCAGGCATCGATCTCAATAGCGGATTCGAAATTTCTCCGGGCAAAAAAGATGCAGAGTTATTAAACACATTTATTGAACAAATCAAATCTAACATAGAATGAACAGAATTAATAATTTATTCAGCACAAAGCAAAAGGATATCTTATCCATCTATTTTTGCGCCGGTTATCCTACCTCTGATGGTACTGCAAACGTGATTAAAACGCTGGCAGGCAAGGGAGTCGATATGATTGAAATAGGCATTCCTTTCAGCGACCCGATGGCAGACGGCCCCGTTATCCAGCATGCCGCAACGCAGGCATTGAAAAACGGTATGACCCTACAGCTCCTTTTCAACCAACTGAGAGACATTCGCCACGAAGTACAAATCCCTCTTGTTTTAATGGGATATTTAAACCCCATCATGCAATTCGGCTTCGAGAACTTCTGCCTCACCTGCAAAGAGATTGGCATCGACGGAGTAATCATTCCCGATCTTCCCTTTAAAGATTACATGAATGAGTTTCGACCCATTGCAGAGAAATATGATATAAAAGTCATTATGCTGATTACACCCGAAACGAGCGAGGAACGCATTCGGCTGATTGACGAACATACAGACGGATTTATCTATATGGTATCCTCGGCAGCCATTACCGGTGCACAGAAAGATTTCGGTGCACAAAAGCAAGCATATTTTCAACGCATTGCAGCCATGAATTTGCGTAACCCACGAATGATAGGTTTCGGAATATCAAATAAACAGACGTTCGAAACAGCCTCCGCCAATGCAGCAGGAGCAATCATCGGAAGCAAGTTCGTCACACTGCTAGGCGATGAAAAAGGAGATGCAGAAAAAGCAACCGACAAGCTGCTCAAAGCATTAAACGATGAGTAAGAAAGGCACCACTTAAATGAATGCATGGAGAAACAGCAAAAACATTTTGTTATTTCTCCATCTTACTTTTGCCATATTTCCACATATTCACTATCTTTGTGCCATAATTCAATAAGACATACTTATGATAAAGAGTGAATATCCTTCCGTTTTGCTAATATACACCGGCGGTACAATCGGTATGATTGAGAATCCTGAAACAGGTGCTTTAGAAGCCTTCAATTTCGACCAACTTCAAGAGAATGTCCCGGAGTTAAAGCGTTTCAATTACCGCATCTCTTCCTATCAGTTCAATCCTCCCATCGATTCTTCCGACATGGAACCTTCTTTATGGGCAAAACTGGTAAAAATCATCACTTACAATTATGATAACTTTGACGGTTTTGTCATTCTTCACGGAACAGACACCATGGCATACACCGCTTCCGCCCTTAGTTTCATGTTGGAGAACCTAAGCAAACCGGTCATCCTGACAGGCAGCCAGCTCCCCATTGGCATGTTGCGTACCGACGGTAAGGAAAATCTTATCACTTCCATTGAAATTGCCGCCGCCAAACATCCCGATGGTACGGCCATCGTTCCCGAAGTATGTATCTTCTTTGAAAACCATCTGCTTCGCGGCAACCGGACAACAAAAATTAATGCGGAAAACTTCAATGCTTTCCGTTCATATAATTATCCGTCACTTGCCACAGCCGGTATTCATATTAAGTATGAGTATGACCGCATTCATAAAGCCAATCCCAATGTGTCCCTGAAACCCCATTATCTGTATGACACCAATGTCATCATCCTGACACTTTTCCCCGGCATTCAGGAAAATATGATACGGAACATCCTTCATACTCCCGGGTTGCGGGCTGTGGTGCTTAAAACATACGGTTCGGGCAATGCCCCACAAAAGCCTTGGTTCATCGACTTACTGAAAGAAGCTACCGACCGTGGCATCGTCATTATCAATATTTCCCAATGTTCTACGGGAAGCGTGGAGATGGAAAGATATGAAACAGGACTTCACCTGCTCGATGCCGGAGTAATCAGCGGGTATGACAGCACAGTAGAGTCCGTCCTTACAAAACTGATGTTTCTTTTAGGTCATGGCAAGAGCGAAAGTGAAATACGGCATCAAATGAGTGTTCCGGTTGCCGGTGAGTTTACCATACCTACAATGTAACAGATTTGTAATATTTGTTTCATTAAATAGTAATAAAAACGCTCCATCTTTGCAATGCGAAACAAGAAAAGATTAGTTTTGTATTAAATAAAAAGAGGAACGACATGAATGATTACCGCATTTTAGTAGTTGATGACGAAGAGGATCTCTGCGAGATTCTTAAATTCAACTTGGAAAACGAAGGATACTTGGTAGATACTGCCAACTCTGCCGAAGAAGCCTTAAAAATGGATCTCACCAAATACGACCTCCTTTTGCTGGATGTCATGATGGGTGAGATCTCAGGTTTCAAGATGGCAAGTATGCTCAAAAAGAATAAAGCCACCGCCACTATTCCTATTATTTTCATTACTGCCAAAGATACAGAAAACGACACAGTGACCGGCTTTAATTTGGGAGCTGACGATTACATTTCAAAACCTTTCTCCCTGCGCGAAGTAATGGTACGCGTCAAGGCCGTGCTACGTCGCACAGCATCGGGTGACGAGAAAGATACTCCGCAGCAACTGGTTTATAAAGGCCTCGTACTGGATATGACCAAAAAGAAAGTGAGTATTGACGGTATTGAAGTCTCTCTGACCAAAAAAGAATTTGAAATTCTGCTGCTCCTATTGCAAAATCAAGGACGTGTATTTTCCCGCGAAGATATTTTAGCGAAAGTCTGGCAAGAAGAAGTGTATGTACTCGACCGCACCATTGATGTAAACATCACCCGGCTGCGCAAGAAAGTCGGAGAATATGGAAAATGTATCGTCACACGCCTGGGATACGGTTATTGCTTTGAATGCCAATAAAAAAGTCTGCTTTATTATGACACTTGAACTATCCAGCCATGTATTATCGTTCAGCAAGAAGCTCTTTCTTTCTGTCATTGTATTATTTCTTGCCTTTGCCGTTTGTTTCATGGCATTTCAATATCGCAGGGAAAAGGAATATAAAATAGAGCTGCTCAACACTCAACTGCAGAATTACAATGACCGTCTGAATGACTTCCTCCGCGAAAAAGATACCTTGAATCTGGAACTGCTGGATAAATATGTACACGAACATACATTGAACGAGCTACGTGTCACCCTGATTGACAAAGAAGGAAAAGTGTTATACGATAATATCGAACAGAATCCGCTACATTTCAGCAACCACCTTAACCGAGAAGAAATAAAGAAAGCCATCAGCCAAGGAAGCGGCTACTCCATCAACCGCCAGTCCGAAAGTCTGGGAGGAGAGTTTTTCTATTCGGCCCGATATTATCCGGGCACCCATTATATAATCCGTTCCGCATTGCCTTATAGTGTCAGCCTGATGCACCATTTAAAGGCAGATTCACATTTTGTATGGTTTACGCTTATGGTGAGTCTCGTTCTGATTTTTATCTTTTACCGTTTTACGCATAAATTGGGAATGTCAATCACACAGTTGCAACAATTTGCTTTGAAGGCCGATCGCAACGAGCCGATAGACACTGACCTGCAGGGAGCATTCCCGAAGAATGAATTGGGTGAGATTTCCCAACATATCATTCAGATATACAGACGACTGCATCAGACAAAAGAAGATTTGTATATCGAAAGAGAGAAACTGATAACCCACTTACAAATATCCCGTGAAGGATTGGGAGTCTTTACCCATAAGAAACAAGAAATACTGGTTAATAATCTCTTTACCCAGTACGCCAACCTCATCTCGGACAAGAACCTGAGTTCGACAGAGGAAATCTTCTCCATCCCTGAACTTCAGCCCATTACTGAGTTCATAGCCAAAAATAAAGAACGCACAATCAGCAAGGAAGAAAAACGGATGTCGATTGTGATAGACAAAAGCGGACGTGTTTTCTCGGTAGACTGCATTATTTTCCAAGACGATAGCTTTGAGATTTCTATCAATGACATCACCCAAGAGGAAGAACAGGCACGATTGAAAAAACAACTAACCCAGAATATCGCCCACGAACTAAAAACCCCGGTCAGCAGCATACAAGGATATCTTGAAACAATAGTCAATAATCCCGGACTGACGCGAGAGAAAATGAACACGTTTCTCGAACGCAGTTATGCTCAAAGTAACCGGTTGGCACATTTATTACGTGATATTTCTGTCTTGACACGTATGGAGGAAGCTCCCAATATGATAGAGACAGAACAAGTCAACCTGACAGGCATGATGCAAAACATACTGAATGAAGTTGCCTTGGAACTGGAAGAGAAACAGATAACAGCATCTAATTTACTGCCCCAAGGACTGTCTGTATCCGGCAACGCTTCCCTGCTCTATTCCATCTTCAGAAACCTGACAGACAATGCCATCGCCTATGCCGGCACAGGAATATCGATAACAGCCCGTTGTTTCCGTGAGGACGAACGCTTCTATTATTTCAGTTTCTCGGACACCGGTATAGGAGTCGCTCCCGAGCATTTAAGCCGCCTGTTCGAACGCTTCTACCGAGTTGATAAAGGACGCTCACGCAAATTAGGCGGCACAGGGCTCGGACTTGCCATTGTGAAAAACGCAGTCATCCTGCATGGCGGGACTATCTTTGCCAAGAATAATCCCGGTGGAGGACTAGAGTTCATATTTACGCTGTGCAAAGAATAAAAGACTCTTATTTGAAAAGCCTTGCCCAAAAACCTTTTGGAGCAGGGCATTCTTCACGATTCAGATTTTGATATACCTCTTCATAGCTCAAGCGATTGTGCACCATATCATAAATCACCCCCCAATCAGGCAGCCCGCCCAAATTGCGGTCATCAATAAACAAGTCTGCCTTCAACTTACGCGAATAATGCTGGCTTTTGTCTTTCTCCTCGGCATAATTGCTATTGACAGCATAAAATTCCAATCCCCGCTGACGGCAGAACTCCACCGCTTCTTCCAATAAACGACCTTCACGAACGCTCCATAATATAAGGAAATGACGTTCTTGCTGTAATTTTTTCAATGTTTCTATGGCAAAAGGGATTTCTTTACCTATTGCGGGATACTTATGTTCCACGATTGTTCCGTCAAAATCTACTGCTATAATCATAGTTCTTCTAAATTATGCCACAAAGATAAGGCAAAAATTCTATTCCTCCCTTTATAAAAACCGAAAGAATTAATTGTTTTTCTAAAGATAAGCAGTATATTTGCAACGTATCGGTTCGTTTATCCTTAATCCAAAGATAAACGATTAAAAGGGAATCAGGTGAGAATCCTGAACAGTCCCGCTGCTGTATGTTTCACAAAACGCATAAGCAAACCCCATCAACCACTGGAGAACATCTCCGGGAAGGTGCTTATAGCGGAAACAAGTCAGAAGACCTGCCTATACAAATTCACATCTGAAGCTTTCGAGGAAAGAGCTTGGAACACTGAACATAAAGGATGATTCATATCCGCTATCTTCTCCGTTTCACTATCCAGAAAAGGTAATCAGGTAAAAGTTTTTTTAGTAAGAATAAACTCTGCCAAGTTTATTTGAGTGCCAACCTGATGGGAATCACGTTGGCATTTTTTTGATAGTCCAAGTGAGAACAAACTCAGGATGAGTAAGATAACGCACCCGATAATGCTGTCGTTTCTCCGTCCGATACTCCTGCGCTTCAAAGCATCCCTCCTCTTCCATGACAAAAGGCAGAACATGCAGATGCCGGATAAAGTCGACACCTTCCACTCCCATCACCTTGAACAATGTTTCTTTGGCAGACCAATGAAGAAGCAATATATACACTTCATTACCTTGATTCACCGTTTTTTCTTCATCCGGCCGCACAAAACGTGAGACAACCCTACGAACCTTTGTCCCATACTTTTCAATATCGATTCCCACTTCTTCGGTCGGATGCAAGGCAACTGCCACATAACCGTTCGTATGAGATATGCTGATGTGAGCGCTGCCATCCGCCAGATATGGTTTTCCGGAAGGAAGATAAACAACTCTCTTTTCTTCTCCACACAATGTTTTCAGCAATACACGTACGGCCAGCCATTCATATCTTCTCACATCAGAGGTAAAATGCTCCAGTTCTTTCTCATACATAGAGATATCGCCAAGCAAGGCGGATAACCGCTCCATCGTTTCGTCGGTTTTCCATACTCCGACCAGCAGTCCGTTCTCTTTAATTTTCCGATATAACGGCATAATGACTACTTCGTTTCTTCTGCCACTTGGGGTTCGTCTACCATGACCTTTACTTTCAATATCCGGCGAGTATTCATTTCCAATACCTCAAAATGATAATTCTCATAATCCAAACGCTCATGCAACACCGGAAACTCTCCTTTTATCTCAAGCAAAAGACCTGCCAACGTATCGGCATCCCCTTCTACTCTCTCAAATAAGTCCGAATCTATCTTCATTATCTTATAGAAATCAGACAATAGAGTTTTAGCCTCGAAAATATAAGTACGGTCATTCAGTTTCACATACGTGCGTTCTTCATCATCATATTCATCATTGATTTCTCCCACAATCTCCTCAATGATATCTTCCATAGTTACAATACCCGAAGTACCTCCGAATTCGTCAACAACAATGGCAATATGAATTTTATTTGCCTGAAAGTCACGCAGCAAATCATCAATCATTTTTGTCTCAGGAACAAAATAAGCAGGACGAATCAGTGTTTGCCACCGGAAATTATCCATCTTATTCAGATGAGGCAACAAATCCTTGATATAAAGAATACCTTTGATGTTATCACGTGACTCGGCATATACAGGAATACGTGAATACGCATTATCTACAATACACTTCAGAACCTCGGCATAAGGAGTATTGATTTCCAAATCCACCATATCCAAACGTGGCGTCATCACCTCTTTGGCGGTCTCCCCACCAAAACGGATGATTCCCTCCAAAATGTTGCTTTCCTCCGAAATCTCATTTTTATCGGTCAATTCTAATGCCTGCGACAATTCGTCTACTGAAATATTATAGTTCTTCTTCGCCACACATTTATTAATTAAGAATGAAGAGCGAACCAACAAAGCAGACAAAGGAGAAAATAATGTCTTCAAAAAAGAAATGACCGGAGCAGCCTTACGGCAAAACTTCAAAGTATGCTGCGCCGAATAAATTTTGGGCATTATCTCTCCAAACAGAAGTAATAAGAAAGTAAGAATGACTGTTATAACCAAAAATTCAAGTATTACAGAATTTCCCCAATGAATGGTGCTGGCAAAGAAGTAATTGCACAGCATGATTATCGTCACATTCACAAAATTATTAGAAATCAGAATAGTGGCCAACAAGTGTTCAGAATCATCCAGCAGCGCACTGATACGCCTGTCGGAAGAAGTCTGCCCTTCCTCTATTTCACTCAAGTCGCCGGGAGACAGAGAGAAGAAAGCAATTTCTGAAGCAGACACAAAGCCTGATGCATACAATAATATAATAGCTATAATCGCTCCTATAGTAGGAGTAGTCACGGTCACACCGTCAAACAAATCCGCCAAGCGGCATAAATACGAGTCAGGGTCCAAGGAATCTGGTTTTAGTTAAACATCCGGTTCTTTAAAATTAAAACGGTAAATCATCTGTCACGCTATTGGCTGCAGGCTGTTGCGATGCCGGTTGTGAAGACACTTGCTGTGGAGTGGCTTGTGCCTGCTGCGCATAGCCTCCTTGCTGCTGAGGAGCAGTACGGGGAGTCAACATTTCCATATTGTCAGCAAATATTTCAACGATAGTACGTTTGATACCATTCTGGTCATCATAGGAACGGCTGCGGATTTTACCTTCAATATAAAGTTTATCTCCTTTGCGAACATACTTTTCAGCCGTTTGCGCCAATCCTCTCCACAACACAATATTATGCCATTCGGTACGTTCGGGAACCTGAGTCCCATTTGCCAGGGTGTATGCACGGTCTGTGGTAGCCAAAGAAAAACTAGCCACCGCAACACCATTATCCAAATATCTCACATCAGGGTCTTTACCTACATTCCCTATTAATTGCACTTTATTTAATGACATTCTTTTCTTCCATTTTAATTATCAGGCTCCAAAATTAGCGAAAAAAACTGATTTACCAAGCGAGAAACAGCAAATTTATGCAAATCTTCTATCCTAATTCTCTGATACTGTGCAAAAGAGGCAGCATTCTCAGGAAGGATAACCTCATAGAAATTTGCATAAATCACCCGATGGGATAAGACATGTTTCACTCCTTTTTGCACCAGCCGTACTGACGGGACCTCACCTTCAGCCAACATTTCCTGCCACTGGGGTAAAGCATAAAACTTTTCTTCGGGCACTTCGCTCTCCGTTTCTATCAAAGGAAGCTCATACAGATTCTTCCAAATATCATTTCCGGTCCGCTTATTGATTAATGTATGCGCGCCCATGCGTACATAGATATAATTAAAGTAGCGATTAGTCACTTTTGCCTTATGCTGTTTCACAGGTAGCGTATCCACCAACCCCTTTTGCCGGGCGACACAAGTATCAATGAAAGGACAAAACATACAGTTGGGAGAAACAGGCGTGCACTGTAATGCACCAAAATCCATTATCGCCTGATTGTAAAGCCCCGGTTGTGCTTTATCCAGCAACTCCGCCGCCACTTCTGCAAATATCCTCTTCCCTTCTGTAGAATCTATGGGCGTTTCAATTCCCAACCACCTCGAAAGCACCCGATAGACATTTCCATCCACCACGGCATAAGGCATTCCGTAAGCAAAAGAACAAATGGCAGCCGCAGTATATCCCCCTACCCCTTTCAAGGCCAACACCTCTTTATATGTCTTGGGAAATCCTCCTGCCTCGGCCATGCTGCGCGCGGCAGCATGCAAATTGCGGGCGCGGGAATAATAACCCAGTCCTTGCCAATACTTCATAACCTCATCTTCATCGGCATCTGCCAACGAAAACACATCCGGGAAACGTTTTACAAAACGTTGATAGTAATCATAACCTTGAGCGACACGCGTCTGTTGCAGTATAATCTCCGAAATCCATATTAAATAAGGGTTCTTCGTCCTGCGCCAAGGCAAGTCGCGCCTGTTATTCTGATACCATTCTATTAGTATTCTTCCAAAATTATTCATGTCCAACGTTACAAATCAGCACAAAGTGTGCAATAATTCTGCAAAAATAAGGCAAGAAAACCAAAGCAGAGATTTTTTTAGGAAATTTATTCTGAATATATTTCTTAAAGAGCTAGAAAAGCTATATATTTGCAGTCCAAAAAATTAAGATACTAAGTATAACAATAATTATTAGCGAAATGACTAAAGCAGATATCGTAAACGAAATTACGAAGAAAACCGGTGCTGATAAACAAGCAGTATTAAATACACTTGAAGCTTTCATGGATACAGTTAAGGAATCTTTGTCAAGAGAGGAAAATGTATACTTGCGTGGTTTTGGAAGTTTTATTGTGAAAAAGAGAGCCCAGAAAACAGCTCGCAATATTTCAAAGAACACTACGATTATCATTCCGGAACATAATATTCCGGCTTTTAAGCCAGCAAAGACATTTACATTATCAGTAAAAAAATAAACAACTAGAGTATTAACCCATAAAATTTGAAGCTATGCCAAGCGGAAAGAAGAAAAAAAGACATAAAATGTCAACGCACAAGCGTAAAAAAAGACTAAGAAAGAACAGACATAAAAGCAAAAAATAATTTGTAGTCTGTCTGACGACAAATAAAGAACAAACCTTGCAAAGCAACAAACTGTCTTTCAGGTTTGTTCTTTGTTTAATGAGAAAAGTGAATAATTTAAGAATACTAAAGTGACAAGCGAACTAGTAGTAGACGTACAACCCAAAGAGATTTCCATTGCGCTTCTGGAAGACAAGGCGCTGGTGGAGTTCCAAAAAGAAGGAAGAAGTGCTTCTTTCAATGTGGGAAATATGTATCTGGGACGGGTAAGAAAGCTAATGCCCGGCCTCAATGCCTGTTTCGTGGATGTCGGTTTTGAAAAAGACGCTTTTCTTCACTATTTAGACTTAGGACCTCAATTTCATTCTTATCAGAAGTATCTGAAGCAAGTTTTAAGCGACCGCAAAAAACTTTATCCAATTTCAAAAGCTACTATGCTGCCTGACATTGACAAAGAGGGAACTGTTTCAACCACCCTCCAACAAGGTCAGGAAGTAATCGTGCAAATCGTAAAGGAACCTATTTCAACCAAGGGACCCAGACTGACCTGCGAATTATCTTTCGCCGGACGTTATCTGGTTCTTATCCCTTTCAATGACAAGGTTTCCGTATCTCAAAAAATTAAATCGAGCGAAGAACGCGCCCGCCTCAAGCAACTGTTGCAAAGTATCAAACCGAAAAACTTCGGAGTGATAGTTCGCACTGTGGCAGAGGGAAAAAGGGTGGCCGAACTTGATGCCGAGCTTAAAGTCTTGCTGAAACATTGGGAAGAGACCATTACAAAAGCACAAAAAGCAGCCAAACTTCCTGCACTGGTTTATGAAGAGACCAGCCGCACGGTAGCAATGTTGCGCGATTTATTTAATCCTTCATACGAGAACATTTACGTAAATGACGAAACAGTGTTCCACGAAATCAAGGATTATGTATCTCTCATCGCCCCTGAACGGGCAGAAATCGTGAAATTGTATAAAGGGCAGCTTCCTATCTTCGACAATTTTGGAATTACCAAACAAATCAAGTCCTCATTCGGTAAAACGATTTCGTACAAGAGTGGAGCTTACCTGATTATTGAACATACTGAAGCACTTCATGTGGTGGATGTCAATAGCGGTAACCGTTCCAAATCCGGTAACGGACAAGAGGCTAACGCACTGGATGTCAATCTGGGGGCCGCCGATGAATTGGCACGCCAGTTGAGATTGCGTGATATGGGTGGTATTATTGTCGTCGACTTTATAGACATGAACCTGGCTGAGAACAGACAAAAACTGTATGAACGCATGTGCCAAAATATGCAGAAAGACAGAGCCAAACACAACATTCTCCCTCTCAGTAAGTTCGGACTGATGCAGATTACCCGCCAACGCGTGCGTCCGGCTATGGATGTCACTACAGATGAAACCTGTCCCACCTGCTTCGGGAAAGGTAGCATCAAACCATCCATCCTTTTTACGGATACATTGGAGAGTAAAATTGATTACCTGGTCAATAAGCTGAAGACTAAGAAATTTACACTGTACATCCACCCGTATATTGCTGCTTACGTTAATCAGGGCCTTGTGTCACTCAAACGTAAATGGCAAATGAAATACGGATTCGGAATAAAGATTATCCCCGATCAAAGTCTTGCATTCCTGCAATATAAGTTTACTGATATGCACGGAGAAGAAATAGACATGAAAGAGGAAATCGAAATCAAATAAAAAATGGGGAGCGAATAAACGAAGTCGCTCCCCATTTTTCTATTACCAATATTAATTGGTATCTTTGCTTACAAATACTAAAGTCATGATTATAGAAGATTTACAGCATTTATACCAGACATACACAGGTGTAACCGCCGAGACGATTACCGAATTGCCTTCTTCCGGTTCCAACAGACGTTATTTCAGACTCACCGGAACACAGAATTTAATCGGTGTTTATGGTACTTCCATCGAAGAGAACGACGCTTTTCTCTACATGGCCGCACATTTCCGCAAAAAAGGTCTTCCTGTTCCCGAAGTTTATTACACCTCGGAAGACAGAACTTACTATCTGCAAGAAGACTTAGGTGACACATTACTATTTCATGCCATCGAAAAAGGCCGTGCCACCAGCGTATTCTCGGAAGAAGAAAAAGAACTGCTCCGCAAGACTATCCGCCTGCTGCCGGCCATCCAATTCGCAGGAGCCGACGGATTTGACTTTTCGCATTGCCACCCGCAACCGGAATTCAACCAACGTTCCATCCTCTGGGATTTGAACTACTTTAAATACTGTTTTCTGAAAGCTACCGGACTAGAATTTCAGGAGGATAAGCTGGAAGATGATTTCCAGAAGATGAGCGATGTACTGCTCCGCAGCTCTTCAGCTACTTTCATGTATCGCGATTTCCAAAGCCGGAATGTAATGATTAAAGACGGAAAGCCGTGGTTTATTGACTTTCAAGGCGGACGCAAAGGGCCGTTTTTCTATGATATAGCCTCTTTCCTATGGCAAGCCAAAGCCAAATATCCGGACACATTGAGAAAAGAACTCTTAGAAGAATACATTGACGCGCTTTGCAAATACAAGCCGGTAGACAAAGAATATTTCTTCAGCCAACTGCGCCATTTTGTACTCTTCCGCACCTTGCAAGTGTTGGGAGCCTACGGATTTCGCGGGTATTTTGAGAAAAAGCCCCATTTCATACAAAGCGTACCTTATGCCATAGAAAACCTGAGGCAATTATTGCGTGATGAATATCCCGAATATCCTTACCTATGCTCCGTTCTGCGTGAGCTGACAGAGCTGAAGCAATTCAAGGACGAGCTGAAGAAACGCCAACTGACGGTTAAAGTGATGAGTTTTGCCTATAAGAAAGGTATTCCCGATGACCCGACAGGCAACGGCGGCGGTTATGTATTCGATTGCCGTGCTGTGAACAATCCCGGAAAATACGAACGCTACAAGCCCTTCACCGGACTGGACGAACCTGTCATCCGCTTCTTGGAAGAAGACGGAGAAATCTTTCCTTTCCTGGAACACGCCTATGCACTGGTGGATGCATCGGTCAAACGATACATGGAGCGAGGTTTCAGCAACCTGTCCGTATGCTTCGGTTGTACCGGCGGACAACACCGGTCAGTCTATTCAGCCCAACACATGGCTGAACATTTAAACCGGACATTCGGTGTAAAGGTTATCCTGATACACCGCGAACAGAACATAGAACAAATATTCGAATCGACTTTATGAAAGCTATGATTTTTGCAGCCGGCCTGGGCAGCCGGCTCAAACCCCTGACAGACACCAAGCCCAAAGCATTGATAGAAGTGGCCGGAAAACCTATGCTGGAACATGTTATATTAAAGCTGAAAGCTTCGGGATTTGACGAAATAGTGATTAATGTACACCATTTTGCCAATCAGATTCTCGATTTTTTAAAGGCCAATGGCAATTTCGGTGTCAATATCTATATTTCTGATGAGACAGAAGAATTGCTGGACACCGGAGGAGGACTGGAAAAAGCCGGCAAGTATTTCATGCCGCCTCTCCATGAAGATAAAGAAGGCATCCTACTGCATAACGTAGATATCTTATCCAACTGCGATTTGCAAGATTTAATCCGCTTCCACCAGCAAAATCCAGATGTATACGCCACCATGCTGGTAAGCAGACGCATCACCTCCCGCTACTTGCTGTTTGATGACAATAATCTGTTATGTGGCTGGATAAATAAAAACACAGGCCAAGTGAAGCCTGCCGGATTAGAGTACAAAGAAGGAAAGTATCAAGAATATGCTTACAGCGGCATACAAGCAATCAACCCGCTATTGCTGAATAAAGGCATGCGACCCGGAAAATATTCGATTATTGATTTTTATCTGCAAGTTTGCAGAAACATCAAGATTCAGTGCTATCCCGCCGACAACTTACAATTGATAGATATCGGAAAACCGGAGACACTGATTAAAGCGGAAGAATTTCTAAATCACCTATGAAAGGACTTTAATAAAAAATACGTTTCACACACAACAGGGCATTATTCCACTCATGCTCAACGATTTGCGGTGAAACATCAAATGAATTAAAAAGGCGGAAGCTTTTTCGTGACAGCAACCCTCTAAAAAGACCTTGTTCTTTTCAAAAAACTCTTTCGTCTTTAAAAAAAGGAGGTGTGTCAAAACTAAAATGGCCTATCCAATCGTCAGCTGTAGGGGCAGGGTTTGCCTGCCCGAAGACACAAAGCAAACTGTTTTCGGGCGAGCGAACCTCGCCCCTACGAACAAAACGACAGTATTATCCACATTTTGACACAACCCCTTTTCAATCATTCCTTAAATGCTTTGAAGGATAAACCTCCTTACCAAAGATTCAATTTATTCTTTTGCGCCTCTTCCAAAGAAACGGTCTTTACCTGTTTTGCACCATTCTTGCTGCGGAGCTCTTCATACTCTCTGTTTATTCCCTCCACAAACTCCCGGCGCGACTCAGCATTCAACAAGCGGGCTGCCACCAATGCATTTTGTGAAGCATCTTTCATGTGAATGACCGGACCACCGTAAACAGGAGCAATCTTCAGGGCAGTATGAAGTTTGGAAGTCGTAGCACCACCAACCATAATTGGAATATTCAGTCCCGCACGCTGCAACTCGACAGCCACATGTGCCATCTCCTCAAGCGACGGAGTAATCAACCCACTCAATCCGATGATATCCACTTTCTCTTCTATGGCTTTCTGTACAATCGTTTCGGCAGGAACCATCACCCCCAAGTCTATAATTTCATAGTTATTGCAAGCCATGACTACCGATACGATATTTTTCCCGATATCGTGCACATCACCTTTCACAGTTGCCATCAATACTTTTCCGGCAGTGCGGGCCCCCTCCTGCTTATCGGCTTCAATAAGCGGTTGCAAGATACCCACCGCCTTTTTCATGGTGCGGGCAGTCTTCACCACTTGAGGCAAAAACATTTTTCCGGCTCCAAAAAGCTCACCCACCTTATTCATTCCATCCATCAGCGGGCCTTCAATGATATTCACCGCTTTTTCGTATAACGGCAACGCTTCCATCAAATCTTCCTCCAAATAATCGCCGATGCCTTTTATCAACGCATATTGCAGACGCATCTCTACCGCTGCCTCACGCCACTGCTCCTGTTCCGCCGTTTTGTTGCCGGCATCGGTATTCTTTAAAGCTTCTGCCGTTTCAATCAACCTTTCGGCAGCATCGGGACGGCGGTTCAGCACCACATCTTCTATCCGTTCCAGCACATCGGCAGGAATATCGGTATAAAGCACCGAAGTGGCGGGATTCACAATTCCCATATCCATACCCTGCTGAATGGCATGATAAAGAAATACGGCATGCATGGCCTCACGGATATAATTATTGCCACGGAAAGAGAATGACAAGTTACTTACCCCTCCGCTTACATGCGCTCCGGGAAGATTCTGCTTTATCCAACCGGTCGCTTTGATAAAATCAACAGCATAATTATTATGTTCCTCAATTCCCGTAGCCACAGCCAACACATTGGGATCGAAGATGATATCATACGGATTAAAGCCGACCTGCTCCGTCAGGATACGATAGGCACGCGAACAAACTTCAATCTTCCGTTCAAACGTATCAGCCTGTCCCTTTTCGTCGAAAGCCATCACCACCGTTGCAGCTCCCAACTTCTTAATCAGACGGGCATGTTCTATAAATTTCTCCTCTCCCTCTTTCAGTGATATGGAATTGACGACAGACTTACCTTGCAAACACTTCAGTCCGGCTTCTATCACCTCCCACTTAGAAGAATCAATCATCACAGGAACACGTGCAATATCGGGTTCAGACATCACCAAATTCAGGAAAACAGTCATCTCTTCCTTGGCATCCAGCAGCCCGTCGTCCATATTGACATCAATGACCAAAGCACCGTCTTCCACCTGCTTGCGTGCGATGCTCAATGCCTCTTCGTATTTCTTTTCGTTTATCAGACGAAGGAACTTACGGGAACCGGCCACGTTGCAGCGTTCGCCCACATTGATAAAATTGATTTCGGGTGTCTGCTCAAGCAACTCCAACCCCGAGAGCCACATCCGTTCGGGTTTACCGACCGGAATGTGAGGACGTGCCTTCTGCACCAATGGGACATATCCGGCAATATATTCTTCAGTCGTACCGCAGCATCCGCCGATAATATTCACCAATCCCTCATCTATGTATTCCTTCACTTCCGAAGCCATATCCCCGGGAGTCTGGTCATACTGCCCCAAACTGTTGGGAAGTCCTGCATTGGGATACGCACTGATATAATAAGGAGCACGCGCAGCCAGCCCTTCCAAAAAAGGTTTTAACTGCTTGGCGCCGAAAGAGCAATTCAAGCCGATAGAAAAAATAGGGGCATGCTGAACAGACGCAAGGAAAGCATCCAAAGTCTGACCGGAAAGTGTACGGCCTGCAATATCCGACACCGTCACCGAGAGCATCAAGGGCACTTCGCGCCCCACGGCCTGCATTGCCTCCCCAGCCGCAAAAACAGCAGCCTTGGCATTCAGCGTATCAAATATAGTCTCTATCAGGAGAGCATCCACTCCCCCCTCCAACAACGCTTCCATCTGCTCCCGATAGGCACTGACCAACTCATCATAAGTGAGTGCACGCATTGCAGGATTATTCACATCAGGGCTCATTGAGCATGTTTTATTGGTAGGACCGACAGAACCTGCCACAAAGCGCGGTTTATGGGGAGTCATTCGGGAATATTCATCCGCCATTTCACGGGCGATTCCGGCCGCCGACAAGTTTATCTCACGGCACATATCCTGCATACGATAATCTGCCATCGACACCCGCTGAGCATTAAACGTATTTGTCTCGATGATATCTGCACCTGCTTCCAGATACTTGCGATGAATATCTTTTATCACATCGGGGCGGGTAAGGCACAGCAAATCATTGTTGCCTTTCATCTGACCGGCAACTTGTGCAAACCGTTCTCCTCTAAAGTCTTGCTCCGATAAGTTGTATTTTTGTATCATTGTCCCCATCGCTCCGTCGAGGATGAGAATTCGTTCATCAATAATCTGCTTCAATGTAGCCATTCACAATATATACTATCTCTTAAACATTCTATCCATTTCACGCCTGTCATCCTTTTCCCTCAAGGACTCGCGCTTATCATATTGTTTTTTACCTTTTGCCAAAGCGATGACTAATTTTGCCAATCCTTTTTCATTCAGGAACAAGCGGACAGGGACAATGGTAAAGCCGGGATTCTTTCCGGCCTCTTCCAATTTGCGCAACTCTTTCTTGCTCAACAACAGCTTACGTTCACGGCGGGCTGTGTGGTTATTATACGAACCATAGAAATATTCTGCGATATGCATATTCTTCACCCACAACTCACCACGCACAAAATAGCAATAGGTATCCACCAGACTGGCTTTGCCCATACGAATGGACTTTATCTCTGTTCCGGTCAGCACAATACCTGCTGTGTACGTGTCGATAAATTCATAATCGAACGACGCACGTTTATTTTTTATATTTACAGGAGTCGGTTTCATCAATTCAAAATAACAGATAACTCATTAAATACCGCCGCAATGAGCGCCGGACAAACAATCACAATCACCGAAGCAATCAATGTGTATCGGGTCAGTTTAGTCTCTTCCACTTTCATCAGTGTGCGTGCCCCTTCATACACCACAAACACGGTATAGAACTGGAGTATCCAATGCAAAATGGAGATGGAGAACAAACCGCTGATGATATCGAGCACAAACGTCACCACCATGGCATAACCCACAAATTGTTGGTTTAGTTCATACTGTTCACCACGGTTCAGCAATTTCTTTCCCAACTGATTTACAGCATAAGCAGCCAAGAAATACCCTCCAAAGAGAGAAACAAAAATGGCACAACAGCGAGTCATTGCTATCTGAAAAGCAGATACTCCTGCTGTATTTCCAATAAAAGTGCCTATAAAAACGGACAAGCCGCACAATCCTATCATGGGATAAACAAATGCACCAAGCACTTTTCGTCCATCCTCTTCTGTCTTGATTTCTGCCCAAGCCTTGGCCGGAGAGGAAATCAACAACATCACTCTATTAAATAAGTCTTTGTAGTTCAATGCTTAATCTATTTACCTTTGTTATACTTCAATGAACTGCAAAGGTATAAAAAATCCCCTTCTCCCAAAGGGAAAAGAGGACTTTTCTACTTTCAATATAATGATTTATTAGTATCCGTAAGAAGGAGCTTTAAAATCTTTAACCGCCATTTTAACTGTTTTCTCCAAATAGTTAGGATTTTCAAGATTTCTGTCACTGACAGCTCTCAAAACAACATTTATAGAGTCTGAACCTACATCACTAAACTTACGATATAATTCAGAAGCGAAAGGGAAGCTACATAATATGTTAATAGAATTATAAGAATCGTTTTTTCCATTATCATAATGGAACGTCAAAGTCAACTTTTTATTGTCAAGATCAATTCCGTCCTTTCCTTCACCTTCATAACTCATATTAAAGTAGTAAGGAGCACTTGAATTATAATTGAACTGAGGAGTAAATGTAATATATCCTTTATAGATACCGACTGCTCCTAAATCAATAACAGGGTCTTGGTTATTATATAAAGTGTCTCTAGCTTCTACATCTCTAGCTGTATTAATCATATCAGCACCTCCATGTAATGGAGCAGCAGAAACTATTTCTACTTTATATGTAGTATTTTCCGAAGGTTCCGGCAACACTTCATCCAAATGTTTAAATGCCACTTGAGCACGTTTAACCTTGCTCCAATCACCAAGCTGTTTCATATTAGCAGCTGTAGGAACTAAAATACCACCACCATCAGCATATAGTTTATAGCCAAGAAACTCATCACCTGTAACAGTTACAAGAACCACACCATCATAAGCACTTTCACTATTAGTGTCCAAGCAAGAACTAAAGGATAACACAGATACCAATGCAGCAAAGAACACTGCTAACTTCATTTTTTTCATTTTCTTCTCTTTATTATTAGGGTTTGCAAAATTAATTAAAAGATTCGAGTCTAAAGGAAAACTTCAACTCTTTTTTGTTGTTTTAATGATTAAATGAGCTCCAAACTCAAATACTGCACAACTCTCCCAACATTAACCTTTATTAATATGTAAGCCGAGTTACTCCACTATTTCCGCAAACTGCTCTATATTATTGTCCACATATTCGGCAATCTGTGCAGTGACAAGCTCCTCCATATCCATAAACTGCTCTTCCAATTCATCAAACACCTCGTATTGCTCATACATTGCCATAAACTCTTCATCATCGCAGTCCTTTTCCAAGTCAGCACGGTTCTCATCATAAATCTTCTTGGCATTATAAACCAACTTCGAGAACTCCTTCGCTCCAAAGAGACGCATCGACTTAGCAAAAGGATTATCAAAAATATACGGTCCATAACCATTCTGAATCAACTGAATGAAGCCCCCTTCATTAATTTCTTCACGAAAGAAATGATAACCCAACAATGAATGTTGGTAACCATTGAGCAACGGCATTGTTTCGGCATTAATCACACCGCCCGTCACCTCCAAATACTTATCGGTAAAGACTTTAATAAATTCATCCATACCTTCCTCAGCACCCTGTCGGAGTACTGCATCCTTAATTTCTATTTTACTCGTTTCCATCCTTATAATATATATAGGTACAAAGATAAGTGATTCGGCTGAAAGAAAAAAGGATTTTGGCAAGTCTAGTTTGCAAAACATTGTCTCACAACAAATTTATTTAATTTAATATCAAAAAGTGGCACGCAACAGGTTGCAGAAAAGAATAAAAGGACTAACTTTGTGGGCGAAAAGGGTAACTAACCTTTTTCACGTGGTTACGAATATTTATTTTATTACCAAAAAACGTAAAGAATATGACTTATTCACACGAAGTAGAACACATGTGTGTTGTGAAGAAAGGTCCTAATCACGGACCGGCTCCTATTCCTGAAGAAGGAAAGTGGGTAAAATCAAAAGAAATTAAAGACATCTCTGGTTTGACACACGGCATTGGCTGGTGTGCTCCTCAGCAGGGTGCTTGTAAACTAACCCTCAACGTAAAAGAAGGTATCATCCAGGAAGCATTGGTAGAAACTATCGGTTGCTCAGGTATGACTCACTCAGCTGCCATGGCTGCTGAAATCCTTCCGGGTAAGACTGTATTGGAAGCATTGAACACCGACTTGGTTTGTGATGCCATCAACACAGCAATGCGCGAACTTTTCCTTCAAATCGTTTACGGACGTACTCAGTCGGCTTTCTCAGAAGGCGGTCTGATTATCGGTGCCGGTCTGGAAGACTTGGGTAAAGGTCTTCGTAGCCAGGTAGGTACTTTGTATGGTACTTTGGCTAAAGGTCCCCGCTACCTTGAAATGGCTGAAGGTTACATCAAGAACGTATTCTTGGATAAGAACGACGAAATCTGCGGTTACGAATTCGTTCACATGGGTAAGTTCATGGACGAAATCAAGAAGGGTACTGATGCTAACGAAGCGTTGAAGAAGGTTACAGGTACTTACGGACGTGTAACTGAAGAACAGGGAGCTGTTAAGAAAATTGATCCACGTCACGAATAATTATAAGGAGGAAAGAATATGATTAGAGAAGTAAAATTCGAAAGCCAAGACCGTCGTATCAAACAGATTATTGCTGCTTTGAACGAAAACGGCATCAAAGACATCGAAGAAGCTAACGCAATCTGCGAAGCTGCCGGACTTGATCCTTATAAAACTTGTGAAGAAACTCAGCCTATCTGTTTCGAAAATGCGAAGTGGGCTTACGTAGTAGGTTCTGCCATCGCACTGAAGAAAGGTTGCAAAAACGCTGCCGAAGCTGCCGAAGCTATCGGTATCGGTTTGCAGGCATTCTGTATTCCGGGTTCTGTAGCCGACGACCGTAAGGTAGGTATCGGTCATGGTAACCTGGCTGCTATGTTGCTTCGCGAAGAAACTAAATGCTTCGCATTCCTGGCAGGTCACGAATCATTCGCTGCTGCTGAAGGTGCTATCAAAATCGCTGCAAAAGCAGACAAAGTACGTAAAGAGCCTCTGCGTTGTATCTTGAACGGTCTGGGTAAAGATGCTGCACAGATTATCTCTCGTATCAACGGATTTACATACGTTCAGACTGAGTTCGATTACTTCACAGGTGAACTGAAAGTTGTTCGTGAAATCGCTTACTCTGACGGTCCTCGTGCAAAAGTAAAATGCTACGGAGCTGACGATGTTCGCGAAGGTGTAGCTATCATGTGGAAAGAAGGTGTAGACGTATCAATCACCGGTAACTCTACTAACCCGACTCGTTTCCAGCACCCGGTTGCAGGTACTTACAAGAAAGAACGTGTTCTTGCAGGCAAACCTTATTTCTCAGTAGCATCAGGTGGTGGTACAGGCCGTACTCTTCACCCGGATAACATGGCTGCCGGTCCTGCTTCTTACGGTATGACCGACACAATGGGTCGTATGCACTCAGACGCTCAGTTCGCTGGTTCTTCATCAGTTCCCGCTCACGTAGAAATGATGGGATTCCTGGGTATCGGTAACAACCCGATGGTAGGTTGTACAGTGGCTTGTGCGGTTGACGTGGCTACTGCTTTGAGCAAGTAATATAAGTTACTTTATACTGATAAACTCCTGTAATCCTTGTGGTTGCAGGAGTTTTTTATTTGTGGTAACTTGGCTTAAACAACAGGTTGAAGCACCTTGCATCACTCATTATTGAGAGCTAATGAATAGTGAATCGGTAAGGGGGTAACAAGCTAAATTCTGTCTTATTTAAGTCAGAACAACCCATGCAAAGAGTAACCAATTACTTCTCAAATCAAGCCATAAATAAGTTACTTTTGCAGCCGATTTGCAGCCGAATTTGCCATTTTCTAAAAACGGCTGCAAGAATTAGCATAATCAACTATAATACAATGCAATACACTCCATATAACATTTAATTTAAAATGGAGAAACATTGTACAATGGTTTACTTTTCATTGAGAGAAAGTAAGCAAAACAAGAAAGGTCTATCACCTATTGAAGTTTCAATCACCACTAATGGAAAGAGAATTTATTTTAGTACAGGCAAACACGTACCTGCTGCTGATTGGAACAAAGAGAAGCAAGCTGTAAAAGGCAAGAGTGAAGAAGCCCAGCTAATCAATGGTTATCTGATTCAACTACGGAATAAGATATATCAAAAAGAGATTGAGCTACTCCAAAAGGGCTATCTTATCACTGCTGAACTATTAAAAGAAGCTATCACAGATAAAGTGGAAGCACTGAATGAGAAAACTTTATTGGAAGTTTTGGAAGAACACAACGCAGAGCGTAAGGCTATGGTAGGTAAAACTGTTGCCCCTGCTACATATTGGGTGTTTGAATACACAGGCAGACTGTTCAAAGAGTTTATTCAGAAGAAATATGAGCGCAAGGACTTATATTTAAGAGAGATAAACTTAGGCTTCATTCAAGGATTCCATGCTTACCTTTTAGGAGAGAAGAAGATGGGACAAAACTCCTGCACCAAGCATTTAAAATTCTTAAAGAAGTTGCTGAATTTAGCTGTTGCCAACTCTTATATATCCTACAATCCTGTAAATGTCTATAAGGTGGAACGCGAACCCGTAGAAATAGATTTCTTGGATGAAGAAGAATTGAGGAAGATTATCAACTTTGACACTCCCCTGCCAAGATTGGAACGAGCTAAAGATATGTTCCTCTTTGGGTGCTTCACTGGACTTAGTTACATTGACATTAAGACCTTGACACCTGAACACTTTGAGAAAGACAGTGCAGGCAGAATATGGATAAAAAAGCGTAGAGTTAAGACAGGAGTTCTATCACGCATCCCCCTACTCCCTATCGCCAAACTGATATTGGATAAGTACAAAGGTGGAGAAAAACTACTCCCTATTCAAGACCCTGCGGACATTAATAAATATCTGAAAGACATAGCTATACTATGTGGAATTAATAAGCGAATCTGCTTTCACACAAGCCGTCACACCTTTGCAAGCACAGTTACTTTAGCAAACAACATATCTCTGGAAGTCGTTTCTAAAATGTTAGGACATACCAATACAAGAATGACTGCCCACTATGCAAAGCTGATAGACAAGTGCATTGGTGAGCAGATGGATAAACTGATGGATACGTTCACAGGAGATTCAGATTACTAAAGCACACTCTATTATTCACAAATTCCCCACTTGTAGCAATGCAGGTGGGGATTATTTTGTAATTTTGCAAATACACTAAAATTTATTAGCATGATAATACACCAATATACTTCTATTGATAGTTTAGCCTTAATTCTTAAGAATAAAACAATTAGATTTAAGCGATTAGACAAAATGGATGATGTTTAAGTTTTGCGATAAGAAAACAAAATCGAAACAAGTGAAAACAAAGTAACTAAAAGAAGTGTAATATATTGGTATTCAATTATAATTGATTGTATTTTTTGATTCCTTTGGCGAAACATAAATTTCCATAAATTCCTTATATTTGTTGCGTATTTGTTACGTGAAACAAAACAATTATTGTACCTTTGCAGAAGAAAAACAATACGTTGCTTGACGGCAAGGACAATTTTGAATGATTTATGGGAAGACCGAAGAAGACAACCAAGGCGAAAGAGCCTGTGCGCATCCGGGAGCGCAAGCTCGCAAACGGCAACAGGAGCCTCTATCTTGACATCTATTCAAAAGGTGTGCGCAAGGTGGAGTCGCTTGGCGTGTACCTTGTACCGGAGAATACGCCTCTTGACAAGATACAGAACGAACATGCGAGAAGCGTTGCCGAGAAGATAAAGTCGGAGCGCATCATCGCGCTGCAGAACTACGGCATAGCCAACCTTGACAAGGTGATGAAAGCCTCGATGCCACTTCTCGCGTATCTTGAAAAATACGCCAGCGAGGGGAACGGCCTGACCGAATCAACCATGAAAGGACGTAAGTTCATGCGGCGCAAGGTGGAGGAATACCTACGTTCAACCGGACGGCTCAACATATCCATGCTGGAGGTTGATTTGGATTTCTGCCGTGGCTTCATCAATTTCCTCCGCACGGCGAAGAACAAGCGACTGAAAAACGAAGAAAGGACGATAAGCAATTGTACGGGACTACAGACACAGGCCGTGCTTACAGCAGCGTTGAACACGGCACTGCGTGACGGTATCATCGAGCGCAACCCCATGACCTTGCTGACATCCAAGGAACGCTTCCACCAGCAGGAAAGCCAAAGGGTCTATCTCACCATCGATGAATTGAAAAGAATGATGGCCACTCCCTGCGATGACGGGGAACTGAAAAAGGCATTCCTGTTCGCCTGTTTTACGGGGCTGCGTCTCAGCGACATCCGCACGTTCACATGGAACAAGGTGCTGACAACGCCCAACGATTCCACCCGTTATATAAGGGTCAGGATGCTCAAGACGCAGCAGGTCGTCAACGTGCCGCTTTCCAAGGATGCCCTCGGCTATCTCCGTGAGATGGAAGACGGGGACGAGCCAATCTTCCGCCTGTCAAGCGCGGCTTCCGTCATAGAGCAAAGGCTGGCGGAATGGGCGAAGAAAGCCGGGATAGAGAAGCACGTGACCTTTCACGTGAGCCGCCACAGCTACGCGACGATGATGCTGACCATAGGAGTTGACATCTACACGGTGAGCAAGCTGCTCGGTCACAAGAACGTGGCGACCACTCAGATATACGCGAAAATAATCGACCAGAAGAAGATTGATGCCGTCAATATGATGGACAGGTTCTTCGACAAAGACAGGCAGGCATGAGGATAGAGATACGGACACGCGAGCTGAAGAACGGCAACAGGACAATATACCTTGATTATTATGACAAGGGCAAGCGGTGGTATGAATATCCCAAACTGTACCTTGTCCCTGATTCCGCTCCACATGCAAAGGAACAGAACAAGAACGCGATGGACAAGGCAATCGCCATCAGAGCCAGACGGCTGCTCGGCGAGACACCGGAAGAGGACGGTAGCCCGTTGAAGGAGGCTGACAAAATTCTTGTGAGCACTTGGATGGACGAATACGCCAAAGCCATGCACGCGAACGCAGGGCTTTCCTCAACTTATCTCAAACACTTCGACACCCTTATCCGCATGGTGAACGACTATCTCGCGCACATCAAAAGCCCGCGTCTCACAATGGACTGCATAGACAGGGAGTTCTACCGGGGATTCCTGCACTACATGACCGATGTCTATGAATGCCGGACTTCCGACGGTGGAACAAGACGGCTGGCCAAATCTACCATGCACCTGTTTCAATTAAAGATGAATACGATGCTCAATCAGGCGGCAAGGGACGGTGTCATCAAGTGCAACCCCTATCACCTGCTGTCAAGGGACGAGCGGATAAAGAAGCCGACTGACCAACGCGATTTCCTGACACGTGAGGAACTGCACAGGCTGATGGAGGTGGAGACACGAAGCTCTACGACCAAGATGGCATTCCTGTTCAGCTGTTTCACAGGTCTGCGCTACAGTGACCTGAAACAATTGAAGTGGGGCAACATCGAGCGGTCACAGTCCGGGATGGCGATAAGGATAGAGGCGATGAAAAAGACGGAAAAGCCCGTAACCGTTCCTTTGGGTACAAACGCAATGGCATGGATGCCTGAGCGCGGTGACAAGACACTTGACGATTTTGTCTTTGACATAGGCACATGCGGAGGTTGCAACACCGTCCTGAAGAAGATGGCGAAAAGAGCCGGAATCAACAAACGGGTCTCTTTCCATACCGGGAGGCACAGCTTCGCAACGCTGACCCTCGCCGCCACGAATGACATTGCTACGGTGAGCCGACTGCTTGGCCACACCTCTGTCGCAACGACACAGATTTATGCGGAGGTGCTGATGGAGGACAAAATAGCCGCCGTAAACAAACTGAATGGCATATTTTAATTCGATAAGCTAAGCCCCTTTTTATGAAACGAATCTCCGATAATATCCTCACGATGCTATTGCCGCTTACTGTGGTAGCCGCAACCGCATTCAGTCTGGTTGCCGCCGTCGCCTTCCGCATGGGAGCGACCACGGCAGGATTTGTGTTTGCCACCCTGTCCATTGTCGGGTGGATCGGACTGGTAGCCGAGTTTTTCCTCTTGTACGACATCATCATAGACAAGTGGCTTTCCAAAGACCGCTCCGTCCTGACCGCTTCGTGGTTTGTGATTTCATTGTTGCTCGCCTTTATTCTTACTCCCGACAAACATACGGATTGGAGCACTTGCATAATCATGGTCTCGCTCTTCGCCGTGGTTTTCCTTTTGCCCTGCACCATCGGGATGGCATACGGCAAACAGATAAAATCATGGCTGCTACAACGGTGGAACAGACTTGTTCCAAAGAAGCGACAGTACACGGACGAAGCAGAAGAAAAGCAAATCGAAGCCTTGCTTTCAGCATCCACGCCACCTTCCATAATGAAGCAGGAGGATGAAATCAGGCACTACGACAGCCTTGTTTCAAAGGTACAGCCGGAACTGATAAGGAAACTACCCGAAACATTGCAAACCAACGATGCTCTGTTCCTGTTGGTGCTGTTCCGGGAAGACGGTTATCTTGACACGGACTTCCGGCCGCTGATGAAAAAGGAGGATGACGAAATCAATCAGACACTCTACGCCTATATCGCCAGCGCCCTTTGCGCCGCCCTCAAAATCAGGAAAGGCAAATGGGTCATCTTCGAGAAGTTCTGGCCACTCAACAACGGCGCACAGCTGGCAAGCAACTTCAAGACCGCCTACAGGGACAACCCGTCCGAACACCAGCGGCATATCGCCAAACTGCTGCGCAAGGCGACCCGCCTTCGTCCGAAGCTCGACACCTACGACCTTGAAGAGTTCAAGAAGGTCTGACCTGCATTATCCATTTCCTTGTTCCCGTCACCGTAACCCGATGGCGGGATTTTTTTATGCCCGTCCGTGAACAGGCCTGTTTCTTTCCGCACTTATAAGTTACCATGTGCGGATTATCCGTGATTATGGAGGGTTTATAGTTCCCTTATACTTCGTTTTAACCCTGTTTATAGTTGCATTTATAATTCGCAAATCATTCTGTTTGTGTTGTTTATATTGATTGTTCCAGGAAAAAGCCGCCATACCTTTGCACTGTCGCCACGACAAAGGCGAAGCAGATTATTCACTAAAATATACGCACATGACAGAGCAAAGAAAACTTTTAAGCACCAGGGAGGCGGCCGAGTATTGCGGCTTCAAGCTCTCCTACTTCCGCAAGCTGATGATGCGCCGGGCTATCCCGATGTACAAGCCGACGGGCAAACTGTGCTTCTTCAAGAAAGAAGACTTGGACGCTTTCCTCACGGGTGTCCGTATCTCCTCACAGGAAGAAATCGCAGAGGAAGCCGGCCGCTATCTGGCAGGACTGAAGTAAACAACCTTTTTTATTTACATCAAAAAACAAATGTAGTATGGAACAGAACAGGAACATGGAACAGGGCGGCACAACCGCAACCGTTCCGGCAGAGAAGAAGAACGAGAACCGTAAACGCGAGGTGAGCGGTAAGGACGCACAAATCATCCGCGCATTCTTGGAGAGCGTAGGCATCTACGAGGCGGACGCCTTGCGTGTGAGTATCGCCATCGCCGACGGCAAGATGACGGCAGACAACATTTCAGCGGATGACCGCCTCGCGCTCAACCGCTATCTCAACAGCAGTACGGACAACGACCGCCTGACGGCAGACAACGCACAGGGACATCGGCTGAACCGTGCATTCGGTTTACTGGAACGTGTGTCGGAGTTCTGCGACAAGCAGCAACTGGTGACGGTGAACAAGGTCTTGCTTTCCATTGCAGTAAATGCGGAGGACATCAGCCATGCCGTATCAAACCTTGCCAAACGTCCGGCATCCGTACAACCGTCACAAGGGAACATAGTCGGCAGTGGGGCAAACAAATGACCGTGCATAAGATGTGGAGAACCGGATTACCAATGTTCACGCGACCTCTTTTTTCTTCCCTCATTTCGGGTTGATACACAATTGAAGGACTAAGGTTGATTATCGGAAAATCCATATTCCCCTTATGTACCATCCAAAAGATGAAGCCGTGCAGGGAACAACAAGAAAGCAGTTTGGAATTTCCATACTGATTCCTACACGGCTTTATTCTTTTCCAAAAGCAAAAATATCACACTTATAAAGACAAAGTTTTATGGACAAGGAAACATACAGATTCATGTACCCGGCAGGTATCGCATCCCTGTCATTAGTTTTTTCTCAGAAGGCATTGCAATGGCTGTACGGGACAACGACAGATGATGACGGCAGGGAAACAGTAAACTTCATATTGTTTGGCGACCTGCTGGCGAAAATGGCACTTACAGCCGGAGAGGGCAAGGGATTCCGCAGACCACTCACGCTTTCCGCTGGTCAGGCGCAGTATTCCGAAGAACAGCTTTCCACTCAATGGAACATGGGCAGGAAGCGCATACGCAACCTGCTGGCGATACTTACAGACTTGGGACTTATTGACACCAACCGTTCAAGGGTGGCATCCGTGATGACCTTCCCGTGCGTCCGTGGGTGGAAAACAGCGGATGGCACATTCATTTCCAATCCTTTTACCAATGAACAGAGGGAAGAATAAGAGCCGAAAGGCAGCTGGGGAAACAACCGAACCGACAATTACAGGGCAAACAACGCCCTTCCTGTTGTTCCGCAGTCCGGCGATAAGTGGCATCCGTCCCGTGCAGGAAGTGGCAGACGGACGGGTGGAATGGCATGGAGCGATAGCGTTGAGTTACGAGATATGCCGAGGTATTACCGCCTCTGGACGGTATTACCACGACGCTCTCGCAACGGTTCGGCAAACCGTTGTCCCAGCCGCTCGCAGGCTCGCACCTTCCCTTTTTTAGATACCGTTTCACTACAATTTCAAGAACACCAGTTATATATGGAACACGAAGATACTTTAATACAGGATAATCCGGAATCCGGACAGGAAAAGCCCGTTATAAGGCGTGACAAGGTGGTAGTTACCAAGGTCACGGAGCAGGAGCTTTATCAGATTAAGAGCACCGCCGGGCAGTGCGGCATGACACGCAGCGACTTCATCCGGGCAAGGGCACTCAACTACCGGCCGAGACAGCGGCTTTCGGTTACGGAGGTGGACGGTCTGCGGCAGCTTGCGGCTTGCCGGACGGACATGGTGAACTTCGCCAACGCCCTGCACGGACTGAACGATGACGAGAAGGTACGCCTTTTCCACCATCAGCCCACCATACTCGAATGGTACGAGAAAGTGGCGCGGGTGACAGACCATGTCACCGACTTCCTGCAGTCCGCACAGAAGGCGAACAGCTACCCGGCAGGGACAACGGACGGAGAGACAGAGGAGGATGCCGTATGATAGCCAAGGCAAAATCCATTAGCCACGGCATCAGGGCGATGCTGTACGTGTCGGGGGAATCGAGGAACAAGAAACATCCCGAAAAGATAACGCGCATCTGCGACAACTTTATACTGCAGGGCATGGACGCTTCGGGCATCTGGACGGAAATGAAATTCGCCACCATGGACCGCCCGGACATCAAGAACAACGTCATCCGCTTGGAGATAAGTCCGGCGATGGAACATACCGAAGATTTCACGGTCAAGGACTGGCAGCAACTGTGGAACGACTTCGCGGCGGCTTTCGACAATCAGGAAATTCTGAATGAGGACGGCGAGGTCATTTCCGTGCCGACCAACATATCGGGCAGCAAATCCAGCGTGTGGCTGCACAGGGAATCGGACAGCGGCATACCTCACCTCCATGCCGTCGTCTGCCGGATAGACGAAAACGGGAACATCAACAACGACCACGCCATCCACATCCGCGCACATCGGGCAGCTGAACAGGTTGCCCGGCAAAGGGGATGGATAACTGCCAAACACATACATGAAAGCCGTATTCCGCAAGTCAGTGAGGACTGTATGGAGGCCTTGCGTGAACTAGACGAATGGTCTTGGAAGGGCTATGCGGAGAAACTTGCCGCCAAAGGCTACGAACTGTATCTGCGCAAGGACAAGAAAGGCGTGATACGCGGCTATGTGCTTCACAAAGGCAGTTCAAGGTTCAAGGGCTCGGAACTTGGAAAGGGGCGCAACCTGACCGCATCCCGTATCGAGCGGACTTGGGAGAAACTGCATCCCGAACAGACCAAACAGGAAAGTCCGACACCGAAACAGCCTGTTATAACGGCACCGAAGCCGTCTGTTCACAATGAAGCCGAGCAAAAGCCACAGACCGATGCAGGACGGAATAATCCGGTTTATGAGTATTACACGGAGTGGCAGCCCGACCGCCTGCGCACTGAGTTTGAATATGCCGGAAAGAACTACGACCGCTATATCCCCGAAAAGGTGCTTGACTGTCTGAATGACGAGTTCGATTTCCGGGAGCTGGCCAACTGGCAGGCTTTGCAGAATCTGGCGATTGCCTTTTTTACGCTTGTCGCTTCTCCTTACGGGGAGATTTCCGGCGGTGGCGGAGGCGGCTCACAGTCCGACCTCAAATGGGGACGCGACCCGGAAGAGGACGAGATAGAGTTTGCCCGTCGTTGTGCGCGTGAGGCTTCGCACAGGCTTGGCAGACAAATGAAATCAGGATTGAAACGTAAATGACAAACCTAAAAAACATCAGTGACAATGAAACAACCCGATACGTCTGCCCTACGGGAGCGGCTTAACAATTATACACCCGGACAGGAACTGGAGCAAGACAAGCAGGAGTTTGAAGGACTGCTCTTGGAAGTGAACTGTCAGATTGCCGAATTGCGCAATCTACTCAAGGAAATCAATGCGGTAAAGGAAGAACTGGAAAAGATAAACCAATGCTCTGTCAGCCACATCAAGGCGAAAGAAGCACGGCGGCAAAGACTTGAACAACGGAACGATGCGCTTGCCAACGAGTTCCGCAGACTCAAGCCGGAGATTGCGGATGCGCATAAAAAGTTGAACGACCTCATTGAAGGAATCGCTGCATATGCGGGAACAATGCAGAATCTCCATGACCTGCTTAAGGCTTCATTTCCTATAAGGTTTGCAGAAAACGACAGACAAGCATTATTGGAAGGAGTCAATGCCATTGCCGACAATGCCATATCACGTATTCGCAGGGAACGCGAAAAGGCGGACAACGATATCCGCCGCAATGAGAATCACATATCCATGACACAGGCGACATTCTGGGGGATGATTGCATTGCTGCTGATACTTGCCTCATTTTTTGCCCTTGTCATTTTCGCAAACGTGAAACTACTCCATTTAGAGATTTTGAACGAAATAACAGTTGTATATGCCGGATTGATTGCCATCACATTAGCTGCGGTCTCCTTTATCTTTTATAAGTGGAAACACTAAATCTGTTATATATGGCAACAATGAAAGTTAAATTTCGTGCATCTTCTATTCCGACGAAAGAAGGCACATTATTCTATCAAGTGGTTCACGGACGTGTAGCACGTCAAGTTAACACCGGTTACAAGGTATATCCCTGTGAATGGGATTCCGCTCATGCGGAAATCGTTTTTCCGCCCGGTATCGGGGATAGCCGCAGCAATTATCTTGCATCACTGAAAGAGATTTTGTACGCGAACACCAAACGGTTCAGGAATATAATCGCACGTCTGGAGCGTGCCGGTGAGGACTATACTGCCGAAGACGTGCTGAAATGCTATCTCACACCTTCGGAGGGCAAGGGCTTCATTTCTTTTGCCCGTGAGGTTATCCGGCAGATGGGACAGATTGGGAAACCTCGTACTGCAGAACGCTACACGGCTGTCACCAGAAGTTTCGAGCGTTTTTGTGGCGAAAATGATGTGTTTCTCGATGAAGTTGATTCCGATTTGATGGTACGCTATGAAAACTTCCTGAAAGCGGCAGGGGTGTGTCCCAATACCACGTCCTATTATATGCGTGGCTTACGGGCCATCTACAACCGAGCCGTCGAAAAGGAACTGACCGTACAACGCTCTCCGTTCAGACACGTTTATACGGGTATCGACAAGACGGTCAAGCGGGCTGTTCCGCTGAATATCATCCGTCAGATCCGTGATTTGGACTTGACTCTTTCTCCGGCGACCGATTTGGCAAGGGATGTCTTCATGTTCTCGTTCTACACACGTGGAATGTCATTCATTGACATGGCATTTCTCAAGAAAAAAAGACCTTCAGAACGGAATACTCTCTTATCGCAGACAAAAAACCGGGCAGCAGCTCTCCATTAAATGGGAGAAACCCATGCAGGAAATCATCGACAAATACGACATCGCGGACACTCCCTATCTGTTGCCCATTATCAAGAATATGGAAGTGGATGCACGAAGGCAGTACAAGAATGCGGCTCATCTGGTCAACGACAAGTTGAGGAAGTTGGGCGAACAACTGGGATTGGCAATTCCGTTGACCACATACGTGGCGCGTCACGGTTGGGCTTCCATTGCCCGGAGTAAGAACATTCCGCTTCCAATCATTAGTGAAGCAATGGGACACGATTCCGAAAAGACCACGCGCATCTATCTCGCCTCTCTGGATACATCTGCCGTTGATAAAGCTAACAAACAAATACTTGAGGCACTGTAAGGACTATGATTGGATGAAAATCTGTTTCGGTTTGATACAGCCAAATAAGTAAAATCGGACAAAAATCTGTTGTGCAAATCCCTAAATCTCCTTTTAAGAGAATTAGGGATTTTATTGTGGATTGATAATCAAGTGTTTTACATCATAAAAACAGTGTGAAAAGCCTGATATTGCTTGACCTCTTTAGGTTAAAAAAATAAATCATCATATTTTTTTGATTTTTCTTTAATATTTGTTTTGCGATTACTTATGTTTTTACTTTCTTTGTATATAAAATAATTCTCTTAAAAGGAGATGTATCAATGGACATACGTTTACGGGGACACACTCGCATTTTCCATAGTGGGAACGAAAGAGCTTTGGGTGTCAATTTCTTTGAGTGGATTTCGAAAGACGTATGAAACATGGTTAAAAGAAGTGCTTCTCAAAATATATAGTTGTTGGGCAGTAGCTTCATTCTCTCTATAAGAGAAATATGAATACGTGAAATAGGATTTAACTGATTGATAAACAGGAATTGTTCTTCGACAGCGAATGCTGATTTACACAGATTCTGTTAAGCGTAGCAACTATGTAGTTCGAAAGCAATATCCGTTTGATACGGTTATCACCTATAAATCACGCAATTCTTACCATGCAGTCATTCTCTTATAGAGATGTTGCGATAAAGAGTGAAACTGAAATAAATATAAATAGGAAATGAAACGTGCGCTTTTATTATTTATGATAGTCGTCTCCTGTGTCTCGCAGGAACTCTGTGCGCAGAAGGTGGGTGTGAAAACCAATCTGACGGCAGATTTTGCGTTGAATCCGAATATAGGATTGGAGGTAGGCCTTGCTCCCAAGTGGACACTGGAAGTGGATGGTCAGTTCAATGCGTGGACGCTCTCAAACGACAAACGCTGGAAGCATTGGGCAGTGCAGCCCGGAGTCAGGTATTGGCTATGTGACCGCTTTGGCGGCTCCTATTTCGGAGCCTATTTGCATGGAGGACAGTATAATGTCGGCGGCATCAATCTCAATGTGAATTTTCTTGGAACGGACTTCCGTAAACTGAAGGATACCCGCTATCAGGGATGGTTCGTCGGAGGCGGTGTGTCATACGGTTACGCTTTTGTACTTGGCCGGCATTGGAACTTGGAAACGGAAATAGGCATCGGTTATTCCTATACCCGTTACGACCGTTTCCGGTGTGCCGGATGCGGCAAGAAGATTGAAACGGACAAGCCGCATCACTACGTGGGTGTCACGAAAGCGGCCATTAACTTGGTTTATCTATTCTAAATTACAGTGAAATGAAAAGGACGATATTCATACTGGCAACCCTGCTTGGCATGACAGGTATGTCTGAAGCGGTGGCTCAGGACACGAAGGACATTCTGCCCGGTGTATCTGTTGAGAACTTCAACATGAACCGCAATGGCAAGTATCTGACCGTTACGATGGATATAGATTTGTCGGAGCTTGATGTGAACTCCAACCGTGCCGTATTGCTCACTCCGCGATTGGCCAATGGGACGGATTCGATTGACCTGCCGTCGGTAGGCATCTACGGACGCCGCAGATATTACTATTATATAAGGAATGGCATCAGCACCATTTCGGGTAAGACGGAAAAATCATTCAAGGCATCGGACAAACCGGGACAATTAGAGTATGACAACCATACTCCCTACGAAGAATGGATGGACGGCGCCACGCTCAAGTTCCACCGCAGCGACTGGGGCTGCTGTCAGGAGATACTGGCGGAATATCAAGGCAAGCTGGGACGACACCGCGAGGCGTTCTTCCCGGAACTGGTGTTCGTGCAGCCTAAGGCCGAAGTTATGAAGAGTCGCTCCCTCTCCGGCTCGGCATACATCGACTTCCCGGTGAACCGGACGGAAATCTATCCCGACTACCGCCGCAATACCGTAGAACTTGGCAAGATACAGGCCACTATTGACTCGGTGCGCAGCGACAAGGATGTCACCATCACGCAGGTGTGGCTGAAAGGTTTCGCTTCGCCGGAGAGTCCCTACAAGCACAATACCGGCCTTGCCATCGGGCGTACCGCCGCCCTGAAGAAGTACATCGGGCAGCTGTACCACTTTGCAGACAACGTCATCCGGACCGATTACGAGCCTGAGGATTGGGCGGGCTTGCGCCGCTATGTGGAGCAGTCTGACATGAACCACCACACGGAGATTCTGGCAATGATAGACAGCGACATGGAGCCGGACGCCAAGGAAGCGAAAATCAAACGGACCTATCCGCAGGAATACCGCTTCATGTTGCAACAGTTCTATCCGGCACTGCGCCACACGGACTACCGTATCGACTACACCATCCGCACGTTCAGCGATGTGGAGGAAATAAAACGCATCATGGCCATGCAGCCGCAGAAGCTGAGCCTGAACGAGTTCTACCTCGTTGCCGGAAAGTATGAACCCGGCACGGACGAGTTTACCGATGTGTTTGAAACAGCCGTGCGCATGTTCCCCAACGATGAGGTTGCCAACCTCAATGCCGCCAATGCCGCCATCCGCCGCGATGATTTCGCCACGGCACGCAGGTATCTCGACAAGGCGGGCGACTCTGCCGAGGCGGTCTATGCGCGTGGTGCGCTTGCCGTGCGTGAGGGCGATATCGCCACGGCACGCAAGTATCTGACCAAGGCGAAAGAGATGGGGCTGGAAAAGGCGACATCCACGCTGGAAGAACTGAACGAAAGACAAAAGGAATAAAACTTAGTAATAACTTTTAATTTTTAACAACATGAGAATTAGAACTCTATTCTTGTCAATGGTCGCCGGACTGGCGTTCGTTGGCTGTTCCAACGAGGAAGACATCGCCCCCGGCAACAACGGTGAATTAAGTGAGCCTCAGTTTCTGACGGTAAACCTTGTAACCAACCCGACTAATGGGACCCGTGCTACCCGTGCTGGCGGTGACCAGCGCCCAGGCGACCCTAACGGCGCCACATACGAAGAAGGTCTCGAAGCGGAGAACACGGTAACGAAGGTGCGCTTCTACTTCTTCAATGCAGACGGTAGTCCTGCTAAAGTAAAAAGAAACGGTAGCGAATGGGTCAACTATCTGGAGTGGGAAAATAATGTCACCGAGGAAGAGGATAACAATATGCCTAATGTAGAAAAAATCCTCACAGCACAGTTGATTATCGAGACTCCCAAGGAAGATAAAGTCCCTGATAAGATTGTTGCGATTATCAACCCAATGACAGTGGATCCGAACCCAGAGCGCTCCCTTGCAAGCCTTATCGGTGTAACGCATGACGCTAAGACAGCCACCACCAGTGGCAATTTTTTGATGAGTAACTCCACCTATGCAAAGGACAACGTAAAGCAAATGGCAGTCAGTGCGGTAGGTAAAATCAAGAAGACCCCGGGCGAAGCTCTGAATGACCCTGTAGATATTTACGTTGAGCGTGCCGTAGCAAAAGTCCGCCTGAATAGTTCCCTGACGCCGGTTGAGGGTACAGAAAACATTTTCAAGACTTCTGATGATGGTTCCCAGAAAGTTGAGTTGGATGAGGCAACTGGGGAACAGGAAATCTACGTCAAGTTCCTCGGCTGGAACGCCACCGCCGTTTCCAACAAATCCCGTCTTGTTAAAGAAATCAATCCGAACTGGAGCTCCACTCTGTTCGGTGCCGGTGGCACTCCGTGGAACTGGGCGGAATACTGCCGTTGCTTTTGGGCAATCAATGCAGAAAGTATAGTTTACGAGTATGGTGCTTTTGTTCCGAATGGAGAATCAGGACAAATTGAAGACAACAAGTTCCAGGCTCAGGCCAAGACAAAATTTGACGGAAAAGACTGGGTTTATGTAAACGAAAACGCATCGCCATACGCTTCCGATATCACAACATCGGAAGGCAATAGTGCTTCAACACCCACCAAGGTGATTATCTCCGCACAGCTTGTTGATAAAGACGGCAACGCACTCGAATTTGCCGAGTACGGTTCGACAAGAACAACTATCGACGGGCTGAAAAAAATCTTTGCAAATAGCTGCGGCCTTTACAAAAAGGTAGAAGTTGAAGGTAAAACAAAATTCGTCAAGATTACTCCGGAAGAACTGACTGTAAAAACAGCTACCGAAGTCGGCGAAACAAGTGACCAAAACGGCAAACCGGATATTGAAAAGCCGGGGCGTTACAAATCGTACGTTCAGCTGGCAACCGATGAAGATAGCAAATGGTATGCATCGAACACCGAAGACGCACAGCCTCTTACTGCCAATGAAGCCAACGCCCAACTGCAAGGTCTCGGCTCTGCGAAAGTATGGAAAGATGGTCATACCTATTACTACTTTGAAATCAGACACTTTGGCGACAAGATAGGTGTTGTGCGCAACCACATCTATGACGCAACAATAACAAAACTGGCAGGTCTCGGCACACCGGTGTATGATCCGGATGAAATCATCTATCCCGAAAAACCGGAGGAAGGTGAAGAGTCATTCATCGCAGCCCGTATCAACATCCTCTCTTGGCGCGTAGTTAAAAACGATGTGGAACTCAACTGGTAAAAATGATGGATAAGTGTGATGCCCGCGTATGCGGATGACATACTGATATGATGAAAGACTAATAAACAAACCATCGGATGGGGAGGGATTCCCCGGAGTGACTCTCTCCCCGTCCTTAAATATTTTCAAAAAAATGCACTCGCGCATCGGTGCAAAGAGAGATGCGACCTTGGAAATTCCCGTGAGGCATTTCCCACTTGACACGGAAATCCATACTCCGACAATTGCCGGAGATACTATATATACGATGAACAAAAGAATACTGACATGAATATATCGGCTTGTATCAGAAATGCATGGTTTGTGGCGGTAGCCGTTTTGCTATTCCCGCTTGTCGCTTGCAATGGAGTGATTTACGATGAAGAAGGCGATTGCTCGGTGTATTATCGCCTCAAATTCCGCTATGACATGAACCTGAAGTGGGCGGACGCTTTCGCCAATGAGGTTTCATCGGTCCATCTGTATGCCTTCGACCGGTCGGGCGTGTTGGCATGGCAGAAAGCGGAACAGATTGTCCCGGAAACAGCAGAAGACTATTCGATGCTGCTCGACCTGCCCCCCGGCGACTACAAGCTGCTGGCGTGGTGCGGGCTGGAAAACGACGGCGAGCGTGACGAATCATTCTCCGTACCCGAAGTACGTGTGGGCGAGACCCGTATGGAACAGTTGCAGTGTGCGTTGAACCGTCAGCACGATGAATCGGGCGCATACAGTGAGGAACACTTGTACCGTCTCTTCCACGGCACGTTGGATGTATCGTTGCCTGTCAACGATGACGGCGGCAGCTATGAATACACCATGCCTTTGACCAAAAACACCAACCATGTCCGTGTCATCCTGCAGCACTTGTCGGGAGTAGATGTGAATAAGGAAGACTTCATCTTCCGCATAGATGATGAGAACGGCCTTATGGCGTACGACAACGAACTGCTGGCCGATGAGAACATCAACTACCGCCCTTGGGATATACAGAATGTCGAGGCCGGCATCGGCAGGGAAGGCGACAGTGCCGTCAGCAAGGTGAAAGGCCTCGTTGCCGACTTCACTGTGGGCCGCCTGATAGAGACACACCGCGAGAAAATGATGCTCACCATCACCACCCGGGAAGGCAAGACAGTGGCACGCATTCCGGTGATAGACTATGCCTTGATGGGAAAAGAGTACTATGAAGAGGAATACCGCTACCCGATGGACGAGAGGGAGTTCCTCGACCGTCTGGACGAGTGCGTGATGACCCTCTTTCTCGACGAGAACCTCAATTGGGTAAGCAGCGTCATTCAGATTCTGTCATGGCGCGTGGTGCTGAACAATGTTGATATTGAATAATCAGATAGAAGGATTTAACTGATGAAAACGAGCATTATACATAGCATTGTAGTCTGCCTGGCGGCATTCATACTGCCTTTTATGGTGGCGTGTAGCAATCAGGAAGAATCCTTGCCGGAGAATGTTGAGGAGGCTGTCCTCTGTCTGAACATCGAGCCGATTGGGCAGACAAGGGCGGGTACGGCAACGTTGCCCGACAACGAAAAGATGCACAGCGTGCGCGTCATCGTACTGCATAATGACGGAACGGTGGAACACAACAAGTTCTATGCTCTGGACGACGCGCAAGAACAGAGGTCCATACTGCTCAAGGTGACACCCAATGAGAAGAAAAAGATATACCTCTTTGCCAATGAGGAGAGCGTGTCCACGGTGGAGGGCGTATCGGGTAACGACACGTCGCTGTCCGAATTCTTCGACAGCTATAAGGAAGGAATGCGAATGAACGATTTTGCAATTGCGGTGAAAGACCTCTACTTCGCCCCGGACTATTCGGACGGGAATCCCATCCCGATGTCCTCTATGTACGAGATAGATATTCCAGAAAAAGGAGTTATCGAAGAGATTTTCTACGTGGTGCGTGTCGCCACCAAGTTCACCGTGAACTTCTTTAATTGGCGTGGAGAGGAAGTAACAGTGGAAAACTTCTCCATAGAGAGCCATGCGGATAAAAACTTCCTGATGGCGCATGTCAACAGCTGCCCTGATACTCAAAACCCTGAAACCAACCAACCATACCCCACTTGGATAGATTGGCTGAAAGCGGTTTCCGATGCCTCAAACGAGGATAGCGATGCAGCAACAAACAGGTTCGGTTGGCTGACGGACTACAGACTGCCGGAACAAACTACGGCAAAAGTCTATACCCATGAAGGGCTTAAAATTGGGAAACCCACAGTTGATATAGAAAACCCGGACAATTCAGAACCGGGCGTGGCAAATGTTGTTCCCGTTTTCTACCTGCCCGAAAGTAAAAATCTCAAAGCGGGAGCAACAGAACAGGAGTACATCCTGACAATCAAAATAGCCGGAAGGGCTGAAACTTTCGTCTGCAAACTCGATAAGTTGAAGGCACTCTTCCGCAACACCCATCTTGTGGTAAACATCACCATGTATAATAGCAACGAAATTGTAGTGGATGTGATTCCATATAGCGAGGTAATCCTTGAACCGGAATTCGGATTGTAAAACAATAAATAAGTGTTATATGAAGCATTTTGTACGACATATCATTCTCTTTCTGATGATAGCAACCGTCACAAGTTGCTATGACGAATTTATGAAGCAAGAATTCATAGGCGAAGGCAAGGCGAGCATATCCGCCACTCTTGACTTCAAACCCATGTCCTCGGCACTGAGCCGGACACGAGCTGCCGGAGACGCACTGAAGGATATCAACAGCCTGCATGTTCTGTTGTATGGTGAAGACAAGAAGCTCATAAAAAACTGGAAGATAGAAGAATATACCGTATCCAATGAAGGCCGTAATGATAGTGATGCGGAAAATGGATCCAGCGCGGAAACAAGTACCAAACGTGCCACTTTCAAGCTGCCGGAAGAAATCGGATTCGGCAAGTATTATATGTATGCCGTGGCAAATATTCCCGACCTGCTTACAAATTCGGCTTATTCCGAAGCCATAAAGACAGTGGACGGACTCAAGAATATTCCCCTCACATGGGATTCTGAAGACGTGGCAAACAATGGCCAGATGATAGGCTTCTTCACTAAAAGCTCCGCACCGGCTCTATCTGCGGATGACGAGTCTCTTATAGTGAATGAAAAAAGCGTAAAACTCCATGCGTGGTTGCGCCGTGCGGCATCGAAAGTGACGGTTGCATTCGATGGTAGCAAATTGAAAGAGGGAGTGTTTATCTATCTCCAATCCGTGCAGATTAAAGACATTCCTTCGCAATGTTATTTGGGAAAGGAAAATAACGTGGGAAAAGAGGGGTACACCTTGGCTGTGCCAGAGAACGGGCCTGATATGATTGATGGAGAAATCATTACTTATCATGAAGGAGATAAAGCAGAAGATTTTGAATACGGGGAAGGTTGTGCGGATCATCGTGTCACGGTAGGTAGCCCCCATTTCGGTTCTCACGATGAAACAGCTCCCGCGCTGTATTTTTACGAGAATATGCAGGGCGCAGGTGATAATATGCCCGACAAACGGCAGGATGCTGACGGCAACGGTTCCCTTGACCATCCGGGATTGCCAGACGACGCTACTTACAGGCTCAAAGACGCCGTACCTTACGGTACATACATCGAAGTACATGCGCACTACATTTCCAACAATTCCGAGCGATTAGGCAACGGGCACATCATCTACCGTTTCATGTTAGGACAGGACGTGATTAATGACTATAACGCCAAACGTAATTGCCACTACAAGCTGACATTGAAATTCAAAAACTTCGCCAACGAAGCAGATTGGCATATAGAGTATGAGGAACCGGAACCGGGCGTGATGACTCCCGAGCCGTATTATATCTCCTACCTGTACAACCATTCGATGATGTATCCCATCAAGGTCAACACGGGAGGCCATGAGATAGAATCTATTACGGCGGAAATTATCGATAACCGCTGGGCACCCCACAATGCCAATCCTGCCGCTGCTCCTCCAATCTATTTTTCGGAGATGGATAAGGAAGGCGAGAATAAATGGAACGGTTTCCTGTCGCTGCATAAGACGACAATGACGGTCCTTCCCGCTCCTCCTGGACAGTTGTCCGAGGAGTCAAATAAAGAATATTATGAAGACCCTCCTAAACGAGGTTTGCGTGAGTATAAGAAATTCACGGTAGGAGAACACACCACGAGCGGTTCTTTAGACGTTGATACATATCGTGTGGAGAAGCATTCCACGGAAGCGAATACATACAACGTATTTATTCCCATGTACACGCGCGCCAAGCAGATGATATCTACGACCGGATACACGGGAAACAATCCTTTCGTGGCATACCAGAGAAAGGCGGTAGTACGGATTACGACCAAACTGAAAGATGTTCCGGAGGCGTTTGTCAATACCGTGCCCATATATCAGGTGCGCCGTGTCGTAAACCCGAAGGGCATCTATCGTAGCGCCGGAAACAATACGCCTTTTCACGTGGTGTTGAAACGATTGCCTCGAGAGGAAGCGACGGAATTCCAGACTTTCCAATCGGAGGGCCCTTGGAAAGCGTATGTCGTGGCGCAAGATAATGGAGCGAGCATAACGCTTTCGGCTTCGGGCGGGTCGGAACTCCAAGACGGTACCATCTATGGCAAGACCGGATCCGTGATTGATTTTAACGTAAACTTCAACGGGCAGGTGGATGATGAAAACCATTATGCTATCATCCGTGTGGAATATCACAACTATACTTGCCAGCACTTGATTTTCGTGAGACAAGGCAACAAACCGGACGCGCTGCTGACCGGAGGTACGCGATGGTATGCCGAAAACATGAGGACCAAAACAGAGAGGGCTTCTTCTCCCTTGGATGAGGGGTCGTTGTTCAAATGCGGCAATTGGGACTATCCCATCGACGCGTCGAACAATAAGAACTCGAGGATTCCTTGGATCAACGTGTATCCCACGGATTTCGTGTTATATCCTTCAGGCGGCTTCGTCATAGCCGGCAAAGAAGACGAAGGGAAAAAGCTTTGGAGTACCATTACTTTCTCGAATTCATTTTCTATACCGGCCTCTGGCATGCGTGTGGCAAGACTTGCTGATTATATGGCTTTGTTGAACAGCTCTGATATAGAGCAAGGGTATGGAATCCTGTATGGCGATGACGCTACCGAGACGGCTGACAATATCGAAAACGCATACGGGTATGACTACAAGAACAATAATAAAGGGCGTGGTATGAGAGGATGTTTCGCTTATAACAAGCTGACGGGCAAAAACCTGTTCTTCCCTATAGGAGCTTCCGGCTACGGACATCGAAGACGCAGTGACAAGACACCCGGAATGCTGAGATATTCTGCCGGGCGGACGGAGTATTATCCCGAGAATGAACCTCATCCTTGGGGAAACTCACGCGTGAAAGACAGACCTTTGTTTTACGATTTGTTCAGGAGACCGGGAGCGATATATTGGATTGATAAAGAAACAAACCAAAAATTGGGCTGGGACATCAATTATTTTACTTTTGATTTCAACTCTATTGACGCCACGAATATATTTGACAGTGACGATTCGGACGCGTGCTTCGTTCGTTGTGTGGTAGATCCATGATTATGAGAGAAAATTCTTATTTTCAATATGGCCTTAAAAGAACATAAATGCCACCACACCAGAGGCTGCAAGCCTGAGACTGAAGCCAAATACCGCCCGGCGTTGGAACTATATGCCACGTCCGACCTCTCCACTGTCGAGATATGCCGGCGGTGCGAAGTCTCTCTCAACGGATTTTCCCGTTATATCGGTATTTACCACCGTCATCTGATGCTGGAGCGCAACGGCATCAAGTGCAGCCGGGAGGAAGCGGGCGGCATCAAGATGAATCAGCGGCGCGGTCAGCTTCCCGCTACTCACGCCAAATACAAGGAGGCCATTGCAGCGTGTGACAGCATGGACTATATCGCGTACAATGTTTCGCAGATTGCCCGTGAATTCGGATTGAATGGTACGAACCTCGGCCGTCAGTTGCGGACGCATTATCCCGAAGTGCTGGAGTTCCGCGAAAGGGCACGGCAACGGCTGGGGCTGGATGACGGCCTGCCGCGCGGCACGCGCCCGTGGTGCAAGGAACAGTATGCCGAAGCGGTGGGGCTGCTGCAAGCTGACCGTTATGTCACGGTGCAGGAAGCCGCCGAGCGGTGCAATGTTTCCTACTCCGGATTGGAGCAACACTTGATATTCTACCACAAGGAACTGGTCGGAAACCGTATCAAGATACGCGAACAGGCCACTAGACAGCAACGTAGGGGCAAGATAACGGGACGCGGTACCCTTCACGCCCCGAAGCCCGAAACGATAGAAGTGTATGCCGAAGCCCTCCACCTCTACCGTACCACCCCGATGTCTGTCCGAAAAATAGCCAAGCAGACCGGCGTGTCGCTAAGAGGTCTCTACGACTACCTGCAAACCTGGTACAAGGATTTGGTCTGTGAACGGAAAGGCATCCCTTACGAGGAAGGCAAGCCAGTGGAGTGGTCATCCGTGCGAAGATACAATCCTGCCACCGCTGCCAAATATGCGGATGCTATTACCCGGCTGAAAGAAGGCGGGCTTTCTACGGCAAAGGTCGCCGCCGAGTTTGGTTTGCATCCTGAATGTTTCAGGCAATACCTGAAAGAGCATGAGCCGGAACTCTATGCCCGGCAAGGTATGGTCAAAACAGAAAGCGGTCGTTCTATGGCAAACCATAGCATGGGAAAATACAAGGAGGCTTTGCACCTTTATGCTACGACAACCAAAAGCGTGAAATCGCTGGCAAGACGATTCGGGTTCAACGACTGCTCCTTCGGCCAGTTCATCAGAAGACATTTCCCCGAACTGCACGAACAACACCAAAAACTGGTGCAACAGACGAAAAAGACTGATTAAGTTCACACTATGCTGATACGTTCTTTGGGAGCCAAACCGGACTAAAGTTGAATCCTGTTGATGAGTTCTATTGCCGTAATGTCACGCATGAGGGTGAACCCGAACCATTTTCTGCCCAAATCCTTGATTGAAGCCCCTATGTGGTACACTTCATTGTCTATGAGCAGAAACCGGTCGTGTGCCTTGTTGAATCGCTTTACCTCGATAAGCGGATATTGGGCGTTGTGGCGGTCAACATCAAGTTGGAACTGGTTGCTGACACGCTGCGTGTAGATAGTGGCTGATACTCCTTCCTTTCTTTTATCAAGCAAAGTCAGCACGGTATCATCCGCATAATTGTCAATCAGCACAACGGACTGTTCAGCCTTCCGAATTAAATCAGACACGAAACGGTAAGCGTCAAACACCTGCCCGTCATAGAAGATGCCCTGCACAGGAGGAACGTCGGCATCCAAACGCTTGAAAACCTCGTCGATGCGTCTGTCGGTCACTTCCTGATGCTGTTTCATTTCCAGTTGGTGATACTCTATAGTCTCAAGCCTTTGGAATAATTGGGCATTGGTCGCAATAAAGCGGCGCATGGACACAAAGGCTCTCATAATGCGAATATTGGCTTCAATGGCTGTTTGGGAACGAAGTACTAAGCATGGCGACACCATTTTCGGTAAATGCGTATGGTAATTTTCTCGCTCCCATAGTGATGGATTTGGATGTCGCAAATTGCGACTTCCATTCTTCAAACTCTTCTTTGGTAAGTTGAAACATGAAATCATCAGGAAAACGTTCGATATTTCGCTTTACCTGCTCGTTCAGACGTTTGGTTTCCACTCCATATATTGCTGACAAATCCCTATCAAGCATAACCTGTTTCCCTCTGATTATTCTAATCATCGGTTGAATGTTGGTTACTTCGGGCAACTGGTCGCAATTTATGACCGATTCGTTTACTATGCCGTTTGTATTTTCCCTTTCTTTCGCCATTGTCCTGCTTTATTGCTCGTTTTCGTTCAGACCTTTGATAATTTCGATACTCAATGTGTTTTCTATTTTGCAAATGGTTTCCAATGACATATTCTTTTGTCCTTTCAGCATCTTGGATATATATTGCTGAGTGCAGTTCATCTTTTCGGCAAGCATTTTCTGTGTCAAACCAAGTTCAGACATCCGCTTTGACATGAGGACGGCAATAGCCCGTGAGTATTGCGTCCAATCCCTTTTATCCTGCCCTGATTTGACTGTCTGCGATTCAGTCTCCAAAATTCCACAAGGCATCTTGTATGTCACTGTATTCATTGAAACGATTGCATTGCTTAATTCAGTTGCAAAGGTAGCACAAATATTTGAAATTGCACAACTTCCGGGTTGTTGTTCCGTGGAAAGAAACGAAATGCCATGCCTAAATCAAAAATTTAGGGAAGTAGAGACTTGTCGCCTTCCCATTCATAATGGTAATGAACTTCCATGCTGTTAATTCCTATCTTCTACCATAAGAACAACATTTCTCTATTTATTTGTTGTGAATTTGTTGCACATAGATTATATATCTACTTGTTGTGGTTGATTATCAATATATTAATGTTTTTGCAAAATCAATGACATTGAAGAAGCTGCATTAAGTAATGTAGGAATCCATTTAGGAGGTTTTATGTTTGTTTCTTGTTGGACTTTTAATGAAATTGAAAGCATTCCATTATGGAAAATGTACACACCTGCAACTAAAGGTGTTAGAATCTCATTAGACAAGAATATGTTTAAAAAGCATATCGTTACTAAAGAAGATTCTGAAAAATATCATATACAGACTAATGGAGAAAGTTTTTCATCAATCATTCCAGTAGCAAAAATGTTTACCTCTCAATATACTATACTTAATACATTCTGGAATGAAGACTTTTTTTATAAGAAGATTGAATACACAGATGATTTAAATCAAATATATAATTCACTAATACAAAATAACTCCAATGGCGTTTCTTTAAATTTTGACAATGTTGGTAGATTCAAACATAAACATTGGGAATTTCAAGATGAATGCAGGTTTAGACTTATTATATTGCCAAATGATAACATAAATATTGGTGATAAAAGGTACGTAACTTATATCCATTCTTGTGTAAAAGAAGAACGATTTCCTATAATAGATTCATTTTTTATTGACTTAAAAGATGATGCGTTTGACAACTTAAGAATTACATTAAGCCCCTACGCAACCGAAGCAGACAAGTTGATTGTAAACGCTCTATGTAAAGAATATGCTCCTAATGCACATATCATTAATAGTTCTCTAAAAGGAAAAGTAAGAATATAACACCATGCCTGAAGTAACATTTGACATACCAACCATAAAGAAGCTATATCCAGAACTGAACAGATGCTTTGGCTTCACCTATGACGACATATCCAACGAACTGACCCAGGTCTATGCCCAAAAAGTCTTCAATCTGACACCAGAAGAAAAAGAGTTTGCCAACCAATGCAAGTCAGATGATGGTTGGGGTGTGGATGCGGTAAAGTTTGCATTGGCTACCAATGAGAATATAGCAGTAACTGTTCCAGACAGCTTTAATCCAAAAGCAATCGTAGAATCGTATGCGGCTAAACTTCATAATGAAGAATCAGCTTCATGCGCATTATTGTTCATGGCTACGCTTCTGTACAGGGACAGAATAACAGAAGCTCCCATATCAGAAGGAGAATATGACGATATGCAATATCAGCAATATATCCATGAAGTCAGACCCGATATGCTAAAATTATACATCGCCCTCAACCAGCCCAAACAAAAAAATGGGAAAGAACTCAATACTGATATAAAGCTTGCAGCAGGTGGTAATTCTCCAATACTTATCAATAACAAGGACAGTTGGTTGGAGAACAGACTGAATGAATACCTGCATCAATATTTAGGAGTGCGCAATTTAGAGGAAGCTCAAAAAGAACTGGATTTCATCTATGGAAACAAGACGGTAGGCAATAAGAAGATTGACCCTATCCAATCATTATATATATGGGGGACTTATCAATTACTTCAAAATACACATTTAAAATCTGTCGAAGAGAAAGTTCCTACAAGACCACAAGCCAATTTAATAGAGTCTTATCTGAGAGCTATTGAATTGATAGATTCCAATAATGTCAAAACAGATGCCAATAATATAAGAAGCAGATTAAATTCATTCCTTAAAAAATACGATACGGTAGAAGCACTGTTGGACTACAGGACATTCAAATTATCACCTTATAATATAGGTGGAACTAAACTTTGGTAAACTCAACTCACCTTATATAAAAAGGCAGCTCTTACGATGGTAAAGAACTGCCTTTTTCTTTTCCCTATTCCTTACCAACTTACCCAACCACAATATTCTACTTTTGCACCGCTTTCAAAAAGAAGTGATGATAAATCTCTTAAAGGTAAATGGTTGGTAAAAAACTCACTTAAACATACGGTTATTCTTTACCAATTCACCTTATGAGAACATCATAACTTTGCAACGTAATCAAAAGCAAAATGGTGCGCACCTTTTAATAACGATTACCTGCCAGTTCCCTCAGAGTGGGAACAAAAGTAAAAAACTTTAAAAAAGAAGAATTATGATTTTTACAATTAATGGAGCATCTGCTCCACAGGTAGAAAAGTACGATAATCAAGGTGCGCACAATGCCATCAAGTCAATGATGCAGAGAAAAGAAACTCTTAGCATCAGACTATACACCGACAAGGACAATTATCCTTGCATCTGGATTGAATCTTATAATGTGGCAGGGTTCAAATACTATGTCACTCCGACTTCTTTCAAATGGATATACACCTATCTGACAACTGGAGAAAGTGAAGATGGAGGGATTCAACCGACTGAACTAACCCCATATCAAGCAGGTGAGGATAACAACTTCCAGCTATCCATATTGAAACAACTTATTGAATCTGGCAAACGTGTGCAATTCGTCCCTTTGTTTCGTGAGGTTAATAATTACATCAGTGCTACCAGTGCTTTCTTACGTGGAAAGATATTCTTCCGAGTAGAACGTACCGAAGAGCTATTGGACTACTTGCGTGAGAAAGAAGCTTTAATCTGATTATTAACTCTAAGAGTGGGAGCTAACAACTCCCCTCTTTCTAAAACGAAACAAAGATGAATACAGCATACATTAAAATAGAGAAAAAACATAATGGTAAAATTCAATATCTGACAGAAGTTTTACCTCAAATACCTACCAATACTATCCTTTATAAGAAACTGACAGGACTTGGAGCAACTTATGGAGAACTGAAAGCAAACAGAAATTCCATCATATTGGAACCAAATGTGCCAGTAATAAAAGGCAAATGTAAAGACCCCAAGCATAAAAATGACAACCTCTTTGGAGTTTATGAGAATGTGACGGTGGAGAAAATTGTGAAATACCTACAAGCAAGTAAGGAGAAACATATCAAACTGTTATCCACTCCAGAAAGCTTTTCCAAGATTAAGACAGCATTTGAGGAACTGGATATGGATATTTATTCTACCTGTTACCTATTGTTCGACGAGTGCCATAAGATAGTAAAAGATGTGGATTACAGGGAGGACATAACATTACCTTTCGATGATTTCTTCATGTTCGACAATAAAGGACTGGTGTCTGCCACTCCGTTGGACTTCACAGACCCGAGATTCTTTAAACAGAGATTTCAGATTATGGAAGTGCAACCCATGTTTGACTATGCCCAGCCCATCAATATTTATCATACCAATAATGTGCTGCAAGAACTAAAGAAGCGATTGGGAAAGGCAACCAACAACCCCATCTTCCTGTTCATTAATTCCACGGAAACAATCTATTCTATCATGCAGAAATTAGACATACTGGAGCAATCAACAGTTTTTTGTGCATCCAACAGCGTAACGAGTTTGAAGGAGAAGAAGTTTGCTAACGCATATTCAGATTGGAATGCTGACAAAATGAGACGGTTCAATTTTCTTACGAGCAGGTTCTTCAATGCCCTGGATATAGAACTGGATTTCCGCCCAGAAGTGTTCATTGTAACCGATACTACTATGGCAACCCAAAGCATGGTTGACCCGTTTACTGACACGATACAGATAATAGGTCGTTTCAGAAATGGAATTGCATCTGCAAACCATATCACCAATACAGACTATAATTTCTCTGTAAGGTCTAAAGCGCAGGTACAATATATGATAGGTGTGTTTGAGCAGGTTTATGAGATGATGAAAACCTATCACAATAATGCCACAATAGATGAAGCAAGGGATGCTTATAAAGCCATATTAGACATTCTGCCCTTTAATTCCATGCTGAATAGAAACGGTGAGAAGAACTGGTTCAAGATAGACAACTATATTACAGAAGCAATCGTACAAGGCTGCTATAACAGTTTCGATATGCTGACTAAGACATATAGACAATGTAAATCTTTTAAAGTCAGTTGTGAATCGCAAACCTATCTTTTAAGCGATTTGGAAAGATTGAAACGAGAAAATAAATCCATCAGCATTAAAGCCAAGCGTAAAGAAATAGTTGAGCAATTGGAAATGTTGAAAGGGGATGAAACCAGCATGGCGATGGAACATAAAAGAGAGCTTATAAAAACTGACGCTTTCATTGTAGAAGCTTATAATGAATTGGGTAAGGCAAAAATTGAGGAACTGAAATACTCCCAGTCCAAAATAAGAGAAGCCATGATACTTAAAAGGTACGATGAGAAGCGGAATGGTACAGAGTTCATTGAAATGGTGAAAAACAGGTTCAAGGCAGGACGCTCATACGAGTTGTCCGACATAAGCAAAACAAGGGATGAAATATATCAACTGATGGATATGCCACCTGTAAAGAAGAAACCTAAAGACTTTCTCGGAGAGTTCTTCAAATGCAAGGACAGTTGGAAGAACAGGCAAAGGGCTTTATTCTTAGAATATGAGAAAGTTTAATCGGGTACAACATTTTACCAACAAATCACCTTTTATACCCCCTTTCGTAAAAATGTTGCATCGGTAAAATTAGAAAGTCCAGATTTATATAGTCTGGATTTTCTTCCGAAAAAGAACCCAAGTAAACAGATTGACTAAGCTCTGAATGGTCTAAAGTCTGATTATTAAATGTGTGGTCTTATCATTAGTTCCCCACTCGTGGATTTACTACTTTTACAGTACCGCAGACAGATAATCCCACCACACAGATTGACGAACTACAAACTATTCAGAATATCTAAAATGGAAGAATTTACTTATGAGCAGATAAGGGCTAAGGCTCTTAAACAAGGAGTGAAAGATAATAAAGTTCATATTGGATTATGGGCTAATCTTAATAACTATCTAAAGACAAAAAGAAAGAAAAATGGAAAGGTTACTACCTATTATATATCATTGCAGAAGTTGGCTTATTAACTCATTAATATTTAAACTGATATGATTATTCATTTACCAACAGGGAAAAAGTTCCACAACAGAAAGGAAGCCAAGATATACTTTGGAACTGCCTACTATTATAAGATGGAACGAGAGAAGAAAGATTTAGTGTTTACTAATAATGTTCAATCAGCTACTAATGAATATGAAGATACCCCAAAGACACCTGCAAAGCAGGACAAGTAACATTAGGCAGGACTATGCCACCATTAATAAGTCAATAGTGGATAAACTCAATCCACCCAATTTGTACAGGTTCTTCTGTCTGTCCTTATATAGAAATGACTATTATAAGGTCAGATGGAGAATTAAGGATTTAGCCAAACGGACTGGAGAGGAAGAAACTGCACTAAAGAATTTCAATAAAGACATAGAAGTAGTGTTGGTCAGAAAGAAATACTCTGTACCAATCAACCACCCTATATATGAATTTACAATGAGAAGCCTTTACTGCATCCCACCAATAGACCATCCCAACTTTATAACACTATCCTACCTCTTTATGAAAGTGAATTTGGATATTAAAGTGAAAGGCTATTATATCAAGCTCCTATTGATAGCAGAAGATAACAAGATATTGCTTTCTTCTAATAAGTTGGCTGATAAATTGGGAATGGGTAAGAAAAATATAGAAAGTTACAATCTGGATTTATATGGTGCTGGTCTATTGAAATATTTACCTAAAGGGATAGAACTTACTCCAAAGGAACTTCTATTAGATAATGATATAGCCAAACAACGTAAGGAGTGGAATCCAATCAACTCAAAAAATGTGGTTAAGATAGGCTTCAAGTCCAAATAACAGGCAAGCAGGATTTTTCGTACTGTTTATTATTATATTAATAGATGGTACGAATAATCCCAAGTCTGCCTTAAATCCACTTTATAAGCGCATAAAGTCTGTTTTTTAAGTTGGGTACAACATTCAAGGTGAAAAATGGATTTTATAGCCCCAATTCTCAGAATGTTGTGCGAAATACCATACCACTATTTTAGCCCCCTCTCACCAAGTAAAAGGAAAATGAGAATTGATAGATAGCCACCCACCCCCTCAACCATTATAAATTTTACTATTCACCTCACATCATTCATGGACTTCTTAAAGAGATACACAATACAGACATAATGGTAATATAGTCTAATTGTAATATCACTTAAATGTAATTCATCGAATTGTAGTGAAGTAAAAATCGTTATGGAGCAATCCAAAGCGATATGAACTTTACCAATTCCAGAGTTAAATCAATCAATAATCATTTAAACAGTTATCATTATGAGAAACTTAGTCATTATGCCAGCTATGGCACAGAACCGTGAGAGAATGAATTTGGATGAGTTTGCAGAAGAAGCAACCATCATCATGGACGAACCTGTAAGACCTGCCAACCATTTCATTGAAGCCAACACACAGGAAGTTACTTTGCATCATCTAAAGCATGACTGCATTACACCTGTGTTCTCTAAAGACAACGAACTGACCATTAACCATGCTGCATTTGTGGAAACCATACAGGATGCAGCCCAATCATTCTTTAGTGGTGAGAGAGTGGAACAGGCAGATATTCGTGTGAGCCACATTATTAAAGGCAGAATCCCTGAAGCTATCCACAAACCTGCCAATCAACTGTTGGAATCTGACAAGACCATTTATTATGAAAGGGCAGCTTTCAGCATTGATATTCCTACCATTTATGAAACGGTTGGAGGAAACAAGCTCAATCTTTCTATCGTAGGTGTGAGGGCTTATAATCAGATGAACTTATACAGCAAAAAAGTGCCAGAGTTGTTCAGATTGGCTATTGGCTTCAAGAACCAAGTTTGTTGCAATATGTGCATCTTCACCAATGGCTACAAGGACGATTTAAGGGTGAGCAATACAAGTGAACTCTATCGTGCAGCGTTGGAACTGTTCAACAACTACAATCCAGCCAAACATCTTTATCTGATGCAGCAATTAGGCAACACTTCCATGAGTGAACACCAATTCGCACAGATTATAGGCAAGATGCGACTTTACCAATGCTTGCCAACAGGCTATCAAAAGGCACTGCCAAGAATGTTGCTTACAGACACACAGATTAATTCTGTGGCTAAGGCATACATTCACGACAATAACTTTGGCGGCTTTGGAAGTGAGCTTAATATATGGAAGTTCTACAACTTGCTTACAGGAGCCAACAAGTCAAGCTATATTGACAGCTTCTTAGACCGTTCCTTAAATGCTACTGAAATGGCAACAGGAATCAATGCGGCTTTACATGGTGACGAACGATATAAGTGGTTCATTGATTAAATGGGCTTATTGATTGAGAGGAGAAAGGGCAGCTATTCAGTTAGTTGTCCTTTCTTTATTTCTACCAACTTATTAAATATCATACAATATGAATATAGATTATACTGTGGGCGAAGTGGAACTATCCTACAAACCCAAATTCAAAAACCTGCATAAGATTGTCAGTTCTGAGGACGCTTATAAATACTTGCTTCCTACATATAAAGAGGGTACAATCTGTTACAAGGAATATTTCAAAGTCTTATTCCTAAACCAAGCCAACCAAGTTTTAGGCTATACGCTCATATCAGAGGGCGGAATTACTGAAACGTCTGTTGATGTCAGAGTAATTCTACAAGCCGCATTACTTACCAATTCAATGGCTCTTGTTCTTGCACATAACCACCCAAGCGGTAATCTAAGACCAAGTAGGCAGGATATGGAAATAACTAAGCAAGTCAAAGAAGCAGCAAAACTTATAAGAATTACAGTAATAGACCACCTCATTCTTACAGATGCAGGATATTACAGCTTCTCTGATGAAGGACAATTATAATAAGGTAAAGGACATTCAATTTCCAAGTTGGGTGTCCTTACCATATTCACTTCTACTATTAGTGAATGTTCCTTTAGTAATCAATGAGTTAGTAAATCCAACTCAGAATTAATATTCACTTCTATTCGTTTCATTATAAAACAGAACATTATGTCACTCAAATATTCAAGCACAACGGCAGACTATCTTATATGGTCTGATGCAATGAACCTCATAAGAAAATTGGCAAAGGATGAGAATTATAAAATCTCACTCCTTATAGCTTTGGGATGCTTCACAGGATTAAGAATATCTGATATTCTATCTCTAAGGTGGAAGCAGATATTAGGTGCTGACAAGTTTACAGTAATTGAGAAAAAGACAGGCAAAGTAAGAACTATCAGACTGAATCCCCAATTACAGGAACACATTAAAGAGTGTTACGAGCATATAAATCCAATTGGAATTAATGCACCTATCTTAATAAGTCAAAAAGGTACTATCTTCACTGTTCAGAGAATTAACATCATTCTTAAAGAGGTGAAGAAGAAGTACAGGCTAAAGATTAAGAACTTTAGCTGCCATTCTCTTAGAAAGACTTTTGGTAGGCAGGTCTATAACATGAACAGCGATAATGCAGAGTTGGCATTAGTAAAGCTGATGGAACTGTTCAACCATAGTTCTGTTGCCATTACTAAAAGATACTTGGGATTAAGGCAGGAGGAAATCTTACAGACTTATGACTGTTTGAGCTTCTAATGACAGGCAGGACAAATTTAGAGTAAGGTTAGTCCTATATACCCCAATCCGAATTTGTCCTACTCTTAAATTCAGACGGAGAAATTAACTTTAGCTTTATAAATCCATGTGGGTAGCAATTTCTAAAATTCACTTCTTATAAGGGGAATTTTCATTTTGATACCCACATGGATTTACAGAGCTTAGATGCAAATCTTATTAAATTTCCCATTCAGAATATGTTTGAGGGCAGAAAAGCTACTATTTATCCTCACTCCATGCTCATTAATTTAGAACCTTTCGTTATCTTTGCACCAATTCCAATGAACTAATGTGTTAGGGAGTTGGAAGGACATATTTAACGAAAGGTGTTATTGAAATTATCTTCGTAGTAAAATTCTCGCAAAATTTTATTTGGCATGAAGATGATAGCAATAGCACCCCACCATTTGATATATACCTACCTTATTTTATAAGGCTTTAGATATTGTCAAAATTGGTGTGGGTTGCTATTGTTTTATCCATGCCAAGGCAATGCGAGAAGCCGTACTACAGGATAAGACAAATATAGTTCCCACACCTTTTTTATTTATGGCTTACCATAGGGAACAGGTAGGAATAATATTTTAATTATGAAGCACAGATTGTTACTATTCTTATCAATGCTGCTTATAACGACTTATATCAGTGCCCAAAGTGAAATTACAGGATTCTTGGGAATCAAATTGGAAGATAAACCTTATGTAGCCATAGACAAGCTAAAGAAAAGATATTCCAATGTAGAATGGAAGCATCCTTGCATCCATATAAAAAACATTACATTCATTGATACCAAATTCAACGACTTAGTTATAACCTTTAAAAGTGAAAGGCTTGTAGAAGCTACATTCTCATTATTAGAAAATACTTTTGTGGCAGATAATCCTTTTAGGGACAAAAGTATCTTTCTGAATGAAGCCAAGTCCAAGCAAAATCAAATTATAAATAAGTTCACACAGACATTTAACAGCTTAGGAAACGCATTGTGTTCTAAATATGGTAACCCAACAGTTTCTTCTGATGGTAATGCAATATGGAGAGACAGGAACTCTAATTCTATAACCCTAAATGTCATTCTTAATAATTCACAAGATGAAATTGGAGCACATTTCAGCGGCAAATTAACAGTTACATATAGAACAACAACTACAAATAATGATGAATTTTAAGAACTTAATAATATATAACGATGAAGAATTTTAGACTATTAGCAATCTCATTATTGGTTGCATTATGCACAGGATTCAGTTCTTGTACAAAGTCTGTAAACGAGCAAATGGATTTAGCGGAAGCTCAATTCATCAAAGAGTTGTCTTATATGACTGAAAAAGAAGCATTGTCTAAAGAAATAGATTATTATAAAGCTCCAGAAATCACATATAAGGAACATACAAGGACTCTAACAGGAAAAGACTTAATCCATGAATGCAATCAGATAATGGAAGAAGATAATAATAAAGATTACACGCAATTTGGACCAACTTCATTTAAAATAACAAGAAAGGTTGCTGATATAAAAGCGTATGCGTTAGAACATCCAAATGAAATTATAGCCAATGAATTTAAATTCAGTGGAATATTCACCCATTTTGGAGCTAATAAATATGACGAAAAAAAAGCTATTGTAATTGTAGTTCCAGAATTAGAAAGATACATCGTTACACCAATTTATAAATAATAAAATTCCATATTTATGAAAAAGTTATCATTGATAATTCTATTTGTGATAATCCCTATCACTTCTTTTTGTCAAACCTATTTCAGTTTTACCAAGTGCATAAATAATTACTGGGGTGAATGGGAATATTCTAATCCTTACAAGACAATTGATGGAGGATATTTGCTTAATGGAACATATGACGAATTTATCATTTATGCTTATGACAAACATCCAAGTCAATACATAATGAAAGTAAAGTTGTTTGCTATGAGTGTCGATAATGACAAAAAGGCTAAGAAGCAAAGAATCAAGGCAGACCAATGGTACGAATATACAGGTACTGTAGAATATTACACAAATGGATTATGGGATAAATTTAAAAATATTGTAAATCAGTGGCCTTATGTACCAGATGCATCTTATGGCGAAGTCCATACTGTTTCTGCTACCATAAAGATTCGACCATATAAAAAGAACCCAAAAGTTTACAATATCTTTTTTGAAGAATATGGCATTGGCATAAATTTAGATTAAAATATGAGAACAATCATTTCTATTATTATTTTTTGTTTGTGTTGTACCATTAACGCTCAAACAAATAAAACAAGTAGCAACTTGCTATTGGGAACTTGGACATTCATAGATAATGAGTCTGAGAAAGCTGATGACTGTTTTACCAAACACCGATTCATCTTTCAGCAAGATAACAAATGTTCATATTGGCATGATATAGGTAAAATAAGTACAAGAAAGTCAAATTACCATAGACTTATCTTTGAGGGAGTTTATAATTATCAAGACACAAAGAAAGAAATAATCATCTACATTGATGGAAATAAGGATGATATATTAAAGATGATAATTATAAAATTATCAAATGATATTCTAATCATATCTGACGAGGCAGGAAACCAAATGAATTTACGCAAAGAACAATGAAGAAATTATTCATAAATTCGTGCATAGTACTTTCTATTTTAGCATCATGCAAATCCAAACAGCAGGAAAATAAACAAGTTTCCACCATAGACAGTACTTTACAAATTAAAGCCACCTCTATCTTAGAGAATAAACTAACAGAACTTAATGCCTTATCTGGGCAAGCTATCGTTATGGAAGTTCAGACAGGGCATATAAAAGCTATCGTGGGACTTGAAAGGAAAGACAGTGCAAACTACCAACCTTGTGAGAACTTCTCCCAAACATACGAATCAGCATTGATACAACCTATATCCATATTGGCTGCATTAGAAACAGGTAAAATCAAATTAACTGATACGGTAGATGTTGGTGATGGCATTTATATTTGTAAGGGAGATACCATCAAAGACCATAATTGGCATAGAGGTGGATATGGCAAAATTACCATCAAACAAGGATTAGCAAGCAGTTCTGAAATTGCTGTTTATAAAGCAATGGAAGTGGCTTTTAATGGTTACACCCAAGCATATTACGACCAATTAAAGGAAATAGGCATTAGTAATTTTAGCACTCCCCTGCAAATGCTTACTGCCTACAATTCCATAGCGAACAATGAGAACAATCAAGCCAATATTGACAGTCTGAAACAGGCATTGGAATATGTGGTAACTGATGGCTTAGGACAACCTGCCAAGTCTGATAAAGTACAAGTAGCAGGTAAGACAGGAACAGTACAACTTGAAGATGGAAGCTATATTATAGAGTTCTGCGGCTATTTTCCTGCCAATGCTCCCCAATATTCTATTATTGTTTCTATCCATAAAGAGGAACTTCCTGCAAGTGGTGGATTGATGGCAGGTGATGTGTTTAGGCAAATAGTTGATTATATAAACGAATAACAATCTAAAAGAGCAGCATTTGAGGAAACTCTTATGCTGTTTCTTTTTTTAGCTACTACATTTCTAAAGAATACTTCCCATATAGCCCCCATTCACTAAAATGTTGCAGCAAATTATTGCGGTTTAAAGGAGAATGACTATCTTTGTCTTAAACTCATAATCACTTGATTTATGGAATATATTAATGAATTTCACAGGCAATGGATAGAGCGCACTCGCCAATCTATAACCTCTTGGAGCAAGCAGCCTGCATCGCCAGAAGAAGTAAGGAAGCAACAGGAAAAACTGAACCAACAGAGAGCTATAAGAGAGGGCAAACAGAAGAACTGATAAAGTTTGCCGATGACAACGGTCTATGGATTGACTTATCACACCTCAACATTACTTATATGGATAGAGGTGGTGAGAATGAAGTGTTCCATGATGGTAATGTGTCTGTTGTAAAACTGAACAACTTTGAATACGCAGGAGATGATTTGGAGAACTTCTTCATCCGCATTGCTGCACACAACAAGTTCTTTGGCAATGTCCCTTATCAGATGATAGGCTTTGCTTACAACAGCCAACAGGAATTTTGTGCAGTCCTTGTACAACCTTATATATTGGCAGAACGGGAAGCTACAGAAGATGAGATAGCTGCCTATATGCAAGCATTAGGTTTTGAAATGGACTATTACGACGAATACCACAACTCAGATTATGAAGTGTTTGATGCAGTACCCAATAATGTGCTTTATGGCATAGACGGAGATTTATACTTCATTGACACGCAGATTAGATTACGGTCTTAACTCCATTAGGAGTACTCTCATCTAAAGGGTAACGCACAGGCATTTGCCCATGATGCAGCCCTTTTTGATAATTCGTTCTTTTATTTACTAACAAGGAGTTTACACATTGCTATTATAGCATTGATTAATAACTGATTGTAAAGACTTACAGGGATGCAGTGTCGCCGCTTCTTACGGTATGACCGACACTATGGGCCGTATGCACTCAGACGCTCAGTTCGCTGGTTCTTCATCAGTTCCCGCTCACGTGGAAATGATGGGATTCCTGGGTATCGGTAACAACCCGATGGTAGGATGTACAGTGGCTTGTGCGGTTGACGTTGCTACTGCTTTGAGCAAGTAATTTAAACAATTACAATATATTGAAATCCCTGTAACTCTATGAGTTATGGGGATTTTTATTTTAGTTACACTGCAATGCTTATCTCCTATTCTGATACTTATTTCCTCTTGCTATTCTTTTTATAATTGATTGTAATTGGGTGATGGCATCCAACATGCCCAATTAGGAGATAGTGAATACGCTTGGTTCTTGGACTGAGTGGATTGTGGATTGTTGATTGAGAGAGGAAAGGGCATCATTAAGTTGGTGTCCTTTCTTTATATCTAATAATTAACTAATTAAATTTGCAAGTACGCATATAAGTACATACATTTGCATTAAATAGAAGGAGGATATATGAGAACAGCTAACTATACAGATTTGAGAGCGAACCTTAAAGGTTACATTGATTCAGTGATTGATGACTATGATACTGTAATTGTCAATCGTGGTAATGGTAAAGGAGTAGTGATGATTTCCCTTGATGAATACAACTCATTAAAGGAAACGGAATATATAATGTCGTCACCCGAAACGATGGAAGCCATACGTCAGGGGGAAGAAGATATTAAGAACGGCAATTATTTTGCCCAGAATGATGGAGAAAGCATAGAAGACTTCTTAAAGCGAGCATCATGTACAGAATAATATTATCTGACCAAGCACGGAAGGAATATCTATACTTCGCACAGAGTGGCAATAAAATAATTCTGAATAAGATTACGGCTTTACTGAATGATATTGCAGAGCATCCTTATACTGGGATTGGGAAGCCAGAACCGCTAAAATATGAATTGACTGGTAAATGGTCAAGGAGAATCACCTCAGAACATCGTCTTGTTTACTCTGTAAATGATGACAGGGTAGAGGTTGATATACTCTCAATGAAGTACCATTACTCCAAGAAGTAAACCAACTCTTACATATTATTAATCACAAGGGCAGCTATTAAGTTAGTTGCCCTTTCTTTATAATATTCACTTCAGGATTAAGAATATCTGATATTCTAACTCACTAATTATTAGTATCAGACGCTCAGTTCGCTGGTTCTTCATCAGTTCCTGCTCACGTAGAAATGATGGGATTCCTGGGTATCGGTAACAACCCGATGGTAGGTTGTACAGTGGCTTGTGCGGTTGACGTTGCTACTGCTTTGAGCAAGTAATTTAGACAATTACAATATATTGAAATCCCTGTAACTCTATGAGTTATGGGGATTTTTATTTTAGCCAGCAATAGGTCATATCTTTGCGTAAAACAAAAGGAGGATATATGAGAACAGCTAACTATACAGATTTGAGAGCGAACCTTAAAGGGTACATTGATGCGGTAATTGATGACTACGATACAGTAATAATTAATCGTGGTAACGGGAAAGGAGTAGTAATGATTTCCTTGGATGAATACAACTCGATAAAAGAAACTGAATACATCATGTCGTCACCTGAAACGATGGAAGATGCTCCGTTTTTCCGGTTATCCGCTTATGCTTTCCTATAGTCTTTATCAGACAAGCCTTTCCATATTGCTTCACCACGACGGTGGTTAGATTTAACCACAGCGGTGGTTAGAGTTATCCACGACGGTGATTAGAGTTAACCACGGCCGTGGTGAAGCAAACTTGAGCTTAAATGAAAAACTTAAGCGATGGATGAAGATAAAAACATGTACTTTCAAAGGCAAGAGTAGATTGTGCTCCTATTATATTCATTGTAAATCTTTCGATGGTGACTTACTTGCTCTCAATTTACGTAAAGAACACCCTGATATTTGTAGTTAATCTATGATACAGTTCCTATAATGTATAATAAAAGAATAAACATTTGGAAAAGCGTTTCCATTCTTATACTTATTAAAAAGATATTCGAGCTTTTAGCTCTTATTCTCTCAATCTGAAAACCGCCAATTTGAAGTCCATGAGAATAAGTAGATGAAGGTTCACGCTCTATCGGGCGTGGACTGTTCTTACTTATTTGTGGACGAAGGTGCTTGGCGGTTCCTCAGATTGAAAATAGGTAATGAATGGTTCCGCCTTTTTTATTGCACTATGATACACATCGGGAAACTTCCTTATCTTTAATGTACAGATTCTGACATAACGCAGAAGTCATTTAAAGCATCTCCGGACTCATCGTTATAATCTGAGTTCCCCTCTAATCCGTCAATCGCTCCTCCCCCCGCCCAAAGGGGCTCCGAGCCGGCTGACGGATTATTCCATTTATTCATTTTTATGTGATATCCTATTAACAAACTGCCCATCAGCCAACATTTAAATAACGGTATAAACCAAGACCAATAACCGTGAACAATATAACATGGGAAAAGCATGATATAGAGGGAATTTATATCATGGCAAAATCTAAAGATGAAGCAAAGAATTATAATAATGTGCTCAGAGAAGGAGCCGATTATTAAATGTATATCCTGTTCAGCTTCCCGCCTTTCCTCTCTGATTCTGACGAAGGAATGATGGAAATAAAAGAGAATAAAGGAATATTTTATAAAAAGCCTGCCTTATAAAGGCTATTATATGGTTTTCAATCATTACCTTTACAGAATTTAAAAAAACTCTATGAATATGAATTTAGACAAGCATATCATTAAAGAATTTCTGTCTTTCCAGAAAAACGAAATAACAGAAAGCATAGTTTATACTCATTTGGCTACCATTGAAAAAGACAGTACAAACCAAAAGATAATGCAACAGATAGCCTTGGAAGAAAAGCAGCATTATGAAGTATTAAAATGCTATACGGGACAGGACATACGCCCCGACCAAAGAAGAATTTCCAAATTTGTCTGGCTGGCCCGCCTGTTTGGAGTTACTTTTGCAATCAAACTAATGGAAAGCAGCGAAATAAGTTCATACAAAGGATATGCCCGATATCCTGAAATGGCCGATTTAGTGAGGCTGGCACAAGATGAAGAAATACATGAAGCCAAACTGATTGGACTTATCAATGAAGAACGATTGGAATATATGGGGTCGGTAGTGCTGGGGCTGAATGATGCATTGGTGGAATTCACAGGTGCACTGGCCGGTTTCACGCTTGCGCTGAGCGATTCCAAATTAATAGCCCTGACAGGAAGTATAACAGGCATTGCCGCAGCACTCTCTATGGCCTCTTCCGAATATCTGTCTACAAAATCGGAAGGCGGACAAGGAAAGCATCCTGTCAAAGCAGCCATTTACACAGGCATTGCCTATATCATCACCGTCGTGGCACTTGTCACTCCTTTTATTATTATAAAGAATGTGATAGCAGCACTCATCCTCATGCTGATAATGGCGTTATTAATCATCGCATTATTCAATTACTATTATTCAGTAGCGAGAGGGGAAAGTTTTAAAAAACGATTCACCGAAATGGCAGTCCTCAGCTTCAGTGTGGCGGCTGTCAGTTTTTTAATCGGCTATGCCCTGAAAACAATTACAGGGATAGAAGTTTAAATAAGCAGTATCAGTTCATAAGCTTTTTCCCATAATTTTCATATATATCTTAAAAAACATAGAAAATCGCCTTACGATCCGAATTATTATACTAATTTTGAACAAATTTATAACCTTAAGAACAAAACTTAATATGCAAAAATTAGCATTCAGTCTATTACTATGCTGCTTTACATTACAAAGCTATGCAAAAGTAGAACCCCTGAAAGGCTTTCATTATGCCTCGGAACAAGCTCCAAAAGGGAACGAATGGGAATCCCCTGAAAATGTGGCGCTGAACAAAGAACAACCTCATGCCTATTTCTTCTCTTTCCAAGATAAGGCAAGTGCACGGAAAGTATTGCCGGAAAACAGTGCTTACTGGCAATCATTGAATGGAGACTGGAAATTCAATTGGGTTCCAAATCCGGAAGAACGACCCAAAGATTTCTACAAAACAGAATTTGATGTTTCAGGATGGGATAACATTCCGGTTCCTTCAAGCTGGAATATTTATGGTATCCAAAAAGACGGAACACAAAAGTACGGAACCCCTATCTATGTGAACCAACCGGTTATTTTCCAACATAAAGTGGCTGTGGACGACTGGCGCGGAGGTGTAATGCGTACACCGCCCAGCAATTGGACTACTTTCAAAGCTCGTAATGAAGTAGGCTCTTACCGCCGCGAATTTACAATTCCTGAAGATTGGAACGGAAAAGAAATCTTCATCAACTTTGATGGTGTGGATTCATTCTTCTATCTTTGGATAAACGGACAATATGTAGGTTTTTCAAAGAACTCACGAAATACTGCCAGTTTCGATATCACCAAATATCTGGTGAAAGGCACTAACGTGGTAGCTGTTGAAGTATACCGTAGCTCGGACGGTTCTTTCCTCGAAGCTCAGGATATGTTCCGCTTGCCGGGTATTTATCGTACAGTCGCTTTGCAGGCTGTACCGCAGTTGCACGTACGCGACTTGGTTGTAACTCCCGACTTGGACGCAACTTATACCGACGGTGAACTGAAAATCAATGCAGATATCCGCAACCTCGGAAAGAAAGCTGCCAAAGGCTATTCTATGGTATATTCATTGTATGCCAACCAGTTGTATTCCGACGACAATACCGAAGTGACCAATGCCGGTATCACAACTCCGGTAGCAGTGGTGGAAGCCGGTCAGGAAATAACTGCCGAAACAATACTGAAAGTACAAAAGCCCAACAAATGGTCGGCTGAGAAACCGTACCTTTATACATTGGTGGGAGAACTGAAAGATAAAAAAGGACGTACCCTCGAAACTGTTTCTACCCATATCGGTTTCCGCAAAGTGGAAATCAAAGACACTCCCGCATCGGAAGATGAATTCGGATTGGCCGGACGTTACTATTATGTAAATGGTAAAACGGTAAAACTGAAAGGTGTAAACCGTCATGAAACCAATCCGGGTGTAGGTCACGCCATCACCCGCAAAATGATGGAAGACGAAGTCATGATGATGAAACGTGCCAATATCAACCATGTGCGTAACTCTCACTATCCGGATGACCCGTATTGGTATTATCTGTGTAATAAATACGGTATTTATCTGGAAGATGAAGCCAATATCGAATCACACGAATATTATTACGGAAAGGCATCTTTGTCTCACCCTATCGAATGGCAGAATGCTCATGTGGCACGTGTGATGGAAATGGTTCACGCCAATATCAACAATCCATCTATCGTTATCTGGTCTTTGGGAAATGAAGCCGGTCCGGGCCAAAACTTCGTAGCGGCTTATGATGCGTTGAAAGTTGCCGACAAATCTCGCCCTGTTCAATATGAACGTAACAATGACATTGTAGATATGGGTTCTAACCAGTATCCTTCCATTTCATGGGTACGCGGTGCCGTGAAAGGTGATTATGACATCAAATATCCTTTCCACATCTCGGAATATGCACACTCTATGGGTAATGCTTGCGGTAACTTGATTGATTACTGGGATGCTATTGAATCTACCAACTTCTTCTGCGGTGGAGCTATCTGGGACTGGGTAGACCAGGCTATGTATAATTATACCAAAGATGGCAAACGTTACTTGGCATACGGTGGTGACTTCGGCGATACTCCAAACGACGGACAGTTTGTAATGAACGGTATCGTATTTGCCGACTTGGAACCGAAACCACAATATTTTGAAACCAAGAAAGTGTACCAGCATATTGGTGTAAAAGCTATTGACGAAAAGCAAGGCCGCTTCGAAATCTTCAATAAATACTACTTTAAGGACCTTTCGGAATATGAAATCAGATGGGCTTTGTATGAAAACGGCAAAGAAGCAGAAAGCGGTGTTCTAAATACTGAAAATATCGCTCCGCGCACCCGTGTTCAGGTTACGATACCTTACAGATATAATAATCTGAAAGCCAATGCTGAATATTTTATAAAAGTTCAGTTTGTATTAAGAAACAATATGCCATGGGCTGAAAAGGGTTATGTAATGGCTGAGGAACAGCTTCCGGTTAAAACTGCTACCGGTATCGCTCCTATCAATGAAGTAACGGACGGCAACGGAAAGCTTGTAATGGCAAAACAGTCAGACCCGCGTTTCTCTACCATCAAGGGTGACAACTTTGAAGCTAAGTTTGACAATGAAACCGGAACAATCTATAGCCTGAACTATGGCGGTGAAACCATTATCGCTGACGGCAATGGTCCGAAACTTGACGCAATGCGTGCTTTCACCAACAATGACAACTGGTTCTATGCCAGCTGGTTCGAATGTGGTTTGCACAACCTGAAGCATCAAGTTACCGCTTCTAAGGTTATCAACAGAAAAGACGGTGCTATCGTATTGTTCTACACAGTAGAATCTCAAGCTCCTAATGCAGCCAAGATTCTTGGCGGAACTTCAAGCGGTAAAAACAGTATCAAAGAATTGACCGAAAAACCGTTTGGTGAAGACGATTTCAAATTCACTACCAACCAGGTATGGACAGTCTACCGCGACGGCTCTATCGAATTGCAGGCAAGCATCACTTCCAATCGCCCCAATCTCGTATTGCCACGTTTGGGATATATAATGAAAGTGCCTCAACGCTACGAAAATTATACATACTATGGCCGTGGCCCGATTGAAAACTATCCTGACCGTAAAGTGGGACAGTTTATCGAAATACACAAATCTACCGTTGCCGACCAATTTGTGAACTTCCCGAAACCGCAGGATATGGGAAATCATGAAGATGTACGCTGGTGTGCATTGACAGACAAAGCCGGTAAGGGAGCTGTGTTTGTGGCTACAGACCGTCTGTCTACTTCAGCTTTGCAGTATTCAGCACTCGACCTGACATTGGCAGGACATCCTTATCAGTTGCCGCAAGCCGGTGATACTTATCTGCATCTCGACCTTGCCGTAACCGGTCTGGGTGGTAACAGTTGCGGACAGGGTGGCCCGTTGATGCACGACCGTGTATTTGCCGGACAAAATAATATCGGTTTCATCATTCGCCCCGCTGCACAGGATTTATCGGCTGCCGCACAAGTGGCTCCTGCCGGTGACATTCCTTTGACTATTACCCGCGGCCGCACTGGTATGGTAGAACTTTCTTCTATCGACAAGGATGCTTCTATCCTTTATACTATCAATAAAGAGAAGAAGGCCAAACAATATACCGAACCGATTTCAATGCGTGACGGAGGTACTGTTACAGCTTGGTTTGCCAATAATCCTTCCATCAAATCCAGCGTAACTTTCAAGAAGTTGGAAACAATCCAGACCGAAGTGATATATGCCAGCAGCGAAGAAGTGGACGATGGCGATGCCAAGAATCTGGTAGACGGTGACCCCACTACATATTGGCACAGTATGTATTCTGTAACCGTAGCCAAGTATCCACATTGGGTAGACCTTGATGCCGGTGAAGTAAAAACAATTAAAGGATTTACTTATATGCCCCGCCAAGACAGCTATAACGGTAATATCAAAGAATATTCCATCCACGTAAGCATGGATGGCAAGAACTGGGGCGAGCCTGTTCAGAAAGGAACATTCGCCGGTAACAGAGATGAAAAGAAAGTCATCTTCAGCCAACCGGTGAAAGGACGCTATATCCGGTTTACTGCGTTGAGCGAACAGTATGGACAAGATTATGCATCGGGTGCAGAACTTACCATCCTTGCTGAATAGCAAATTACGTTCCGATTAATAAAGAGAAAGATGTGTCAAAATGATAAATTGCTTCAGTTTTGGCACATCTCTCTTTTTTGATAAACTTCCATATCTATTCTACGTAAACGATTGGTACAGTTCAACCGATTATCTACATTTGCAGGTACCTACTTAAACAAATAAAAATGAAAACACACATCATTATCTTATGGATTACCGCTTTTGGAATGACAGCCTGCCATTCCCATCCGCAAGCTGATACCGCTGAGGAGACAATCCTACAAGACACCATACCAATACTAGACTTTGCCTCAGCAATCAACAAAGAAGTTCCAGATACGTTCACATGGAATAGTGTGGCAAAGAAGATTACTTATATCCCCCTCTCCTCCTCTCATCTTATGGACGGACACCCTACGATAGACTATCTGGGTGATGACATGTGCATCATTTCGGAAGGAAAGGAGCAATGGATACATCGTATCGATTTTAAAGGTAACTTTTTAAGTAGTTTCCGACATATCGGAAACGGCCCCGGAGAATATGCTTGCCTATCTTCCGTGGTCTATCACCCGAAAGACTCCACCATTCGCATTTTTGATAACGGAAGCCATAAATACATTATATATAACAAAGAGGGAAAACTGTTCCGTGAAATCAATTTGGTCGATTCCGAGTTGAACTACCTGCTGCATGCGGAAGGAGACACTTACTTTTGTAGCGGTAGCTTCAGCAAAGGAAAATCAGAAATCATTGTGTCGGATACCGCGCTACAAGTAAAGTCTTCCATTCTGCCTTTTAACCCGACTGCCGATTATGTCACACGAGGAGGCATCATGCTGACAACAAGCGTAGAAGAATGCGGTCCGGAACTTTGCCTGTTCAATCATGTTTATAGCGACAGTGTTTTCCTGCTCACTCCTGATGGACTGAAACCGGAACTTATCCTGCGTAAAGGCAAGTACGCACCGTCATTGGATGACGTAAAGCAATTTATGAAGTGGAATAAAAATGATTCTTTTATCAAACGTATCTCCATCAAAGCTTTTCCCGGATATTACCTCATACAGTACTCGTACAAAGACAAGGCTTTTGGTGAGATATGGAGCCAAGAAACCCACCAAATTGTTTCAAGAGCCATCCTGACCCGGCCCGATATGTTTTCCTCATTAAAAGGAATTCCCTATCGTTTTCCTTCGGGTGCAGTTATCAAGTTATTGCCGGCCTGCATCAATGGAAACAGAATGGCTTTCTTTATTCCGGCAGATGAAGCGAAAGGTGAAATACCGGACGTAGAGATAAGTGAAGACGATAATCCGATAATAATGATATTGGAACTAGAATGATTCGCTTTTTCACCAGTTTAACGTAAGGACGCATCATTTATAGCTGCAACCAGTTCATCATAACCGGCCAAAGGGTTATCGGTAAAGACTTTTCGGATAGTCAGTTCCGCATCAACTATATAGATACGGGGTATGCCCGATTTAGCAAAAAGATGATAGACAGTCCGGTCTTCCTGAGCAGCATAAGGAAACGTCAAATGCTGCTCCTGCCAATAACTGGCAATAGACGCGGCACCTTCCGCCCTGCTGATTGCAAGCAAAGGCATCTCCCGGTAATCCTCATATATTTGTTGTATCACAGGAAGTTCCTGACGGCAATCTTTGCAACCGGTGTTAAAGAATACGATAACGGAAACCTTTCCCCTCAAGCTTTCATTGGTCACGACTGTCCCGTCATTCATGGTAACACCAAACACAGGCAACTTGTCTCCTGCAACCAACTCTATACTTCCTGTATCGGAATCATCACCGTCCGAAATACAAGAAACCAGCGCCATACAACTGCACAGCGCTATAAAGAATATACTATCTATTAACTTTTTCATCGATTTTTCTTTTCTGCAAAAAATAAATCAAGAATCCATATCACTCAAGTGAATTTCCAATGCCTTGACCGAGATATAAATCTCACGGACAGAAATGCCCAACGATATAATGAGCAATATAAGTGCCAAGCCAAAAATATAAACCGACACCATATACAACTGTATGTACATTAAAAACATACTCACCACACATAATAACAGGCTGCCAATACCGGTCACTTGCATAGCGCGGGTCAGATAAAGACGTTTCCGCAAATTAATGATTTGAGCGGCCGTGACTGCCGAATGATTCTCACGATACTGATCTTTCAACGTACGGACAAGCTGGGCATACGACAAAAAACGATTGGTATATGCCAACATTATCAATGATATGGCAGAGAACAGCAAAGCCGGAGTGGTTAAATCTATTTCCATTTTTTTCAATATTTCAAAGTTTGTATGATGCAAAGTAAAACAAAAACGGATATCTTTGCAATGAAACCAAATAAATAATAGAATGCAAAAAGCAAACTTGTATATAAAAGACTGGCTGTCTATCCATCCATATACCCGACAGCAGCCCTCTGACAACTATTTTGTGGAACTGGCAAACCGCCTTTTCCATATTTGCCCCTTACATGAAATACCCGAGGCATTTAAAAAGAAAATCTGTCTGTATACCGCAGCCTATCTGGAAGATGTCATTTCGGGACTGGGACTTTGGCAATCTTTCGTCAACAAACATTCGGAACTTTACGGAACCGCACTCCCCTTCTATACGATAAATCCCGGTTATATCAAAGATGAAATCAATGAGGAGGATATACGTTTCATTATCTGGAACACACTCGAGAAAGCCCCTTACCCGCATCCTTACATTCATCCGATGGAGCCTTCCATCCGGCAAACAGCCAAGGCATTCTTCGAGATATTGGATGAAGAATACGAAACTGCACCTGCGAATGATGCACTGACGAAGTATTTTATGAAGTTCAGAGACAGAGTTGAGGCTGAGCACAAACTATTATGGCTGTTCGGACACAATTATCTCACCGAACCCTCTGTACAGGAATACATCGCACAAGTAACAGCTTCCGACAAATACATCATACCCTGTGGCCCGATGGCACTCTTTTTATATGAATGGATTGATTCATTAACCGACCATCAAACCGAAGACTGGCAGCAGATAAAAGGACTTTACCCTGATGTTCCAACTTTATCGGATGAGATAAAGCAACGAAACCGAACCACTTACGAACTTTTTACCAAAGGTACAAACGGAGCACAAATAGTATATTTGAACGGATATGAAGAACTGCATCATTTCCTGACTCAGATATTACAATGGCCGGATGACGACAATCATACACTCCCGCAAATGAAGGAACACCGAAACTTCATCATGATGGCCAATCCGGAAAAAGGCATTCTATTGGCCAATGATATATGCGAATGCATCACCGACCCATTAAATAGTCTATACGACCGGGAAGTTGCTATCAGAGAGGCCTTCAACCTGCTGACAGTACCCACTAAATGTCCACCGGACTTGCTTGAGTATTTAATCAACAACCATTATATTCCTGATGCACAGTTGCCGGAATATGGAGAGAAAGAATTAGTGGAAAGAAATGCCGACTTCATAGCTCGCCATGCACTATTGTACTACTATAGGGGAGATTAACTTCTCCCCCCATTTCTATCAGGAAGCAGGCACTTCATTTACCAAGGGTCTGCCTTCCGCAAAGTCTTTGATATTCTGCAAGGTGGTATGTGCAATATTTGCCATCGCTTCTTTAGTAAAGAAAGCCTGATGCGAAGTAACAATCACATTATTGAAAGACAACAAACGGGCTAACGTATCATCATCAATGATTTTATCCGATTTGTCTTCATAAAAGTACTGCCCTTCTTCCTCATATACATCCAATCCGGCATATCCCACTTTCTTTGTTTTCAGTCCTTCAATCAGTGCATTGGTGTGAATCAACTGGCCGCGTCCTGTATTGATAATCATTACCCCATCCTTCATCTTACTGATAGAATAATCATTAATCAAATACTTAGTCTGTTCTGTCAACGGACAATGCAAAGAAATAATATCGGAACTATGATAAAGCTCCTCCAACGAACAATATACCACTTGGTGCTCACGGGCAAAATTATAATCAGGGTAAAGGTCATAAGCCAATATATTCATCCCGAACCCGCGAAGAATCTGAATCAGTATCTTTGCAATCTTACCGGTGCCGATAATACCGGCAGTCTTGCCATGCATATCAAACCCCATCAGCCCATGCAACGAAAAGTTGCCATCACGTGTGCGCATCGTTGCACGAGGAATCTTGCGATTGAGCGAAAGCATCAACGCCACCGTAAATTCGGCAACGGCATAAGGCGAATAAGCCGGAACACGTACCACTTTCATACGGCCGACCGTAGCAGCCAAATCTACATTATTATATCCGGCACATCTCAAAGCCAGCAGTTTAACGCCATTATCCGCCATCGCCCGGATAACCTCGGCATCAGCCGTGTCGTTTACGAAGATGCAGACTACATCCACTCCTTTGGTCAACACCACATTGTTCATATTCAAATGGCCTTTATAAAATCTTATATCAAAGCCAAATTTCTCATTTGCTTCCGTAAACGAGCATTCGTCGTAAGGTTTCGTGTCGTAAAAAGCAATTTTGTAAGCCATAATTTTTCTATTTACTATTTAGTATGATAACAAAAATGGCACGTGTTGGGTTCAATTTACAAGTCTATAGTTTCTTTAGTTCCTTATACAACCGCTGTATAGGCAAGCCCATTACGTTAAAATAACTACCTGTAATGCCTTCCACTCCCACAAAACCAATCCATTCCTGAATACCATAAGAACCGGCTTTATCCATCGGCTTATACTTCTGTACGTAATAATCTATTTCCTCTTCTGTCAATTCGGCAAAAGTCACATCGGTAACAGTGGCAAAGCTTTTTTGAAATTCGGTTGTGGTAAGACACACTCCGGTTATCACTTGATGAGTTTTGCCTGAAAGACAACGAAGCATACGCTTGGCATCCTCTTCATCTGCAGGCTTTCCCATAACCAGGCCATCCAGCCACACAATCGTATCTGCTGTAATAATCAGCTCGTCCGAATGCATCGTTTGCCGGTAAGCATCTGCCTTTTCACGAGCTATGAAAACGGGAATCTCCTCTTCTGAAAGAGTATCGGGATATGATTCCTCTATGCCGGGTAACGTTTTTACTTCATAACAAATTCCCAAACCGGATAGAAGCTCCTTACGTCTGGGTGAGTTAGAAGCCAGTATTACTTTATATTTCTCCAGATTTTTCAACATAGCATACTTACCATCCAAAGGCTTTTTCGTGAGACATCCATTTTCCTTGCGCTCTCAGCACTTGCTCCACCACATCACGCCCACAACCAAAGCCACCGTTACGATGAGAAATATAAGCAGCTATTTCTTTAATTTCGGGAGCCGCATCTGCCGGACAACAAGGCAAGCCACACAAACGCATCACTTCATAATCGGGGATATCATCGCCCATATAAAGTATTTCTTCATCCTTCAAATTGTATTTTTCTTTCAGATGTGCATATTCTTTTGTCTTCACGGCCGCACCCAGATATACATCTTTCACACCGAGACCTTCATAACGTTTACGCACCGCTTCAGTATTTCCACCTGTAATAATGGCTACATGCAAACCACATTTGACAGCCAGTTGCAGGGCATAGCCATCTTTAATATTCACAGAACGCATCGGCTCACCGTTCGGATGAAGATAGATGGTCTCACCACTCAACACACCATCCACATCAAACACCAATGCCTTTATCTTAGTTAAATCATAATTTATCATATCTATTTCTGTTCATAAATGCTTTTACTTATTTTTTCATATAATTCCTGCATATCCGGAACATCAGCCAATAAATCCAAATGACGGTTAATCACATTCTCATCATAACGAATGGCCGGCCCTGTCTGAGCTTTTGCCGGAGGCAATTCGTGCACCTTCTTAGCCGTTTCATCTATCAGACTCAACATCACTTCAAAAGGAATATGATGTTTTTCCAGAATCCGGGCACTCAGTGCATACATGTGATTCGCAAAATTGCAAGCAAAGACAGCCGCTATATGCAGATACTTCCGCTGTTCAGAGGTTGCTTCGTATACCATTGGACTCAGTTTTCCTGCCAGCTCCTTCAGCATATTCAATTCCGCCTCTCCACCGGCCTCTACAAAGAAAGGAACTGTGGCAAAATCTACAGCACGCTGTTTACTAAAAGTTTGCATAGGATAAAAAACTCCATAATGGGACAAATATCCTTTCCAAATATCCATAGGCATACTGCCCGCCGTATGTACAAAGAAAGCCTGTTCCCTGCCTTTCACCAACAAAGGCAATAACTCTTGCAAAGCGGAATCCTTCAACGCCACAATATACATATCGGCATCACATCGAATGTCATCAATAGAAACAGTGTATTCGGTCGAAAGTTTACCAGCCAGTTCCATTGCCGACTCTTTTGTCCGACTGTATATTTGCACCACATCATATCCTGCCCCACACAACGCACTTCCCAAATGAGTAGCCACGTTTCCGGCACCTATCAATACTATCTTTTTCATCATCGGGTAGAAACCAAATATAAAATCACTCCTATAATCAACAGAGCTGCCGGCAATAGATAAGCAGACATTTGCCCCAGCAAGGCTATCACAAGGCCAATATTCAATATTAACCATATTCCAGCCAAAACAATACCGACCGACTTATCAGCTTTAAACCATAAAAAGATAACCGCCGCATACAGCAATAAATTATCCTTCTGCATCACCCAAGGCAGTCCGTGCGCAGCAAAGCCTATTAATTTATCAATCAGATAGAGTATTCCCATTACTATCAGGAATATCGCAGAAGCCTTATAAGTATCCTTGTGATTTACAGCCACTTCTATTTACCTCCGTATTTGTTGATATGAACTTTTTCCCACTGCAAATGCTCTTCATTAAAAGGTTTTCGCTCCATGCCTTTATGTCCGACAGCAATGATAGAGACCACCTGCAACTGCAAAGGAATATCCAGCACCTCATGCACATATTCTCCGGAAGGCATACCGGTAGCAGTGAAACGCTCACGGACCTGTATCCAGCAACTTCCCAATCCCAAATCTTCCGCTTGTAACTGAATCATAATAGAAGCTATCGCAGCATCTTCAATCCAGACATCACTAGCCAAAGGGTCAGCCACCACTACAATAGCCAATGCAGCATCTGTCAAGAAAGCAGCTCCCATCTCCTTGCTGTGAGAGAGTTTCTCCAATGTTTCTTTATCGTCCACTGCAATGAACTGCCAACAATTACTGCGCTTGGACGATGGAGACATCAATGCTGCTTTTAATAAAGTTACAACTTCCTCCTGATTCACTTCCTCTCCTGTGAACTTCCGCATACTACGTCTGTTCTTTATCAAGTCACTAAATTGTTCCATAATCTTTTCAGTTATTTATTTTTCTGCACAAATATACAATTAGAATATGGATTGCTAAACAAAAAATAATAAATTTGCGAAGAAGATGCCGATAAGACTAACCACATATCGCAAAGGAAATTCCATTCCGGCATTGCCGGGATATACAATTTTCAATTCTACGGAGCTATTTCGTGTGTACGAATTAACCCGTGGGTATGAACCTATACTCATAGTGGCCTATTTGGAAGAACGCCCGGTAGCCAAACTGCTTGCCGTCATCCGAAAGAGTGTACGTCTCTTTCCACCTTCCATTATCAAGCGTTGTGAAATATATGGCAATGGAGAATATTTTGATGAAACTCAGAATCGGGAAGAGCTTTTCAGCTATATATTAGAGCACCTTACCCATGAAGTCCTGCAAAAATCATTTTTGATAGAGTTTCGCAATTTAGACAACCCACTATTTGGCTATAAGGCATTCAGGGAAAACAAATATTTCCCCATCAACTGGCTAAGAGTATACAATTCACTACATAGCCGGGCTCCATTGGAGCGACTGAGTGTCTCCCGTAAAAGACAAATCAACAAGGCTTTAAAAAACGGAGCCTATATGGAAGTGGCAGACAATGACAAGGATATCACCGCCTTTTCCAAAATGCTGAAGAAAGCCTACTCTTCTCAAGTAAGAAAGCACTTTCCCGATCTTAACTTTTTCCGTCTTTTGGCATGGCAACGTCCTGACAAGGAAATGGCAAAAATCTTTTTAGTGAAATACAAAGATAAAATTATCGGAGGATCGGTTTGTGTGTTTTCCAACGGCAATGCATATCTTTGGTTTTCAGGAGGTATGCGCAAGACATACGCCTTTTTATATCCCGGTGTATTAGCTGTCTGGGCCGCCCTCACCTATGCTCAAGAAGAGGGGTGTGAACATTTTGAGTTTATGGATGCCGGACTTCCATTCAAGAAGCACGGTTATCGTGAATTCATTCTCCGTTTCGGCGGTAAACAAAGTAGCACCCGCCGCTGGTTCCGGTTCCGTTGGAATTGGTTGAACAACCTTTTATGCCGCATGTATATTTAACTGCAAAACGATTAAGACTTACTTTTTGCTTAACCTGCTATGAAGCATCCCTTCCAAAAGAAATAAAATTGAAGAAATATTTCTTTATTTAGCCCGAATTTACTTTCTTTGTGCAGTTTTATCCGATAAGCATTAGAATTATACCAAACATTTAAATTATAAGATCATGAAAATCTCACACATCGAACATTTGGGTATCGCTGTAAAGAGCATCGAAGAGGCCCTACCGTATTATGAAAACGTATTAGGTCTGAAATGCTACAACATCGAAACTGTAGAAGACCAAAAGGTAAGAACTGCTTTCCTGAAAGTAGGTGACGTAAAAATAGAGTTGCTGGAACCAACCAGCCCCGAAAGTACTATTGCAAAGTTCATTGAAAAAAACAACGGTAACGGTGGTATGCATCATTTGGCTTTTGCTGTAGAAGATGGCGTTGCCAATGCGTTGGCTGAAGCAGAAACTACAGGTATACGTTTGATTGACAAGGCTCCGCGCAAAGGTGCAGAAGGCTTGAACATTGCCTTTTTACATCCAAAGTCAACGCTTGGTGTGTTAACAGAACTTTGTGAGAAACCCTAATCGGTGTGATAACCCGCAGATTAGGAATAACAATACTCTCCTCAAATAATAACTTAATTAGCAGAACAAAGATGAGTAATCAACTTGAAAAAATTAAAGAGCTTATTGAACGCCGCGCAACAGCACGTCTCGGCGGTGGTGAAAAAGCGATTGCCAAACAGCACGAAAAAGGAAAATATACAGCCCGCGAACGTATTGCAATGTTGTTGGACGAAGGAAGCTTCGAGGAAATGGATATGTTCGTTGAACATAGATGTACCAACTTCGGTATGGAAAAGAAGCATTATCCGGGCGATGGTGTAGTGACCGGTTGCGGTACCATCGAAGGACGCTTAGTTTACATATTTGCTCAGGATTTTACTGTTTCTGCCGGTTCTTTGTCAGAAACAATGTCTATGAAAATATGTAAGATTATGGACCAAGCCATGAAAATGGGCGCTCCGGTCATCGGTATCAATGACTCGGGTGGTGCACGTATTCAGGAGGGTATCAATGCACTTGCCGGTTATGCTGAAATATTCCAGCGTAATATTATGGCATCAGGTGTTATTCCCCAAATCTCGGGTATCTTCGGTCCGTGTGCCGGTGGTGCCGTTTATTCTCCCGCTCTAACAGACTTTACACTGATGATGGAAGGCACTTCTTATATGTTCCTGACCGGACCGAAAGTTGTCAAGACAGTGACAGGTGAAGATGTAAGTCAGGAAAACTTAGGTGGTGCAAGTGTGCACTCCACTAAATCCGGAGTTACTCATTTTACTGCCCAGACAGAGGAAGAAGGATTGGCTCTGATTCGCAAATTATTGAGTTACATTCCGCAGAACAACCTTGAAGAAGCCCCTTATGCCGATTGCACAGACCCTATAGACCGGTTGGAAGATTCCTTGAACGAGATTATCCCCGACAGTCCCAACAAACCTTACGACATGTACGAAGTAATCAGTGCTATCGTTGACAATGGCGAGTTTCTTGAAGTACAGCCTCACTATGCCAAAAATATTATTATCGGCTTTGCCCGTTTCAACGGTCAGTCTGTAGGTATTGTTGCCAATCAGCCGAAATATCTGGCAGGCGTGCTTGACAGCAACGCTTCTCGCAAGGGTGCACGTTTCGTTCGTTTCTGCGATGCTTTCAATATTCCTATTGTATCATTGGTAGACGTTCCGGGCTTCCTTCCGGGTACAGGACAAGAATACAATGGAGTAATCTTGCATGGTGCCAAGTTGCTGTATGCATACGGCGAAGCTACTGTGCCCAAGGTAACTATTACGCTGCGTAAATCATACGGTGGTTCTCACATTGTAATGAGTTGTAAGCAACTTCGCGGTGATATGAACTATGCATGGCCTACAGCCGAAATTGCAGTAATGGGTGGTGCAGGCGCAGTAGAAGTATTGTTTGCCCGCGAAGCAAAAGACCAGGAAAATCCCGCTCAATTCCTGGCAGAAAAAGAAGCTGAATATACCAAACTGTTTGCTAATCCTTATAATGCAGCTAAATATGGTTACATTGATGACGTAATTGAACCGCGTAACACACGTTTCCGCATCATCCGTGCTTTACAGCAGTTGCAGACTAAGAAATTAACTAACCCGGCTAAGAAGCATGGAAATATTCCATTGTAATCAGGCTTTTTACATTAAAACGAGAACGATTATGAATAAAACTAAAATCGGAATATTCCTTTCTCTGCTGCTGATGGTGGGATTAAGTTCTTGTGGAGAACGAAAATCAAACAGTAAGCTGTTGCTGAATGAGGTGCTGATTGAAAATGAAAGCAACTTTCAGGACGACTATGGGGTACATAGCGCATGGATTGAAATATTCAACAGGTCATTTGGTAGCGCAGACCTTGCCGGTTGCTTGCTGAAAGTCAGTAACCAGCCTGGTGATACTGCCACTTATTTTATCCCTAAAGGTGATGTAATGACATTGGTTAAGCCTCGCCAACATGCTTTGTTCTGGGCTGACGGCGAACCTAACCGTGGAACTTTCCATACAAATTTCAAACTGAATGCCGCCACTGAAAACTGGATTGGTCTTTATGATTCCGGCAAGAAGTTGCTTGATCAGATTGTAGTACCTGCCGGTGTATTGAGTGCAAACCAATCATACGCACGTGTCAGTGACGCTGCCGAAGAGTGGGAAGTGAAAGGTGGAAGTGCCGACAAATATGTCACTCCAAGTACAAATAACAAAACCATCAACAGTCATGCCAAGATGGAAAAATTCGAAGAACATGACGGCATCGGCATCGGTATGGCTATGTCTGCTATGAGTGTTGTATTCTTCGGGTTGCTGTTGCTCTTCATTTCTTTCAAATTAGTTGGAAAAGCTTCTGTCAACCTCAGCAAGCGCAATGCCATGAAAGTGAAAGGAATCACAGACAAACAGGAAGCGAAAGAGAAGAAACTGGGTGAAGCTCCGGGCGAAGTTTTTGCCGCCATTGCTATGGCAATGCACGAAATGCAAAGCGACGTACACGATGTGGAAGAAACAGTTCTTACCATTACCCGCGTCAAACGCAGCTATTCACCATGGAGTTCTAAGATTTACACCTTGCGCGAAACTCCCCACAAAAAGTAAGTCACCAAATAAAAAGATTAAACGATGAAAGAATATAAATATAAAATCAATGGTAATGTATATAAGGTAGCCATTGGAGATATAGAAGACAATATCGCCCATGTTGAAGTAAATGGCACTCCTTATAAAGTTGAAATGGAAAAGGCTCCTAAAGCCGTTGTCAAACCAGTGGTTCGTCCTGTATCTACAGCGCCGGCTGCTCCTACCACAACAGTTGTCAAACCGGCTGCTCCTTCTTCCGGCAAATCCGGTGTTAAATCTCCGCTTCCGGGTGTTATTCTTGATATCAAAGTAAATGTCGGCGATACCGTGAAAAAAGGACAGACCATCATCATTCTTGAAGCGATGAAGATGGAGAACAATATCAATGCAGACAAAGACGGTAAGGTTACCAGCATCAATGTAAGTAAAGGAGAGTCCGTTCTTGAAGGTACTGACCTTGTAATTATTGAATAATATGGGAGAATTTATTGATTTTATCGGGAATAACCTAGCTGACTTTTGGACATATACAGGTTTTGCCAATGCTACGGTAGGGCATCTTGTTATGATTCTTGTAGGTTTATTCTTCATATATTTGGCTGTAGCCAAAGAATTTGAACCGATGTTGCTGATTCCTATCGGTTTCGGTATCTTAATCGGTAATATTCCTTTCAACATGGAAGCCGGGCTTAAGGTCGGCATCTATGAAGAGGGGTCTGTACTTAACATTCTGTATCAAGGAGTTACCTCCGGATGGTATCCGCCACTCATCTTCTTGGGCATCGGTGCAATGACTGACTTCTCAGCATTGATTTCCAATCCTAAGCTAATGCTGATTGGTGCAGCAGCCCAATTTGGTATCTTTGGTGCATACATGACTGCTTTGGCTATCGGTTTCGACCCGATGCAAGCAGGTGCTATCGGTATCATTGGTGGTGCTGACGGCCCTACCGCCATCTTCTTGTCATCCAAGCTGGCACCTAATCTAATGGGGGCAATTGCGGTATCAGCCTACTCTTATATGGCATTGGTACCGGTCATCCAGCCTCCTATCATGCGCCTGCTCACCACCAAGCACGAACGTTTAATCCGTATGAAACCGCCGCGTGTCGTTTCTCATACAGAAAAAGTAATGTTCCCTATCATCGGTTTGTTACTTACTTGTTTCCTCGTTCCGTCAGGTTTACCTTTGCTGGGTATGCTATTCTTTGGTAACCTGTTGAAGGAAAGTGGTGTAACACGTCGTTTGGCAGAAACAGCCCGCGGCCCGCTGATTGATACAATCACCATCTTATTAGGACTGACAGTCGGAGCTTCCACTCAGGCTTCAGAGTTCCTGACCACCGACTCTTTATGGATTTTCGGTTTGGGAGCCTTCTCATTCATCATTGCAACTGCATCGGGTGTAATCTTCGTGAAGTTGTTCAACTTGGTATTGGGCAAGGATAATAAGATTAATCCGCTTATCGGTAATGCCGGAGTATCTGCTGTGCCCGACTCTGCACGTATCTCTCAGGTAGTAGGTTTGGAATATGACCCGACCAACTATTTGTTGATGCACGCTATGGGTCCGAACGTAGCCGGTGTAATCGGTTCTGCTGTTGCAGCCGGTATTTTGCTGGGCTTCTTGATGTAATTCATTGAATTATAATAGTAAGGGAGTGTGTCAAAACTAAACCGACCTATCCCATCGTCAGCTGTAGGGGCAGGGGTTGCCTGCCCGAAGACACAAAGTAAACTGTTTTCGGGCGAGCGAACCTCGCCCCTACGAACGAAACGACAGCATTATCCACGTTTTGACACAACCCTTTTTTCCTTGATATAGATTAAGAAATGAACATCTTTTTTTGTTTTTTGGCTGAAACAAGATTAGAATTATGCTGGAAAACATATAAATTTGCCGCTGTAAAACCAAACTAAATTAAACGAAGATGGAAAAGAAAACAGTTAAGTACCACATTCCTCAACACGGAATATACATGTACGCACGTACTAATTCTGGGAAAACTGAACTCATTGTCCTAAACAGTACAAACGCCGAACAAGTGGTAGCCAACGAACACTATCGTATGATGACTAACGACTCAAAAAGCGGAAAAGAACTTGTCAGCGGCAAAAAGATTGACCTCACACGACACATGACCGTAGGTGCACGCCAATCCCTTATTATCGAATTATAATTTGTTTTTTAAGGTAAAAAGGTAAATGAGAATGGAAAAAAGGCGGCTTCTTTTTGCAGGAGCCGCCTTTCTTATTGAAATACTTCAGGTATCTTCACTTCTACCGGTTATGGATTAATGCCGGGAAACAATAGTTCCGGTAGCCTGAAAAGTAGGCATCACCAACATTTCGGCAATCTGCATATACTCGGGAACGGAAGCTGCAAAATAGACAGTTTCTGCAATATCATCACCGGTCAATGGACGGATTCCTTTATATACATTATCTGCCTTATCCTTATCACCACGGAAACGGACTACCGAGAAATTAGTTTCAACCAATCCCGGTTTAATATTAGTCACCCGCAACGGAGTATCTACCAAATCAATGCGCAAGCCATCGGACAATGCCTTCACAGCCGCCTTTGTTGCACAGTAAACGCTTCCTCCCGCATAAGCAGCATCTCCCGCTATCGAACCTATATTGATGATATGTCCCCTACCGCGTGCCACCATGCCGGGAACTACCAGTCGGGTCATAGCCAACAATGACTTGATATTCGTGTCAATCACGATATCCCATTCATCCAAATTACCCTCATGCTCTTTATCCACTCCGATTACCAATCCGGCATTATTAATCAGCACATCAATCGCTTTCCACTCTTCGGGCAGCGAAGCCAACGCCTCAGCCGCCGCCTTACGGTCACGCACATCAAAAGGAAGCAGACAAACCTTAGTCCCATACTGCTTCTCCAACTCCTCTTTCAGTGTTGACAACTTCTCTTCATTACGAGCATTCAAAATCAATCTTGCACCTTGAGATGCAAATTTACGGGCACATCCGGCACCGATGCCGCTGGAGGCTCCTGTGATAAAAACAATCTTATCCATCGCTTATTTTGATTTATTAAAAAATTTCTTGAAGAACAAAATCTGATAATCTATTGCATTACTCCAATATTGGGGATTGTGCGCTCCGGGGCGTATGGTGAAATCATGTCCGATTCCCCGTTTTAACAATGCTTCATGAACGGCCTTATTCACCTCTAGAAAGAAATCATCCGCGCCACAGTCAATCATAATTGCCAAAGCACCATTTTGCAGTTTATCCAGCTGGTTGATAACGGTGTGACTATCCCATACCTCTTTATTCGAAGCATACTCACCAAGCTGGGCCTTCATGTTCCAACTATCGGGAAACGGACGAATATCCAATCCGCCGCTCATGCTGCCCCCTCCGCCAAAAATATCTTGATGCCGGATAGAGAGCCACATTCCTCCATGACCACCCATACTCAATCCTGTGATGACGCGTCCGCTTCTATCTGTTTTTGTGGCAAAGTTCTTATCTATATATTCCACCAATTCTTTGGCAACAAAACTCTCATACCGATAGTCCTTATTACGCGGACTATCCCAATACCAACTGTTTTTACCATCGGGGCATACAAAAATGATACCTTCACGGTCGGCTATTTGAGGTAAATCAGGTTTTATCGTCATCCATGTGAAAGCATTTCCACCGTGCCCGTGCAACAAGTAAATTACCGGACACTTTTCTCCGCCCACTGCCTTATCGGGACGTACCGTCAATACAGTTATATTCCTATTCATTGCATTGCTGTGCACAGACAGCGTATCCACTTTGGCTGCCTGCACCACACTTCCTGACAGGCACAAAAGACTAACTAATAGAGTACAAAATAGTTTTTTCATATCGCTTAATTAAATAATGAGGTAAAGATAATACATAATTTGCAAATTAGTTGCATCTTATTTTTGCTATCTTTGTTTCATTAATAAAATTACTATCATGAACGAAGACCTATATTTAAAGAAACTGGAGCAACGAGAAATAAAGCCAACAGCCATACGCCTTCTTATTCTGAAAACCATGATGCAGCACAAAGAGGCTTTTTCTTTATTAGATTTGGAAAACGACTTGGATACCGTAGACAAGTCTACCATCTATCGTACCATCACCCTGTTTCTGACTCATCACCTCATCCATGCCATAGATGACGGTTCGGGCTCTCTGAAATATGCTGTTTGCAGCAATGACTGTAATTGTGAAGTAGACGACCTCCATACCCACTTTTATTGCGAGAAGTGCCATCGCACCTTTTGCCTGAAAAGCATTCATATTCCTATGGTCACACTTCCTCAGGGATTCACGGTCAACTCGGTCAATTATGTATTGAAAGGATTGTGTGCAGATTGCGCCAACCGACATCCTTTGAAACAATGAATACTCATCAAAATTCACGCGTATATACGCGTGGCATTATACGTACGTCCGTGTGAGGCTACACATACGTACGTATCGCCCCACACGTATATACGTATCGCCTCACACGTACGTACGTGTAAATCCATACCTCCAACGATGATTTTCGAAGAGAAAAGACAAGTTATAATCCCTTACTTTTCGCCTCATTCCAAACGGCATCCATTTCCTCCAATGACATATCCCTCAGGTCTTTGCCTTGTTTGATGGTATGCTCTTCCAGATAATTAAAGCGACGGATAAATTTCTGGTTCGTATGTTCCAACGCATTATCGGGGTTAATCTTATACAGACGGGCAGCATTAATCAGGCTGAACATCACATCACCAAACTCCGCCTCCGCCTTTTCTTTATCCATATTCTCCACTTCCGCTTCAAATTCGCCTATCTCCTCTTTCACCTTACTCCAGACTTGCGAACGCTCTTCCCAGTCGAATCCCACATTACGGGCTTTATCCTGAATGCGGTAAGCCTTAATCAATGAAGGCAGCGCGGAAGGAACACCACTCAACACCATCTTATTTCCATCCTTCTCCTTCATTTTCAACTGCTCCCAATTCTCCGTCACCTTTTCGGCTGTATCCGCCTTCACCTCGCCAAAGACGTGCGGATGACGGAAAATAAGTTTTTCACAAAGACGGTCGCACACATCTTTTATATCGAAATCACCGGTCTCGCTGCCTATCTTGGCATAGAAAGCCACATGCAGCAACACATCGCCCAGTTCTTTGCAAATATCCTTTTTATCATCCTTCATCAAGGCATCACAAAGCTCGTAAGTTTCTTCGATTGTATTGGGACGAAGACTCTCATTCGTCTGCTTCCGGTCCCACGGACATTTTTCTCTCAATTCATCCAAAATATCCAGAAAGCGTCCGAACGCCTCCATCTGTTCTTTTCTTGTATGCATAATCTATTTGTCTAAAAATCATTTTGTGGTGCAAAAGTACATAATATTCCAACGACTTTTATTAATTTTGCAACCAATTATGCGATAATCAATTAAATAAACAGAATATAAAAATGGAATTAGCAAGTAAGTACAATCCCGCTGACGTGGAGGGAAAATGGTACCAGTATTGGCTGGACAACAAACTCTTTAGTTCAAAACCCGACGGACGTGAACCTTACACAGTCGTCATTCCGCCCCCTAACGTAACTGGAGTGCTCCACATGGGACACATGCTAAACAATACCATTCAGGATATATTAGTACGCCGTGCACGCATGGAAGGCAAGAATGCTTGCTGGGTGCCGGGCACTGACCATGCCTCTATCGCCACCGAAGCCAAAGTGGTGAACAAACTGGCCCAACAAGGTATCAAGAAAACGGATTTGACCCGTGACGAGTTTCTGAAACACGCTTGGGACTGGACCGACGAGCACGGAGGCATCATCCTGAAACAGCTCCGCAAGCTGGGTGCATCTTGCGACTGGGACCGCACTGCATTCACCATGGATGAAGAACGCAGCGAAAGTGTTATCAAAGTGTTTGTCGACCTTTACAAGAAAGGACTGATTTACCGTGGCGTGCGTATGGTAAACTGGGACCCGAAGGCACTGACCGCCCTCAGTGACGAAGAAGTGATATATAAGGAAGAGCACAGCAAACTGTATTACCTGAGATATTATGTAGCCGATGACGACATGTCGGGCGAAACCGGAGCCGAAGGTGAAATTGTGCACCGTGACGAACAAGGCAGACGGTATGCCGTAGTAGCTACCACACGTCCTGAAACCATTATGGGCGATACCGCCATGTGTATCAACCCCAAAGACGTGAAGAACCGTTGGTTAAGCGGAAAGAAAGTGATTGTTCCGTTGGTAGGACGTGTCATTCCCGTCATCGAAGACGATTATGTAGACATTGAGTTTGGTACAGGATGCTTGAAAGTTACCCCGGCACACGATGTAAACGACTATATGCTGGGAGAAAAGTACAACCTGCCCAGTATCGATATCTTCAATGATAACGGAACGCTGAGCGAAGCAGCCGGACTGTATGTAGGCATGGACCGTTTTGATGTCCGCGCTCAAATCGAAAAGGACTTGCAGGAAGCCGGATTGATGGAAAAGGTAGAAGCTTATACCAATAAGGTAGGTTTCTCTGAACGCACCAACGTGGCCATCGAGCCGAAGTTGTCTATGCAATGGTTCCTCAAGATGCAGCATTTTGCTGATATGGCTTTGCCGCCGGTAATGAACGACGAACTGAAGTTCTATCCTGCCAAATATAAAAACACATACAAGAACTGGTTGGAAAACATCAAGGACTGGTGTATCAGCCGCCAGTTGTGGTGGGGACACCGTATTCCGGCATACTTCCTGCCTCAAGGCGGTTATGTAGTGGCCGAGACTCTCGAAGAAGCTGTGAAACTGGCTCAGGAAAAAACCGGCGACACCACCCTGAAAGCGGAAGACCTACGTCAGGATGAAGACTGTCTGGACACTTGGTTCTCTTCATGGTTATGGCCTATCTCGCTGTTTAACGGCATCAATAATCCGAACAACGAAGAAATCAACTACTACTACCCCACCAGCGATTTGGTGACCGGCCCGGATATCATCTTCTTCTGGGTAGCCCGAATGATTATGGCAGGCTACGAATACAAAGGTGATATGCCGTTCAAGAACGTTTACTTCACAGGTATCGTTCGTGACAAGCTGGGACGCAAGATGTCCAAATCATTGGGTAACTCACCCGACCCATTGGACTTGATTGAAAGATATGGCGCCGACGGTGTGCGTATGGGTATGATGTTGTCTGCTCCTGCCGGAAATGATATCTTATTTGATGATACGCTTTGCGAACAGGGACGTAACTTCAACAACAAGATTTGGAATGCTTTCCGTTTGGTGAAAGGATGGGAAGTAGCCGACATCGAACAGCCCGAGTATGCACAACTGGCAACCGAATGGTTTGACAGCCTGCTCGTCAAAGTCTCTGCCGAAATAGACGATTTGTTCAGCAAATACCGTCTGAGCGAAGCACTGATGGCGGTATACAAACTGTTCTGGGACGAATTCTCAAGCTGGTATCTCGAAATGATTAAACCGGCTTACGGACAGCCGATTGACAAAAAGACTTATGAAACGACACTGCACTTCTTTGATGTATTGTTAAGACAACTTCATCCGTTCATGCCGTTCATCACCGAAGAGTTGTGGCAACATATTTACGACCGCAAGGAAGGTGAAAGCATTATGACTGCGCAAATGGAATCTTACGCAGACAGAAATCAGGAACAGAGCATTCAGTTGTGCAACACATTCGACCAGTTAAAGGAAGTAATCTCGGGCATCCGTAACATCCGCCTGCAAAAGAACATTGCACAAAAAGAAGCATTGGAAATGCAGGTTATGGGTGAAAATACGTTCCTCATGTCGTATGCCGAAGTCGTGAAGAAAATGGGTAACCTCACCACCGTCGGCATTGTCAATGAAAAGCCCGAAGGCGCTGCCTCATTCATGGTGGGAACCACAGAATACTTCATTCCGCTGGGAGGCATGATTAATGTAGAAGAAGAATTGGCCAAACTGGAAGCCGACCTTAACTATCAGGAAGGTTTCCTGCAAAGCGTACTGAAGAAGCTGAGCAACGAGAAATTCGTCAGCAAGGCTCCGGCAAATGTCATCGACATGGAACGCAAAAAACAAGCCGATGCCGAAAGCAAGATTGCTTCACTGAAAGAAAGCATAGCCGCTTTGAAAAAATAAACGGCAGATAAACTATTTATCCCCAAAGGAGGTGCACTTTTCTAAGAGTTGCACCTCTTTTTTTATTTATCTGTTAATAAAGCATTTCAAAAGGAAAATGTCTCAAACTTATTTCTACCTTTGTTATTAATCTTTTTAATGAAAAACATCTATGAACAAACTGACAAAACTCGTATGCTTGTCGTTGTTTCTTTTATCTTCGGCAAGTATCAGTAGCGCCGCTCCCAAGGACTATCGCTACACGACGGTTCCCAATGACCCGCTAAAAGCACGTATCTACACATTGGACAATGGGTTGAAAGTCTACATGACCGTCAACAAAGAAACCCCGCGTATCCAAACCTACATTGCCGTGCGTGTGGGTGGAAAGAACGACCCGGCCGAAACAACCGGTTTGGCACACTACTTTGAACACCTGATGTTTAAAGGCACCACACACTTCGGTACACAAAACTATGAAGCAGAACGTCCGTTGCTCGACCAAATTGAACAACAATTTGAAGTGTATCGCAAAACAACGGATGAAGCTCAGCGGAAAGCCATCTATCACGTTATAGACAGCTTGTCATACGAAGCTTCAAAATATGCCATTCCCAATGAATATGACAAACTGATGGCAGCCATCGGAGCCAACGGAACCAATGCTTATACCAGCTTCGACGTAACCTGCTACACCGAAGACATTCCTTCCAATCAGGTAAAAAACTGGGCTAAGATACAGGCTGACCGTTTCAAGAACAGCATTATACGCGGTTTTCACACCGAGCTTGAAACTGTTTACGAAGAAAAGAACATGTCTCTCACACAAGACCCCCGCAAGGTGAACGAAACCATGTTTGCAGCACTCTTCCCCCACCATCCATATGGCACACAGACCGTGCTAGGTACACAGGATGACTTAAAGAACCCTTCTATCACCAATATCAAGAATTACTATAAAACCTGGTATGTGCCCAACAATATGGCCATCTGTCTGTCGGGCGATTTCAATCCTGATGAAATGATTGTCACTATCGACAAGTATTTCGGTGACATGAAGCCCAATCCCAATCTTCCCAAACTGGCTGTCGAGCCCGAAGCACCGATTACCACACCCATTGTACGCGAAGTCCTCGGCCCTGATGCCGAGTCTGTGACATTGGCATGGAGATTCCCCGGCTCGGCAAGCAAAGAATATGAAACGCTGCAAATTGTCAGCCAGATTATGAATAACGGCAAGGCCGGTCTGATAGATATTGACCTCAACCAACAACAAAAAGTATTGGGAGCCTATGCTTATGTGTATAATTTGTCGGACTACTGCGCTTTCATCATGCAAGGACGCACCAAAGAAGGACAAACACTGGACGAAGTGAAGGATTTGTTCCTGGGTGAAATAGCCAAGCTGAAATCAGGTGACTTTGATGAGAATATGCTGCAAGCCAACATCAACAACTTCAAGAAATACCAGATACAGCAATTGGAATACAACAGTATTCGTGCCGATATGTTTGTTGAGTCCTTTGTAAACGGAACCGACTGGGCAGACGAAGTGACTGCACTCGAACGTATGTCGAAACTGACTAAAGCAGACATTGTTGCCTTTGCCAACAAATACTTCACAGACAGCAATTACGCCGTTGTCTATAAGAAAACCGGAAAAGACCCGAACGAAAAGAAAATCTCTAAACCGGAAATCACTCCTATTGTTATGAACCGTGACACTGCCAGCGAATTCCTAAAAGAAATACAAGGCAGCAAGGTGCAACCCATCGAACCGGTATTTATCGATTACAACAAAGATATGAATCAGTTTGCATGGAACAAAGAGGTTCCTGTCCTGTACAAACAGAACACTACCAATGACTTGTTCTACATGCGCTATATCTTCGAAATGGGTAATAACAATGACAAGAAACTGGGAACAGCCGCACAATATCTGAGATTCCTCGGCACTTCGGACATGACGCTGGAGCAAATAAACAGCAAGTTCTATGGCTTGGCTTGTTCATTCAACGTATCTCCGGGTGACGACCGCACGTATATTACACTGTCAGGATTGAACGAAAATCTGCCTCAGGCTATCGAATTATTCGAGAAGATATTGGCTGACGCACAACCCGACAAGACGGCCTACGACAACATGGTGAAGAACATTCTGAAATCACGCACGGATGCCAAATTAAACCAAATGCAGAACTTTATACGCCTGCTGAATTATGCTGTTTTTGGAAAAGAATCGGCAACACGTAATTTATTGTCTACAGAAGAATTGCAGAATATGGATCCGTCGGAACTGACTGACCGCATCCATAAACTAACTTCGTTCAAACACCGCATCATGTATTACGGTCCCAGCTCGGAACAAGAGTTGACCGGCGTATTGAATAAATATCATAAAGTTCCCGCACAGTTGAAAGATATTCCGGCCGGCAAGAAATTTGTGATGCAGCCCACTCCTGCCAATAAGGTCTTGATTGCTCCATACGAAGCAAAACAGATTTACATGGTACAGTATTCTAATCGCGAAGAAAAGTTTGACCCGGAAGTTGAACCCATCCGCAGTTTGTACAATGAATACTTCGGTGGCGGCATGAACTCCATTGTCTTCCAAGAAATGCGCGAATCACGCGGTTTGGCTTATTCTGCATGGGCAGGAATCGTGACAAGCGGCAAGGCCGTTTATCCATACACCGTGCAAACCCAAATAGCGACTCAGAATGACAAGATGATGGATGCTATCAAGACTTTCAATGACATCATCAATAATATGCCGGAATCGGAAGCTGCTTTCAAACTGGCAAAAGAAGGTATCATTTCCCGTCTGCGCACCGACCGCATTATTAAGGATAACATCCTTTGGTCATACATTTATGCTCAAGATATGGGTGTGAACGTCGACAGACGCATCAAACAGTACAATGACGTACAAAAGATGACCCTGCAAGACGTTATCGATTTCCAAAAGAAATGGATGAAAGACCGCACCTATACTTATTGCATACTGGGTGACAAGAAAGAGCTGGACATGGAAGCACTGAAAACGATAGCTCCAATCGAGGAACTTACTCAGGAAGAGATTTTCGGATACTAACCCAATGTAACTCGAATGCCGATTAGAAATGAATAGTAAAGAATAACTGTCAAAAAAGGGATGCCGAAAAGATAATCGGCATCCCTTTTTCATGTGTGTGTTGTGTGTATATCGTGAGCTGTTCTTACTTCTTATTCATATTCAGTTCGACAATAAACGCCACCAACAGACCTACACCGCCCAACAGCAGGACACTGGCTCCATAAATAAGTTCAGGAATACTCCTCTGATAGTAAGTAAGTTTATCACCGGTAATGTAACCCGGTATGGTGCTGGCACAAATCACATAACCGAGTAACAGTCCCAATCCCATTCCTGTAAACAAACACCCCAACTTCAAAGCCGAAAAAGAGAAGTTGCTAATCGAAGAGAAATTAATCTTATGCTCCAGCATATCGGGAGTAAACTTCTCTCCCATCTTTTCGATAATAGTCAACCGTTCCTTTTTGCAGACAAACAGTTCGAACAGCTTGTAAATTCCCAAAGTGATAATGGCCAGAATAGCAGGCACCATAATAAAATCCATCATAATCGTTTCTTTTTAAGTTATTATTTTTGTTCCTTTGTACCCTTTAGACGCAGCATTTCCGGTCAGGTTACAACTTTACGCAAAAAAATATTTTTTATTCAAAATGTGTAACCTTATCTATATGCATGCGTCTAAAGAGGTGAAATGGAATACGACGAAGCACATATCATTCAAGATGTATTGGACGGAAAAACTTCCCGCTATGAATATTTTTTGGAAAAATACGGCCAGCAGGTATTTACCTTAATTGTCCGTATCGTTGCCAGCCAGGAGGATGCAGAAGAACTTACACAGGATACTTTCCTTAAAGCTTTTCAACACCTCTCTTCATTCAAAGCGGAAAGCAACTTTTCGACATGGATATACCGTATCGCTTACAATACCGCAATTTCGGCCGTACGAAAGAAAAAATACGATTTATTTGACATGGATGATACGCTGCTTGCCAACATTTCGGACGAACAAGTAGATGATACGCTGAACGATGAGAGCGAGGAGCAGATAGCCAGGCTGAACAAAGCCATGGAAAAGCTTGATGCAGACGAACGGGCCGTCATTACTTTATTTTATATGGAAGACAAGCCTGTCAGCGAGATTGCCCTCATACTGGGAATGACGGAAAGCAACACGAAAGTGAAGTTACACCGTATACGTAAAAAACTATATGTACTTATAACCAAAGAAGAACAATGAACGAAGAACTGAAAGATAAAGGACTGAAAAGAGCAATAAAGGAACAGCCTCAATTCCGCCTGTCCTCCAACTTTACTTTCCGCACCATGCAGAAAGTGGAAGAAGCTGCTTTGCTTCGCGAAAAAAGAATGGAACAAAGAACATTATGGGCTACTATTATCGCTTCCCTGCTCCTGCTGGCAAGCGGCATTGCCGGATTAATCTATTATTTCGGCAGTAGTCTGAAGGATTTCCTGCAACCGATACAACTTCCGGAGGCTCATAAGATAGAAATTCCTTCTTTCTACTTCATGTTTATTATAGTCATTTCTTTATGCCTGTTATTCGACAGATGGATGAGAAAGCAGTATTTCAAACGACATTCCTCCTGAAAACAATTCCAATGGCCGACTCAGGAAAAAAGGCCGTGGGCTTTTAAAAAAGTCTCATGAGGACTTCAGCAAACAATGGAGACACTTTTTCCAAACAATGGTAACAGTTTTCCCAAACAATGCCCATTGTTTGGGGTAGGAATGCCCATCACTCCGAAGCGGTTACTTCTCAAGCAAATCTTTCAAAAAGGCATCCAGTTCTTCGTCTAATCCTTTCAGCAATTCATCGTTCAATAACAATGTATCTTCATCGTCTACCAGCAGAAGTTCGGCTACCGTTTCCTTGTCTTCATCCACCAACACAAAAGAATACGGCTTCATGATACAAAGATTATCCAACTTTCGGGATTCCTGCAGGCAATTGAGCTCTCCTCTCAGAATCCGTTCGACAATAGTGTAAAAATCATCTCCATCATAATCCACCCACTCTTCGATTATGGTACGCGACAATTCCTCGTCATCATCATTAAATAATACTAGTTCACCGCTATCCTGCTTAGGCTGCAAATGAATATCGGTAACTACCGTTTTCTCTCCATCAGCAATAAATTTATCGATTGCTTCCTGAAGGGATGATACAATAGAAGCATGTGACTGTGCACTGAGTTTCATACCAAAATCAATTTTATTTAATTATTTATATTCAAAAGTACAAAAAAAATCTTTCATGCAACACTTATTCCTTAAAAATTATCTTTGAAACGATTCATTTGTATGTTTAACTGGGGCAATTGGGCCTCACGCTCCTTCAGTCTCAATAAATAGAGAGCAATAACGGTGGCTTCCGTCGTACCGGCTTTCGCCAATTTATCTGCTTTTTCCACCCATTCTATGGCAGTTGCAGGGTCGTCTTTCATTTCATAATATAATCCTATATTAAATGCTGCACGCATTTTTTGACGACCTTTGCTCTTATCGTATATCTGCTTCCACAGCTCAAATGCACGGTCCCAGTTATTCTCGCGCACATATACTCCGGCATCGCGCATCCCCACATTGCCTCCGTCAAAATAAAAGCGCGATACTTCCCTCCAATGCGGAAGAAGGTAGTCGACAGGCATGGTAGCAGCATATTCCGAAGCTTCCTTTACGATTTTTTTGTCTGATAAGGTAGGTTCAATTTCCCATGATATGGTATCCTGTTTACTGAAACTGAGCATGGGACGCTCCCGCGAAGGGATATATATTCTGATAACGGGGGCAACCATACCGTCCACTGCATCTACCTGGAAACCTCCATCAAATGTATCTATAAATAAAACTCCCCGCTTGGTCTGGATATCCAATCGGTCGAAGGAGAATATTAAATCGGCACCCAAATCGGCAGCCAATTTCTGTACTTCATCCTGAGTCAGCATCACATCTTCACGTAGCTCGGTATCCTGTCCGCGCAAAGCGGAATCACAAATGATTACTTGCTCAAAGTAATTAGCATTCGCTATTTCCTCCGCCAAAGCTTCGGCAGCGATTTTACCGTCTCCTTTCAGTTCCACACTAATCACATCATGGCTGTCTCCCGCTTTGTAGACAGGCATGTTGTTTACCACAGCCACGTTTCGCACTACATCAGGAAAACTGATATCGGCAGCCTGCAACTGTTCAAAAGAAATCGTTTGCAAACTTCCGCATGAAGCCAAAGCCAAGCTGGTGACTATCGCTATTAATGAAATCGTTTTATTCATATTTGACCAATATTACTTATAAGGACAAAAGTAAGCTATTTACAGGAACTTATTAGTTAAAAGGAATAAAAAAACGTCTAAGCAGAAAATTCTGCTCAGACGTTTCTATGAAAGGGTCTATTTATCAGGCATTTTTTCCGTGGCAGTTCTTATATTTCTTACCACTTCCGCACGGACACAGGTCATTACGGCCTACTGTCTTTTCTGCACGCACCGGTTCGCGTTTCACTTCACGAGTGTCGTGGCCGGCTGCTGCTTGCTGATCGGGGTCACCTAAATCCCGCTTTTCTTCTCTATATTGCTGACGGGGAGCTGCCGGTTCGGGAGCTGCTTCGCGCACTTGCTCCGGTTCCTGTACAGGAATCTGTCCGCGAGTCAATACGGAGATGGTATTGTTATTAATCTTATTGACCATGTTATCAAACAGGTTCACTGATTCCAGCTTAAATATCAACAATGGGTCTTTCTGCTCATAGCTTGCATTTTGCACGGAATGTTTCAACTCGTCCAGTTCGCGCAAGTTTTCCTTCCAGGCATCATCGATGGTATGCAGCAAAATGGCTTTCTCGAATGACTTCACGATTTCCTTACCTTCTGTTTCATACGCAGCTTTCAGGTTGACAGAGATATTATACAAACGCTTGCCGTCTGTAATAGGAATCATAATGTTTTCATACATGTGTCCCTGCAACTCGAACACTTGCTTGATAACAGGGTTGGCAATCTGGGCCATGCGTTCTGTCTTGCGTTTGAAGTTGTTCATTGCTGCCTCGAAAGTCAGTTCTGCCAAGTCTTCCTGCTTCTTCGCATTGAATTCTTCTTCTGTGAAAGGAGGTTCCATCGCCAAAGTCTGCAACATTTCCATCTTCACATTATCATAATCGCCCAATTCCACTGCATACACGCAACGGTCCCAAATCATATTCACGATATCCATGCCGATACGTTCACCCATCAAAGCATGGCGACGCTTCGTATAGACAGCGACACGCTGTTTGTTCATCACGTCATCATATTCAAGCAAGCGCTTACGGATACCGAAGTTGTTTTCTTCCACTTTCTTCTGGGCACGCTCGATAGAATTGGAAATCATCTTGTGTTCAATCATTTCGCCTTCCTTAAATCCGAGTCTGTCCATGACACTGGCAATACGGTCTGACGAGAACAAACGCATCAGGTCGTCTTCCAATGAAACGAAGAATACAGAAGAACCCGGGTCACCCTGACGACCTGCACGACCACGCAACTGGCGGTCTACACGACGGCTTTCGTGACGTTCCGTACCGATAATTGCCAAACCGCCCGCTGCTTTCACTTCTGGACTAAGCTTGATATCGGTACCACGACCTGCCATATTGGTTGCAATGGTCACGATACTCTTCTGACCGGCCTGGGCAACGATGTCAGCTTCTTTCTGATGCAGTTTTGCATTCAGCACATTGTGCTCAATCTTGCGCATTGACAGCATCTTGCTCAACATTTCAGAGATTTCTACAGAAGTAGTACCTACCAGAACAGGGCGTCCTGCTTTTACCATTTCTTCAATCTCTTCGATAACAGCTTTATATTTTTCACGTTTAGTCTTGTAAACGCGGTCATTCATATCTTTACGTGCAATCGGACGGTTGGTCGGGATGACAACAACATCCAATTTATAGATATCCCAAAATTCGCCAGCTTCCGTTTCGGCAGTACCGGTCATACCCGAGAGCTTGTGATACATACGGAAATAGTTCTGCAAAGTAATAGTGGCAAAAGTCTGGGTTGCCGCTTCTACTTTTACTCTTTCCTTAGCCTCGATAGCCTGGTGCAAACCATCTGAGTAACGACGACCTTCCATGATACGGCCGGTCTGTTCGTCTACAATCTTCACCTGTCCGTCAATCACCACATACTCATCGTCCTTTTCGAACATAGCGTATGCTTTCAAAAGCTGGTTGATAGTGTGTACACGTTCTGACTTGATGGCATAATTCGTCATCAACTCATCCTTCTTGGCCAATTTCTCTTCTTCCGACAGTTCGGTCTCGTTTTCCAAAGCCGACAACTGAGAAGTGATATCAGGCAATACGAATAAAGTAGGATCTTCAGCATTTCCGGTAATCAAGTCGATACCTTTATCTGTCAAATCCACACTGTTCTGCTTTTCGTCAATCACGAAGAACAAAGGATCAGTAGCTTCAGGCATACGCTTGTTGTTCTGCTCCATATAGATTTCTTCGGTCTTCAGCATACCGGCCTTAATGCCCGATTCACTCAAGAACTTAATCAACGGCTTGTTCTTAGGCAACGCCTTGTGACTGCGGAACAAGGCAAGGAATCCTTCTTCCTGATCTTTCTTGTCATCGGATGCAATCAAACGTTTTGCATCGGCAAGGTATTGGGTAGCCAGTTTCTTCTGAGCTTCAAACAGACGCTCAACCAACGGACGGAGCTGTTCAAACAGTTGATCCTCGCCTTTTGGAACAGGTCCTGAAATAATCAACGGAGTACGCGCATCGTCAATCAATACGGAGTCGACCTCATCGACAATGGCATAATTATGTTTACGCTGCACCAAATCCTTCGGACTGACAGCCATATTGTCACGCAGGTAGTCAAAACCAAATTCATTATTTGTACCGAAAGTGATGTCGGCCATGTATGCCTTGCGGCGTGCGTCAGAGTTAGGCTGATGCTTGTCGATACAATCGACACTCAATCCATGGAACTGATAAAGCGGCCCCATCCATTCCGAGTCACGTTTTGACAAATAATCATTGACGGTCACCACGTGCACACCGTTACCGGTCAAAGCATTCAGGAATACCGGCAAAGTAGCTACCAACGTCTTACCTTCACCGGTTGCCATTTCTGCAATCTTACCTTTGTGCAAAACGACACCACCAAACAACTGTACATCATAGTGCACCATTCCCCATGCCATATCGTTACCGCCGGCAATCCAGTGGTTTTGCCAAATCGCTTTATCGCCTTCGATGCGGACAAAGTCTTTTCCCTGTGCAGCCAAGTTACGGTCAAAGTCAGTGGCAGTCACTTCGATTTCAGGATTTTCAGAGAATCGGCGGGCTGTATCTTTTACGATGGCAAAAGCTTGAGGAAGTACATCATCCAGTGCTTTTTCATACTTTTCAAGCACTTCTTTTTCCAACTTGTCAATCTGCGTAAAGATGCCTTCACGATCTTCTAACTCAGTAGTCTCGATAGTAGCCTTCAGCTCTTCTATCTTTTTTTGTTCTTCCGTAGCCGAGTCGTGGATATACTTTTTCAATTCCTCTGTTTTGGCACGAAGTTCATCATTGCTCAGTTTGGCAATTTCCGGATATACAGCCTTGATTTTGTCTACCCACGGTTTTATTTCTTTCATGTCGCGGGTGGCCTTGTTTCCAAACAATTTGCCGATAAATTCATTAAATCCCATTGTATTTTTGTTTTTATTATTTTCTAATTTGGTTAATTTTGAAAGTGCAAAGTTAAAATAAAATGCTGATTTATTTGCACTTCTCTCTCTAAATATTATTTGCGGATGCCAGTCATCGGGGCTAAAGTAGAGGCATTGGGCGCCCGGATGCGCATGAAATGAGCTACAGTAGGTGCAATATTGCCAATCTTCACAGGGGTGTGAATAATTTCGGGCTTCATATTCCATCCCACTAAAACGAGGGGCGAAGAAGCATAAGCATCGCGCACTACCCTTTTGTCTAAAGAATGTTCACGGATAACCGACCAGCCGGGCAGAACTTCTATCCACAAGTCACCCGAACATGCCGGATTATAGCTGTTCTTTATTTTGTCGATGGTGGGAGTCCAAGAGCCTAACTGCAAACGTTGTGAAGAATAGACGTCTTTCACACCGCTAAACTGCACCAGAAATTCTGACGAACGAGTCAATATCTCAGTATAGTTAAGCTGTTTTTGCTCAATAAGCTTATGATTCAAATAGATTTCCTGTTCGTGATGAGCTTCCACATACTGGCCCTCGCCATAAATGGCAGCCAAATAAAGGTTTAACAATGCAGAGCAACGCTGAATATAGAATTCTCCGCTCGGTATTTTATATTGAGGAGGATCAGCCGGTTCGGGATCTGTATATCCGGTGGAAGTAATGAAAAAAAGAGTGTTGTGCAAACCCACTTTTCTATCAATCATATCCAGCAGCTCGGCGATGCTATTATCCAGACGAACGTAAGTATCCTGCATTTCCAGTGGCAACTCGGACGGAGATTTGTGGTCATAATTTCCGGCATAATAAGCCAAAGACAACAAATCCGGCACATTATCCTTACCGATAGGGGTAGAATTAAGACAAGCGTTCACCAAACGGTTCACCTCGTCATTGGCATAAGGACTGGTTTTCAGTCTTCTGTATTTCAGCTTCCTTTCATCATCAAAATTATGTTTAAAAGTCAGCTGCTTGGTTTCTGTAGTCAGATATTTATAAGCGGTAACAGGCAGATAAGGTCCCCACACCATATCACCGATGCGGAAATCAAGCCCCTGATAATCGTTATACGTAGAAATCCAGGAAGGGAAAGTGCCATAATATGTACTTCCACTCCATTTTCCTGTTTCATCATTAATCCAAAAAGCACCTTTGGCTGCATGACCGGCAGCCAGTACTGCCATTTCACGAGTCGGAGCGATAGAATAAACTTCTGCCACCCCTTGTGTAGCCACTGTCAGTTCGTCTGACAAGTTTGACACTTTCAATTTTGCAGGAGAAGTGGACTCGGAAGTATAAATTCCCATAAAGTTATTGTCGTCCACACAATTAATCACGCGCAGAGTGGCACGATCCATCCAGTTATCCCCTACAATACCGTTGGTATAAGGAGTGGTTCCCGAATAAATAGCGGCCACAGACGATGATTTATCCACATTGATAAAATCATATTCTGCATTCAAGTATATTCTACCTTCTTTCCACAACCGTTTGAATCCCCGTTCTCCATACAAAGCCGAAAAAGCTTCTATGTAGTCTGTTCGCAATTGGTCGATAGTAAGCCCTACCACCAACTTGGGAACTGCAGGAACATTTTGTGCCTGAAGTCCCGTTAATGCTATTACGGTCAGAAGAGAAGTTAAGATGCGTCCTTTCATTTACTGTTTTGTCTGTAATATAAAAATAGATGGCCTGCAGAGCATACAAGCAAACACAGTGCCAAAGGTAATACCGTTACGTTGAATTTTTGCTGTATAAACGGCATTATCATTATAAAAAGTGTTAAATACACTACATTTATTAGATGATAGAGGTCTTTTTGGCCTTTTATCGCCTTATAAATCATCACTGGCAAGTAAATCAGGGGAATGGGATTGAACAAAATAATCAGCCAATTGGAACCGACTGTCGGATGAATGGAAAAGAAAAATAAAAAAGCAATGATGCATCCGGCTATCCCCTGCGCTCCGAACAAGAGCAAATCCCAGGCCCAGATCACCTTCTTCCATTTCAATTGAAGCCACGCAATCATGCATGTCACAACCAATAATATGCATGCACACGACAGAGGAGACAATGGGAAACCTGCTTCCGCTTCTTCCGGTTCCACATCCACCACCTTTGACTCACTGAGCACCAGCGGACGAACACTGTCTTCCTGCATAATGACTGCTGCCCTTGCCGCTTCCAGCATATTAAAAGGAATGAACATCTGTTTTCTTCCATCGATAGGAGCATCTGCCTCACTGCCTAGACAAAGATCAATTCCTAATTCATCCCATTCATTCCCTTCCGTACACCGATGAACAATATCCCTGAAAGTGACCCCTTCTTCCGCTTCCGGATAAACCACTTTCCCATTGATACAGTCCTCTATCTTATCACGCGCACGCGTAGTACAATTATCATAAAAGTAATTATAACGGTAAACCCGGTTCTCGGGACGATAATTTTCTTCGAGCAAATTCCATATCTTTCGTTTCTCTTCAGCGGTAAGGTTTAGCACTTGTTGATAAACCGACGAACCGCGCATGGCATATTCTCCTTCAAAATAAGAATAAGGCACTACTCCCAGTCGATAATCAGTTTCACCTTTTATAAAGCGCATCTCAAAATTAGGAGTATTAAAACTGAAGATACCATAATTAAAGACCAAGTCCTGCCCCTCCGCCGGATTTTCATAACGAATAGCGGTATGGCCGAACAATTCATAAATCTCGGTTCCCGGCGCACAAGTCAGCAAACTCACTTTTACACTATCCTGCTGGGCACGGACACCCCAAGAAGCCAATATTAAATAAAGTAGAACAAGTAGTTTCTTCATATTAATCCAATGTTTTGATACGCACTGAAATCGTTCTTCATCCGTATCAAAATTACAATTCACGCTGCAAAAGTACACCTAAATATTAATTAATACCTCACAAATACCGTTTTTTATTGCAATTCCTATTGTTTTTTTACGTTACTTTGCAGCCATAAAAGCAAAGTTGTGAATTTAATAATTGATATAGGAAATTCAGTAGCCAAGCTGGCTATCTTTGACAAAGACGAATTGGTAGAAGTATTTCGCGGTTCCAATCATTCATTGGATAGCCTTCCGATGCTTTGCTCCCGATACCCCTTGGAACGAGGTATCATCGCCTCTGTCATCACATTAAGCAACACGATCCGTCGACAACTGGACAAGTTGCCCTTTAAAATCATAGAACTAAGTCACGAAACTCCGGTCCCCATTACCAACCTCTACAAGACACCGCAAACGCTGGGAATGGACAGGCTGGCCGCCGTCGTAGCCGCTACATGGCTAAAGCCTAACAATGACATACTGGTCATTGACGCCGGAACATGTGTCACATACGATTTCATCGATGCACAACACCAATACCATGGTGGCAATATATCTCCCGGAATGCGTATGCGCTTCAAAGCACTCAATATATTTACGGACAAGCTACCTAAAGTCAGTGCCAAAGGAGACATTCCCCTTTACGGACAAACGACGGAAACTGCTATTCGGGCCGGAGTCATCAGAGGTATGGAACTTGAAATGAGTGGATACATCTCCCTTATTCAAAAGAATTACCCCGGACTTTTGGTTTTTTTAACAGGCGGAGATGATTTTTCTTTTGATACAAACTTAAAAAGTATCATCTTTGCAGATAGATTTTTAGTATTGAAAGGTTTAAACAGAATATTAAGCTATAATGATAAATTATAAAAGACTGATTAGTGCGTTAATTATACTCACATTCACTGGGCTAGCCGTAGCCCAAACAAGCACAAACTCACCTTATACGCGCTATGGGTTCGGTTCATTGGCCGACCAGGGCTTCGGCAATAGCAAAGCGATGGGTGGAATAGCCTACGGGTTAAGAAACGGTTATCAAATCAACGCATCTAATCCGGCGTCATATACGGCAGTCGATTCTTTGACGTTCTTGTTTGATGCCGGCATGACTTTGCAAAATGCCAACTTCAAGGAAGGCAATATAAAGACCAACGCTAAGAATTCAAGTTTCGACTACTTGGCTATGCAGTTCCGTTTATGGAAACGTATGGGAATGGCTGTGGGATTTATCCCTTTCTCGACGGTAGGATACAGTCTGAGTAACACTTCCGAATTGACTAAGGATGAAGACGGAACTGTTATCAACAAGACTGCTTCTTATGCCGGTGATGGAGGGTTGCAACAAGTATTTGCAGGTGTAGGCTTCAAAGTGCTCGACAATCTGTCAATCGGTGCAAACATTTCTTATATATATGGTGATATCACACACTCTGTAACGACTGCTTTCAGCAACTCTAGTTCATTCAGCAGTGTCAGATTAGACAAGATATCCATCAATGATTATAAATTAGACTTCGGTTTGCAATATAGCTATAAGTTCAATAAAAAACACGTTTTAAACTTTGGTGCTGTATATTCATTGGGACATTCGATGAATGGCAAAGGATATAAATATAATCAGAAGTGGTTGAACGGAGCTGATTATCCTTCCACCCAGACAGGTGATACGATTACCAACGCATTCAGTCTGCCGCATACGTTTGGCGCAGGTTTGACTTATGTATATGACAACCGACTGACTGTGGGTGCTGATTTCACTTATCAAAAATGGGAGGATGCAAAATTCTATAATGAGAAGAATTACTTCTGCAACCGCACAAAAATAGCCGTAGGTGCTGAGTTTATTCCCAGTCCCTACAGCCACAATTATCTGAAACGTATCCGCTACCGCGTTGGTGGATATTATTCAGACCCATATACCAAAGTGGACGGTCAGGACGGGACCCGCGAATATGGAGTAAGTGCCGGTTTCGGTTTCCCGCTGTTCCAAAGCAAGTCCATCCTGAATATCTCAGGACAATATGTAAAAGTAAGTCCGAAAGTTAAAGGAATGTTGGAAGAGAATTATTTGAAAATCAATATCGGACTGACCTTTAACGAACGTTGGTTTATGAAGTGGAAAGTCGATTAACAAACCCAAAAGATAAAGTTTTAAAATAATAACAACTAAATTTATATACGATGAAAATGAAGATGGTAACAGCGCTGTTCGCTCTTTCTTTAAGTGCAACAGCTTCTTTCGCTCAAACCGGAGCGTCAGATGGTTCAAGGTATGGTCATGGTCAAGACAGTATTAACTGTCTGAAAAACATTAGTATCTATTCTGAGTACGTAAAAACAAACAACTTCAAGGATGCTTATACTCCATGGAAGAGCGTATTCAATGAAGCTCCGATTGCTCAGGCAGGTACTTACACAAACGGTGCAAAGATTCTTCGTTGGTTCATTGCCAATGAAAAAGATGCAGCTAAACAAAAACAATATTTTGAAGAACTGATGAATGTATACGATCAACGCATCAAATACTTGGACATATTGAACGGTTACGTTAAAACTCCTGTAACCAAAGGCTCTATCATCGGAATGAAAGCTCATGACTATTTCACAATGGGATGTCCTGACCTGAACACCGCATACAATTTGTTCAAAGAAGCCGTTGATTTAGAGAAAGATAACGCTGACTACTTTGTACTTCAAGAATTTACTGATGTTTCCGGACGTAAGGTAAAGGCTGACGAAGCACACAAAGAACAGTTCATTCAAGACTATATCGCTGCTGCCGGTTATGCAGACGCAGCATTCAAAAAAGAAACTAAAGCAAAGACCAAAGAACTGCTGAAAGTTGCCAAAGACAACATCGACGCATTCTTCATCAACAGTGGTGTAGCTACTTGCGATAACTTACAATCTATTTATGCTCCGAAAGTTGAACAGAACAAGACTAATCTGGACTATCTGAAACAAGTAATCAATGTAATGCAAATGCTGGGATGTACAGAACAGGAAGCATACTTTGCTGCATCTGAACATGCACACGCTATCGAACCGACTTCTGAAACAGCTATCGGTTGCGGATATATGTATTTCAAGAAAGGCGATTTGGACAAATGTATCACATACTTCGACCAGGCCATCGAACTGGAACAAGACCCTGTGAAGAAAGCAGATTATTGCTATAAGACTTCTGCCATCCTGTTTAACAAAAAACAGTTGAGCAAAGCTAAACAATATGCATTGAAATCTATCTCTTTGGACGGAAACAACGGTAAGCCTTACATCCTGATTGCTAATATGTATGCATCAAGCCCCAACTGGAGCGATGAGAATGCATTGAACAAGTGTACATATTTTGCAGTTATCGACAAATTGCAGAGAGCTAAGAGTGTAGATTCAAGCGTAGAAGAAGAAGCAAACAAGTTGATTGGTACTTACTCACGCTATACTCCGAAAGACGAAGACTTGTTCTTCCTCGGATTAAAGAAAGGCGACAGTGTAACAATCGGCGGATGGATTGGTGAAACAACTACTATCAGATAATTATGTCAGTTGTAAAAAAACGAAATTCACACCTTATATTTATGAACATAACAGTTGTCGTTTGGACAACTGTTATGTTTGTTTTATTCCCCGCATGCTCGGGAGACAATAAAAACCTGGCAGAAGCCATAACCGAACGTGATTCCCTCCCCACCATGAGAACGCTGGGAGTGACTACCTTAATATCCGATTCGGGCATCACACGCTACAAAATCATTACCGAAGAGTGGGAAATCTACGATAAAAAGAACCCGCCTTATTGGGCTTTCGAAAAAGGAGTCTATCTGGAAAAATTCGATTCACTGTTCCATATCGATGCCAGCATCAAAGCCGATACAGCTTATTATTACGAGAAAAAGAAACTTTGGGAACTGAGAAGCAATGTACATATCCGCAACCTTCAAGGGGACAAATTTGACACACAACTTCTGTTCTGGGACGAAGCTAAAGAACAAATCTATTCCGACAAGCCTATCCATATTGAACAAGCAGACAAAAGCATTATAAACGGGCAGTATGGATTCAAGTCGAACCAACAACTGACCGAGTATGAAATCTATAACAGTGGCGGTGAGTTTGTTGTAGAAGACACAGCCCCGGCAGACAGCACAAAAGCCACTGCTTCGGACAGTATCAAGACCGACTCGATACATTAATTAATTATCATTATGGGCATCATCATAGAAATAATAATCACAATGGCCTTTTCCGCCTTCTTTTCAGGAATGGAAATTGCTTTTGTTTCCTCAAATAAATTACGCTTTGAGATGGACCGCAATAGCCAGAGCCTCACCTCTCGCATCCTTTCCATCTTCTTTCATAACCCGAACAATTTCATTTCTACCATGTTGGTAGGAAACAATATAGCCCTCGTCATCTACGGTATCTTGATGGCGCAGGTCATCGAGCAGAACATTTTGGCAGGACTCATTAACAATGAACTCTTACTGGTACTGATTCAAACTATCATATCAACATTAATCATCCTGGTGACCGGCGAATTCCTACCCAAAACACTATTTAAAATCAATCCCAACTTAACACTGAACATATTCGCCGTTCCCGCATTTATCTGCTACATAATCCTCTACCCTATCAGCAAATTTGCATCAGGACTATCTAACCTGATATTGCGTATCTTAGGTATAAAAGTAAATAAGGAAGCCAGTGACAAAGCCTTTACAAAAGTAGATTTGGACTATTTCATCCAAAGTAGCATCCAAGATGTCGACAATAAAAAAGAGATTGATACCGAAATCAAAATATTCCAAAATGCACTTGACTTTTCCAATATAAAGATTCGTGACTGCATGGTTCCACGTACCGAAATAGTAGCCATCGAATACGATACTTCACTCGAAGAACTGAAAGCACGTTTCATAGAAAGTGGAATCAGCAAAATCATTGTATACAAGGAGAATATAGACAATATTGTAGGCTATATCCATTCATCAGAGATGTTCCGCGAAGTAACCGACTGGACCGAACATATCCGCCAACTCCCTATTGTTCCCGAAACTATGGGCGCGCACAAGCTGATGAAACTATTCATGCAACAAAAGAAATCGCTGGCAGTGGTGGTCGACGAGTTCGGCGGCACTTCAGGCATTGTGGCACTGGAAGACTTGGTAGAAGAGATTTTTGGTGAAATAGAAGACGAACATGATACCACATCTTACATAGCTAAAGAAATCGGTGACAACGAATACGTTCTTTCAGGACGTTTGGAAATAGAAAAGGCAAACGAACTTTTCTCACTCAACTTGCCCGAAAGCGATGAATACCAAACCATCGGCGGCCTCATCCTGCACCACTACCAAAGCTTTCCCAAAATGCATGAAGTGATAAAGTTCGACAATTTCCAGTTCAAAATAATTAAAGTCACAGCCACCAAAATCGAGCTTGTAAAGCTGAAAGTGACCGGATAACAGATTTTTTTCACAATAAAATAGATTGTAAACCGCATTTTTTGTATCTTCGTGCGCTAAATCTATAAAGTATAGAAAAACAATAAACAAAATAGTATAATTTAGAAATGGCAACATTACAAACAATTAGAAGTAAAGGCCCTTTGTTGGTCGTTGTAATCGGTCTTGCCCTTTTCGCATTTATTGCGGGTGACGCTTGGAAAGTACTCCAGCCGCATCAGGGAAAACAAGACGTAGGTGAAGTCAATGGAAAAACACTCACCGCACAAGAGTATCAGAAAATGGTTGATGAATACGCAGAAGTTATTAAGCTGACTCAAGGCTTGAACTCTCTTAACGATGACCAACTGACTCAAGTGAAAGACCAAGTTTGGCAATCTTACGTAAACAATCAATTAATTGCAGCAGAAGCCAAGAAACTAGGTTTGACAGTAAGCGATGCTGAAATCCAAGCAATTATCGAAGAAGGCACTCACCCATTGCTGATGCAGACTCCGTTCCGCAACCCGCAAACCGGTGCATTCGACAAAGATATGTTGAAAAAGTTCTTGGTAGACTATGCCAACATGGGTAAAAGCCAAATGCCTGCACAGTATGTAGAATACTATCAGAAAATGGGTGCATTCTGGAACTTTATCGAAAAGACTTTGAAACAAACCGCTTTGGCTGAAAAATATCAGAACTTGCTGGCTAAATCATTAATCTCAAATCCTGTTTCTGCCGAAGATGCATTTGCTTCACGTACAGAGCAGACTGATGTATTGTTGGCTGCCGTTCCTTATTCTTCTATCAGCGATTCTACAATCACTGTTTCAAACGAAGAAATCAAAGCGCTTTACAATAAGAAAAAAGACACTTTCGAACAGCCGATAGAAACTCGCAACATCAAATACATTGATGTTTTGGTTACTCCTTCTGACGAAGACCGCAAAGAAGTTTTAGACGAAGTTACAGAATATTCTACTCAATTGGCTAATGCTGCCGACATGAGCACATTCGTTCGTTCTACTAACTCTGTAGTACCTTTCTCTGAAGTAGTTGTGAACAAGACTGTACTTCCTAACGACATCGTAGCTCGTTTGGATTCAGTTAAGCTCGGTGAAGTTTACGGTCCTTACTATAATCAAGCTGATGACTCATACAACGCTTTCAGAATTTTAGCGAAACAAACAGCTCCTGACTCCATCCAATTCCGTCAGATTCAAGTATATGCTGATACAGAAGCAAAGACTAAAACTTTGGCAGACAGTATTTTCACTGCTTTGAAAGGTGGTGCAGACTTTGCTGAGCTCGCTCAGAAATACGGTCAGACAGGTGAAGCAAGTTGGTTGACAGCACGTAATTATGAAGGTGCTGCCCTTGATGCAGAAAACGCTAAGTTTATCAATACCTTGATTAATGGCGGTATTAAAGAACTGAACAATCTGCAAATCGGTCAAGCTAACGTTATCCTTCAGGTGATGGATAAGAAGGCCATGAAAGATAAATATCAAGTGGCAATCATCAAACGTCCGGTAGAATTCAGCAAGGAAACTTACAACAAGGCATACAATGATTTCAGCCAGTTTGTAGCACAGAACACTACAATAGACAAGATTGTAGCCAACGCAGAAGACAACGGTTACCGTTTGTTGGAACGTGCCGATTTCCGTAGCGGTGAACACTATGTAGGTGGTGTGAAAGGTACTCGCGACGCATTGAAATGGATCTTTGCAGCTAAAGAAGGTGAAGTTTCTCCGCTGTATGAATGTGGTGAGAACGACCATCTGATGGTAGTTACACTCGAAAAGATTAATCCTGCCGGCTACCGTAACATCAATTTGGTGGCAGATATGCTGAGATCTGAAATTATCAAAGATAAGAAAGCAGAAAAGATTATGGCAGAATTGAACGGTGCAGACATTAATAAAGCCAAGAGTGCTGCAAATGCAGTGAGCGATACAGTAAAACATATAACTTTTGCAGCTCCCGCGTATGTTTCTGTGACTCGTGCAAGCGAACCTGTATTGGGTGCTTTTGCCGGTAAAACTGAAGTAAACAAGACTACTGCTCCTATCAAGGGTAATGCAGGTGTATATGTAATGCAGGTTATCAATAAGGACAAGAGTGCCGAAACATTCGATGCCAAGACAGAAGAAAGCAACTTGGAAAATATGGCAGCACGCTATTCAAGCAGCTTTATCAGTGACTTGTATAAGAAAGCAGAAGTAAAAGACGACCGCTACTTATACTTCTAAAGCAAGAAATCATTAAAATCCATATAATGGGAAAGAGGTGTATCAGGATAATAATCTTGGTGCACTTTTTTTAATTATATCAAATAAATTTCTGATGAGCACCAAAACACCAGAGAAAATAGAACTCCCCCACAATACCATTATCACAATATACCTTCCGTAAGGCCCCAAAACTATTTTGCATTTATTTAAACATTTATTCTCTTACTACATAAAACATATTCTCCTAACGCTACGTTCATTACACGTGACTAAAAAGCAAAATATGAGAAAAGTATTTTATATAGTATGTGCGGCAGTATTATCACTGATGTCAGCCTGCATAGACGAGGATGACGACAACTGCCGAACAGACTATACAGTCGAAATTGCAGTGGCTGACAAGAACTACGCTAATATCAGTCAATACCCCCAATACCCCTTCGAGCAGGAAGACCAACCTTTCGGACATTTCCAAAATACCATATATTATGCACTCACCGATAAATATACCGGAAAAACTGTCAGCCAATCATTGGTAACAGCCGTCACAGGCAACGACCGGACTTACAAATTGGTTTTCCATAATCTACCTTTGGGAGAGTATAATCTTACCGCATGGGGAAATATGACAGATGGAACCCTAGCCGGAATATTGCATCCCCAAAGCACTGAGCATACAGATATCTATATAGGAACAATAGATTTCTGTAACTGCAACAGCAGCTCTGCAAGCATTGCACTCCAACGTACCAAAGGAAAACTATTGATTTTCTGCAAGAACTTTCCCTCTTATGTAACACGGATGCATCAAAGCGTGAAAGGGATATACAGTCAAGTGGACAGTTTGCTGAACTATCAAGGCTCGGCAACCATCGAAAAAGATAGCCGTCCACAGGAAATAAATGCGCTGGCTGTCTCTCCGTCTATCACCGAAAAAAGCACCCGCCTGAACCTCAGTTTCTATTCAGAAGGAAAGAGTTCTGCTCTGTTGACCGTTCCCGAAATGGAATTAAACATCCGCCGCAATGAACTGTCAGCTGTTAGTGTCGACTTCGACAAAGATACAGATGCATGGAATATCTGGGTTTATTCAGACAAAGAATGGACATTAGTCCATCATTTAACAATCGAATAATTTTGCATATCTATTTTTTTAACCACTTAATTATTTTATAAAATGAAAAAATTGATGTTTCTCGCTATGCTGAGCATGTTTTTGTTTGCATGCTCTGACAATGACAATCCTGCGCCGTCAAGTGAAAATGCCGAAACAGGTGTTACTTTCGAGATTTCAGCCGTAAACGAATTAAAAGATGGCGGCACTTCTCGTGGCTCAATCTATAGTCAGGAAGCTACACAACATGTAACACGTGTTGTTGTATATGCGTTTCTCAACAATGGGAGTGACTATGTTTACTCCAAGTCGTTCACCATTTCGGGATGGAGCGACGGCACTACCTTCATGCGTTACTCCATCGGAAACAGCGAGAAACTCAGTGCTGGTGATTATAAATTTCTAGCAATAGGTCGCGATCAGACCGACTTGTTCAATATCAGTTCGCCTGAGACGGCTCACAATTTCGACAATATGATGGCTACCATTGCACAATCAGGTGACGAATCCGAGATATTTGCAGGATGGAGCCAAGCAAACGTCAGCAATAACGGAGGAACGCGTGTCAGCATCTCGATGACTCGTAAAGTGGCAGGTGTACTGGGCTACTTCAAAAATATCCCTCAAAACATAAACGGAACAGATGTGAAATATCTTCGTCTATCCGTCAGTGATGCCAATAAAGAAGTGAATATCACAAACGGAGCTGCCATTACATCCAATGTCACTCCCTATAATATCATCAATATAGATCTATCCGGCCAGACAATCACCGGAGGAGTGTATGCCGGTAATGACCTTTCCGGTCATGGAGTAGTAAAACTGCCCAATTCACAACTTAGCGGTTCATTCTTCATGCCGGTCAGCAATGTCACTATGACTTTGGGACTATATGATGCCGGCAACAATCCCCTTAAAACTTGGGTTGTAAAAGATACAGACGGTAACAGTTCATTCAATATCTTGGCTAATCATTTCTATGCATTGGGAACGAAGACACAGGCAGGTAACACCAATGGCGGTACTCCCGAAATGGGTGATGACGACTCTCCGATTGACTTGCTGACAGATCAGGCTATCGTAATTTCCATCAATCCGGCATGGGAAGTGATACATAATATGGTTATCCAATAAGCTTAAATTCATAAAGGAATGACAAGGAAAAGGCATATACTTTATTTTTCAGTTGCAGCATTGCTGTCGGCCCTATGGCTGACAGCATGCACGACAGATGACATTGATGAACCGGAGATGCCACAGAAAGACAACACAATTCCGGTAGAGATAAATATCCAGTATGAGGATGCGCTGAGCCGTGCTTCCGATAATGCTACCTTATCCGTCAACCGTATTCTGATATTACCTTTCCGCAAGACAAATGAATCTCTTGCAACGAGTGAACCGGCCAATTTTGTGCCCGATTATGCTGCCGCCAAGCAGATAACCCTCCACTCTTTTCCTGTCACTTCTACAAAGCTTAATCTTCAGGCAACTTCCACCTATCGCATTGTCGTACTGGGATATAATCGGAATGATTATAATTTCAATAACCCCACAGCCGCCTCAAGACTGTTTGATATAGGATCGGTATCTACTCCGGCAACATTGGCCAATCTTTATGTAAAGCCAATCAATCCGACCTATGGAGTACCCGAATTTTTCAGTTGCCAATGCATAGGAAATATGAATGGAACAGCAATTGGCACAGCATTTCTACCGGGACAAGTCAATCAGATAACCGGAACGCTAAAACGTATTGTCAGCGGGCTGACAGTCCAGATAAACAATATTCCAACCTTTGTTAAATTCGTCACACTGGTTGCAGAGAATTTGGTCACCGCCACACGGATTACAGATGGAAGCGCAATGTTATGGCAGACAACAGGAGATGGTTCTCCAAGAATACTGGGCACACAAGTACCCACATCAGGAAGCGTCAATCTAAGTTATTATCTATTAGCCATCCCCGATGCCCGGAAAACGCTCTTTTATTTGGATGTATCTTACGGTTCATTCACCGAACGTTATACCATTAAAGTAGCCGACGAACCAGGTAAAGTATCAGGCAACCGGTTCATCTTCCTTCCTAATTATCAACTGACGGTGACAGGCGACTACTCCAAAATCAATCTAGGATTTATACTAACACATAATGTAAATCTGGATGATAATACTTGGGATGGTATTCAATAATTAATCATTAAACCCAACGGAGATGAAAATATTTCAATGGATAATTACAGGTGGACTTGTATTGTCTTTATTCACCGGATGTAACAGCGAGACAGACCTCCTGCCACCTGCTTTACCGGAAACCGAACAGCAACCTCCTGAAGTAAATGAAGGAGCAAAGAATTTACCCGAAGGCTGCTTTGAAGTCAATTTCTCACCCACATTCGGCAACCGTTCCCGTACCGCAGTGACAGGTGCCGACGGTCGAGTCCGCCATCTCCGTTATATCATCTATAAATCAACAGGAGAATATATCAAGGAGAAAGTGATTTTAACTCCGGGCAACGGTATAACTACATGGCCTTTAACTGCAGTCAAAGATACATTACCCAAAGGAAATTATATCGCTGTGTTCACTGCCAATGTAGAAAAGACACTGTTTCCTTACACTTCAAGTAGTGGAACTACATACACAGATGTACTTACCAATTATCAAACGACCTATGCCAACGGACGTATTGTACTGCCTAATGCAGAATTTACGGACACATCTGAATATTATTGGGCTAAAGTATCTTTCTCAGATGCTACTCCCCAACCCTATGTATTGTTGCAACGTATCATCAGCATGCTAAAACTGCACCGCAATTTTGTAGATGCACAAACAGCCCTAAATGCGCTAGTAAACAATATCGTGACACAGGTAGGATATAAAAACATCATTCGCACCACCGTACAAGGTTTACTTCCGGGACTATTAAAACCGGCATTAGATCTTGGCACCCTAGGAAATACAATCTATACAGTGCTAGGCGGACTGGACGCAGCTGTCAATCTAGTTGTAGGCGGACTGGTGGAACCGGTCACAAATGCATTGTATGATATGCTGTTAAAACAATTAGTCAACCAACTCGGACTTGCATTAACGGGTAATGCTGACCAGCAAGGCTTATTGGCATTTCTAGGCGTATTACTCAACCCATGGGCAACCAGCGAAGCCAGTACCGCAGTAGTGACTATACGGAATTTCCCTAAGACAATGGATTTCAATCTGACCGTAAAAGACTACTTTACAGGTGACCAACGCTTTAAATACGCCTTTACAGGAGGAAATATATATAGTGAGAAAGACATTCTCATTAAAGGTTTTCACGGAACATTTGATGTACGCAATATCAATGTCATTAAACAAGGATTAGTATCCGGTTTACTGATTGACCGGATTATAGACAGTTCTCTACTCTTAAACGGAACTTTTATCGACATTAACGATCCAATACAAGCCAATGTAAATACCAACTACCGATACCGTTCAGATTATTCTTTTTTGGACTTAGGACTAAAATCGTATGCCCAACAGACAGATGGAAATCATTCGCTAACCTTATCCCTCAAGCTGTCCACCATCCCAAATCTGGACGGACTATTGGGAGGTATCCCAATAGTGGGAACTTTACTGGGAACAGTTGTCAAAACCGCCATCGGCAATATTACCATATCGGTCCCGCTGAATCTGCCTTTACTGGGAGTAGACAATCTAACTCTTTCAGGAGGATGGAGTACACCGGCTACTTATTAAAAAGACAAAGCCGCTTCATACAAAAAAAGGGTGTGCCAAAGAATAACAGACACAAGATCTTCTCATTCCGACACACCTTTTTTATAATATCCAATACAGAGTATTAATTGTTTTCAGGACGAAGTTTACGAACAGTAACGGCAGTCTGCCACATTTCGCTTTCACGCAATGCCTTCAATTCTTTTTCCAACTTTTCGCGATAATCGGGCTTAGAGTTAGAATCGATAGAAATCTGAGCTTCATTACCGGTTTTCACGCTGTGATACAGTTTTTCAACTACAGGCTTGATAGCATCGTGGAACGGAGTCATCCAGTCCAATGCACCACGCTGGGCAGTAGTAGAACAGTTAGCATACATCCAGTCCATACCGTTCTTAGCGAACAACGGCATCAATGACTGAGTCAGTTCTTCTACAGTTTCGTTGAATGCTTCAGAAGGAGTATGTCCGTTTTCACGCAACACTTCGTACTGTGCCAACAACAATCCCTGAATAGCCCCCATCAATGAACCGCGCTCACCTGTCAAATCTGAAGTGGCTTCACGCTGGAAAGTAGTCTCGAACAGATAGCCGGAACCGATACCGATACCTAGAGCAATAGTACGTTCGTAAGCCTTACCGGTTACATCCTGATAGATGGCGTATGAAGAGTTCAAGCCACGACCTTCGAGGAACATGGTACGCAATGAAGTTCCCGAACCTTTGGGAGCAACCATAATCACGTCGACATCAGCAGGAGGAACCACACCCGTGCGGTCGCTCCAAGTAATGGCAAAACCATGAGAGAAATACAGAGCCTTACCCGGAGTAAGACAAGGTTTAATGGTAGGCCATACAGACATAACAGCAGCATCAGACAACAGGCACATAATGATGCTTGCTTTCTGACAGGCTTCTTCAATGCCGAACAGAGTTTCGCCCGGAACCCATCCGTCAGCAACCGCTTTTTCATATGTTTTTCCCGGACGCTGACCAACGATTACGTTGAAACCATTGTCACGCAGGTTCAATGACTGACCCGGACCCTGTACACCATAACCGATTACAGCGATTGTTTCATCTTTCAATACTTCACGTGCTTTTTCCAAAGGAAATTCATCGCGGATAACTACAGTTTCTGTAACACCGCCAAAATTCAATTGTGCCATTTTAAAACTAATTTTTACGGGCAACACTGCGCCGCCCTATTGTTATTAAATTAAATCAATATCACTTTACTGCGAACAACGACTTCCGCGCCATTCTTTTTTACTTCTATATCATATTCGTTCTCTCTCACTTCCTCGCGATAGAAACTCAATACATCGCCATAATAGCTTTCTGCCACGTATGCCATTTCAAAACGCTTTACCTGTTTTTCCTTGAACACTTCGATGGGAAACAAATCGAGGATATGTTCGATATACTTAATACTATTTACATGCCCGTTGATGTCGATATCACTGTATTTCGTCCGATACTCGACAAGAGGTGTCTTTTCAGTCACTTTGATACGGCCCGGCTTGGAGATAGGACAATCCTTATCACACACATAGTCAGTGATGCTCCCTCCGTGGAGCGTCAGCAAATCGGCAGGCTTACGAGTCTCCATGCTTATCATCGCCCACACCGAACGGGCATAGCCCACAGCATTTCCCTCCTTGTCGAGAATAGCAAAGTTACGGTCGGTAAAAAGTCGATAAACATTCTCCACCCAAGTCTGAATACTGAAAGATTCGTACTCGCGAGGCATCTCTTCCAGTTCGACAGCCAGGCGGGAAAGCACCCATGTATAATGGTTTTCATTCAATGTGGCAATACCGAATCCACGGTCGGCCGCATGGAAGCCGGCACAGTTCAACAGATGATTGCCCAGCACACTCATGGTCAGTTTTCCGGTGAAGTCGCAATGGAAAGGCTCTGCCACAAACTTGTATGTTCCAACTTTATTGTCACTCATCACAGCTCCCTTTCTTCCTTTTGTTGACGATATTTTTCCTCACGCTGTATCAGATACTCATTGACACGTTCAAAGCAACTGGTCGTGATAGCCACACGTCCCGAACGGACGAACTGCAATACACAGCCCAGTGCCTGCAACTCCTCATATAAAGAAGTGATTTCCTCGGTCATGCCCGCCTTCTCGACAATGGCAAAGACCGGATTCACCTCCACAATGCGTGCGTTATAACGGCGAATCACTTTCGATGCGATGGGATTGGACTGAAACTCGGGTATGGACACCTTATAGAGTGCTATCTCGTGCAGAAAGATTTCGTCATCGGTGAAATAATGCGCCTGCAATACATCGATTTTCTTTTCTATCTGCTTCACCACCTTTTCGATAATGTCCTTGGTAGTCCACACCGTAATGGTGTATTTATGAACACCTTTGATAGACGAAGCCGAAACATTGAGGCTTTCTATATTAATCTGCCGGCGGGTAAACACAGCAGTAATCTGGTTTAGCAAACCGGCAATATTCTCCGAATGGACGATTAATGTATATAATGTCTTATCCATAACCTTACTCTTTTAACATTCTAACAACATCTGGTTTACCGAACCTCCCGGAGGCGTCATCGGCAACACATTACCTTCCTCTATCACGCAGGCTTCCAAAAGGAACGGCCCGTCGGTAGTCAGCATTTCATGGATGGCATCCTGCAACTCCTCCCGCTCCATCACACGTCGGGCGGGAATCTCGTAGGCTTCGGCTATTTTCATGTAATCCGGATTCAGCATCGGCGTAAACGAGTAACGGCGTCCGAAGAACATTGCCTGCCATTGACGAACATTGCCCAGATAATTATTGTTCAGAAGAATAATCTTCACCGGAGCCTTTTGTTCCATAACAGTTCCCAATTCCTGAAGATTCATCTGCAATCCTCCGTCACCCATAAACACACACACGGTGCGGTCGGGGCGTCCGAAAGTGGCACCGATTGCGGCAGGCAGGCCAAAGCCCATGGTGCCCAGTCCGCCGGAAGTAACGATGCTACGGTTCTTGCTGTACTTAAAGTAGCGTGCCGCCATCATCTGGTTCTGTCCCACATCGGTCACCAGAATAGCTTCGTGATGCGAAGCCTCGCTCACGGCGCGGACCACCTCTCCCATATTCAGTGCGCCTTCGCGGGGATGAATCTCTTTTTCGATAACCTGTTCATACTCCGTTTTTTCATATTCGGCAAAACTGTCAATCCATTCTGTATGCTTGTTTTCACCGATAAGTTGTGTCAGCATGGCAAGCGTCTGTTTGCAATTGCCCAACACAGGCACGTCCACCTTTACATTCTTATCTATTTCCGACGAATCGATATCCAGATGAATGATTTTCGCTTGTCGGGCGTATGTATCAAGCTTACCGGTCACACGGTCATCAAAACGCATTCCCACGGCTATCAACACGTCACACTCATTGGTTTTGACATTCGGCCCGAGATTACCGTGCATACCCAACATACCTTTGTTGAGTCTGTGGTTTGTAGGAAGTGCCGACAGTCCCAGCAAGGTACACCCGCAAGGCATATCAGCTTTCTCAATGAAAGCACGAAGTTCATCTTGCGCATTGCCGAGTTCCACTCCCTGGCCGACTAAAACCAATGGTTTACAAGCACCGTTTATCAATTCGGCAGCTTCCTGCAGACACTCCTTATCCGGATTGGGTTCAGGGTCATAGCTGCGGATAAAATCAAGTTTCATCGGTTCATAGTCCACCATCTCCACCTGAGCATTCTTGGCAAAATCTAGCACAACAGGACCGGGACGTCCACTTTTGGCAATATAAAAAGCGCGTGCCACTGCCCAGGCCACATCCTCTGCCCGACGAATCTGGTAGCTCCATTTGGAGATAGGCTGAGTGACACCCACCAAGTCGACCTCCTGAAACGCATCTGTTCCCAAGAACGATGCGCCCACCTGTCCGGCAATTACCACGATAGGCGTACTGTCAATCATGGCATCGGCAATGCCGGTGATGGTATTCGTCGCGCCGGGACCGCTGGTGACCAGACAGACTCCCACTTCACCCGACACGCGGGCAAAACCTTGTGCCGCATGAGCAGCTCCCTGTTCGTGACGAACCAATACATGATTTAATGTATCTCGATGATGATATAAAGCATCAAAAGTAGGCATGATGGAGCCTCCCGGGTATCCGAAAAGAGTCTTTACCCCCTGATGCTCCAAGGAACGCATCAAGGCCTCTGCTCCTGTTATTTGTTCTTTTGCCATATAATATCTATTTCTTTTTATTAGTCAATGATTCTCACACCGCCCTTGTCTGCCGAACTCACCATGCTGGCATAGGCTTTCAGACTCTTCGGCACGTAGCGGTTGCGGGTCACCGGAGTCATGGGACGTGCTGCAAGCTCTTCGTCACTTAGTTTCACATTGATACTGCGGTTCGGAATATCGATTTCGATGATATCTCCATCCACTATTTTCCCGATGTTTCCGCCTGCGGCAGCCTCAGGAGAAATATGTCCGATACTCAATCCTGACGTACCGCCACTAAAGCGTCCGTCGGTTATCAAGGCACACTCCTTTCCGAGATGTTTTGATTTGATATAAGAAGTGGGATAAAGCATTTCCTGCATACCGGGGCCACCTTTCGGCCCTTCGTGGGTAATCACGACGACATCGCCACTCACCACCTTTCCGCCCAAGATGCCCTCGCAAGCAGCATCCTGTGAATCAAACACCTTGGCCGGGCCCGAAAATTTCCAAATACTTTCGTCCACTCCGGCTGTTTTTACCACACAACCGTCTTGAGCGATATTTCCCTTCAGTACGGCCAACCCGCCGTCCTTGCTGTAGGCATGTTCCAAGTCGCGGATACAACCATTGGCACGGTCGGTGTCGAGTTCTTTGTACGTTGCATTCTGAGAACCCAACGTAATATTGAATTTATTGCCCGGAGCACTAGAGTAGATACGTTCAGCATCAGCATCCGGCTCGTCTACAGTCACACTGTATTTTCTGATAGCATCTGCCAGTGTCATACCATCCACACGGTTCACATCTGTTTTCAGCAGACCGCCCTTGGCCAACTCACCTAATATATTAAGGATACCTCCTGCACGATTTACATCCTGAATATGATATTTCTGTGTATTGGGAGCCACCTTGCAAAGACAAGGCACACGGCGTGACAACATATCGATATCATCCATTGTAAAGTCCACCCCACCTTCATGAGCAATAGCCAACAGGTGAAGAACCGTATTGGTAGACCCTCCCATAGCTATATCCAACGTCATGGCATTGAGGAAAGCATCACGAGTGGCAATGCTGCGCGGCAACACACTGTCATCCCCTTCTTCATAATATTTATATGCATTTTTTACGATTAATGCGGCCGCATCTTTAAACAGCCGGGTACGGTTGGCATGAGTAGCCAGAATCGTTCCGTTCCCCGGTAGCCCCAGTCCGATAGCCTCATTCAGGCAATTCATAGAGTTGGCGGTAAACATTCCCGAGCAACAGCCGCAGCCGGGACAAGCATTATTCTCTATTTGAGCCACCTCTTCATCACTGACCGATGAATCTGCCGATTTAATCATCGCATCAATCAGGTCAAGATGCCGGTTGTTCCATTCTCCTGCTTCCATCGGTCCTCCCGATACAAACACAGTGGGAATGTTCAACCGCATGGCCGCCATAAGCATACCCGGAGTTATTTTGTCACAGTTACTGATGCATACCATCGCATCCGCTTTATGGGCATTGACCATATACTCCACACTATCGGCTATAATATCACGACTTGGCAGTGAATAGAGCATTCCATCGTGGCCCATGGCAATACCGTCATCGATAGCAATGGTATTAAATTCAGCTGCAAAGCATCCCAACTTCTCTATTTCAGCCTTCACCTGCTGACCTATCTCGTGCAAGTGTGTGTGTCCGGGGACAAATTGGGTAAACGAGTTTACTATTGCAATAATGGGTTTTCCCATCATTTCTTTCTTCATGCCATTTGCCACCCAAAGGGCTCTGGCCCCTGCCATCCGGCGACCTTGTGTGCTATACGAGCTGCGTAACTGATTTTTCATTTTATTCTATTGTCTAAAACGTCCTAACTTTCTATTACTAAAAAAGCCTTTCTCATCCATGTGAGAAAGGCCTTCAAATATATCTTTTATGTACAACTACACATACACAACCTTTCTCACTCTCCCAGTGTGACCACCACGAAGCGAATAATATGCAGGACTGCCAGGTTATTTAGAGTAGTAACGTTCATATATCTTTTTTCTTTGTTGCTTTAACGACTGCAAAGGTAAAGCGTTTTTCGTAACAAACAAATAAAATGAAGATTTTTTTTCTTATAAATTATCATTCGTAACCAAACGAGCTTTAAAAAAATCATTTTATCACAAAGCGATGCATTTTCTTTCATCCCTGAAGGAGCACAAAGCTTCCGAACACAGACAAATAATCTATCATTCTGACAAAATAACGTAATACTTAGGCGGAATAATCTGTTGGGATATGAATTAATTTGTATCTTTGCACGCCGGGAAAACAATTCCCGCACGTAATTCAGTATATTTATAATATAAAAAACATGGAAAATAAGTACATTACCGTAGCATACAAACTGTACGTTATGCAAGACGGTCAGAAAACATTAGTAGAAGAAGCAACCGCAGAGCACCCCTTCCAATTCATTTCAGGACTGGGAACCACGCTTGAACGCTTCGAAAGCGAAGTTGCCGCCCTGAACAAAGGCGATAAATTCGATTTCGTCATTCCAAGCGCAGAAGCTTACGGAGAATATATGCCTGAAGGTGTACGCACTGTATCTAAAGAAATGTTCACCATCGACGGTGTATTTGATGCAGAACGTATCTTCGAGGGAGCCGTTATCCCTTTGCAAGACAATGAAGGACATCACTTCTATGCCACTGTGGGCGAAGTAACCGCCGATACGGTAACTGTTGACCTGAACCATCCCCATGCAGGCAAAGACCTGACTTTTGTGGGCGAAGTAACAGAATCACGTCCTGCCACCAACGAAGAAATTCAAGAGACGCTGAATATGATGAGCGGCGAAGGTTGCGGATGCGGTTGCGGTGACTGCGGAGACGGTTGCGGAGATGGTTGCGGCAGCCACGACGAAAGTTGCGGATGCGGACATTGCCACTAATCGACAAACTTATATCTTTAAATTGTTTCCAAGGCGTGAAGAATGCGAATGTCACGGAATAATTCTCTTATCCCGTGTTTCTCCGCAATATTCACGCCTGTTTTTTTATTCATTTTCGACAGACGGATTTTATTCTCCGGCAAAAACTTCAGTTCCCTTTTCAGTGATAGTCCACCGGCCGGCATCCTGCTTCACTACAAAATCCAGAGAGTCATTCTTCCAGACAGCTTCCGCTTTATCCAGCAACACGCCACCTTTCACGGTCGCAACAAATAATTCCGCACAGGTAGAATCTTCTGCAAAAACCACATAAGCCGCCGTTGTGTTATTGTCGGCTGTGATACCGGGCACTTTTACGCCGGCCTCAAAAGGACGGATGCAGTCTTTCTTCAGTGCACTCCACACATAACCTGCCGAAGCGATACATCCGTGTTCGTCTTTATCGTCACCCGTTTTTTGTTCTGTCACCTTCGTTTCCTCTGTTTCCTGGTTTGTTTTAGCCCCCGGCTTACAAGCAGAAAAAGCCATTGCCATACCTACTACGGCAATCCATACATTCATTCTTTTCATATTTCTTATTTTATTATTACCGAAATGTCCTTCAGACACACTGCTATAATGCTAAGTGTGAAAGATTACTGCGTTCCGAATACATTATATTAACGTTCTTTAAAAGAGGGATTTATTTATCAAAATGAAAACAGACGGTTGAAAATCCCTGAAACGAGGCTGGAACAATAAAAATATATTCAACATATATATAATTCCATCCATTCTACTTCTCCCCCCCCTTTTGAGTACTTTGAAAGCAGCATAATTTTCTATTCTTTTTCTACTCTGCAAACAAAATGAAGTATCGCTTTTAGAACTTGAACTCAGAACACAATAATAAGTTGCACCTGCTTATGTCCCCATTCTCTCACTCCTTTTTCTTACGCACCTCAGTTATATCATTCATTCACAGCGCAACATCCGTTTATCGGCTTATAAACAGGTTGTTTGTGAAAGTGCCTCATATTCCGGCCTTTCCTTCCCGGACAAGCACCGTTAATGGGAAAACGACGCAAAAAAACATGCGTTTGATTTTGCAGAGAATCACATCAATTCCGGTTGACCATGAAGTACTCCGTCAGCATACAATGCTTCTGTTCCTTCTTTTACTGACGAAAGTAAGATGTCCGTTAACCACCTCCGTGGTTAACCTTAACCACAGGGGTGACTAAGTCTAACCACGACCGTGAGCAGACTTAACCACGACCGTGGTTAAGCAATCACGAAATGATTTATCTCTAAAAAGCTCCTTCCATTCAGAATTACGAAGATATATGGCATACTAATTTTCTACTGGGCCTACATCTTGATGAAGTTTGCAAGCCGAAAACAAGGACAAGCGGATAAGTTCCAACAGAACTATGTTTTTTAGGATTGGTGAGGAAAAATAGTATGATTAACAGCCTGGTATGACTTAAAAGAGGGGTGAAATGTTCAGTTAAGGTTCTTATATTCTACCCGATTTTATAGTGCTTCACCTTAAAATTGCAGTAAGATTGGAGTATAAAAGGTTATTCAGATGTACTGAATAGCATTCTATTGCCTGTGTTTATTGTGTGATATTTTATAAAAATGATATTTTTTATAAAAATCACCGCATCCTCTCGCTTGTTATTTTAAAAATATTGTATATTTGCGGTGTTAATCTAAATTTTATTGAAAAACATAGTTCTGTTGGAACTTATTCCATTCATGGATTCACATGTTTTTCACAAACAATTAAATAATAGTAATATGTTAAAACATCTCAAATCAGTCGGTATGTTACTATTCCTCTCAACTATCAGTGGAGGAGCAGTTTACGCATCATCCGGGGAAAGAGTGACGGGTATTGACGCTGTCCAGCAAAACGGCACATGCACCGGAGTTGTAAAAGACGGAACAGGTGAAACCGTTATCGGTGCATCTGTGGTAGTAAAAGGAAGTACCAACGGTACCATCACAGGTATAGATGGAGACTTTACCTTGAACAACGTTCCCAAAGGAAGTACATTGGTGATTTCTTTTGTGGGATATGAAACGATGGAAGTAAAGTGGACAGGAACTCCCTTGAACATCATCTTGAAAGACGACACACAAATGTTGGATGAAGTCGTTGTAGTAGGTTATGGTACGCAGAAAAAAGTAAATGTAACCGGTGCCGTGAGTATGGTCGACTCCAAAGTGCTGGAATCACGCCCCGTACAGAATGTGGCACAAGCCTTGCAAGGTCAGATTCCGGGATTGAATATGTCAGTGGGCAACAGCGGTGGTGCATTGGATGCTTCTCTTAATATCAACATCCGTGGTGCAGGTACCATCGGTGACGGCTCCAGTGGCAATCCCTTGATTTTGATTGACGGAATCGAAGGCGATATGAATACGGTAAACCCTAATGATATTGCCAATGTGTCAGTACTGAAAGATGCCGCCTCTTCTTCTATTTACGGTGCACGTGCTGCATTCGGTGTTATTCTAATTACCACCAAGAACGGTAATAGCGGAAAAACAAGAGTCAACTATTCAGGTAATCTCCGTTTTTCGGATGCTATCCAAAAACCTAATATGACCAACTCATTGGATTTTGCAACTTATTTCAATGAGGCTCAGCGCAATGCTTACGGTACTGTCATCTTCGATGAAGACGATATGAACCGCATCAAGACATACATGAGCGGCGGATACACCGACCCCACCAAACCGGAATATTACGGTACGGTAGCCGGTACCAACGGACGTTGGCAGAACTACGGAGGTGCATTTGCCAATACCAACTGGTTTGATGAATTCTATGACAGTTGGGTGCCTTCACAAGAACACAATTTAAGTATCAATGGCGGTAACGACAAAATCACCTATTTGCTAAGTGGCAGCTTCCTCGACCAAAAGGGTCTGTTACGTCACGGTAGCGACAAGTTCCAGCGTTATACACTGAACGGAAAAATATCCGTGAAACTTGCCGATTGGATTACCATGAATTATAATAACAAATGGACACGCGAGAACTATGACCGTCCGACTTACATGACAGGACTGTTCTTCCACAACATCGCACGCCGCTGGCCGACCTGTCCGGTAGTCGATCCCAACGGACACTGGTCTGCCGATATGGAAATTATACAAATGGAAGAAGGTGGAAAACAAACCAGTGAAAAGAACTGGATAACCAATCAGATTCAATTCGTATTCGAGCCCATCAAGGACTGGCACATCAACGTAGAAGGCAGCTTGCGCCAATACAATGAAAAATACCATTGGGCTGTATTGCCAATCTACGGTTACGATACCGACAATAACCCTTATGCACTGTCTTGGAACGGAGGTGCTGCCGGCTATTCGGAAGTACAAGACTACCGCGCCAGCGAAGACTACTTCTCAACCAATATTTTCAGTGATTATTCCAAAACCATAGGCGACCACTACTTTAAAGTAATGGCAGGTTTCAATGCCGAGCTTTACAAGAAAGGCGGCCTGACCGGTTTCGGTACAGATCTTATCACTTCCAGCGTGCCTGAACTGAACACCACACAGGACAATAAAAACGCTTACAACAGTGCATCCGAATTGGCTATCGCCGGTTTCTTCGGACGTGTCAACTACAACTACAAAGAACGCTATCTGTTGGAAGCCAACTTACGTTATGATGGTTCTTCACGCTTCATCGGCGACAAACGCTGGGGACTGTTCCCATCATTCTCAGTGGGATGGAACATTTCACGTGAAGAATTCTTCAAACCATTGTCAAACGTAATCGGCACCTTGAAACTGAGAGGTTCATGGGGACAATTGGGTAACAATGAAACCGAAGCCTGGTATCCGTTCTTCCAAAGCATGCCTGTGGGAACAAACAACTCAGGCTGGTTGCTCAACGGAGTACGCCAAAACACAGCATCTCTTCCGGGCATCGTCAGCAGTGTATTGACTTGGGAAACCGTAGAATCATGGAACGTCGGTGTAGACTTCGGTCTTTTTGACAACCGACTGACCGGTTCATTCGACTACTACCAACGCTATACTTACGATATGGTAGGTCCTGCTCCCACCCTTCCCGGTATTTTGGGTGCATCTGCCCCGAAGATAAACAATGCCGATATGAAATCTTATGGTTGGGAAATGGAATTATCATGGAGAGACCGTATCGAAGACTTCAACTATGGAGTACGCTTCACTTTGGCCGACGGACAGCGTAAGGTACTGAAATATCCGAATGAAAGCGGTGATATCTACAGTTGGTACAACAACAAACTGGACGGAACCATCTGGGGATACACCACAGTAGGTATCGCACAGACTCAAGAAGAAATGGATGCCCATTTAGCCAACAACAAACCCAACTGGGGTTCTAAATGGGGTGCCGGCGATATTATGTATGCCGACTTGAACGGAGACGGAGAAGTGACTTCCGGTTCCAAAACCCTTAACGACCATGGCGACTTGAAAGTTATCGGTAACAGTTATGCACGCTACAACTTCGGTTTCACGGTAGACGGTTCATGGAAAGGACTGGATTTCTCCATCTTCCTGCAAGGAACCATGAAACGCGACTACTGGCTGGATGGCCCGTACTTCTGGGGAGCCAGCGGTGACGAATGGCAATCAGCCTGCTTCACCGAGCATCTGGACTATTGGACACCTGAACACACAAACGCATATTATCCGAAACCTTACTTCGGAAATATCAAGAAGAATCAGGAAGTTCAAAGCGGATATTTACAGAATGCGGCATACCTGCGTGTAAAGAACGTACAAGTAGGTTATACTTTGCCCAAAAGCTGGACTAAAAAGGCTGCCATGGAATCTGTACGTTTCTACGTTTCCGGCGACAATCTGCTCACTTGGACAGGCATCAGTTCTGTATTCGACCCCGAAACACTGGGTGGCGACTGGGGACCGGGTAAACTGTATCCGTTGCAAAGAACCCTCTCTGTCGGTGTAAATGTTAACTTCTAAAAAAATACGAATATGAAATTAAGTTTAAAACATATCTACATCTGCTCACTTATCGGTCTGGGAGCATCAACACTGACTTCCTGCAATGATTTTTTAGACCGTGAGCCGATAACCAATGTAACCCCTGAAGCCTATTTCACAACTGTAGACCAAGTGGGTGCATACGTTATCAACTACTACTCTTACCTGCAAAACTCTCGCCAGCAGTCTCTTTACCATGACAAGAACTGGCGTAGCGGTATGACACTCAATGACAATAATACAGACAACCTGTTTTCACAAACAGGTGACTTAGATTGGTTTGCCGGAGAAAAACAAGTACCTTCGGGCAAGAACTTCCAAACTTACACTTCACGTGCCCGTGTATGGAACTGGCTGCTTGAACAAGTCCTTCCGAAAGAAGAAGCAGGAAGCATCCAAGGCGACAAGACCATTCTGAGCCATTATATCGGCGAAGCCTATTTCTTTCGTGCATTGGCATACTATCAGGCATTGGTTCGCTATGGCGATTTTCCCATTATCGACCAAGTGCTTCCCGACGATCAGGCCATACTGAAGGAACTGAGCCAGCGCGCTCCACGTAACGAAGTGGCACGTTTCATATTGAAAGACCTTGATACAGCTATCTCACGTCTGAAAGACCAAGGTTTCCAAAACAACCAGCGTATCAACAAGCAAACCGCACAGCTGCTCAAGTCACGCGTAGCGTTGTTTGAAGCTACCTTTGAAAAATACCACAAAGGCACCGGACGTGTTCCGGGTGACGATACATGGCCCGGAAAAGACATGGCGTACAACCAGGGAAAGACTTTCGACATTACAGGAGAAATCAATTTCTTCCTGACCGAAGCCATGAGCGCTGCCAAAGCCGTTGCCGACCATTGTACGCTGACAGGCAACTCGCATCAGATGAATCCCGTTTTAGGACAAACCGACGGATGGAATCCTTACTTCGATATGTTCAGCCAAGAAGATTTGAGCAGCATTTCCGAAGTATTACTTTGGAAACAGTACAACCTGAGCATCGGTTATACTCACGATGCAGCCTACATCTTGTCGGCTGGCGGTGACCAACTGGGACTTTCACGTAGCTACATCACTTCCTTCCTGATGCAAAACGGTTTGCCTTACTATGCCGACGGTTCGGGTTACAAAGGCGACTTGAGCGTATCCATGGAGAAAGAAGGACGTGACGAACGTCTGCAACTCTTTGTATTCGGTGAAGAAGACATTGTCCGTAGCGACCCTGCCGACCCTGCCGTTGCCAAGAACAACGAAGCAGTGATTCTGGACACCATTCCTTTGGTGACAAGCAGTGTGGAACTACAAGACTTTACGGGTTACCGTCCACGTAAATATTATAACTACGATTACGACCAGTACAAGAGCAACACTATCATTTGTACCACAGGAGCCATCGTGTTCCGTGCTGCCGAAGCCTACCTGAACTATATCGAAGCATGCTACGAAAAGAACGGTTCATTGGACAATGATGCCGCAGGTTATTGGAAGGCCATCCGCCGCCGTGCAGGTGTAAGCGAAGATTATAATCTGACCATTGCCAACACCAACTTAGACAAAGAAGCCAACGTAGTGGGCGGTACCGTATATGGTGATTTGGCAGTCTTCTCCGGCGACCGGAAAGTAGACGCCACACTCTACAACATCCGTCGCGAACGCCGTTGCGAATTTATCTCGGAAGGTATGCGTTGGGATGACCTGAAAAGATGGCGTTCATGGGATCCTGCCATCACCGGACACTATATGCTGGAAGGCATGAACCTGTGGGACGAAGCTTACAAAAAATATGTAGATGCCACCGGCAAATCAACTTTGATAGCCGACGGAACAAGCAATGCAAACATTTCAGCCGCTTCTGTCAGCAAGTATGTCCGTCCGATGGGACGTACCGAAACAAACAACCAATTGTTCAACGGATATACATGGAAGAAAGCATTCTATCTGGAACCTCTTGGCGTACAAGACTTCACATTGAGCGCCAGCGACCCCAACGATATCAAGACTTCAACCATGTATCAAAATCCTTATTGGCCTATGACAGCCGGACGCGCATTGGAATAAGTTTGTAAATAGGTATAACGATAAGAAAATGTTAATGATAATCATTCTGAAAACAGAATAATCGTCTTAACATAACTGTGATGGAAAAGGGGGTTCGAGAGAATACCCTTTTCTTTATTCTTTTTCAAAGACCTACTCATTTACCTTAAAAATAATGATATGAAAACAAAACAATTTTTCTTCACTTCCCTACTGCTCCTTAGTATAGCCACAGCAACCGCACAGACTAAAGAAAAAGGTTTCTTTGTCGAAATGAACGGAGGATACGGAGAAGTGAAAACCGCGTTTGTATCCTCTACTGTAGAAAATCCATTGCTTTTTCATCTTGGCTATGCAAGATATGCCGTACTGACTCCATCCATCGGTTACCAAATCAACCGCCATTGGGCAGCCGGATTCAAAATACAATTTGAAAGCATAATGGAAGACGAAAAAAGAACTACTTATACACCCTATATGCGATATAACTTCCTGCATCCCGGCAAATTCAATATCTTTATGGATATGCAAGTTTCTGCCATCAGACACTTGGGTAAAAATGATGTTGAAGGAGGCATCAATCCCGGAGCATCCTATGCCCTGAACAACCATTTCAGCATCCTGCTCAAATATCTATTCATCGGATTCAACGGAGAGGACAGAAAAAGCGGAGCCATGATAAAATCCAAAAACTTCATCATTGATGCCAACTGGAGACGACTGCAACTGGGATTGCAATATATTTTCTAATCTCGCCATAAGTTGAAGATAAAGCTTTTTTTAATGACAATAGCTATACATTCACCATAAAAATAGAACACTTATAATGAAAACAATGTTACTGTACTTGTTCAGCCTGCTCCTCCTCTGCACAGTAACGGCAGCCGGTCACCATCAGTCGTATGAAACAATATACGTACACACCGACCGCTGCAATTTCTGTGCCGGAGACACCGTGTGGTTTCAAGTCTATGTGATGGACACACGACAGCAAGCCGAAAGCTACAGCCACTTTGTGTATGCCGAACTGCTGCACGACACCATTCGCATGGCAACCGAAAAAATCAAAGTCGGCGAAGAAGGATTCGCCGGCTTCTTCCCATTACCCGACAGCATTGCCCCGGGCCACTACACGCTGCGCTTCTACACCCTACGTTCGGCATATCTTCTGACCCCCTACATCCGGGGCTATATCGAACAACCGGCCTCTTACTTCAGCGGAGATGTCACGCACGACAGTTTCCGTCAAGATTTGCTAATGCTGACACAGGCATGGACTGCTTTTGATGCTTCGGGCGATACAGCAAACTGCGTTACAAACATCCCCGCAGAAACAACAGAACTGATACAAGGCCGCATCATCTCCAACCGAAACGCAAACAAGGGTATCCCTCAAGCCACCGTCACCCTGCTGTCTTTCGATGGCAAGATATTCAAGACTACAAAGACCGACCCCGAAGGCTATTTCCTCTTCGACCATCTGTCGTTTGTCCCGAACACCCATTTTCTGATACAAGCATATACAGCCAAAGGCGGAACACACGTAGCAGTGCAAATAAACAAAGAAAAACGTCCCCGGGTGGAACGCATCAGCATGCTCCATGCCCACATTCCCGAAACGGAAAGCTACGAAGAAAACATCATGCTTTATGATAAGAACAGACCGAAACGTCCCGACAGTGTGGCATGGGAACTGCAGATGGATAATGTAATCGTAACCGCCCGCAAACAAAGACAAAAGCTATCACCCGGAGCAGCAAGGGTGCACTCGGACTTCAACCGGGCATACAGCCCCGCAGAAATGACTCTTTCGCCCTATGCATCCGTGCGCGACTTCATGATGCACATTCCCGGGGTGCAATATGCCAAAGACGAACTCAACGTGCAAGAGTATTATATCATCAAACGTTATGGTAAGGAAGTGCCTGCCATGCTCATTATCGACGGACTGGAAGTATCCTTCGGAGAATTTGTGAGTTTTCCCATCTCTGCCGTAGAATCCATTGAAGTGATAAAAGACGTAGCCGGACTGGTCACACTGGGCAGACGAGCTGCCAACGGAGCCATCATGTTAGTCAGCAAAGCGGACAACCCGACGGCAATGGCGAATAAGAAATCCAACTTCCGCGTAATTGTTCCGCAAGGCTGTCAGGTGAAACAGCACTTTTATGTCCCTCATTATCCGACAAACAACGAAAGTACAGAAAAAGAAATGAGGAGAAAAACGGTCTATTGGCAGCCCGACATAAAGATAAAAAAGGGAAAAGCAGATATAATCTTTACGGCTCCTCCCCAAGCCCCCCTGTTCATGGTGATACAGGGCATCTCCGCCAATGGGAAACTGATAACAGCAAACAAAATATTATAATCATTTAAACAGTATCGATTTATGAAAAACCTTTATTTAATTTGTCTTTTATTTATCATTTCCGCCTGTGGAACACCTACCACAGAAGATCGGATTACATTTACACAAGTAGACCCCTTTCTGAAAGTATTCAGAGAATCAAACTTCTTCCCCGAGTATGACGAGACCGAAGAAGTGGCTGCAGGCGAGCACGCCACCTTCCAGTTTGCAGTGAGAGCCGCACTGCCATTGAAGGAATTGTCGGCACAGGTTACGGCGTTCACCAACGAAAAAGGAACACAGTTACAAAGTACCCCGCGTACGGGTTTTGTTGATTATGTGCGGGTGGGCCGACAGACACCCGACCGCGCCAAAGACGCCATCACCTCTCTGTCACACTACTATCCCGACCCCATTATCGAGCAAAACGGACAATCCGTGGCACGTGATGTGGCGCAACCCATCTGGATTTCCGTTCCCGTTCCCACCGATGCGGAAGCCGGAAACTATAAAGCCACATTCAGCCTCAAAGGAACAATGGGCAACCAAACCTTTGAGTTGAAAAAAGAAATCAGCGTAAAAGTTTACCCCGTCGTCATGCCCCAACCGGATTTATGGGTAACCAATTGGTTTGGCACATCACCCGACAAAATGAAAATATTCAATGGCGGGAAAGAGGTGGAACCTTACTCGGACGCTTACTGGGAAATGGTGCAGGCACTGGCCGATAAAATGAAGGAATGCTATTCCAACGTTATCCTGCTCTCACCGCTGGAACACATCGAGTTTGAGGAGAAAAACGGAACCTATACTTTCGACTACTCCCGATTCGACAAAATGATAGAAATCTTCCATCAGGCCGGTGTATTGAAAATGCTCGAAGGCGGACATATTGCCGGACGTTCGGGAGACTGGAGCAGCCAATTCGCACCCTATGTCCCTCAGTATGAGAACGGCAAGAAGAAACTGGTGCAATATCCTATGGAATCGGAACAGGCTGTCAACTTCTATCGTCAGTTTATCCCCTCGCTTGCCGCCCATCTGAAAGAAGCATATCCGGAAGTACTGTATGCACAGCACATTGCCGACGAGCCTACAAGCGACAATATAAAAAGCTATGTGGCTATCGCCCGATTTGTGAAACAGCAGTGTCCGGACATCAAAATCATAGAGGCTTGCCATACTCATGACCTTGAGAATATCCTCGACATCTGGGTGCCACAACTCAATTTCTATAAGGAGGGGTATGACTTCTATCGCGAAAGACAAAAACAGGGAGACGAAACGTGGTTCTACACCTGCCTTGCCCCTCAAGGCGACTTTGCCAACCGTTTCTTAGAGCAACCGCTCATCAAGACCCGCCTCATTCACTGGCTCAACTTCAAATATGGGGCAACAGGATATCTGCATTGGGGATTCAACCAATGGTTTACCGGCAATAATCCTTACAAGGAAACAACCCGCATGAATGAGGAAGGAGGCAATACACTACCCGGAGGAGACAGCTGGATAGTCTACCCTAACAACGGAAAGCTGTATGGTTCCATCCGTCTGGAAGCTATGCGCGACGGTATTGCCGACTATACGCTCCTGAAAATGTTGGAAAAGAAGAATCCCGAACTGGCACGAGAACTCTGCCGGCTGGTTGTATTCCACTGGACACTGTATGATACCGAGAGTGACCATTTCCGCAGCATCCGGCATCAAATATTGGAAGAGTTAAGTAAGTAAATTTACAGATGCAGATTAAAACTGTGGGAGTGTGTCAAAACTAAACCGACCTATCCCATCGTCAGCTGTAGGGGCAGGGTTTGCCTGCCCGAAGACACAAAGTAAACTGTTTTCGGGCGAGCGAACCTCGCCCCTACGAACGAAACGACAGCATTATCCACGTTTTGACACACCCACACACTGTTATCATGGTAATTATTCCGGCTATTACTCTATAATGATGCTGTAACTCACATCAAATACCTCTTTGCTTCCTAATTTCTGAATCCATTCCCTATCTTTCAGCTCTCCGTCAAACCCGACGGCATCACAACGGCCATACCACGGCTCGATGCAGACAAACGGACAATCGGGATGAGCCTTGGCAGGCGACCACAACGCCACCAGCGGAGTGTCAAACTCCAGACTGACGTGAGGGTTCTTCTCCCTGTCCAGCAAGGTCACTTTCTTAAGTTGCGCATCCTGAAAGATATATGTATCACAGTCAAACGTATGTGTATCTATTTTCATCAGTCCGTCCGCATCCCGTTCCAATGTATGAAGCTCCGGTGACACGCACCCCTTCTCCACCGGAACGATATACCGCAACTCCTCTTTACTGTCGAAAGCAAAGAATCCGCGTTCGTCTGCTGATGCATCAAACCCCGGGAAGTTAAAGGCGGGATGAGCTCCGATTTGGAAATACATATCCAACTGTCCAAGGTTCTCTACACGCCATTTTACACTAATTCGGTTACCTTCCAACAGATAACCGACCATCAGACGGAAAGGAAAAGGATATTTACCGAGCATCTCGGGTGTAGACTCCAGCCAGTAGACTATTCCCTCCTCCCCTTTATAAGTCACTTTAAAATCCGTATCGCGGGCAAAACCGTGCTGCCCCATCCGGTAAGAGTTACCCGCATAGCGGTAGGTATCTTCCCACATACGCCCTACTATGGGAAATAGAAGAGGCGAACGGCGTCCCCAAAAGCGGGCATCTCCCTGCCACAGATATTCCTTTCCGTTTTTCCGAATGCTTTGCAGTTCGGCCCCATGCTCACTGATACCGACGGTAAGAACAGAATTAGATATTGTTTCCATTTTATTCCTTTTTTACTTAGAAGTTTATTTTCGGGTAAAGGTAAGGATGTTTCATGATATGACAAAACGAATATGAAAGGATTATTTTCAGAAGTCTTCGCGCAACATATAACCTTTTCTCATCAGCGAGTCTATCTTGACTGTATTGTCATTGCGAAGTGCCCTCCGCAGATAACTAATCTGCACGTTCAGCGCAAGAGAGTTGGCATACGGACAGTATCGTTCGCCTATCTTCACACAGACCATAACTTAATGACACGGAGTGATTATAAAGATGGCATCTTCTACCTTTCTCCTTATGAAAAAAGCAACTCTGACGAAAATTACACGCTACATTCCGTCCTGTCCAAAGGAGTATATGACTGGAATTTGAAATCGTCTGTCGAACTGACCATGAGCCGCACCAAAGGAAAACAGTGCAATGACGGAGTGGTTCAGGACTACCGTTATGACTATCTGTCGGTTGAACCCAAGATAATATGGGCGCCTTCCCGACTGTTTGAAGCTGCGTATCAAGCCAAATTGAGTTGCGGGAGTTCAAAAATAGGCGACTACAGACGGCTGGATGCCCTGTGAAACCTGTCACAGCGCCTGACACTGAGCATGGGATGGGGCGATACTGATTTCCGGCTTTCGGGAGAACATTTTTATAATGACATCGACCGCACACAACATCTCAACACATGGCTGGCAGACGCTTCACTGGTACAGCGTGTGGGAAAATGGCGCTTCACAGCTTCCGTCACCAATTTACTAAATAAAAAGGAATACAGTTATACCCTCTATTCGGCTGTACAAAGCTCCACTTCATGGGTAAAACTCCGGCCGCGCGAGTATCTTCTTTCCATCCAATATCAATGGTAGAAATTTAAAATAAGACATTTGTGCTTCAATTTGTTTTTTTTACGTATGTTTGTAAACAAACTATTAGCACACCTACTATGAAAATACGAATAAAGATGCTGATAGGCTTCTGGTGTATAATGCTGGGAGCCGCATGTGTCATTTCTTGTGGGACAAAACAGAAAAGGGCATTCAATGCTTTTGACACCTATCTCCAGTTCTTTCAGGAAGTCAACGACTCCTTGTCCAAGAATCCCCGATATGTCTGCGCCGAAACACAGAAGCGTATGGCCGCCACCGCCGACAGCACCACTTATTACTACTATATGATGTTGCTGGCCAAAGCCTATATGTTCCGGTCCGATATGGATTCCGCCGCCGTGTGCATGAATCAGGCAGAAGCCTATTGCCGTCGCAACGCACTCACACCGCAAGTATCCGATTTATATGCCGACATCTATAATATGCGCGGAAATGTACTCGCACGCCAGGCATTGGTAGACTCGGCAGTCATTTGTTTCAGCAAGGCACTCAACTATCGACTGAACGGAGACAGAAAAGAAGTGTTGCCCGACATTTCAATGAACCTTGCCGATGCCTACGTACGCACAGGGCAATACGATAAAGGTGCATTGTGGTATCGGAAGGCACTGTCGTTTTTCGACTCACTGCGCATTCCCGAAGCCAAACGCTTCCCGGCCTACTACGGATTGGCACAAGTATATATGGAATTGCGCGATTTCGAATTGTGCGACTATTACTACGACATGGCTGCCCGCCAATATGAAGAGATGATGCCTTACGAGAAATGCATTTACCTCAACAACCGCGGAAACTCCTATTACTTCCGCAAGGATTATCCGCGTGCACTCGAAATGTTCAGAAAAGAACTGGCATTTGCACACACTTATCCCGATATGGTTTTCGAGGTTCACCTGAGCGAGATGAATTTGGGAGAGACCTTCCTGCTGATGAATCAAACAGATTCCGCCGCTTTCTATCTGGCTAAGTGTGAGGATTTCTTCCGGTCTATCGGAAACATCAGCGCACTCTATTATCTGGATACACAGCTGATAGAACTGGCATTGAAACAAAACAATCTCGCCTTGGCACGCAAACGTCTTGCCGAAGCCGTGAAGCCCGATTATGTGGAGCCCAATATGCTGCACATCCGTAACCGCTACTTACAGCATTATTACGAGGAAGTGGGAGATTATAAGAAAGCTTATCATTATCAGCGGGAGAACCAGCGCATTGACGACTCCACCCGCAATGAGCGTATCAAGATGCGCACCGCCGAAATCGACTTGAAATACCGGCAGGACACTACGCTGATGAAGCAAAAGATATTCATTCAGCAGAAAGAAAACGAGGTGCTGGAACTCCACCAACGTATGTATGTGTGGATGTCTGTCTGTTTCCTGATTCTGATATTGGTTGTCTTTATCTATCTTTACAATAAGAAACAACACCACCTGCTCAGAATGCACAGCCAGAACATGATTAACACGCTGCGCATGGAGAATATCCGCAACCGTGTTTCGCCCCACTTCATCTTCAATGTGCTGAACAGGGAAATGAACAGCCATAACAACGGACACGGCGAGAACATGCAACAGTTGGTAAAGTTGATGCGCCGCAACCTTGAGCTGACCGAGCACCTCTGTGTCACTCTGGATGAAGAACTCGACTTTGTACAGACCTATATAGAACTGGAACGCAAATCACTGGGAGACACTTTCGCACTGTCTGTCCATGTGGATGAAACCATCGATTCCGCCCGCGAGATTCTTCCTGCCATGATGATTCAGATTCCGGTGGAGAATGCCATCAAGCATGCACTAAGGGATAAACCGGGGAAAAAGAATCTGTGGATTGACATCAGGCGTGAACCGACGGGAGCCATCTGCATCAAGATAAGGGACAACGGCGGAGGATACAGGGCAAGCAGCCACAACCGGGGTACGGGAACCGGCATGAAAGTAATTCTTCAAACGGTTCAGATGCTCAACGGCCATAACAAGAAACATATAGACATCGCTGTCAATAATGTGCCGCTGGAAGGAGGAGAAACAGGTTGCGAATTTGTCGTGATACTTCCCCAAGGTTATGATTATAACTTTTAAAAAGCTGTTTAACGACTATTTTCACACGGATAGTTCCTGTTTGAAGCCGGATATCCACAAATGCAGAATTATCGGTTTGTATCTTAAAAGATGTTTCTCTACTTTTGTTTCATTAATCATGGTAAACAAATTATATGGACAGGCTTTATAAAGTATTGATTATAGATGATGATGAGTATTCGGCGGATAACCTTTGCATGGAGCTGAAGCGTTATGGACAGTTGGCAATAGAGGGTATTGCCCGCAATGGCTCTAATGGAAAGAAAATGATAGACAAGCTTCGTCCCGATATTTTGTTTCTGGATGTGGAGTTACCCGACATGAAAGGGATGGAGCTGTTGGAGCAGACCAACAGTTGTGTTACATGGAGCATGCAGGTGGTCTTTTATACTGCCTATGACAAATACATGATTAATGCCATCCGCGAGTCTGCTTTCGATTATTTGCTGAAACCGATAGACAGGAAAGAACTGGACTGCATTATCACCCGTTTTCTGAAAAAGATGGACGAACCGGCTGCACCGGTGACTATTCCGCCACAAGTATATTCGGCCGGCGAACATACATTTATGATTTCCACTCCCACCAATGACTTGCGCGTTCTCCGTTCTATCGATATCGGGTTCTTCCGCTATAACTCCGACCGCAAATTATGGGAGGTGGTACTAAACAATCAGGTTCCCCTGCTACTGAAGAAAAATACCACAGCGCATCAGATAACAGAGTACGCTCCCTGCTTTGTGCAGATACACCAATCTTATATCATCAATATCAATTATCTGATAATGATAAAGGAGAACCGCTGCGTCATGTACCCTCCTTTCGAAAAAATAACAGAGCTGATTGTCTCAAAGAAGTTTAAGAAAACATTGCAGGACTCTTTCTATCAATTATAACATGATGAGGAAATGATTATACCGTAGAGGTGTGTCAAAACTAAAATGGCCTATCCAATCGTCAGCTGTAGGGGCAGGGTTTGCCTGCCCGAAGACA